>Ga0179591_1293209_pt1 | contig 15997 bp, 15 predicted proteins | sample CZOMad2_1_08_16f_FD_182891 | JGI IMG/M metagenome (GOLD analysis project Ga0179591, IMG submission 182891) | Vadose zone soil fungal communities from Angelo Coast Range Reserve, California, USA - CZOMad2_1_08_16fungal (PacBio error correction) | ecosystem: Environmental > Terrestrial > Soil >...
TTCTTCTGGGAGATGAGAGATAACACAATAAGATAAAAAGAAAGATTATGGAAAAATATTTTTTGGTACTGTCTGCAAAGATAACTGAACGTAAATGGGTCATGGGGAAGTCAGGGGTTAGAGGCTGGCTGACTCGATGGAAGTCTGAGGGGAAAGGGCATCAAAAAGAGGTGATCTACAATGGCCAACAGCTTCAAGTTTCTTCGTAGGAGATCGACCGTTGAAAAGCTCCCTCCCTCTAAAGGAACCAAAAGAACTGGAAGGGGGGAGCCAGAACCACTTCAAGGAGCAGAACGTATGGGAGGAAGAAAAGATAATAAATGATATTTTAAAGGGTTTCAGGACTTTTTAAAGCTTCGGGAAGGGGAAAAAATGTTGATCAAAATTTCACCGAACGCTGGTTGAGAAAATAATCAATTCACCTCCAAACAAGCCGCACCGGCTAATGACCGGGGAAATGTATGCACGGAAAGAAGAAGAATAGGCATAATTCACAAAACTGTCTTCACTGGGGGGATGTGTCTACGGATTGGGGGGGCAGCAACCACTAGAGAGAGGTTCCAAATAGGGGATATGGGAAAGATGTGCCAAAAGAAGGGGAATTCCTTCTAACAGCTTGAAGATCCGTACCCAAAAAAAAAGCGAGGGGTGGGGCTACAACGTAACCAAGTCGGACCTGGACTAAATGGGAGAAGGAGCTTTAAATAAAAGAAGGAAGGGGACCCGTGCTAATCCTCTCAGGAACAGGGAAGCTAAACATCTTTGAAGAAGGGCGAACAGGGGCTTCCGTAAAACCTTATGGGGAGAGTGAGGGTTGTTCACCGAATAAGCTGGTCAGGGTCTCTTCGGCAAAGATAACTGGGGACCCACTGCCTAATTGTCACCAGGAGGGAGGCTGCCAAGTCATAAGATGTCGTATCGCTTGGAGATTGCAGTACAAAAAAGAGGTTTCTTCGGGTCATTAGGGGTTCTCGGGCATCCATCGTAAAAACCACTACTTTCTAAGGGAAACCTGGTGGAAGGGGGGGGGAGACACAGAAAGAGAAAAGTAAAAAGTGGTGAAGTAAAGATAGGACAGGGGCTGTTGAGAGTAAGTCTTTCAGATCACAGATAATGGCAGGAAAGTCCAGAATGGATCGAGGAGATGCATGGAAAAAAAAAAGGAATCGGGGCATTTGGGTTGAACTGGATTACGCACGAACCAGTAATCCAGAATACATAGGGCGGCGTTGTGAGCCTTTAAAACCCCTCACGGTCAAAACTATCGGAAGAAAAAAGCGAATATAACTGGTCATAGAATTGGACAGGAGGTGGGAAAAGAGGGGAGGCAATCCTGGTTAGAAGGTACATAAGTCTAAGGCAGTCCTGAGCATTCTTGGTTATGAAAATACGTATATATGGCAGGAATCTCTGAGGCGGGACGTTTCTATTCAAGAATAGGTCTTTCTCACAGAATTACAGAGCAAAACAGAGGAATATATGCGCCAAAGATAGAGATACACAACACTGGGGGGAAAAATGGGAGGGGGACTAGTATAGCTTCTGGAGGAGGGGTGCAAAGGGAGGGGAGGAAGGGGGGGAAAAAAACCGAATCAGCAGCTGATCCCGCAGCCACAGACCGCTCTTAAATCTTGGAGGACAAAAGGTAGAGAAATCATGCCTGATAAAACATGAAAGTACTGGGAAAATCTTGAATAGAAGTAAATGATCAGCCGTGGATGGAAGAAGAGGATCAGGCGGGGAGGGGGGATCAGACTTCAAACAACGAAATCGCCAGGCAGGGCTGAGGGGAGGGGTCAATAAGACGTAACCAAAAACGGGGAGATGGCAAACTAGAGCTTCGAAATTATGGGCGGAGGGAATCCTCGGAAAGAAACGTTTATAGGACCACAGGAGGAAAAAAATGGATGGAGAAGGCCACTCTTATGGGGGGGCATTGCACAAAGCGGGGGGGGAGGTGGGAATAGTGCATTGATTGGGGTTGAAGTAAACCGGAAGGTAAAGGGAAAAAAGTGGGATGTTACTTAGTCTAGAGGATGAGGAACTACAGGGAGGGATGATACTCCGAGAAGGAGGGACGATTGGGGGAGAGAAGAGATCGTATTCTGGGGCAGGAAAATCAGGCATAGCAGAAATCATGTCCTGAGATAATAAAACTCATAAAGGGAAATGAGCCTGCTATAGGAGGATCAGGCAAATGCTTATGGAGGCAAGAGGGGGATCTTCTCCATAAGTGGGATTTTGCGATTGGAAAAACGTTATTAGCAACGAGTGGGGTGACAAAAGCTATTGACCTCATGTACAAAAGGGGCCTATGGGGGGGAACGCTTCTCTCCCAAGTAGAATAGCTGATGGAGGGGTGCCCACGAGGGCCTCCTCAGGAGTGGAGGATCAAGTTCGAGGGGGGTAGTCTTATCGGGTGGGGGGGAGGGGAGGGAGTATTTTTGACTTCTTTAATAAAAAGGCAGAGGAGAGGGAAAATTCAGAAAGTTGGGGGAAACTTTGGCTTTGCAGATGATTTCCAAACAAGTACCCCGTTTCTTTGAAGGATGATGGTAAACAAAACCAAAAGCAAGAAGGAGATTTGTCACGATAAGGGAGCGGAGTCATCGGTTAGGAGAAGGGAAGGAAACGGGAGATCTGAAAGAGAAGTCTATATTTATTATGGCGGGAGGTGAAGGGAGGAGGAGGTGCAATCCGCCTCAAAGAAAAAAGAAAAACAGTTACGCTTTAAACCGGGGGAAGGGTTGGGTCTTCTTCTTAACTTTCGGAAGCTTGAGGCTCGAGACAAGAAGGGAGGGTGGGGGGTACATGCGTATGGATATAGGAACGGCGACCACTGGACACCAGTGAGTAGGTTCGGCTTTATTCGGAGAGACGACTAAGTCAGAAAGAAATGAGGGGTAAAATAGAGTCAGGTCCTGACATAGGGAGCAATACCTCTACTCACTCAGGAAGTGGGGGGAGGCTTTAGTCCGCGAGGTCTTGTAAGCATCTGGGGTATAAGAGAGAGAGGAAGACTAAAAGTGAAAAACCAGAAAGTCTAGAAAAGTGAGACGTCAAGGGGCTGGAGATTCTTCTCGAGGCGGGTTAAAGGGAATCCTTAGAGAAAAAAGGAAATACGTGGAGGACTAGTCGGAAAGAGAAGACTATTAAAAGGGAAAAGGATAATGGAGGGGTACGCGGGGTTTACCTGGCTGAATTGCAACCTGGAAAAAAGAAGGACTATGTGGTTCAACGGACAAGCAACAAAGCCTCACAGAGGCGAGCGGCAAGGGGGTCCAAAGAAGGTTCCACATCAATAAAGAAAGCAAAGTCAAAGACGCCGCAGTCGTTCCGTGTAAGAGACAAAGAAAAAAGAGGAAAATGGCCGCGAAAGGCTCATTTTACGAGGATAGAACACAATCGGGGGGAGGGGGAAGGGAGGAACCGGGGGAAATACCCGAGCAAACCTCTCGGTGGTAACTTTAAAAGGATCACGACAATGAGGGAGAATAAATCTTTCTTAAACCCCCCACAAGAGAAAAAGGGGGGAAGGAACGCGAACAACGAGGAGGAACGCTCGAAAGAGTGAGCTCTATCGGTTGAACGAGGGAAGGATTAGATTCCCTTATTTAGGAGGAAAGGGCATTGCGTTCACCTGGGGAATAAGATGGGGACGCGTTCGGCCCTCTCCCAGTGGGGGGTCAGAGATAAGAAGGAACCATCTTGACTGGGGACTCCTTCCGGGGAAGGGATTGTGACCACACCTTCCTTGGGGAGGATTATCAGTTAAGGGAATCTGGGAGCGCAACGTTCTCAGTCGGGGGGATCACGGGACATGGGGGGGAAGTGAGGGCAAGTTTTTCAGGGGATTCGAAGAATCCTTTGGAGGGAAACCAGCTGGATAAAAAAACGGACGCGTGTATGAAGGTAGTCCAAGTGGGTAGAAGTAAAATTCATCTTAGAAACTCAATCTGCTTTTTTAGAAAAGTTGCTGGCCTAAACAATGAAAAGAAGACATTGGAAGCAGTTGTTGCATTGGGCAAAAGAATCTACGAGAGGCAAAGAAAGACAATAGGCAATGATTCTAGATGGAAAATGAAGTAATAAACAGAGTATAAAAAATCATCTGGGAGGTTGACGAGAATCATTTATTCAGGGGAAATGAGGAGTTCGGATATAACCAGATCAAGGAATAATCTGGAGGATCTGAGATGCAGGGAGGGTCGGATTGAGGGATATAAAAGGAAAAAAGGGGGGACAACCCTGGAGTCATCAATATGATGAGCCACCGAAGGATCTCAACACACAACTTAGGGTATGATGAGGGAGATGTGTACGAGGGAGAGAGAGGGGGAAATAGGGAGTTTGCACACTGTCGGAGAGTCTTATACAAGAAGGGAACGACGGAGATCCGAGACTGAAAGGAGCTTCGGCCCCAACGGGAGTGTTCTTCTCAAAAACGGAGGGAAAAGGGGGCAGAAACCGCTAAAAGAATATAATCGGGGAGAGAATGTAGGGGTGGTAAAGGTAGTAAAAGGGACCATTTCAGTGGAAAAAGGATAGGGGGAGGGGGAATTCAGAGAAAACCTGAACGAAGGAAGTAAGGATTGGTGAAGGGGGGGTAGAGACCTAGCTGAACAATCCGGAGGACATTTTCGCTTGGGAGAGAGGAGATCAAGGAATGGACGGATCAAGCTTCTCGAATAAAGGACGGAAGGCCGAAAGATTAGCATCAGTAAAAAAAAACAGGAATAATCGGGAGAGTGAGTGGACACAACGGAGGGGTTACTAAAGGGAGGGGCGGGGAGGGGGCTGAACCGGATCGACCAGGATGTTGAGACAGATCTGAATTGAGAAGGGTATGGAATTCTCCTAAAGAAAGAATTCTTGGAGGGGGGGAAAAGGACGGGGGATTGAAGGAAAGATACCAATCTGCCCTAGGAAATATGAAAAAAAAGACTTTTCTCTCTATTCGGAAAAGATGGGGTCCGGGAAACCCAGTGAAGCATTGAGACTTGCTTCTGATGAGGGCAGGGAAAGGATGAGAAAGAAGGGTTCGTTCGGCAGTCTGGTGGTTTTCAATAAAAAGAGGACTGGTTTTGGGAAGGGGGCACAAAGTCCCAACAGGGGAGTCAACTGGAATGGCCCTAGAGGGGCTCAAAAGAAGAGAACAGGAAGAAGGTCACGGGGGCAAATACTTTGGTAGATAGAACGGCATAAGATGTCTGACTTTAGCGGGAGTAGGCTGCTGAATTTGGGGAGTTTACCATTGCCGGCCGGGGTCGTCTTAGGGGAGTTGAGGAGGGGGAGGGGGGAGAAGGGGACGAGGAGTCCACGCGCGCAATCATTGTAACGCCTGTCAAACCTAAAAGAGGGGGGAACCTAAATAGGACTGAACGACATTGAAGTCTGGGAGGGGACAGTCGGTTGGGCTTAAGACAATGCGGAACCGCTGGAAGCTCACGCGAAGTCATTACCTTTCGGTGAGGCGCGGGTCGTAGGGAGGAGGGAAATAGGCCTACCCGCGGCAGTCGAGGGACTGGGACTTTTCGCGAAGGGGGGGGTGTGGATTCTTCTGAAAGGAGGGGGGACTATGGGAGGATCAAGAGGGGGGGGAAAAGTGAGAACAGAGGTCGCTTACGCACTGAACAGGAGTGTGCTTAGTCAGATAAGAAGCTGGATATCATAAAAGCGATATTAACAAAACACTTATGGGGGGGGGGGGGTAACGATATAGGGTTCTTCCTGAGAAAAAGGTACCTCAAAGGAGAAGAGAAGGGGAGTTTGAAGGTGCGTTTTAGCAGAAGGGGAGAGATCAGAGGAGGTTTACAACAACTAGAAAGTTACTCAGACCCCAATCCCTTCGCGGGGATGTCCAAGCAAGGGGGGATTGAGAAGTCGCTTTTGAAGTGGAGAAGACCCAGCGCAGACGTCCTCACCGAAAGATAAGGCAAGCTCCTTAAAAGAAAAGGACGACATGAAGTCCAAGAAGAGAAGGGGGCTATGTTTGAAGGGTAACGCGGGAGGTTCGGCAACGGGATAAATGGTGCACGTGAAAGGAAGAAAAGAGGCGGGGTGCCAGAGAAGGACTACAGCTCAAAAAGCGCGGCATGGGGTTTCCAAAAGACTTGACCCATCGAAGAGGTACCATATCACTGAAAGGACCACGAAGCATTGGCGCTGTACGATGTCAGGACAAGTCGTCATGGGCTGCGCTGGGAGATTCTCAGGGGGAGCGAATGTCAAAAGAACAATGAGGGGGAAAAAATTGAACTGAGCACCTGTTAATAGCTTAACAACTCTTGGCGCAACTGGGCAAAAAAGAGGGAGAACATTATTCTAATATCGACGAGCATTTTGAAGGAAGGAACAAAGGAAGAGCGCCCGGTGGATTGACAAGGAAGATGACTTACTATATTACTCGGGGGGCTAAATTAAAGGGGGGACAGTATATCTATTAGGCGGGCGCTTTCTTCCCCTCAAGCCAGGTAAAGAGGGGGGGCGGGATCTTCACCCGGATTGGAGAGACGGAATTGATTAAAGGGCAGCACCTTCGGTGAAGAGCAGGAAGGTCTCGTCAGAAAAGACTCCGAAACTTTAGAGGGGAAGCGTCGGGGCCCAATCGACGAGGCCCTGGAAGGATTACTAAGACACATTTCTTTGTAGAGGCATTCTAGCCCTATACTCAGATTCCGAGGGTGGAGGGGGCATAAGGGAGGGGGACATAGGCTGGAGCTAGGTGGCGGAGATAGGTAGGGGGAAAGACCGGAGACCTAAACGATAATCCCGGAACGGGGGTTTCTAGGGTTCTTGGTGGGGGAAAAGGTATCCTAGCAGAGATCGATGGAACGAAGCACTTTAAAATAGAAGATGGGGGGGGCAAGGAAATGTATCAAAGGCGTTCGTCCCAGAAAGGGGGGGGGTAAGGCCGCAAGGGCCAGGCGAAGACCGGGGAAGAAACAGAGTCGGGGGCTAATGGAGAGGGGCTCTGGAGCGGATCAATCTTTCAGGAATTTCCTGTCTAGGAAGAAGAGGGAAGTGAAGAGAGCCGCAGAGGCCTCCAAAATTCTCATCGAGGAGCAGAACAAAGGGGGAAAAAAAGAATAACTATGAGAAGTTGCGGGAAAAGGTATAACGGGGATCCATCTCTGGTGCCTGCGATGGGTGGGAGCACACACTCCAGATCTCAATAACAGATACGAGAGGTCACGGGGGGGAAAGAGAGGACCGGGGGGGCGGGCAACGCCATCCGTAAGAGGAATGATGAAGCTACCTGAAAGGACCGACAAGCTTTAAAGGAATCCAAGGTAGGGAAAGGGCGTATGCCATAGACGGTTGGATGAATCGCGAGGAGTATGGGAGAAGGGAAAAGGGCCATTCAGGAAAAAAGGTAGCTGGCTGAGAGTTGGGTCTTTCAAGAAGGGGCTGAAAAAAAACGAGGGAATGGATATTCCGCGCAACTGTAGCCGATTGGCAGACCGGAAGTCGATGTGAACTATGCAATCAAAAAAAGAAAACCCAGGACGATCCTTCCTTCAAACAGGAAAAGCGGGGTAGTTGGCTGAACGATTGGAAACACGGCTGTTCATGGGTAAGGGAGTCCTATAAAGGGGAGTACTCAAAAAATTTTCGGAGAACATAGGTCTCAAGTCCGGAGGAAAACCTGGGGGAAAAATGCAAAGAAGACGCGACAAGGGCGAGGGCCATGGAGGAAGAAGAGGAGTGGGACTTGAATCGATTCTCTCCAAAAGGGGGATGTAATAGGCTAAAAGGTCCTGCCTGGTACCTCTATATTAGGAAAAGAAAGGGGGGGAAGAGGAAATGAACTATCAGGAGGCTCTGCAATCAGCGGCGACAGATATGCTCTCGGGGAAAGGTGGAGGTTCGAAAAATTGGAGGGTAGACATCACAATATTTGGGGTGTCTGTCCATCATGACAGGAAGGAGCCTGGGGGAGAATTGGGGATGCTCCAGGTCGCGAGCCAGACTGGCGGAATCGATAAAATGGGGGGGCGACGGAAAAGACTTCAAGGAACGGGAGGGAAGGGAGGGAGTATCAGGGTGTCCTTCAGGGGATGATTTTTCAATGCTTAAAAAGAAAGGTGGGAAATCGCATCGCCGTGATGGGGGAGGTGTCAGGTGGAATTGAAGCCCCACGGAGGCGGACCCAGTCAGGACGGGATGTCAGGGCCAAACTAAGGAGGTTCCAACGACTACAACATCCGTAAGAATTATTGAGACTCAGGGAAGAAGGAGGAAATGGAGGTCTACATCGTGCAGGCGGCAAAGTCCGGGGTACCGGAATGGAGGTGAGTGCGAACTTTGTCAATAGCCAGAGGAGGAAGAGAGCAACTTTGAAGAGGGGGGAATAAGTTGACGCGACAGGGATGGTGGGGGGGGGGGAGAGAGAAGAGGGCAATAATGTACGTACAAAGGAAAAGCAGGGAGAGAAAGCAGCCTCGAGCCTACCGGGAAAGGAAAAGGGAGTAGATTGCATGAAGGAATGAGCCTTTCTCAGGGCAACAACACTTAGTTAGGAAAGATAGAGGGGGATCAGTAGAAACGCGAAGACCTAAAAGAAAAGGGGCGGTGGAGACGCGGGTTCACTGTCTGAAGGGGGAATAAGAAGGGAAACGACGGGCCGCTAAAAGAAAACACCTGTCAACGAAGGGGGATTCCCCTCTTCACGTTGGGCGGGGTTCACTCAGGGGAAGAAGGGAAAGCAAGCAAAAAGGACAGCACCACCATCACCGAAGAGATTGGAGATCGCCAAAGGAAAGGACGGAAACGAAAGCAAGGAAAGGGTAGGGGAGTATGGTGCTCGGTTTTGAAGGGAAAGCTTGGGAAAAGCAGGGGAATTGAAGCGGCAGATAGCCTTGGGGGGTCAGAATCGCCCACGCAAGGGCAAAACTCAGCACATAAACAGGAGAAGTTATTTGAAAAAGGTTACACATCATCACTAAGGATCCACTATAAACGAATCCTAAAGAGCGTGTTCCCTTGTTCGACTCTAGAGCAGAACTCCTATTCTTCCAAGGGGTCCTCGGAGGGAAGGAATATAAGGGGCCTGACGCCATATCACGGAACCTGAGCATTGGGGCTGCACCACCATAGCTATGCTGAGGTAGACCACATTTAGGAACTAAACGAGGGGGGCTGGAGGAGGGGAAGGAAAGAAATCTTCAGCCCCCAAGAGAACAGCGCATGATTCACCCTAGAAGCCAAGTGCAGCTACCGGGGAGAACAAGTTTCCTATGAGGATAATGAACATCTGGGAGATAGAGGAGTGAAAAAAAGAAGAGAAGATATGCGCGCGCGTCCACTGACGCCCACTGGTGGACGGGAAGGCTTAAAGCATTGGGAAAATCTGGAGGAGTCTTCTTGAGAGGATTGAGAAGAGATGACTGGTGAGAAAGAGGGGGTAGGGACATAAAGCAACGGCGGGTGCACAGAGTCGAACTTCAAATCTGGGAAGGGGGTGCTGGTAAAAAAAAAAAGATGACTCTCATTTGAGGTTCTGGAAAGAGGTAAGGAAACGGGGGAAAGAGAAAGAGTATCCAACTTTTCACAGAGTGCTGAAAGCTCCAGAGGGGCATTTGAAGACGTATGGAAGGGGGGAAACCCATGGGTAGCCATAATAAATTAGGTAGGAGGGTCGGGGGGGGGAGACAATCGCTCAGGATTTCTAAAGAGCAGTCTCAGATTTTACGTGAGGGAGACAGCTTTTCGGTCCAACATTCACGGGGACTGGAAAACTGGAAACTACAGTGGCCGCTGCCACCTGACAAGGGGTTTTCATAAAAAATCTAGGATCGCTGCTTCTATCAGGACTCAGGGAAAGATGAGGCAGGGGGCGTTGTCAGCATGAAAGTCCAACGAGGACAACAGGGGAAGGAATATAGGAAAACCTCTCCTCTCTCAAGGAGGAGTGAAAGAATAAGGGTGAGAAAGGGCATCGAGAAGATGTCAAAGGTCAAGGAAATTCTTCTATTATAAAGGATAAAGCAGCGTAGGATAAGAGATATAGAGATTTGGTTACTAAAAGCCGCTCTGAGAAGGGGAAGGAGGGAGGACTACTTTAGGGAAAAGGGTCTATCAAAGGAAGAGCCTTTCCTCCCTTTCTCGGGGGATAATATTCGAAGGTCAGAGGGGAGAGGGATCACGAACCAAAAATTAAGGGATCTTGGGGTTAATTAATCGGAGGGACAACCAGAAGGGGGAGGGGATCTCTGTAATATACATCTGTAGTACCATTATTTCTTACCGGGGGAGTCCCGGGAGAGTGCCTGCCACCACCACGCAAATGATGGGAGCCCGACCAAAGGCCGGGGCCGAGGGTCTATGTAGTTTCTTCAAACCGGCTGGATGGGAGTAGACCTGAGGGGAGGGGAGGGGGGGGAAGACCTTTGAGCGAACACAGAGTAAACATGAAGAGAAAGTGAAGGCGGAAGGGCAGGATTTAGAAAACGGAATCGCTCAATTCGTGCGTAGGGGCAGACTCTCCGCTGAATAGGAAATTAAACAGTCTATAGGAGGGCAGGCGCAGGCGGCAGGTGGACAACTATATACTGAGGCACTCTTTTCACAGGTAACTCAATGAAACGCTCTGGCGGAGGATCGTCTCTGCCATTCCGGTGGGGGGCTAACTCTGAAAAAAACAATGGAGGGGGAGGGCAATTTGGGACATTTAGAATCCAGATGTTTAGAAAGAAGCCCTCAGGTCAGCCCTAGGGACGATGGGGGAGCTGAAAAAAAAAATGATCTATCCTCTTTAACGACGAAATGCAGCTAGGGGGTTTCAGGCGAGATGGAAAGAGGATAGCGTCGTTGTCGGGTCCTGTGGTGGCCTGATAAAGCTGGAAAGAAAAAGGGCAAGAGGAACAGGAAAGGGGAGGCGGTTTCTTGTTCCTTTCTGGTAGGTCCAAAAAAAATTCGGAGAAGATGGGGAAAAGAAGGTACAGGAGTTCAGAACCCTGGAACAAAAGGCCGCTCAAAACATATCCCGGGTTAGGGGTGATCTGAGGAAAAGAATCGTGACTTTCTAGAAAAGTCCATTCGGAATGACCGCTCTCAACTAAGTGAAAATTCTAGGAAAGGGGGGGAGGGAGAGAAAAGGGGGGCGGGGTTGGAAAAGCTTGAAGCTAGAAGAAGACGCGGTAAAATGTAAGAGGGGGGTTTGGGGGGGGGAAACTTGCTTTCTAATTCGAAAAAGTTAAAGAAGCTCTTTAGAGTCTAATTGACTCTCTGCAGAAAACTTACCACTTAAAAGGGAGGAGGAGGGCCTTACTCGATCCAGACGACAATCTCCACAAGGAGGGAGGTGGTAGATGAGCGAAGAAGAAAAAGAAAAAAACGAAGGGAACAGTGGGTCCAGGTCCTGTCTTCCTCGAGTAATGAAGGGATTGAAATTGAGGGGAAGATCCGAGAACAGACATTATACCAGAAAATGAACCATGAAAAAATAACAGCGAAAAGGGAAGCCTCTGAGTGATCGATGAGAGACGTGAAACTCCAGAACCAAAAAGAAGAATCACCTATAATTACGTCAGCAGCTATCGCCGTCCATCCTTCACAACCGTCGCCATCAGCTGGGGGAAGAAAGGGGGGGGTTAGAGGTGGCTTGGTAAGAGGGGAGGTGGACGAAAGTCGGTGAAATTCTGAAATCGATGGAGGGGTGGGGACAGCATCTGTGGGAACAGGAAGGTGGGACCCACATCCTCCTTGAGAATTGGAAGAAAAATGGGTAGATTTGACTGACACAACAAAGAACTGCAAGACACAGTTCAACTATCTTCCCGTTGCGACGGCTTCGAGGCCAAGAAGAGGAGGCGGGACTCAACGCTTCTGAAAGAGAGAGGAACGCAGTGATCAAAAGAGAACGGAGTAAAGATGACCTAAAAAGAGCTACGGGGCGACCACTTTAAAAAGACCATGGTCAGGAAAGGAGCAGGACAGCCAGAAATAACATGGCAGAATCAAAGAAGAAAAATCCCCGGGGAGGAAAGAGTGAGGCCGGGGAGCTTTCCCATTCCTATTCCTGGGAGTAGAACTCATTGGGGGAGGATAATAGGGGAGGAAAAATATCGGACGCTCTGGCGACAAACCCAAAGGTAAGGAAAAGTGAGAAGGCAATTTCAAACCAGCGGAGGAATCTCCTGCCGGTTCTCGGGTGGAGTCCATCATTCTTGGTGGGTAAGAAAGGGAATAGGGTAGATAGCAGCAATACATAGACACAAGAAAAGACGAGGAAAATATGGGGGGTCAAAGACACGCCAGAGGACTAGCTTCGGGTGGTTAGACTAAGGGGGGGAAGGGGAGAGAACGGATGTGAAGGCAACTATACAGAAGGGGGGAAGCTGGTCGACATAAGAGCTGTGAGAACACGTTATCGGTTCTGGGGCTGTAAATTATGTTGCCTGACCAAAGTATGAAAGTGAAAGGGTGAGCTTGGCGTTGTGGGAGCCGTTAGGCCTCTCAGAGGAGAATCGGAGAAACAACAAATCTAACTTGGGGGACGGAATGAGGTCCAGAAAGGGGTAAAAAGCGGGTCTTCCCATGGGTAGGATACCTAAGGGAAGATTCCTATCCGGGAGGGTCTAATGAGAGGGGGCCTAATCTCTTCGACTTAGCTGGATTCATCTTCTGGGGAGAGGACGAGCGCGCCAGAGGTACGACTATATTCTTCTTCCACCGGAAAGAGATATAGAAAAACTAAGAAGTGAAAGAGATAGTATAGGGGGGGGGGGGATCAGCTTCCTCTCTGTGGAATGGGAAGGGGAAAAAAGGGAAAAGAAAAGAAGAGTGTACCACTTCCGACCGTTACCTATATGTTATAGTCCAAACTCAGATTCTGAAAGTGAGGTACGAAAGACAAGGCTTTTCCAAATTTTATAAAAAAGGCATTGAGAAAGGGCTATAAGACGTTTCGGTCAGAGGAGAGGGCGAATTGGGAGGGCGAACGGCTCAAACCTCAGAGAAACTACGTTCTGCAACTTTCTGAGGGGGGGCAGACGAACGGCTGCGTCGAAAGCTGCCGTGGTTGACAGGAAAGCTGGCATAGAAGTATTGGGCGACCGATCAAAGAAAGGAGAGTGATCTTCAAAAGGAACTTCAAGGAACGGACCGCAAAGCCGCCGAACTCGTAGGAGGTCGATGAACAAAGCGAGGCCGGTCAGTAGTGGGTTTCTGGCTGGAGGAAAAGGAAGAAGAAAGCCACAACCAGGTGCGTATAAATTACACGTGCCTAAGAACAGACCTCTTTCGTTCAAAAAAGAGCTCGACGAAGGCAGGGGGCAGACTCGGCCGCTCTAAGGAGGTCTTTTAACTGAAGAATGGCGAAAAGATCTGTCATATTAACGGCCTTCCTGTGGATTCGAGTAAAGATGTGGGGGACTGAGGATGATGTTTCAAGAAAGGAATGAGAATTGATATGGGGGAAAAAGGGGAGAGTAAACAGTCAAAGACCTGTTTCCTTGGAGGGGTAACTGAGGTTTTTAGGGGTCAAAAGAGATGGTTGGAAAGCCTTCCAGAATTGCCGTATTGGGAAAGACTCCAACCCATGAGGCATCTAAAGGTAGACTGGCAAGTCAGGCAAAAGGAATGGATTCAGCAGCACGTCTACATTTTTAAGAAGAGCGTCTTTGGGAGAGGGGGGGGGGGAAAGGACAGTCGGGAATGGATTGGACCGGTGGAAATAAGACCGATAGAGCGGAAAGGAAGGGGGGCGGGTAAGGGGACGTTAGTAAATATCTGCGCCCGCCGGTGGGGGAGAACTTGGAACCTGCTGTCTTTCAGAATCCGCAGTCAACCTACACAACGAGGGGGACGAAGTTTCAAACCAGGCTAAGTGGGGAAGGACTTAAAATTGCGCTAAATTGGGGCGGTACGAGCAAAAAAAAAGGGGGATCCTCGGTAGGGGGTATGCGGCGGGGAAGATTGGGAGGTCTTCTTATTTGAAAGGGAACTCAAATCCTCGAACAAAATGAAGGGGTGTAGAGAAAGGGATGTGGGGAGCTTCAGGGGGCGGGGAGGAAAGCGGGGACAGAAGGAGGGCAAGAAGGGACCTCTCGGGGCGACCGGAATACAAGTTTACACCGTAGTGCTTCAGGGGGGGAATCTTAAAAAAATGAGGAGAGAGACAAAACGTATGGGGAGTGAAGGATTTTCGTCCTTCGAAGGCAACTAGAATAGTGGGACCGGGTCCCGAAAGGACCTCGTGGGGAAAGGGCTCAAGCTCTGGTATTTACGAACGACTCTAGAAGGACATAGGAAAGAGAAAGAGGGGCAAATGAACCAGGAGCAATACTTGCGGTAGGAAATTCAGGGGAAGGGGGATACCAAGAAAAGGAGAGACAAGGCAAAGAAGTAAGGTGCTGCTCTTTCGGGTCGAAAGACATAAGTCAACTCCTTGACTCCAGGAAAGGAGAGAAAAAGGCTAGAGTGTGATGGGGAAGGCGGTTACACGAAGTCAGTTCGAATGTGCCACTACAGGGGGGGGACAAGTCGGGGGGGAAGAAGTGGAAATTTTGGGTTTTCCATCATCGAAAGGGGAACGCCCACAAAGGAAAGGAGAGGGAAGTATCACTTCCATGGGGGTGAAATCCTGAACGAATCAAAAGAAGAATTCAACTATCAGGAGGGGAAAACGAGAAACTAAAGGGAAATGTAGAGGATGAAGGACAGAAAAACGAACTCTTTGGGGAAGAGAGTTGAAAGGATCAGGTTATCTATATTCCGGAAGAGGTCATTACCGGACTGAAGGGAAGTAAAATAAACAAAAAGTTTCAAATTCCCAAATGGAGCCCAAGGGATTAAAGTTCGGAGATTCAGGCATCATCAGTCAGATCAATGGGGGGGGAAAAGGTAGGCCTCGAATTAACCTAGAAAGCGGTTTACTCCTAATCTCGTAACGAGGAAGCAGATGGGGGGGGAGTGTAAACCGGAAGGAGCGAGCTGATACCTCTGTCTCCCTACTTTTCTGAGGGGGGAAGGAGGAGAATCCGCTTCATAAGAGGAGGGTTCCGTATACTTCATTTTTCCCAAAACCGTTAGGAAGGAAAAGGTTCAAGATCATCAACATAACTAGGGGGGAGGAAAGCGGGCAAGCCTCGTACTTGGGGGAGAGACGCCATCAGAATGGGCATTGTGACCGGCGGCGAGACCACGAGTGGATACTTAAGGAGTGGGACAGTATACGAGAGGATCAAGGGCAGAAAACAATATTTAAGGGAAAGGGTAGATCTTCCAGCGAAGGGGCAGAGTGCTGTTTGAGAAGAGAAAAAGGGAAAATTAACCTATAAGACTGGAGGTTGATCATTTTAAACGAAAAAGTAAGCGAGCAAAGTTCAGCATCTCAAAGGGGAGGCGAAGAAAATGGTTCCATGGGAAAAAATGGATTAACAGTCCTGGGGTGCTTTCGAGTCAGTCAGGGGGAACGGCGGGTAGAGGCCGGCTGGGGAAGAGAACTTCAATATAAAGAGCGTAGATCAGAGAAAGCTTGATTGAAGGTAAGTGAGCAAAAACAGGGGGGAGGAAACGAGACGCACCTTCGGCTTCGAAAAAACGTATAGATGATCATCAAACAACAAAGTAATATAGAGGATGGGGGGAAAGTTGGGATATCATCTTCCGAGCGGGGGGAAAAGGAAAGTCTTCTATTACCTACAGGAATAAATAACTAGGCAGAAGACTATACTCTTGATGCCTATGATAGGGTAGTCTCCAGAAGGCATATGCAGGGAGAAATTGACGTACAGAACTGGAGAGGGCGATAATGGAATACCCGGGTCTATTGAAAAAAAAAGGGATCTTTGTGCCTAGGGGGCAATAAAAGTCTGAGGGGAGGGGGGAGTTCAGACAAAAATCTCCCGCCGTTTCATGGATTTCTAGGTTGGAGGAGGAAAGAAGGGCCGAACCGAAGCTGCAGTTGGTGCTCAGGGGGAAGAGATGGGGTTCTATCCATGTATGAACCTGGGGAAGGGACATCAGGAGGAAAGAGGGGACGGCCCAATGT
>Ga0179591_1228525_pt1 | contig 15996 bp, 22 predicted proteins | sample CZOMad2_1_08_16f_FD_182891 | JGI IMG/M metagenome (GOLD analysis project Ga0179591, IMG submission 182891) | Vadose zone soil fungal communities from Angelo Coast Range Reserve, California, USA - CZOMad2_1_08_16fungal (PacBio error correction) | ecosystem: Environmental > Terrestrial > Soil >...
TCTTTAAAAGGGAGGGGGAACCTATTTAGGAGGAAATCGCCCCTCAGCTCCGCAATGCCAAGCCGAAGGAAGGGGAGGTAATCAGAGCCTTAAAAAGCGAAAATGGAAGAAAAAAAACCGGAACGCCGGAGAGCCAAAAGGTCAAGAGAAAAAGGGAAAAATATGTGGCGCCCGGTCATCACCGTAATTTCGCGAAGCCCAGGAGACCTGCGAGGAAGGGTGAAGAGGGAAGGTGGTCACAGGGGGAAGGCGCACACCACGCAGTAAATCGTGGGATTCACACCATGAAATCTGAGTAAAAAAAGGATTTTCGGGGGGGACACTAACGGCTTGTACGCGCCTGTAGCAAAAGATCTTTCCCAGGCTGTCTAAAAAGAAAGCAGAACCTGACACAAGTAAAGGAATATAGCCCGGGGGGGAAACGGCGGTTCAAAAAGAGTCGAAACTTTCGAGTAAGAGAGTTTCTAAAACCTGAGCTGCTAGGTCGTCTGGTCAGGAGAGAAACAACGTCCCCAGAAAAAAGGAGGCACATGACCGAAGTAGCGATGGCGCAGACGAAGCGAGGCAGGACATCCGCAAAGAAGGGAGAACTACTAACATGACGATACGAAAACGCCGAGAAAACACGCACGTCGGGGGGAAAGGGGGGAAAATCATTCTCCAGAAGAAGGAATTGGAGATAAACCAAACGCTCGACAATAGCCGGGGAGGGAGACACTAACGAGCTCCACAGAGGCAAACACAATGGAGTTGATAAAAAAATCACAGGGCGAGCTCGCCGTGTCAGGAGGGGAGCTATCTCTGAGTCTCTATAAGGGGGGGGCGGGGCAAGGGAAACTTAAACGGCGCTGATGGGAGTGAAAAAAGGGAAATCCCGCCAGAGGCTGGTAGCGTACGATTAGAAAAAGAAAAAAAACAAATCACCTCTGCTCTTTCCTGCTCAAGGATTTCGCGGATTCGCAGGAGACAACCGCTTTATCTGGTCAGGCACCATCGGCGAGAGAAGCTGGGCATGGGAGGAAGAAGGGGGATATAAAAGCTTGAAAAGTAAGGGATCTGACAACCACGTCACACGAAATAGCAACTTAAAGGGGGGGGGTAAACCATCGCCAGCGATTGGGTCTCAGCCCCACAATTCTGTTAGCGATCGAGGTACGAGAGAGAAAGCACACAAAAAACGCCCCTTCGCAACGCACTGAAAGGGACTACAAGCGGGGAACCTTCGTCAACGCACTGTGGGAGACGAAAAAGCACAAAATAGGGCTGCGGCCTTGAAGCGCCTCAACTTCGGTCAGGGGGGGGGGAGATACCATCATTAGGACGTGAAATCAATAGACCGCAGAACAGGAGAAAGGACAGAGAAAAAGAAAAAAAAAAACAACGAGGAGGATGAAGGAGATGGATCTGTCTAGATATCATGCGGGATGGTCGGATGTTAGAAAAAAAGGAGAAAGAGATGAACGGGGACTATAAAAACCGAAGAAGGAAAAATGTGGAAGAAGGGACGAAGAGAAATACTATGGTGGGGGCTACTCCATTCGGGGACGAAGGCGAAAAAGGCTCGAGGCTCAGAAGAGGCGTGCAAAAGGGTGGGGGGACGAAGGAAGGTAAGGCAAAACCGTAGAGCAACGCCCCCCACACAAGTCAAGAGAGAGAAGGGGTGGAGAAAAACGAGCGACCAATCGCTGCTGGTGGAAAAAGTTTGAAGGCTCGGGCCGTGGAAAATGGGGTCGATCAGTAGAAAGGACGACCGCGCTAGTACAGCTAGGAATACAAAGAAAAGGATTGTCGAAAAGCCGAGGAAATATTGAAAAATTGGGGGGAGGGGGTAACAACCTGAAAAAAAAAAGCTAAAATCGCTCCGAGAGTAAAATCATATTGAGGGGGAAAAAAAGGACGAGATAAAAGAGGCCTAAGAGTCGAAATGATCACAAAAAAAGCGGTAAGAAAGAAAGTGACAACTCCAGAAGGTGCCGCACCAAATGCCTTAGAACGAGATCGAGACTGAGAAAGCTTCAAGGCGCAGGCAGACAGGTGAGGGAAGAGGGGAGCACTCCATGCTTGTGGGAAGTTATGGCATACCCGAACACGGCAATTGGAAAAACGAAAGGGAAGGGGGGGAGACAAAAACAAAGAACGGACAACAGAACGGGAGGAAGGGGAACAAACTCCCAAGAGGCAGAGTTTTCGAAGGAAAGTCAGGGGAGAGGAAAATAGAGCTCGGGAGCATGACTTGAGCTTCCGGCTGGCCACATTAGATTAGAAGAAACGCGGAGGGGTCATCAGTGATGGGGCTGGGGAAAGGGGGGAGTTAAAATCTCTGAAAAAAACAACAGAGAAGTTTAAGAAAAATTCATTACTCAAAAACGTTTGCGGACCTCGTGGATCGGAAATGAAACGCCCGTTGTGGAAAACAAAGACTGGTCTATAAATGAAGGGCGAGGAAAGTGGCGCCAGAAAATCAAATGATTCAGGGATACAGGAAAACTCAGTATGACCGAAAAAGAGAAGGGGGGCGAGATACCTGGGCTGGCGACTCCCGGAGAGCAGACCTTGGAATCGGGGGGGTGCGAAGGAAAAAAAGGTAAATCCAAGGTAAAAAGGGAGACGACAGGATGGACAGAGCGCTAAGACGGGAGACAACCCGATGGGACAGGTACAGGAATGTTTGTCGCAGCTCGCGTGAGGGTGTTTTCGGTGCGCCGATTGCATGAAAGGGGGATAGGGACGGGGGAGAGTGGGAAAAAGAAAGAAAAAGATCTCAGGCTCGCATGGAAAGACCGTCCGAGGAAAGAAAGCCTGAAAGACGTTTCCTTTCCATTCTCGAGAACACAAAAAAAAGGGGAGTGGGAAGAGAAGAGATGGGACAGTGGGAAAAGAGGGTCGGCACCAGTCAGCCCGGCGAAGATAGTCAGCATGCGGGAAGCGAGCAAGAACGGAGAAATTCATGCACTGCGTAGAAAAACCACTTCCTTAGAGGGAAAACCATCGGCGGAAGGGAGGATTCCCTTCAAAAAAGTCGTACGCCGACCGCCAGTAAGGGAGAACTTCAACGTTAATTTTAACCGGTGCGGTTACGACCCCCGAGAAAGGAAGAGGGGTACAAGTACAAGCGAGTAAAAAAGGAGTTACCGAAGAGCCGGTAGATGAATATGGTAAAATGCGGCAGAACAGGCTCCACTTTCAGCCTGACACTTCTAAAAAGTAGAGCCGGTGGACACACAAAAAGAGGGTCCATTCCAGAATCGAACCTTGAGTATTACGAAAAGGAGGTTTGCTCAACTTACGCGGAGGAGGAAAGAATCTGGAAGACGGGAACCGACAAACCCTGATGCAACCATTAAAAAAAGAGAAACGGGAAGAAGGGGAAGAAGCACGGAAGAAGGACGAACCAATCGGAGAGCCGCATCCATTACGACAAAATAAGAAAAACGGGTCTGGGGGACTATCGGATGCTTCCGCATTGGACGTTTGATAATACAAGTCGCTCGCAATAGAAGGGGAGTATCAAGAACTAGAAAAAGAGTAAAAGGGTGAACCAAGAAAAAAACCTGGCGAACGAAAGGAAAGGAGTCTGACGAAGGCGTGCTCTATGTGGAACTGTCCAGTGAGCCCAGTTGACCTCGATTTATTTGAGGGAAGGGATAAGGCGTGATGGTACCGCACGACGAGTGATCGATAGTCCTCTTTGGACACTCCCAAAGTACTCCGTCATCGCGGGGAAGAGGTTTCAGGAGGGAGGGAGGGAAGTTCAGCCAGCAAAGAAACTTGTCATGCAAAAAGTGAAAAACTGAGGAAAAGAGTTGTCAGGGTTCCCGCATGGGTATCAGCGGGGTAGGGAAGTCTACGAGAAGGAAAGAAAAAATTGAACAAAAACGCCCCGGAAATGCACCATCGCCATCGAGTGGGGGGGGAAGGTCACCCCAAAAGAAAAAAAGTTTTTGTTCGTATTTATGCGAGAGCGAGAAAAACGCTGAAGGCCTCTCAAGTACCAAAAGAAAGGGGGGGGCCGATAACGCGAGCAAGTGCCTGACGGGATGTCTTCAAAAGAAAGAAAAAGGGGGTTGGGGGGTGTGTGGGGGTTTGGGGGTGGGGCAAAAAAATAAAGGGGGGGGGGGGGAAAGGGTTTGGGGGGGGGGGGGGTGGTTTGGGTTTGGGGTGGGGGGGGGGGGGGTTGGTGGTTTGGGGGTGGAGCGGGAGGTGTTGGGGGTTTGTTTGGGGGGGGGAGGGGGGGTTTTGAGTTAGGGGAGAGGGTTTTTGGGTGGTTGGGGTGTGGTGTGGTTGTGGGGGGGTTTTTGGGTTTTGGGGGGGGGGGTGGTGGTGTTTTGTGTGTTGGGTGTTTAGGTTGCGGGGGTTTTTGTTTGTTTTTGGTTGGGGGCGTGTGGGGGTGTGGGGGGGTGGGGGGTGGTTTGTTGGGGGTTTTTGGATGTTGGGGGGGGGGTGTTGTGTTGGGTGGCGTGTTTTTTTTGTTTTGGGTGGCTTTGGGCGAGTGACGGGGGTTGGAACGTTTGGTGTTGTTTGTGGTTGTGTGATGTTGGGGAGGGGGGGGGGGTGGTTTTTTGTTTTTTGTTTTTCTGGGGTGGGGGGGTTTTTTTTGGTGGGGGGTTGTGGGCGGGTTTTTGGGTTTGGTTTTTGTGGGGGGAGCTCTGGGGGGTGGTGGGAGGGGGGGTTTCACCCACATCGTTTTTTTTTGGTTGTGGTGGGGTGTGGGGTGGGTGGGGGTGGTGGTTTTGGGTTGGTTGTTTTTGTTGTCGTTTGTGCGAGGGTTGAGTGTTCATCACCCCTCGGCTCGGCCTTGGCCCTCGCTCTCCCCGTCTTGAGGTTGGGGCGGAAGGGTCCCCAAGCGAATCAAAACGGAAAAAGAAGACAAACCAACGGCATCCCGCATGCAAAATTCTCTCCCAGGCGATCTATCTCACCCAACCCAACTAGAGGACACAACTAAAAGGGGGGCATCTAGGGTCAGATCCAGAAAAACCTTCGGGAGGTTACCGGTCTGATTTTCGAGAATATCTGCCAGGGGAAGGAACTCAACGATAGTGCGGGGGTCGCATGGCAAACAGCGTTTGGCGTGGGAGGAGAAAAAAAATTGAAAGGCTTATCGTGGCCATTAAATAGGCAGTGCCGTGGGGGGGATCGAAAAAGGAAGGTAATGAAGGGTAAGCTCCGCACTTAAAAAGAGAAATAATGGGGGGGAAGAGGAAGAGGGGGAAAAATCTAATGGGGAAATTGTTTTTAAGGCTCGAGGGCTGAAACTTGGTTGGGGGGGCTCTCAGGAAAATAAAAGTAAGAAAACTAGTAACAATGCAAATACCAAAGTACCACCGAGGTCGCTAAAGATAAAGCTGCGGGACGGACAAGAGAAAAGAAAGAGAAAAGAGGACCTAGGAAGAGATAAAGAGATGGAACGAGGACTACTAGACAACAAACAAAGGCGTCTTACTCAGCGACGTAAAAAGAACAATCAGCAGGGGAGGGGAAGGGGGAGAAAGGACAAAACATGAGAACGTATAGCTCGGAAAGAGACTCAAGAAAAAGCGGGCGACTTTCGATTGTATCCTAAATGGCTTGGGAAAAAAAAAAAGGGGGGTTGGCTCGCGTGGAGAGTCAGAAAAAAAAAAGTGATATGAAAAGCGACGGATGGCTTAGAAATTCGAAACCTAGAAAGGCATTTATAGGCAGCCGCGTGTTATCGGATTGTGTGAGAATAAGGGGATGGGAAAGGGCTTAGCAGAAGGATTAGGGGGGGAGTAAATTCTGACGCTGTGAGAATCAAGAAAGAAACGTCGTTCGATCTCGGAAGTGAATAGGGTTCGGGCGGGGAAAGGGGAGGGGAGGATCTGACCAGAGACGAAAAAAAGGGGACTTTTGGGAAAAAAAAAAAACGCTAATTGGGGACGAAGGTTGACACTAGTAAGGGGGGGGGGGAAGGTAAAAATGGTGGGTAAACAGCCTACTGTCAAAAAAGGGTCAGTTCGGAGGAAGGGACCGGCTAGAAACTTACGCGTCCAAGCGCTGCGGGAACAAAACGACGGGTGGGGGGAAATCAGAACCTTGCTGGTACAAAAACTAGCTAAACGGGAAGAGGGGGGGAGAACGGAACCGGAAAAGTAATTCATTCGCGAAAGACTGTAATGTGGAGGCAGAGGAATCAGGGGAGGGGGGGAGAAACCCCTCGGTTACCTCACAAAAAGCCTAAGGGGGGAAGAGACGAAGGAAAGGAAAGGGGGGCGGCCTTTATGACTTTTATCCGATTAATGAGAAGCGAGAAAATAAAGTAAACTAGAGGTCGGAGGAGAAGGTCGGGAATCCCAACGTGCCGAATAACCACGGCGGAATGGAAAGCTATTCACACCAACAAACGGATTATTAGTAACCAGAGGGGACGTTCGGGGAGCTTCAAGGCACTCGCGGGGGGGCAAAAAAAGTCACTCTCCAGAGAGAAAGGGGAGAAGAGAGTCATCACGAAAACTGTTGCCACTCGCGAAACACACGTAAGGGAGAGAGGAACAAACCGTAAGGAACTTAATTTAAACAGAAGAAGGAGAACCTCAGCAGCCATGACAGTCCCTAGACTGACGAGAACTGTAATAGGGAGGTGGAGGGAAAGGGGCCACGGACCAGCGGTTGACACAAAGCAAAGAGGGATCAAATAAAAAGGATGGGCTGGGGTACCTACTGGGCAGGGGACAGAAGAGGGGAGGAGAAAATGTTTCAGGCTGGTCTACTGCACGTCCTATACCATTGAGTAAAAAAGTGAGGGCCACAATGGGAACACGGGCGTTCCATTGAACATACGATTAGAAACGGTCAGGGAAATAGGGGGAGTCACAAAATCAGATTAAATAAAGTCGGGATCGTAAGCGAAACCGAAAAAGTGAAACAAAAAAAAGAAAACGATGTCACATTAAACGCGAGAGCTGAAAAGACCTTGTTGGACCTGCCGGCAGAAAAAGAGGAGACTCCGGTTCGGCCGCAGCAAATGCGAGGACGAAAACTCAATAAAAAGGAGGGTCTTGGGTAAAGACGCTTCGGTAAACCAAAAAAAAAAAAGGACCTTTGGACGAAAGGGGGAGCTCCAGACCGGGCCCATAGCGTGTTCGGGGAAAACATACGGAGAAAAAAATCTTCAAAGAAAGGGGAAGGGAAGACACAGGCGAATTTCCTTGCCTCGAGGACGTGAAGAATCGGTCTCTGGGAAATTGTGTGGGGAGCCAGGGGCACATTCTCGCTGGTGCATGGGAAGGCTCTTTGGGAAGAAGAAAAGGAGAGGTAGTACGCTTGCACAGCTACAAAGAGGAAAGAACAATCGCATAAAAAACAGTGATCGAACAAGCACTAAAACGGGAAGCGTAAAATTCAACAGCGGCCGAGAGCCCAGCTGGGGAAGGGATGGTCCGAGAGTGGGGGTAAGAGAAGAGGGGGGAAGGACGGGGGGGGGGGGGGGGGGGGGGGGGGTGGAGGGGGGGGGGTGTGGGGGTGGGGGGGTGGGGGTGGGGGGGTGTTGGTGGGTTGGTGGGGGGGGGGGGGGGGGGGGGGGGGGGGGGGGGTGGTGATAGCCCAAAAACGGGGGTCCAATCCTGAGAGAAGGAACTTTTCCCACCCTCACTATTGTAAGCGCAAGATCCCACCATTTTAGGGGGGGAGTGCCAAGTCGAATCTCTAATTAAGACTTCCTCTGAGCAAAACGCGCACCGCATAACATGGAATAGCATTGTGACCGTCCCTATGTGGAGCAGGAGAGGCAACAAAGGGGAGAGGGGGGAGGGAATGTTAAAAACTCAATTTTGGGTGTGTTTTGAGAAAAGGGAAACATGAGAAAAGACCTGGGGGGGAAAAAGCCGAAAGAACCATCCGCTACTTCCGACCAGAGATCAAGAACCACAAAAGGGGGAGGAAAAGGATAGGAGGGCCGTCATGCCTTGGTGGATCAGTAAGGAAGAAAGGAAAAAGATGATCCCAAAAAGTCTTCCTTTGGACGTACAAAAAACTAGACGGCAAAAAGGAACGAAAAAGGCGGGTTGGGAGGGGGGAGGGGAGGGGAAACATGCTTCATTCGTGACCAAATATTCTCGCGTGTTTAGAGGAAGACCGGAAGTCCGGTAAGGGATATCTAACTTATATCGTATAACAAATTGTGGAGAGAGAAAAGAAGGGGGGGAGGAGGGGTAACATGAATGCGAGGGATTTGGTGGTTGGGTCTCTCGGGTCAAGTCCGAAAGCTCTAAACTTAAAAACGGACGAAGTACCCAAGAGGGGCCGATCAGGGAGGCATTAAATAGAAAGGGGGATGGTGCGAGAGCCCAGAATTCTACCTCCAACGAAAAAATCAGGGAGCGCGATCTGCACAAAGAAGAGAGAGGGATCGGAGCGATGACTAAGTACGCTCCCGTCTGCTACTGCGTACAAGATACGAAAACCCTCTCCAAGCACCAAAGCAAAGGGTCGTTGCTCAAAGGGAAGGCACCAATGAACGAGAGCGAGAAAAGAAAGGCACAGAAGGAAAGGGGTTGGTTAGCACTCACGGGGGAGGGGGAAAGTATAGGGATGTCATAAAAAAACACCGCGAGCGACGGATAAGCCAATTAGAAAAGGGAGGGACACCGATGCGTCTGTACCACAAAGAAAGGCTTTTTATAAGGAGTGGGAGTCAATCGAACATGCTGCGGCTCGAGCATTCTGAAAAAGCAGGAAATCGACGCGCGGTAAAGGGGCGGGGCACGAGGGGAATGTGCAGACGGGGGTGCAATGGGGAGGAACAGTTGGTTCCTGATCTACGACGCAGAGGAAGGGGGAAAACCTCAGCCTTACAGGAGAGGGTTCGAAAACGTTGGAAAAAAGGGGGGGAAGGCCACCAATAAGGGGGAGAACGACGGGAGGACGTGCAAAGAATTTTAAATGGATCAGGGCTTCCAGCGACTCCATCGATCAAAGGGAAAGAAAGAAAAGTTGGGGGACTAGAGACTAATGCTACAACGAGCGAAAGAAGATGGGGGGGGGACAGAAAAGACCGTACCTAGAAAGGATCCGCCTGGGAGGGGGGGGGGACAAAACGGTGGGGAGGATAAACGAGGAACTGAAACAGCAGGGTCGCTCATCCGGAATAGTGGGGAGGCCGGGAAGGGGGAAGAAAAAATTTACGCCAGCTCGAGTAAAGAGACCACGGGGACTCTCGTGGGGGAGGAGGGAAACTCATTTCATAATAAAAGCAGTTAAAAAAAAAAAGGAAAATTCCATCTCCTCTACAAAAAACAAAAAGAGAAGAAGGGGAGGGGGGGGAAACGGACGAATGTAGTCAACTAGCCAAAATGAGAGAACGCGGAGACTCTCCTTGAGAGGAAGAAGCCGTAATCGGCGAGGCACTCGAAAAGAAAAAAAAATTACCAAAACTGGAGGAAAGAAAAAAGCTTCGAGGGGGCCAGAAAGTGAGGAGTAGCCGGGACCCGAAAAAAAGTCTCTTATAATGAGAAAAAGTAGAGTTTTAAGTCGTTCGCCAAAAAACCAGAGCTCTGGGGGGAGTAAAACCATTGCTTATTTTCGGGATGGTGACGGTATTTTAGGGAATGACATTGAAAAACCAGTTCTTGTCTAAGGAAAGGGAAAAGTAAAGACCGCTTAACGCAGTCGGCTGCCTTTCATAATTGAATACAGGAACCGTTCTCTGCAGGGGGGGAGGCAGTGGGGCTAAAAAAACGTAATGCGTCTAGGGAGTTTTCGGGGATAGAAAAGCAAGGAAATACAGTCAAGAGATCGCGAAGGGGGGCCATTTGAGGGAGATAAAAAAGTCAGTGCCTAACCGAATAGGGACCTCAGCAATGAGAAAGAAAGGAAAAAAACCCAGCTAAGGAGATTAGGAAAGGAGGAGGAGAAAAAAGCCGTGCAGAGGGTATAAGGCCACCTGAGCTCAAAAAGCCGTGGGGTAACGCGAAAAACATAGAAAAATTTGAGACAGACAAAAAGAGGGGGAAGGGGTCTCACTGAGTCATTATCATCTAAGTTCGAGAAAGGGAAGTTGGGTTGGGAAAGTGGGGAAGTGACCTCGGCTGAGCTTGAGTAGAAGGCTTATCGGGGGGCCAAGGGAGATTGTAGTCCAAGTAAGCTCCTACCAGAGAGAGGGAAGGCACGAGCGATTGTGGATAGGGAAAACGTTGCACGCAAATTACATACAAGGGGGAGCCAAGAGGCTACCCACGGCTCAATTCCGACTTTGGTGAAAGAAGATAGTAGGTCGTAATGGGAAAGGATAAACCCAGAAACGGAAATCTCGCCGAATTTCCAACCGCACCAGCGGTGGTCGAGCGCGCACCAAAAGGGTCTGTAAATGCAGTGAAGAGCGACGGAAGGACGGGCAGATCGACCAAACGAAAACCTCCGGAGGCAACACTAGCAAAACTTGGTCCAGACAGACTAGAAGCAATCCCTGAAAGGAGAGGAGACGGTTCAATCCGGTTAAAAAAGAAGAATCAGAAAGAATCGAAACCGCAATCCCGCATTGAGCGAATAACCATGGAGAGAGAGACACCAAACAAAAAGGGGGGGGAGAAAGGGGCATGCGGTCTTTCGTATTGGAGAAGGGGGTGGGGGGATATATATGAACGGGGCTTAATACCAAACACCAGAAGTGATCAAGCGCACAGTCCTCAGCGGAAAGGGAGGGAAGGAGGCTAAAAGAGGGGGAAAAGGAGTCACAGAAGGGCCATTGGAGGCGGTGGGAAGGGTTTGGCGAGGATGCCGAATGCCTTGAGGGGCTATGAGAAAGGATCTGAAAGAGGGTGAGAAGCGAAAAGAGTCTCATGGGGGGGTGAAAAGTTCGGCGAGGAAGTGAATACCAAAGGAAAAAATTAAAAAGCCAACAAAACCCCAAAAAGCTAGGCGCAATCTAATGAAAAAAGGAAAAGATGGGCCAGCGAGCAGTCTTGAAAAGATGAATCTTCTTGTAGTGCGAAAAAGAAGGGCACCTAGAAAAGGTACGCTCCATAGGAAAGATGGATTAGATGGGCACGAGGACGATAGGAAGCTCAATCGGGGGAAGAGGCGGACGTAGGACTCCGGGAGTGAAGAAAGCGAGGGACAATGTGAGAAAATGGTAAAGCACCATAAAGAGATCAATAGGGAAGACGATCAACTAAGATCTTAAACAGGCTCAGGCTAACTGTCGTGGTTCACCACCATGATTGGTGGAGAGGATGGGATTTCATGCCCACACGAGATGGGAAATGTAGTATCCAGGGAGGTCAAAGGCGTTCAACTCAAGACTCGTGGCAGTACGGGGGAAGAACCGCGTGGGATTTTGTTAGAAGGGGGATGTGAAGCCGAGCGAAAGATGCCGAGGAAAGAGTCTCATTCAAAGAGAATGGCGGGGGGGAGAGCAGATCAGCGTGCATACATGTCTGTCAGAAGGGAGGGAGGAGAAGAACTCAAGAGACGACGCAAGGTTTGAGAAAAGGAAGAAGGGAAGAAAGGGGGGGAGGAACAGAGGGGAAAAAACCACGTTGTGGCAACCGTAAAGAACTACTTGTCTAAGACAAAAACGGCATGAGGCAAATGGACGAAGGAAAGGGACACTTAGTTCAGAAACGCGTCCAGCAATCCTTTGGGAGAGGAAGGGAGGGGTACGACACAAACGGGAGCGCATGCCGATTTGGGTTCGAACAAACCGTCAATCTTAAAAGTTCTGTTCTCGAAGGGAGAGGAAAGGGGATGGGGATAATCGAAGATGAAGGCATGACCGGGGAAAAATCATGGGGTTGGAAAGGCAACTTAACCGGCGGGGCGTGAGACCCGCCGAGGCATGAAAGGGTGAAACGGATTACGTCGATCAGAGAGAGCCGAGAAAGATCTTAAGGCGCAGGGAGGAGCTGGAAAAAGCGAGTGCCATATAACGCAGGCGACTAAAACTGAAAACAACAAAACGGAGGAAAGAAGGATACAGGAAAGGGGATTCTTCAAATCACCCTCCCCATCAGCCATGCGCTCCTCTAGTAGATAAACTATCGGGAAAAAATCTATCACGTATCAAAACGGGGAAGAAAGAGATAACAAGAACGGAAGCACAATCAGAGGATTTCCCAAAGGGAGACCGAAATAAACTTCCCTTCGAGCAGGCATCCATCCCTTCTATAACGTGAATAGAGTTTATTTGAACAAAAGTCCGGGCGAAAAAATTACGCGTGAGGCTAGTGGGAGTCACCGCAACCTTAGATCTCGTAAAAAGGATAAAGACCAAGACTTTGCCGCGCAGGGAAGGAGGAAGAGTGGAAAAAAAATGCTGTCCAAGGGACCAGGAATAACCTAAACCGTCAGTGAAAAAGATGCAGTTTGAAAAAAAAACGCGTTAAACCTAACGGGGGAAAGGAAAAAGGCAAGAAGGTGGATGCGGTGTCAAGAAGTCGTCGAGATGTCAAAAAAAAAGATCACAAAAAGTAACAAAAAAAACCATACCATCTCGGAAAACCGACGAGAACAAAGGAAGCATGCGAAGAAAAAGAGAGAGCCGACACATGAGACGAACAAAAAGCCTAAAACCGGAGGGTGGGGCAAACCAAGCTGGCGGAACGCAGGGGACTGATTGGAATCCATCCGTAAACCGTGTTCGGTATAACAAACCTCGACCCTATTGACATCCCGAGTGAGACAAATGAAATTGACGCGCAAAAGCTCCTGCAGCAGAATAGGGGGAGAGGGGGATCTCGTTCTCTATGCCCTGGGGGAGCCTTAGCCATGGGGAAATCAAAGAAGGGTGCCGATTCTTTATCGATACGCGAGTACGATAAAAAAAAACTTTCCCATCACTCCGAAGCTGAGAGGGACAACGAGAAACGATTTGACGTGCGTCGCCCTGGGAGAAAGAAAGGAGAGGGCAGAAAAGTCGGCATCAGCAACCAGCGGGGTCATGTTAAAGGTCAGTTTAGGCGAGTAAGGATACTGAAGCGAAAAGAACCCACTCGAGATTGAAAAAGCCAGCGAGTCGGGCAATGGAGGGGGAGCAAGGGGGAAGGAAGTCGAGAATCAGAACGGAGGGCACCCACGAAAAAAAACTCTTCAATCTCGAACGTTCGCGTCCCGCATTTCTGAGAGAAAAACGAAAGAGGGAGATTCTACTTTGCAAATCACTGAGGGTTGGGTAACCCGGAATAGATAAGAACTCGGGGCAATAAAATAAAACCGGAAAGAGAAGAGATCAATTCGAAAGAAAATCTTCAACATCAACAACAACGGGAAAATTAATAGGGGAAGGGGACCGAGAAGAGAAAAAGTCTTTAGGGGTGCGGTCGGATTTCGACCGCTAAACTTTAATGAAAAAAAAATATCCTAATGGCAGAAAGCACGCCGCTGGAGTGGGAGCGAAACATGCGGGACGAAGTACAACGTGCTCGAGACCAGGAGGAGGGGTCGATGGGCGCGAGGCAAGATGGTCTCAAAAACTGAAGAGAAAAAAAGTTGTAGATCCAGAAAGGCGATGGTGAAATGACTGAGCGAGGGCGTGAAAGTGGTTTGAGAGAAGGGGAAGGAAAACGAAAAGTACCAATCTAGGAATTACCATCACTACAAAGAGGTCCATTCCCTGAAAAATTAAGCATGAGTTGCCGCTACTCACTCAAATCCAGCAGATTAAAGATTAGGGGAGGGGGGAAAGAGAAAAAAAGGGAAAGTACACACAACCAAGACGGAAGGAAAACGATCAATCAACCTCAGACTAGCAACCATCATCTATTGGCATGTCTAAAGCAAAATAAAAAAGAAATAGGGGGGAAAAAGAAGAAGCCTAGGCAGAGGGCTAATCTGGAGTTGGAAGCAGGAGGGGGGGAAAGTCGTATTTCAAAATTGCGGAGAATTCTTTTCAAAGAGGCAGGAGACGAGTCTGTAAGAAAAACTCCGCGGGTGGAGGATAATCAAGGGAGGAGGACGGTAGGTCGGCGGATCGATCCGCCCACAAGAAAACTCATCAACATCGGGGGGAGGGAAGATGGACTGCAGAAGTTCTGGGAATTTACGGAAGAACAGATCCGTACGCAATCGACGTAAATCGGAGTACGAAAGGTTTCGACCTCGTTTGGCATTGTGAAAGACAGTGGGGGGAAAAAGTCATAAAGAATACCGGGTCTTAGAGAAGGACCGGGTACATCAGGGGGAATGGGGCAATAGGAAAAAAGGTTGGCGCCTAGAACTGTCTCTAAATTACCTGGTGGAAAAGAGAGAATTTTTCCCAACGAGCGCACGGCTCGTCGAAAGGAAAAAAAGGGGGACGATCGCAGGGAAGAAGAATCTGGAAAGGATGGGGCTGCAGACGTGAGGGACACCCTCTTTACCTTCCGAAGAACTTGGGGTGAGACTAAAAAATTCGGTTGCCATGAAATGGGGGGAAATCGATAAAAGCAAAGGTAGAATCAGTCTCAGTCGCTGCGGAGACTGGGAAAAAAATTTCCGAAGAAACACAAAGGGGAAGCAACTAAATAAAATCAGAAACAACCACGTGAATATGTTGAAAAGGAAAACCTGCGTATGGGCTGCACGATCCTGGTCCGCTCACATGCAAGGACTCCTCGAGAGGATAAGATCTGAAAAGAACGAGAATCCGCAAACGCATGGCAAAAAGAGAAGGGAACTGCCACCCCGATTCGAGGAAGAGTGCTTAATCCCTCTAAAAATGAAAGAGAGACGGAAAAAAGGGGGGGGGGGGGGGGGGGGGGGGGGGGGGGGGGGGGGGGGGGGGGGGGGGGGGGGGGGGGGGGGGGGGGGGGGGGGGGGGGGGGGGGGGGGGGGGGGGGGGGGGGGGGGGGGGGGGGGGGGGGGGGGGGGGGGGGGGGGGGGGGGGGGGGGGGGGGGGGGGGGGGGGTTGGATTTTGGTTTGTTTGTGTGTTTTGGGTGGTTTTGGGGTGTTGGAGTGTTGTGTGTTCAGGTGTGAAGGGGTTTCTCTCCAACTTTTCCCTCTTTTTGAATTCCGTGAGAAAAAAAGAGACCCGGGGCGAAGATGGGGTTGAAAAAAATACGCGATCTTCAAAAAGGAGTTCCGCGAAGCGCTTGGGACAAACCTGCTTAATCATTTGTCACACCAAGGGATGGGAAGATGCGACAAGGGCCTCAGCAAAAAGTCTTAGACCTAGGAAACGGGGGGGAAAAAAGACGTTCAAAGACCTGGGGGAAAGGTCGTTATGTGCGTACAAACGAGCCTGCGAAAATCGCGTTCAGGATCAACCAAGCAACCGGGGAAGCCCAACCAACCCATAAACGATTCGCGAACCGAAGAAAAGTTAAGGAAGGAAAAAAGGAAAAAATACCGCAGGGAAAGAGAAGGGACGAATCGAACAACTCCTCTAAAAATCTGGCGTTGGTAGCGAAAAAAAACGCAAGGGGGAATTTGGGAAGACCGGAAGAGAAGGGCAGTGGATAACCATAACGCGCTCCACATCTCAAAAGCCCACCCAAGAACGGAAAAGGAGCCATCAAGAAAAAGCAACTAGCAGATTCATGGGGGTCAGCAATTGAAAAGATTATTTTAGGGAGTAGAGGGGACGTGAAGTCCGCCGAGCGAATGGAGAAGGCGAAGTCCAAACGTAAAAAAAAGAAGAAAGAGCAGAAATTTAAGAAAAAAAGGGGTTCCGCTCGTCGCCGGTAAAAAACCCGCCAGCACACCTTTCATCTGGTCAAACCTCGGGAAGAGCAAAAGGGCGGAAACCGAGATTGGTACAGGGCCGGGATCGAGAAAACACCAAACAAAAAAAAAAGAAGAACTTTCCACCAACAGCGTTTGTCAAAACACATCTTGTTATCGAGAGGAGGGTGGAGAGGAATCTAAAGAAACTCGGGCGACCCACACTCGCATGAAGAGAAGGGGTAAGCATTCGAAAGGGGGGGGATCGGCATACACGAAAAAAAAAAAAAAAAAAAAAAAAAAGGGCGGCTGCGGCCTTAAAAAAAAAGAGTTTGGTCAGGGTTCCCCGGGAAATCGATATAAGAAAAAAAAATCAAAGGACTCCTCATGACTGAATTCCTCGA
>Ga0179591_1370145_pt1 | contig 15995 bp, 25 predicted proteins | sample CZOMad2_1_08_16f_FD_182891 | JGI IMG/M metagenome (GOLD analysis project Ga0179591, IMG submission 182891) | Vadose zone soil fungal communities from Angelo Coast Range Reserve, California, USA - CZOMad2_1_08_16fungal (PacBio error correction) | ecosystem: Environmental > Terrestrial > Soil >...
GGCAAGTTCACAAACAATTTTGGAGTTGACTCTTGCGGGAGAAGAGGGACTGGTGGAGGACGCAGGACAGTTGACAAATACCAGCAGAAAGCAGCAAGAAAAAAGCCAAACCAACCAGTTTGCAAAAACATGGAGGCCGGGGGACAAGAACATGGGGGAGGGAGGGGACAAAACAGGGAAAGGGCCAGTTTGCAGACAAAGAAACGGAAGAGGGCAAACACCACACAGGGCTGGTGTTAATCGAACCCGATGGAAAAGGGGGTCAAAATCACGGGGGGTTACAATCTGAGTCACAAAAGACCAAAGCGAAAAGGAAACAGTGGATGTTTGGGGGACACCCAGTTGCCAAAGTGAGCAAGGGGGGAACGCTTGACGCTAAAAAAAAAAAAAAAAAAAAAAAAAAAAAAAAAAAAAAAAAAAAAAAAAAAAAAACCAACACCCACATTCGCAAAAAACACAGTGCAGAGGCAATTGCGAGGCACCTAAGAGGGGAAATGCGGAGGAACCCTGAAACAAAGTGGAGAAGAAGGGGCAAAAAGCGCGGGGTTCAACTAACAAACCGTTGGGAAAGAAAAAATCGGACGAATACGCAGGTGAAATTGGGTGGGGGGGACAAAAGGATGCTATAGTTTGGAGGGGGCAAAGGGTGAGTCCAGTGAACAAACAACTTAGAAAAGCAACCAAAAAAACGGGATTTGAAACCCAGTCTGAGGGTCAGTTGGGCTCAGGGGGCCAAAAAAAGAAAGGGCACTACATGGAGGTTATCTAGACACATATGGGGGGGGGGTAACAGAAAATGTCCAATATAAGGCTTTTGATGAAAGCAGAATGGGCGAAGAAAGTGGGGACTCCATCCAAAAGAAGAAATCATTGGGGGGTTGAACAACAAACAACAAAGAAAATGCCCTTGTCGAAAGGAACAGGAAGTTTTTACCACCTTCAACACGCGGGGCCCAATGATTCAAATTTTCGGTGGAAGACTAAGGACAACCGGGGACAAAAAAGGGGAGGGGGGGGGTCCAAACGTGGCCGTGGATCTAACCAAAACCCAACAGACAGCTAAAACGCGGGGGCACCGATTGCCTATGATCTTATCCGATAGAGGCACCACGGCCAAAAAAAAAACCTCTCTGCAAAAAAGTGGGGGGGGGGCCAACAAGGGTTCCTTTACTGGGGTTAAAGGGTGGCGATTGAAATTGAGCAAAAAAAACGTTGGGGGATGGTTGAGGCCCTGCCCGAGACACCGCGTCCTTTCCTTCGATGGGTGACCGTGTTATTACGGCAAAAAAAGGAGTGGGTGAACAACTACGCAACAACCGAACAAAACAAAAAGAAAGAGGATAGGAAGACGACGGAATCAGGAAGCAGAGGAGCCGAGGGGTTTTTAAAGGGTAAGGGAAAAATAGAGGTGGGGAGAAATGAAACAAAAACCAGGTTTTAGGGGGAAAGATTGAAGGTTCCAAGACGCGTCATTTAAAGAAGGTACTAAGGAGACTACTCCGGGATTAATCCAAAAAGGAGTGAAAAAAGGGCTCGCACTACCGGGGTAGGAAAATAAAAAGAGGGTCACCCCAACTGAGGGGAAAAATGAGAGGGGATTCAAACATGGGGTAGAACAGGGGGGGACTCGGTTGGGGGGGAGCAAACCAATGACCCATTGAAACAGCTAAGGTAATAGTGCCCGTGAAAAAAAAAGGCTAATGAAAAGAGAAGTACCAGGAGAAAAGAAGGCGGATTGGGGGATGAATTGTTTAACAACAACCAACGGTGGAACAAATCGCGTGAATAGTGAAGAGGTGATGGCATCCAAAAATGAAGGGGTGGCCCAGGTGGGTCATGACAAGGGGAGAAGTGTAAACAACAAAAAATTACAAAGAGCGGGGCCAGGAGGGAAAGGGGGACAACTAGCGGGGAAGGGTTTCCGGAAAGAGAGGGAAGGGAGTCTGACCGAGGAGTGGAGGGGGGGCATATTGTGGAGGCTGAAGACTTGGGAAAGGGGGAGAAGGGAAAAAACGGTGGGGGGAAAAATCAATCGGGGGAAAGACGTATAAAGACGAGGGCATGGTAAGCAGAAAACTGCTGAAGTGAATCTTAAACAAAGGAAAAAACCTCAACACTGTCATCCAGAACCAAAACTGTTACCGACGAACACCTTTTACAAATGAGAAATCGCGAGGTGGAAAAGGAAGGGGGACGGGTCCAAACACATAACACGGCCCCAAAAAGAGATGGCCGAGGGGGTGGGTGTAATCGGGATGAAGCCCAGCTAATCTGTTGGGTGAAAGAAGCAAAGAAGGGAAGGGAAGAAAGGATGGGGAAAATAAAAAATCGAAGACCGGGCCTCTGAATTAGTATGTTTAAAAAGAATAAACGGGAAAAAACACCCTAAGCACTCTGGCTATAGGGAAAAGGAACCTGACAGAGAGAGACAAAACAACGAAGGGAAGGAAACGATAAAGAGATTGTCGAAAAACAAAAAGAAGCCAGATGAGGGTAAAACGGAACTCCGAAAACGGTGCAGATATCCCTGGAGGGCAGGGGGGGGGGGGGGATTATTAAACCGAGGAAAGAAACTTTCTAGGGCTACATATTATCATGAAATCAGGCCAAAGCGAAAAGGCCGGGGAAAAAACTGTTGGGGGGTGAATTTGGAAAGGGGGCGAAAAAAAGGTTTTCTGCCAAATAAAAAGGAAAAGGAGAGGGGATAGTAGGCAGAAAAAGGGAGAAGTTCCTGGAATGCCTTCAAAAAAAAATGCTCACCAAAAAATAAATCTAGGTGACAGGGTCCTTGGGGGTTAAGGTCTGACAATAAGGGGGGGGAAGCTCAGGGTCAAGAAGTTCATGGAAACAAAAAACAAAAAACCAAAAAAATGCAAAATAGAAAGACACCCTCAAAAAAGTGACAGCCTCACAACCGAACCAGAAAATAACCGCAGTTTAATGAGGAAAAAGAGATGGTGGGCGAAAAAAGATGAACGTGTGGGGGACAAGTCCCTTATGGATTGGCCAAGGGGGGGGGAGATCCGTAACGACTTCGGGTGAAGAGAAAAAAAGAAGGGGTGTGTGACATTAAACAAAAACGAACATCGGATGGGGGCGACCTTCGGAAAAGAGTTCGATTTGAAAAAAGGTTTTTTTGACTCACGAGGATTCGAAAACCGGATGGAAAAAGAAAACGGTAACAAAAAATAAGAGGGGAAAAAAAGGGGGGGCTAAAAAAGGGGGGGGGGGACCATAATACAGCAAATTTGGGATGATCAGGGGAGAACCACTGCCCGAACCTGATTTGAAGGGGAGGAAAGGGGGGGCCAGGAAGGGACTCGCTCCGGCAGCGCACCAGTTTCTAAATAGGAGGCGTCTTTTGTAACACGGGAAAAGAAGGAAAAAATAAAAAAAAGGGGAAGTTAGCCCCACCACGAACAAAGGGTAAAGAACTTCAACCAGACAGGGGGGGGCCACTGATACATTGCAGTAGGACCTACCGAGAGATTTTATGGGTACCCTGGTATGAAAAAAAGCATGTGGAAAAGTGGGGAAGCTGAATACCAAGGGCCTATGAAAGGGGAGGGAAGTCGGGGATAAGGGGGGATCGTGACTAGAAATGGGGCCTTGGAAGTTTCACATCAGAAAAGACGTCCAAAGCGTCCCTGGCCACACGCTGTCATCTTCCAAAAAGACCCACGGAGCGGTGTTGGCAATCAAAAAAAAGAACTAGGAAACGGCTCAAAGAAATGCCATCGTAAAAAGACCGTTGATGGCGGCAGGGGGGGGGGGTGAACTGAAGGAAACTCCACGTTAAGTGGACAAAATATATCGGCTGTGGTCAAGGAGGTCCAGCGTGGGCCACGAAGGACGTGAAAAGTCAGCGTCGAGAAGGGCCAGGTTGACTGTACTTAGGGGCAGAAAAACAGGTATCTTCAGTGAGGGAAGGGACCACGAGCAGGATGGAAACTGAGAACCAAAAGAAAAAAAAAGACCAGAAAAGAGGGGAACGGCCGTGGCAAACAATTTTTTGGAAAAAGCCCATACAGGAGGGGGCACAAGGAAGGGGGGTTTCTAGAACGACAAAGGGGAAAACCCCCAAAATCGAACACGTGAAGGGGGGATAAATGTGGGGGAAAACCGGACTCTCCCCAACAGGAAAAGCAGGACTTTAGGAACTACATCTTGACGGTGATTTGACGGGCCACTCACAAGGGCGGGAAGGGAGTCCAGAGTGTTCCGCGGCCAATTAAACGCGCCCGTTGCCGAAGGGGGGAAACCATCGGGGGGGGCCCAGCGAAATGCCGCTGGACGGAGGGGCGAATGTAGGGGTGGGGGAGCGAAGAGGGACAAATCCGGGAAGGTGAAACAAATTGCCATTCGTGAGTCTTAGGGGTTTGAACAGTTTGCGTAAACCCTAGGGGACGTTAAAGCCTCACCCAAGGGTGGTTTCCATAAGTGTCAGCAGTCAACAGCGGTGGCAAGTGAGTTACCGATATGGATTTTGGGAACAATGGGGCCTGTGGGGGACGAAAGTGGGCACGGCTACATTGGGGGCCAGGTTTTGTCAAAAAAAAATTTCAATGTCTTGCGGTGGTCACAGTGGGGGGGGCCGCAGAAAGCAAAAGAATCGTGGTCCTCTCAAAGAAAAAAAAGGAAAGGAAATGGGTAATCTTGCGCTCCTGGGGGGGAAAACGCCGCCGACCCGCTTCCCAAAACAAAAAAAAAAAGAAAGCCGTACAGTGTGACAGTGAAAAAAAAGGAAGTTAGGATTTCACCAAGGGAAGAAGTGAGCGGGGGAAAAAAGAAGGACAACTTTGTGGTTCAGAGTAAAAAAACGGGGGGAACCAGCGTCAATCCTGGAAGGACCGGCATCTGAAGGAGAAAACAACACGAAAAAGAGGGGTCAGGATCACATCGTGATTCGTCGTGGAGGGGGGGGGACACGGTAACCCGCACGAAAGAAAAAAAAAGGTTTGTAGCAGGGAAAGGAGAATTACGTTGGGACTGGTGGTTTTGGAAGAAACCTTCAAGCCAAACGGAAAAAAACGTTCAGAGGAAACTGACGAAAAGGTTCGTCAGGCCGCGAACATGCATCAAGGCAGGTGACCACACAGTAAAAACGTAAAAAGATGACAAAAAAAATTGCATCCGAAAGGAGGAAAAAAGGCCGTCTTTTTTGGAGGGGAGGAGAAACTAAAACCACCACAAATCGAAATCGCCAAAACAACCACTGTTTCAAAAAAAAACCTGGGGGCAATGGAGAAGCACCCCAAAAAAGGGTGTGTCTCGGGCACAAAGGGGGCAGCCCCAATGGCGCCACCAATCATCCGAAAAAGCAAGAACGGCAAAAAAAGAGGGCGTTTTGCAACGAAAATTGAGGAAACAAGTTGTGAGCTGGGAAAAAAACCAAGAGTGTGCACAATATGCTCCAGCCCGAAAAAAAAAACACGGAAACAGTGGCAGAGGTTTGCCCCGGTTGCCAAGTCCAGAGGGATTCGCAACAACCCTAAAAAGTGTAGGCAGGGGACAACAACCGCAGAGGCAGGGCTAGAGGGGGGGAAAAAAGGAGGTCCGGGGGAGGAACACTAAACAACTGGGCTGGCCCCAAGGGGTTCCGAGATGATCAAGGGTGGGGGGGGGGGGGGGGGGGGGGGGGGGGGGTACGAAATTAGTGATTTTGGAAGAATCGGAAAAAAAGATCTGCCGGGCTAATTTTTCAGGTGTGCTAATGGGGGTTTGGTGGAAAAAATATTCGTTACCACCGGTACGATCAACAAAAGTAAAGGGATTGGAAAGGATCCATTAGGGGGTGCCGGCGTTTGGTAAGAACAGATAGGGGGAATAAAAAATGATGGTGGACACGGGTGAGGAAAACCAAGGAGGGGGTTGGTGTGACAAGGGGCCGGGAAAAAAAAAAAAAAGCAAAGAAAAAAGTGACAGCCTAACATTGGCGCACAGCACTCGCAACGAAGAAAGGAAGCAATAGGGGGGGAGAAACTCACCAAATGAGTAAAAAAAAAAATCTGCCTGGACAGAAAACACCGAAGACGAACTTTATCCAGGCCGTGGGCTCGGGAGGGGGGGGGGGGGAGTGGGAAAAGCCACGGAAAAAGGGTCCGGGAAGAACACCCGAAAGAAGAACAAATGATGACGGAGGATTATATGGCAGCGTGTTAAAAGGAACCGAAAGGGAATGGGAAGGCAACGAACGGGGGTGGATTCACCAGCGGGGGCAGTCAAGGAGTGGAAAACCGAAAAGGGGGGACAGACAGAATCGGATACGAGACAAGTAAGACGAAATCAACCAGCCAACTCCCGGAAGGGCAAAGAAGTAGAAAGCACAATGAAAGTCAAGAAAGAAGGAAAAGGGCAATGGTTACGAATTGGGGGACCTTATAAGTGCACATGTATGTGTGGGGTCACGAATAAAGAAGGGGAAAACAATCGGAACGGCGGGCCTCAAGGGGGAGGGGGGGTGGCTCGTAAAAAATATAGATGGAGACAAATGCAACAGTCAGGGACATATATTTACAAATATGGAACTAGGGCAGGCAATGGTTATGAGTCAGGGAGAAACCAAAACAAGTAGACACTAGAGGGGAAGAAGAGGGGGGGGGGGGGCCGGACGACAAAGGGGGAAAAAAGAAAAAAGCCCGGACATACCGGCAATGTATCCCGAACGAGTCCGGAAGAAAGAAGTCGGCAGTACTCATCAAGTAATCGAGATGAGCGGACTGGAGGCAGAACTAATCAAAACACAATTGGAGGGGAGAGTGTTGCTCAAACCGTGTTTGAGACGAAGAAAAGGGGGGGTAGAGGGAATGATGATATTGCAAACGGTTCACGAAAAAAACAGAAGTACCAAGAACTGTGGATAGAAATGGGAAAAAAAAAAAAAAGAGAACTGTTGCGACTAGACGCTCCCCAAAGAAAAGGGGGCCGAAGATGTGATCACTGCAAAAAAAACCAACAAGGGGACAGGCCAGGCGGAGGAAGGGAGAAGGAGGAACAGAATGGTTTGATGACGAGGACCCCCCGGGCCGGGGGTGCAATCCACACCAATTCCGAACAGGCAGGCATGGAAACTGGGTAAAAACAAATAGATCAGGCTGATCAAACAAAATTGTGAGAACATCTGGGGGGTGCCTAGGGGGTCTTTGCCCTACGAACCTTCAAAATTCTCACAGTAACGGTCTGAGATACGTGCCCAGGGGACCAAACCGAGATAATCGGAAAAAGAGACCTTGAACAGAAAAATTCCACGCCCAGACGAGAAAAGGATTGCAGGGAAACAACCCGTCAGAAAAAAGAAAAATGAAGCCACATTAATCTTGTAGTTTGATGCAACTGAAGAAAAAAGGACAAGTAAAGCCAAGAGTTCATATAGGGGGGCTAAAAACGGAGGGGAAATAAGTGGGAGGGAAAAAGGGTACTCTTACTGGGAGGTAAAGGATCGGACCGTACTGGATTCTTTTTGGGGGTGCATTTTGGGAGCCAGAATGATTCCAGAAAAAGGGGGGGATCAGGACCAGAAAACGGTGGGGGGGGGTGGACATCAGGGGACGACGGAAAAAATACCTATAGGGGGGAGCAACAATTTGGATGGTCTTCCGCCAAGGAACATCAGATCGGGTAAACCATCTTCCCGGTAGGGGAGGGGAAAAAAGCATTACTTCATTGGGCAGGTCATGGAAAACACGGACCCGAAAGCATGGCCGGATGTAGTGTAATCGACCTGATTGTAAGCAAAAGTGTGTTTCTACATTTCAGCAGTGCTCTCGCTGCGGGGAGACAATAACACCCTCACTTACCCTTTCAAAGCTTAGGGAAACCCCGGGGAATGGTTCTTGGACGGGCAAAAAAAGCCCTAAGGGCTATACCTGGAATTGGAAAAGACTCGAAAGAGCCACAGCAACAAACAACAAGAGGAAAAGGAATGATTGTAAAGAAAGGGACAAAAGAAAAAGAATGGGGGGTGAAAAACCAAAGAATCCAAAACCGCAAACAAGGGAAAAAGTAAAAGACCCTTTTGATGGAGAGGGTCATGGGGATTCAACGGATAAATGACAGTAGGGGATAAAACTATTAGCGAAACTCAACGCGATGACAAACTTAACTCAAAAATGGGGACAACGGGGGGCCCGGGGGGGAAAATGCCCTGGCCCCAGCCTTGGTAACCCAAGAACGAGGAGAATTGAGGTAGAAAGGGGGTCAAAGGGGAATGGCCGGGGGACGTTCTTCGGAAAAGAAAAAAGGGTGTGAAAGAAAGACCAGCAGTAAAGAAGGGGTCGTTGGGTTTCAAAAAACGCAAAAAACAACAGGTGGTTGTTCTATGCAAGGGGGGAAAAGGGGGGGCATGATTCCGACCAAAAGGGAAAAAGGAAGGAATGAATCCGTCAACGAAATTGCCTCACTCTCTGTCAGAAAGAGCCCAGCGCACGTGGGTCAAGGAAGAAAATCACGTGGGGAGAAAAAAAAGGGTTGGGGCGGACAATTGGAACCGTGAACCCTACAGGTTTAGGGGGTCAAGGAAAGTGATGTAAAAACAAACTCAGAAGGCATAGGCAACGGGGGGGGGATTCTGGGGAGACGGGGAAACGGGGTTGTGTGGAAAGTAAACCAACTCCGCATCGAGTGGCAAAAAAAGGAGGCGCCAACTAAGAGAGCGGTGTGGGGGTTTCACTGACGGAGAGTCCAAGCGGAGATGAAGGGGGGTCATCGGTACACCAACTCCATGAGCCCCAAAAAAGTGGACCTAAACAGGAAGACAGAAGGGCAGCAAAAGGTGGGGGTATGGAAAATAAGAGGGGGTCGAAGGGCCAAAAAAAGCCCTGAGTGAGCAAACGTGGCCAATTGGTCGTTTTACCGGGACGAGGACCCCCTTCGAAATAGGGAGGGGTTGGTATGGAAAAAACCGAGAAAAAATCGTTCAAAAAAGAACAATGGTCTGGACAAGCACCACACTCAAAACGAAAAGGGGGTCGAACAAACGTGGCCATCCCTGAACTGAGTCAGGGTCAGAACAAAAATGAGTTAGTTGCTGTGATAGGTAATTTGTCTAAAAATCCTTTTTCGACCGGGGGACATGGAACAAGAGAACCGGCCGGGGAAGGAACCTGCTTACGGTACGTGAGCTAAACAGAACAAAACTTTCCTTTGCTGATGGGGGGGTCACTTGAAAAAGTAATCACAGGAGGAACTGGCCACACTCTGCTTAATTTGGAAGAAAGAGGTCCACGCCGGAAAAAGCGGGTTTGCAATAAACGCCATAAAAGCAGACAATATCAAGGCAAGGGTGCCAAAAAAAACAAAAGCGGTTACTTAAGTAGCGGACTTTTTGTTGAAAAAAATCCGGTCATCAGAAGCCCAAACCGGGGGGGGAAATGGGACCAATCCAAAATAGGAGAGTGCCATGGGGAAGGAAAAGGGGAAATGGGGGGGCCAAAACCGGACGGGGTTTACAAGACGTCAGCGTTTCCGATCGAAAAACAGTTGGGGGGGGAGGGTAAGGGGGATAAAACATGGATGGATCTGTCTTACCGGAGTACCAACAATTCAACTGGCGCACAGACAAAAAGAAACACAGAGGGTGAACGGCGCTCAACCAACAGAAGTGTTGGGTGAATCGGGACATATAAAAGGGTTACGGGTGAGGCAAGAACTGTTGTGGGACGAAAAAATCCAAAGGACCCAACAGAATCGGGGAAAAACCAGTGACGTGGTGGGATCGGTAAATGGGGGAACGACTAGGTGCGACCAAAAAAGTTGAAAAGCTGTAACAAAGGGAAAACATCAGCGACAGATGGTCTGTTGTCGGATGGGGAGGCAATCACAAGGCTGAAGTACTAAAGCATCGTTTGGAAAGATCCAATCCATGGACAAAACCGGTGTTGGGGGAATGGGGGTCGCCGGAACATCGAGGGTTTCAAGACAGTACCCCTGCAGGAGAGTGCGAAGTGTCGGGGTAAGCGAAAAGGAAAGAGGGCCAATCCATCTCCGTTTAACTGGGGGGGGGGGAAACTTTAAAAACTGGAAACATGGGGAGTTTCGGTGGCTGTTAACGGGTTCGCAGTGGTGGGTAACAGGCGGCGGACTTCTCAAAAAAGTGGGGGGGGTAAAAAGGCAGTTTCAAAAAGCAGGGGGAAAAAACCAGCACGCGGTTGCTTGTTCCCATTGGGAAAGGAGGGTTTGGGGGTGTTTGAAAAAGGGACCGGACCTTGGGTGCCGCCAAAAGACAAATGGAACTTGGCCCGGACACCCAGGTGCCAGGGGGTTGGTAAAAAGTTGACGGGGGAGGAGGTTCTAGGGACTTAGGGGGGGTCAAAAGGTCAGCCACGAACTCAAAAAGAAAAAGAGTACAAACCCGTGCTGAAAAAGGCACGGATTCGGAATTGGGGGGAAATCGTTTGACAACTCCATCTGGGTGTTCCCACCAACCGCACAGGAGGATAAGGGGAAGGGGAATGTGGCACAGGGGAAAAAGGTCAGTGAAAGTCGGCTGAAGTAAAGTGGAAATAACATCATAAGGAAAAAAGTGACTTGCCAAAAAGAGAAACACGTGGGGGGGTCATCCCCGTGAAAGGTAAGACGTGGGACGACAAAGCCGGTTTAATCACTAGGGCAGAACGCGACAAAGATGATGAAAAGAAAACACCACAAAAAGAAGAGAATGTAGTGAATTCACATGCGGGGTTGCCGGAAGGACGGGGGTTCCAACGGGAAGGAAGAAACCCAAAACGGTGGTCTCAAAAAGTTAGAAACAGCAATGAAGGCTGTGGGTTGCAATGAAGGGAACAGACTTTCCAAAATGCACACTGGGTCGAGTAGTCGGAAAGGCTCAATGCCCACCAGGTGGCGGGGGAGTTGGTGGGGAAACCAACCAGGCCTTTGACGGGAAAAATGCAAACAATTTGTCTGGGAAGAATGGTCGGGGGAGAGGGACGTCATTAGAGAGACGCGACTGGGGAAAACCATCATAAAACATCGAAAAGAAGGAAGACGCAAAGTTTTTGACCAAATGGTCAAGGGGGAGGCGGGCCCCAAAAAGGTTGGAGGGGGAGGCACCACATTGACGAAAAGGGGGGTTAAAAAAAATGAAAGAAACTGAACCGAAAACAAAAAACGAGTGACACCCGGGGGTTGTAAATTCTGAACAGGATGGAGAAAAGAAAAAAGGTGCTGCAAAACTCTAGGGTTTGACAATAATGCACCATAAGAAACAAAAAAATAAACATGGCAGGTTGGGGCCAACGGTTGCCAGGGAAAGGTTTACGATTCGCTCAAAATAAGTCAACGAAACAGGCCAGACAATGAATTCGAAGGAACCGGGATGTCCAAAAAAGAAAAAACAACGGGGCCGAACACCATTGTGGGGGGACAGTACGCCTCCCCTGGGGAGGTCACGAAAGTGGGGGGTGGAGAAGAAAACGAGGAAAGAAGGTATGGGGATGAAAGGGCGGACAGGTGTTGACCTTGCCAGGGGGGGGGTGGCGAAAGTGATTGTGCGTAAAAAAAACATAAAACAAAAAGACACGGGATTCAAAAAAAAAGGGGTCAACATTGGGTCGTGGGGAGAAAAAACAGACCCAGGCCCGACATGGGGGGAGGAAAAAAACTAGGGGGTGTGGACGCCCGGTAGAAAAAAAAAGATGGGAGGGGAGGCAGCAAACAGAATTGCGACCAAATTACTACCCAGCGCAGAAGCAGAGTGTTTGTGGCACGGGTACAAAAACCAAGGCAGGGCACCGGAAACGACCTGAAAAAAAAGTTAAAAAACCGTCAAGGGACTGGCAAACAAGGCAATGTCGTGACAACGAGAACGACCGGCGTAAAATGAACGTTTGGGGGGGGCAGGTTGGGGGTGCGACAACGGGCGGAAAAAACAACCAGAGAAGAAAAAAGGAACCGAAAACATGCACAGGGATCGATGAATATAGCGGGGGATTCAAAAAAAAAAAAAACCGCTCTCTAGCGGGGAAAAATCGCGGGTGGGCCGGACAAAAAACAGGTGACAGTTTTGTAAATCTTGGGGGGGGGGACTGGTGGGGCAAGACGCAAAAAAAAAAGGGGGAAAGGTGGTAACTGGAAAAAGCACGAGCCAGGGTTAAAGGGGAACTTTAAGATGGGGGTTCCGGGGCACAGGCTCAAAAAAAGAAAAAAAAGATCAAATACAAGGACGGGGGCAGACCAGAAACTCAAAGGAGGTCTGATGGTTCGACAACGAATGGGGGGAGGGGACACGGGGGTGGAGGTTGTTTCGAGACCTGTGGTTAGGGGGGGGGGTTTCTTGCCAAAGCAAGGGGGTAGGTGGTGAATGAATTGGGCCGGAGTTCCAAAAGAGCCCTATTAGAAACGTGCGAACGAACAACTAGCGATTAAAATTCCACCAACCAAAAGGGAGCAAGGACGGGGGGGAGGGGTCCGAACAAAAGATTAAGAACAAAAACCCTGCTGGAAAGGTCAAACCCATTTGGGGTAGCACAGGAGTGGGGAAAATATTTTGGGGGGGGGACGACCCCGAGATGTCCAAGTCACCGTGCGGGATGAGGTGCTTGCCCAAACAATCTTAAAAAGAGATACAGAAGGTCAAACCCCTCCCTATGCGGAGGTTTAATGAAAAAACACCAGGGTCAGATCAATCGAGAACGTGAAGATGTAAACTAGAGGGAAAATGCAATCTTTAAGGTAGGGAAAAAAAAGCAAGGAGTCAAATATATTGTAACAACCTTCGCAAAAGATCGTACTGAAAAAGCCAGCCGGGGGGCAGGGCCTGGGGGAATGGGAGAGGGGGGGAAAATGGGGAGGGGACAACGAGTGGGTGTTCTAGGGGGGTGCATATGGGGGTGAAAGGCTCACAGGAACTAAAAAACGAGGGAAACGAAGGACAGGGGGTTGTTTCAGGGGGGAACCGAGAAGACACGATGGGAACCTGTGAGGAAACCTTTTTAGGTGATCTTTCAAGCCTCACTAACCCTCTGAAATCTTCTGGGAACCCATCTAGAAAGACGGGGGTCGGGGAAAAAGCAAGGGGGGAAGGGAACATTGCCACGGTTCAAATTCACCGGGAGCCTGGCGGGGATCAGGGGGGGGGGTCAACAAACTGAATGACGCCAAGCGATACTTGTAGCCATGCAAGAAGCGTAGAACAGTCAAATCAACTTCCTGTATGGAACAAATTCGTGATTGGGGGTAACAAAAACCTAGAGCGGGCCTGCCCCAATTCGCAACAAAAACCCGAAAAACAACAAAAAACAAAACGGGGGGGGGGGGGAGGGGTGTCATGATCCCAGTATAGGCCAGAATTTTGAAAAAGGAAGACTAAGGGTACATAAACGTGTTTCAGATACAAAAAAAAAAGGGGGTATGTAATGGGTGAGTTAGTTACCCTTCCAGAACTTTGAGTAAAGGGACCGTAATGGCGTAAAAGAAAGGCTGTTAAATAAAAAAGACTAGCCGACGGGTCTGGGGCTGGTGTGGACTTAAACCACGTGGGCACAGATGGGAATTGGATCCAATGCATAACGGACAGATTCTCACAATAACTTTTATGTTGGGTACAAAAGAGGGACAGGGGGGTCTAGTGGTGGGGATCAGAGAAATAATGTCATCAAGTGAAGTGAAACCTCCCCCAACAAAAAAAAACAGAACGTACTAGGAGTGACGGGACGGTTCCACCCTAACCACGGGTTGGTCGGAGCTTTCACTGGGGGGTTTCGAGTTCCTGAGCAAAAAAAACCAAACCAAGATTTGCAAAAGCAAAAAAATCCAAAAGACAAGGGCCCTACCCATGAAGTCTATCACCAAGAAAAAAACGTAGAACAAGAGTGACAAACCAAAAACGCCTCTTCGGTGAGGGGTTGGGGCGACAACATTGGGGAACTTTGAAAAAAAACAGCCCGACGTACTACTTAAGGCAAGAAAGTGGGACATGGACCACAAGGAAAAAGGAGGGGCACGTCGATTGGGAAAAAAAAAGGTGGAAATTACGCTCCGCCGAAAGGATCAAAAAAGTTCAGAGAACCCAGGGAAGAAGGACGGGTGCACGGCCGATTATCATCTCAGAGGGGGTTGAACAGCGTAAAAAAGACCGAGTCCCCCCTCAGGCTGACAAAAGTGGGGGGGTTGACAGAAGGATTGACGGAAACCAAAATGCAGTTGGGGGAAAAGGGGAAAAAAAAAAAATCATGGGGACCAGGGAACAGGAACACGGAAGGGAGTGGTCAATGTCCCAAAGTGGTGTCCACTTCATGACGGTCCGGTGACCTCAGTTGGCAGGAACGAAATATTAGTCTTGGGGAACTCGGGAGGCAAGGAAAAAAAATAACCGGGCGTGGAAAGTGGGAGAAACCCTCTCCAAAAAAGGGTTCCGAAAGGAAAAAACCGAATTGAAGACCTGGGAGAGTCACGGGAAACCATTACCAGGAATGAAGTGAGGGACCAGGTATTAAGGTGATTTTACGCGGGGGGGTGAAAACTGGTTAATCCAAAAAAGAGAAAAGGGGACGGTTCACGGAGGACCGGTACGATAAAAACACCGTGGGGAAAGTTGGAAAATTGCAATCGCACCGCCAAAAGGAAACCGGGCTGGTTCCACAAAATCTTTCTATTCCAAAGAAAAAAAAAAAAGCCGATAAGGGGGGGGGTCATCCCGCTATAGTAAACAAAGAATGGGATACAGACACTGCAAAAGGGGTGGGGGCAAAAAAAAGGGCCGTTTTGGGGCCTGGGGTCGCTTGTTTTGGGTTAATAACCATGGTACACGGGGGGGCCGAACAGAATAACCGTGCTTTAAAAAAGTCACCGGGCACGAAGACTAGGCACCGGTGTAAAGGGAAAGACGGTTCCCCTGAGGAAATCTTAGGGGACCAAAAAAGCGGTTACAACGATCCAAGGGGGGGCAAGTTTTCTTTGTGGAACGGGTGGGGTGCTAAGACCTAAAAAGTGAGTTCTTGCTGCGCGGTTGAAAACAAAAAGAAGAGCCGGAGTGAGGGTAGGCCAAACCAAAACAAATTATTGGAATATGGGAGGGTTCCCAAAAAAAGATTGGGGGGTTCCTAACATTGTCGAGGCTTGACTGTTGGCGGGAACAGCACACAAGGAAAAAAAAGTACAACCACAATGGAAATCCCAGGTAAAGGGTTGTATCGCGTAATGTGGGACTCGACCCCTCAAGGACAGAAAATAGAACAAGGGGAAGAGGAAAATGTGGTCCTACAAAGGGTTGGGGCCGCCAGAAACAAAGGGGGGGGATGTACACTAGGGAGGGGCACATACAAGGCCGGTGACCTCCGCAAAGAGCGGGACCGGGAAAAAGCGGTGAAACCCCAGGGGGGGTTTCCTGGTCTTAAAAAACTGGGAGGTTCAATGTTCCGTCTCAAGGGTGAGAAATAAAAGTTGTAGAGACGTCCGTCAAACTTGCCCTTTGCAAGCCAACGGGGACACAATGTTCGGTGGAAAAAAATGGTTCTGTGAGCTATTGCAAAAAAGGAACTATTGGGGGGTCTCCAAAAAGGGGGGGACAATGTTCGCAGTTGTCAAACAAAAACGTGTGGATTCTTTTCATTGTTGCCGTGCCGAGAGAGTGTTTTTTGTTAAACGGAACAGGCAAAGGGTGTCACAACGCCGGAAAAATTTGGGGGGCTGGCCGGCATCCCCCGCACAAAGGGTGGTGGTGGTTGTGCTGAAGGGGGGGAATGATTTCCAGGCCTGAGTTGGGGAAACAAAAACGAAAGATACCAAAAAAAACGCCAGCATCCAGAAAAAAAAACTGAGACACGGGACACTATCGGACCGCCCCCGGGGGGGAACCAAAAAGCAGGAATGGGAAATGACCAAGAACGGCTTCTACAAGCCGTACAGGGGGGGCATGGGACAGAAGGGGTAGATTCCACCAAAGGAAAACGTATTGTGAAGACTTGACAAAAGAAGGAACAAACCTTGTGGGTGGTTCATCCGTGGGAAAAAAGGGGTACTAAACAGCACTGTGCACAATCATAAAAAATACCCCGCGA
>Ga0179591_1304167_pt1 | contig 15991 bp, 15 predicted proteins | sample CZOMad2_1_08_16f_FD_182891 | JGI IMG/M metagenome (GOLD analysis project Ga0179591, IMG submission 182891) | Vadose zone soil fungal communities from Angelo Coast Range Reserve, California, USA - CZOMad2_1_08_16fungal (PacBio error correction) | ecosystem: Environmental > Terrestrial > Soil >...
GGGAGCAGATGCCGATGAGCGAAACCACAAAGGCAGAGAAGAAACATCAAAGAACACCAGTAAAATACCCCGAAAGCTCCACCGAAAGTAAAACAAGACGAGAGAAATAGTGTACAGTAGGGAAGCGTCAGCTGAAGCCTCGGTGAAATACAGCTCGCAATCTTAAGGATGGGTTTCAACAAAAAACTCTCCGGTTTTGGGAAGCAAAGAAATAGCAATGCGGCGTCAAGACCAACTGAAGGGGTGCCCACCCCCTGAAATGGAGACGAAGGCGTGAAATCAAGAGACCGTACGTCACATTAAGAACCGTAAAAAGAGGTTAAAAAAAAAAGAAATGACAGATTGGAAGTGCGCAAGCAAGGCTGCTATACACAAAGCCAGAGCGGACGACTTAAAAAAAGAAACCTTTCACTATTGCTGGTGGTCAAGAAGAAGATTGGCAGCTCAAAGAAAAAAATGCTCAAAAACCATTGAATTGAAAACCGCCGCACGAATTCTCAAAACGCAATGGGGGGGGCGCGCTTGCCCAACGCGCCCCGCGACGAAAATCCGCAGAATTAAAGTTAGAGTCGAGGACGGGAGAGGACTCGTCGGAAAGGGTGTCAAAGCGCGCGAGGACTTTTGTCGCGGGAGACAAGGCCCGGGAATGCTAACAAATTGCATCGTCATTTCGAGCAGCGAACAATCCATCTCGCAAATTAATAAAAAGAGCGGAGAGGGGGAAACGCCGAGACAATAAGAAACTCATAAATCATTGACGCCTCTTAAAACTGGGATGGCGGCGAAAAGTCCGGAAAGAGGCCAGCCAGAAAAGTGTTAGGATCGAATATCAGTGCAAGCTGTTCAAAACAAGACTAGCGCCGAAAGGTCCCAATACAGAGTACCTCTGGCAAGACAAGGTTATGGCCATACAAGTTGGCGGCCGCTTAGGAAGGAACGGAAAGTTAGTCAGGAAGGCCAAGCGCGTAAGCGCTGGAAAAGAAAGTCTGGCTCGCACGAGTACTTTGACAACTCATGAGGCGTGGCTGGGCACAAGACATCGTGACATCCCACCGACAGACGGAGGGTCGGAGCGCGAGAAGGGCCAGCTTTCGGGGGGGGGGGTAGAAGTACCTCGTCTCGTAGGCGAAAACAAAAAAGAAAAGATCTCATCGTTTGGATTCATAGGGCGAAAAAAACCCCGTGGGATCTGGAAACTAACATAAGCGACGAAAAATTGAATTCGGAGAAAAAAGGCGCGGGCTTAAGACTGGGCGTTCAAGCCGCTCGGTCCCTCCGGATCGGGACTTCATAAACTACTATAACGTCTCCGCAATCGGAAGAGTTCAAAAAAAGCTCTAGACGTTGGACGGCTGAGGGACTAAAGGACTCCGCCAGGGAATAACTGATCAGGGGACCGGTCTCAAAGAGGTGGACGAGAGGGAAGACGGAAAAGACATCTAACTCGAGGGGCGATTTTTCAAAGGAGGGAGAGAGAAAGGCTAAGGAGTATTTCGGAGGGATCGAAGGGCACGGTGGAATGACAAGAGGAGAGAAGGACTATCTATAACCATAACGTGAGCGGGTGGGTTTCTCTAAAAGCAATATCCCCTGGGTCAGGTGAGATCTGCAGGGGAAATACTAGAACGTCCAAGGTCATCACGAAAAAAAGGACCGTAGGTAAGCGAAACGGGAACTTGAATGCTTGGAAAAAATAAACCTTAGTGAGTATACCATCTAATAGAGCGAGAAATTGGTTAAAGGATGGCATAGCGGCATGTTGGCTTCAAAATAGGGAGCGGAAGCCAGTCGGCTTGGTCCTTAAGGAAAGAATGATCAAATTCACACCGCAAGCCATCCTATCTTATTGTTTCCTAAAAAGGTCTCAAAAAACATCCTCGGTCACAATGCCTTTTCGGAGCGAGAAAGGATCCAGGAACTGACCCGATAGGGAATAGGGACAGGAGAGAGTCTGAATCCTGGGTCTTGGAGAAAAGGGCCAGGACACGACAACTTGCTGGGTCACATGCCTTAATAAAGCACACTAAAGACTGAATATGGGCTAAGGCATGACCGTGCTCCTGTCAAGGAAATGACTCAAAGAAGAACAATCGGGCCACCGGCTGCTGGGAAAGAAAAAGAGTAGAATCAAAGGGGGTAAACACGTCCCAAACTGGAAACTAACGGAAGAGGGGATTTTGGGCAAAAGTCTGATGACGGAACGGAAAAGAATGCGACTGGAAAAAAAATAAAAAATTCACCAAGGGGGAGGGACCACTGCAAAGAAATCGCCGTCAAACTGATTGAATGGGAACCCCACCCTCAGGGAAGGGGGCCGTTTCCGCGCATGCGATAAGATGCTACGAAAAAAAATAGACGGATTGAAGGATTTCCAAAGAGCAACGTGTCGCTAATCTGCAAAGGAGTCAAGAAGGGATAAATCTAAACGACGACTAAAAAAATCAGGGTTTAAAGAGTTTGACAGAGCATCAATCAACAACTCAACAGACGAGAAGCGCGGGAGGAAGGGGGGTCCAGGCAATTAACTCAAGCGAGTCTAATCAATCCAAAATCAAAGAGAACATCGCAGAAACAGGTCTACCCGAGATGAGCGGCGAAAAATATGTAGAGACCGCACGTAATGCAAAACGTGTGGGTACGCTTGACTGCAAACTCCGCCGTGAGGATGATGGCTATATCGAACGTCCTTCGGCTCGCAGCTGAAAGGCGGATAAAGGTTTCACACACGCCTACTACAAGGGCAAGTGAGCAGTTCGCGATTTTGGGGTCGAGGCGAAAAAGGGAAGATGGCGATCCAAAAGGGTTCGGAGCCTGGTCATCGCGCACTATCCGGACGGAGTGCGTCATCACTCACAGAGAAGACTCGTTAGAAAAGGGCCGGTACAGCCTCCTAAAATCTCAACACAACGGGGGAGGGAGAGTGAAACTATATAGCCTTTAATGAAAGCCTTCAGCCAGGTAAGAGAGGCTCTCATTAACGGGCGGCAATAACGGCATCAGAACGAATTAACTATCTGAGAACCCACGCGGGGACGAAATATGAAAGTGCTCATGAAACAAGAGAGCCCAAGGATCACGAGATGAAGTTGGCAAGATCAGAAGCCTTGCAAAATAACATAAAGAGAAACGAAAGCTTCCTATCCCTTCCGAAAAGGAATCTCAATCAGACATCGGAGACACTTCGGAAGGAAGGGATCTAACGAACTTGGCAAAGCCTGGCAAGAAACTACCATTACTGTAGGTTCTTCCTCTAAGAGGTCGACGATTTGATCTTGAGAACGGCTCCTTTCGGGGAAATTGAATGGAGGGAAAAAAAATCCGAAAGTTCTCAAAGGAAAATGGGGGCCAAGAAAACGGCTTCTCGTCGGGTTGAGTTTGATATGGGGGCACAGTGCCGAAGGGGGGGGGGGTTTCAGTGTGATGTCGTAGTTGGAAGATCAGGGATAGCGGCTGGAAAAAAAGAAAGAAAGTCACTCGAAATCAAGAAGACGTTACTTCATCAGGGGAGGCAAGCTATCTCCGTACAGACAAGACAATCCGCCGGGGTTGGGCAAAGAGTGGAAAATGTAGAATCGCGAAGGGGGGGTCGCTTGTGAGAAAAAGTGATAGCGGGTTCAAGCAGGGGGGTGCATCTTCAACGAAGAGGGAGCTTGGCATTTTACAACCAAGAAGGCCTCACATCCCTAACAGGAGTATCATTTGGGGCCCAAACTCCGGAAATGGAACTAAAAAGCCATGGAGAGGAGTTGGGGGGAGTCCATGTAGGAAAAGGAACCCTTTCGAAAAAACAGCCGAATCAGGTCTAGGTTGCCTTATGGACGAAACCGGCAGGATTTTCGGGCCCAGGAAGCGGAATCAGCGGCACTTGAGGTCAGCAAAAGATGATCCTATCGTGTCAGTTTAACTTCAAGAGTTCGTCGGCCTCAATCCGAGCATGGGACTCGCAGCAAGATAAGTTTGTCTGGACAAATTCAGAAAGCAGATAGGTGGCGACCGGGAGGAGTCGTTGACAGGTATCAGGAAAAAAAAAAAAGCTAGGATCCGCTCCAGACTTTCTACGCACAGGAAGATCACAAGTAAGGGAATATGCGAAAGAAATTTGCAAAAGACTTGTCTGGAAAAAACGTCCAAACGGAGAAGGGAATGAAAGTGGCCAAGCACGGAAAGGAATCGTTGTACATCTTAAAAAGACTGGCGAGGGTGCGGACCCATGTTGGACGGGGAGAAGGTCACTGGCCGGAGAGACGGACATACCAAGGGGACGTGGTGAGTTTATAGCAACAAAACGAAGGCAGGTGGGGGGGCACTTCTCTATGGTAATAACCTCAAAAAAGGTGATTATCAATAGAGAGAGGACTCAAGACGACAATCAACCTGACGAATTAATAGGAGGGGAGGAATAGGGATTCGGGGTGGTAAATCGCGTCCGAAAGGAAAAGGGGTAACGACTTCCAAGCCGGACGCTGGAGTCTACTTCCAGCAGGAACCACAGCAGATTTGAATGTCGTTCAAAGGGGGAAGACCGAACGTCCAAACAGAAAAGGTGGAAAGCGGGAAATAGACGTGCGCGCAGGCGGGGAAGTATCGTCTTCGGGGGGAAAAGAACCTCCTGATTGGAAGTGATTACGAGAATGCGAGCCAAGGAAAATACCATTGGAAAAGTCAAAACATACGCGACGAAAGGGTTTCGAGCGAATGGGATGTAGGAAGGGTTTGGAGGAATGAGTTGGAAAATTTTCATTACCTGCACGCGGTTCAGGGGGAATAGGAGATCGGAAACCTCACCGACCCACGGGGCCCTTATCTTAAACAAAAAGGACACCGAGGTCTAGGGAGGGAGGAAATTACAAGGACTAAGGGAGAAAGCCCATAACCGAAAAAGGAGGAAGAGACCGACGATAGATCAGACGCGCTTACGATGCGCTTGACTTAAAGGAAGAACGTAAAATGTACGACCAAAAGAGGCCTTCAATAGAAGCTGGAAAAATATTACCAGAAAGGGAAAAAAGAAATGTCAAGGGGTTGCGATGATTCAGTCCGGAGCGCAATCTACAGGAAGGGGCGGCTCTTGCGCGGGAACCGTGAGATGCGTGGAAGGCAAAAGGTCTGCACGCGTTACAAAATTTTGCCGAGGCCGACGAAGCCATATTTTTTTTCTTATTTTCCAGCGTCGTCATCGTCTAATCATCACAGGAGGTCAATGCGGCCTATGGATGCTCGCTTAGAGAAAAAAATGACGGTATAGGGGGTTCAGCCGCCCTCATGAGTCGAGTGAAGCGAACAGGGGGACGGAAAACTGTCGAGGCGGGAAGCACTGAGGCGACCTGCATGAGAACTGGTCAGGACACGGGGCCTGATACACAGGAACATCTGGAGTGTCGGGAATAGAAATGAAGAGGGGGAGAGGATTGCGAGGAAATCTAACCAACACACCGAAAAAAGCAATATTCGGGTTCAGTGACGGGTGAGGGGCGCCTTTCTCGGGTTGACAATGCGCCCAAGGCAAGAAAAGGGGCCAGCCAGACGTAGGGTCATTCTGAGTGCAAACCTTCTTTTCAAGGGAGCGGCGACGTTATGGCGGGCAGGCAGTAACAATCGTGTTATGCGATTTCCGGGGGGGACCCCTTGAATCAGGACAGAGGCCGGAAGAAGGGCTAGGGGAGGAAAACCCTGAGAGTGTTTTGAAGGTGTCCACCCTACACCAAAGCCAGCGCCGAGGATATGAGTTAGTGGAAATCTTGACTCAGAAGAAAGGGCACCGATGCGATCTTGTAAGATAAGAACCAGGCGGGGGGTCGGTACTTTTCTGGTGTTGTACGTCTCTTAAAGGAAGTCTGGGGGGGAAGAGATCTGGACGTCCAGCATCTCTCGAAAAAACAGAGTGACCAGAAGACCGTTAAAGGGGAGAGACGAAAAAAAAAAGGATCCAGCAAGAAAACACCATTAACTTCCTACAAGCCAAAAAAAAAAAAGGCTGAACGCAACCGCACGCTCCCACGAGTCGTGGGACCTGTAGTCCTTAGTAAATCTGAAAGCAACAAGAAAAAAAGAGCGCGCGCGGGGGCGGGTCGGGTTTCCCGAAAAAAAAACTCTCCGGGTCAGAAAATCACCCTAGAAGAGCGTCAGGGTGCTGGAAAAAGGGGTCACCAAAAACATTAAGTTATATAAAAAGAAGGCTTCTTGAAAAGAAACGCATCACCCCGTAACTTCCCACTCTAGGATACTTTAGGAAAATGGACAGAATACATAAGAAACGTCCCTGGAAAGACGGGCAGGGGCGAGCCTATGCAAGACCTTAAGATGAGAGACTGAAAACGGTTCAGAAACGAAAAGACTCTGGGGAGGTGGTTTCCAGTAAGGGCCGACAAAAAGAATTCTCATAGCAATCAGGAAAAAATAGGCGCAGGGGGAGGGGACAAAAACGAGAAAATATCAAGGGATCGAGAAAGCAAATCAGTAAAAAATCCGAATTCATTCATTTGCCTGGAGAGGCTGGCATCGAAGGCCGGAACGTTTCCACGCGCAAGTGTTCGAGATCATGAAAAGTACCTGAAAGAAAAAAACAGATTCGATCCGTATAGGACGAGCGAAGAAAATCCCTAGCTCGACATGATGGTTTGAAAAACGATCGCAAGAGAAAAAGGGGAAAACATCATGGAAGAGTATGGAAAGAGGACGAGGCATGTTGGGGAAAAAGGCGAAAGAATTTCGAGGCCACGGGAAAAAAGGAAAAAAGGACGTAGGAGGAATGTGCGCGCATCGCCAACAGCCAAGTACATCGCTGAAGGGAAAAGGTGGCCAAGACCTCAAAGAAGGAGGAGGGCTGGATCGAGAACGACCGGCGGCTCTAAAGAGAGTAACGCTTCTGCATGCTAAAGTCTCGCACATTTTGGAAAGGGTGCTGGGAATATAAAAAAAAACAGGCGGTCATCGGGTGGCGGGCTTCTAAAAGGAAGGAACTCTGCGTGGGTTCGAACAAGTCGCCGTTCGAAACTGCAAATCCGTAGAGGAAAGTAAGGGGGAGGAAACGAAAAAATTCTCTTCTAACAAGATCTCCAACAATTTAAAAACGCGATTGCGTAGGGAAAAAGGTTTAAAGGGAAAATCCGGGAGCGAGACCATGAGCACAGACAAACGAACTCAAGATTATCACCCCCCACAAAACAGAGAAGAAAAGGGCCACAGAAAGGAAAGAAACTGGTGTCGGCTATGGGTGAGGTGAATGGACTTCGGCAAAGGAGGAAGAAATGAGCGGGGGACGTACGAGGAAGTCGCCTAAAGAAAAATATGAGGAGTGAAAATCAGACGCGAGGAGTATTCACCAATCGGGAAAGGGATCGGAAAAGGGCTTCCTTTTCGGGATCAGATAGAGTGAACATTTTGAAGGTATCCCATCCTTGCTGGAAAATGGGTTAGATAGAAACTCAACCGTATCCGAGTGGAAGCCTTCCGGGGTCACAAGAGCCGTACAATTGGGTTCAGAAAAATAGAAAGAACGAGTGATTAAAGAGGACGAAGACTTTGCGATTGTGCTTGGCCGTGCAGAAAGTCGCCGAGAGGTCCGGTGAGCAATCAGTGGAGAGAGGATCGTGTTAACCTGAGAAAAGCTTCATGTGAAGGCGTCAACGGAAAAGTAAAGAGGAGAGGAGGTGGAGGAAAGCCAGGTCCAACACATTCTCAAAAGGGCATGACGGAACACTTCAAGCAGAGGAGGGATGGGGTTGCCGCCCGGTATCGCGAAACTTCAGAAGGGGTGCCAATGCTCGATGTTAAAAAAAGGGCGACGATACGGATTAGAACTGACCATATTGATGGCCGGATGAACGAAAAAGAGAGGCATCGCTCATAACCCTCTAAGGAGACGGGAACAAAACGTAGGCGGAAGAGAAGCCAGAGGGGGGGAAACTAGGGCGGTCAGGGAACACAAGAGGTCACTGGGAAAAAGATCAATACCGTTAGGGGGCCCCCGTCTAGATTGGAAGACGAAAGGGGAGAAAAAGGGGGCGCCCCAAGGCACTCAGAGGGAATTTTATTGTTAAATGGCCAAGCCGAGAAAGATGCAAACATGGAAGGAGCGCTGGAAAAGACAAGCCGCTTGGGTAAAACAAAATGAAGAAAAAACAGCAAATCCGCAAGGGGTGATCAAAAGGGAGGGCTCAGCTGCCGGAAACAAAAAACAACTAAAGGTTGCGCGCATAGGGAAAGATTTAGGGAAAAAAAGAAAGAGACGGAAGAGTCTTTAAGGCCTCGTGGGAGGACGCCGGTAGTCAGAGAGAGGCAGCTATATTCAATCGCTGAATAAAACCGCCCCGTGGACAAAGGGGGAAACGGGAAACTAACACCGCACCTAAAGAGAAATGACGTTAAAGTGTTCCCCGTTGTGCGAAAGAGTTTTGAGTCATCAAGACCTAGGGAAGATAACATCGGGGAAAGCGAAATCTAGTCTCTGAGAAACAAGAGTTGCTAGGACCTGTGACAAGCACGTCCGGAAAATGGAGCGGTTTTGTAAAGGGCACCTCTCCTTGCGAAGAGGGATAATTGCGAATACATATCGTAAAGAAGTCGGGCGGGTAAAGGGGACGTCACTCGGGAAGTATGCCGTTGCGAAAAGAAGAAGAAAAAGAGTAAGGCAGACAGCTTCTTTGCCTCAGCAACAGTTAAGGAGTATGCGCGTAGAGTTCAGGGTAAAGGGACTTGAGAGGAGAGGCATAGAGGTTACGGGACTTGCCGCTCGGGTAAAAAGAGATCTCGGGGAAGGAGGGCCGGAGAAAGGGATAAGGCATTCAAAAAAGGATGAGATGAAAAGGGGAGAGGGGGAAGGAGGAGAGGTCAGGGGGGGCATCCATGGGGGGGGTAGCCCGCGTCAGAGAAGTTTATCGGGGAGAGGAAACTACGGAATCATCGTTAGCGAAGGGAAAAGATATGATCAGACGGGTGCCGGACGAATCAAACTGAGTAAAATGTGAAAGCAAAGAACGCGCTCAAGGCATCACGCAAGAGTAGTCCGGGAAAAAGAGACAACCTCCGTAGCCATCAACTAAAAAGCAGAAGGCCGGGAAGAAAAGAATGAATCCGGCGACAAAAAAAAGAGCAGTGCAGTCCGGCAGACAAACAGAGAAATTAGTGACGGTCAAGGACGAAGCGTGGGGGAAAAAAAATCAAGAGGGGGTACGAAGAGGTTGGGAATATGGCTATTGGAGGGGGAAGGGGAGAAGTCGGGAAAACGAAGTGCTCCAGTCAAGGGGAAAAAAAACAAGGGCTTCTCGGAGGAGGGGGGGTGAAGGTAAGGCCGAGGGGTATGGGAGGGAGGGGTCCATTTAGAGGAGCGTCTATTCAGCCGGGCGCGACAAAAGACGGGAAAATCACACTCAGGGACGAAGGGACTGGGAAGTACTCTAGCGAAAGAGGAAGAAAAAAAAGTTCAAGTGTTGTTTCCCAGCTTTCGCCTGAATCAAGTGGCGCCGTATGTTCGCGAGTGCAAAATTGGAAAGTCGGTCCAACGCGAGAAGGGTTGTGAGTAATCCTTGTCCAATTGAACACGCCCAAAACCATCCTTATAAAAATCCAGGGTCGAATGTTACCAAGGAGAAATTTTTTGTCTCTGGAAAAAAAGACGGGGAACAGAACGGGGAAAGGAGTGAATCACCAGGTTACACCGAAAAGCGCTCACCCCGCCGGGCAGTAAAAGCAAATTATTTCTCCGATGAAAAAAGAAAAGGGGGCTTTTAAAGGGGGAAAAAGAGAAAGTGGACATATCTACTATTCATTGAGCAGAAATCAGAGATCTCCTAAGGGGAGGTACAGTGGTCGATCCCGAAGGAAAAAATACCCTCGAAAGTGGACCGGAGGGGACGGGGAAAACGTCGGAGAAAGCCACATCCTATGTTTAATTTGAAAATAAGAGCATTTGAGACTGGGGAAAGGGATGATGGCTCAACGAAGATCCGCTCCAACTGGGGGAAAAGCAAAGCAGGACAAGAAAGCAAATTGACAACAATCGCGAAAAAGACAGAGGGACAAGGACGGATCCCGACGCGCAAGGTGAATCACATCTCAAGGGAAAGCGTGGAAAGGAGCTACAGGTGGAGGGTCGTTTCGGAACTAAGTTGGGAGGCGTGTAAGAAAAACTGCAAGCACAGACCCTCAGTTATCTGTTTTGGAAGTTAGTAGCCCAGAAAAGTTGGGAGCTCTAGATATTTAGACGTTAGGGGGGTCGGTCCTAGTGGCAGAAAGTAGCCGCCCAAAGGATGAAGGCCTTTTCGATCCTTGATAGTACGGGAAAAGAGAGGTCAGGCGAAGCCTGGAATAAACTTCAAACATAAGGAAGGCCCACGAGCAACGACGGACCACTAATAAAGTATTTCACTTTCTCACTCTAGAGTAATTAAAATCCAACGGTAGAATAAGGGAGAGGCTCACCAAGGGGTGGATCGAGGGGGAGGGTGGGAGTCAACTATCCGTGGGAAGAGCCGATCAAGGAGAAAGCGGTATGTTGCCAAGGATGTAACGCAAAACGGCTTAGTAAAAAAGACGCGGTCGCATCGGGGGTGGCGATCTTCAATGTAAAGATAGAAGGGTTGTTTACGAAGAAAAAATTTCAGAAAGCTTATCGGAGTGGGAAATTTTAAATCAGGAGAGCGCGGGGGGCCCTAGACCATCACATAGGGCAACTGAAAAACGACCAGCCGCCACCGAAAGGGGGGAGGTCTGAGGAACTAGGTAGGTATCCCAGAAGAAAGTTGACTCATGGGAGAGAACCCTTGAACAGGGAGTCACTAAAGAGCTCCAGTAGTGATCCAAGGGCGGAAAACAGCGAGAATGCAATAATGGGCTGGCACTCACGGTCGCATGCGAGGAGAAGGGTCCGGGGAGAGGGCCTGCAGAACCGGAGAAGCTCATAAAAGGGTCGAACAGAGCAGATTCTTGGACCTCGAAAGAGGAACCATCTGTAAATGGGAAGAGCCGATAAATCCCAGAGCCAGGTGGAGGGTGTCGTCCAGGCGCAAAACATCCATTCTTGGCTGCAATGAGAGGAAGGGGAAGGGGATTGGAGAACGGATTAAGTGTGTTCAAAAACGACAGGAACTCATTCTTGTGAGGGGATCGAACAGGAGCGAGGCGATGAGAACAAGCGCTCAACGGCCTAATGAGAAAGGAGAAGATCCGCAGGATTGAGAGGAGGGTGGCGTCAGTTGGAAGACCGTGAAGGCACATTCGTGCTGGGTCTTTTTGTGTGATCGAATCTTGAAACAGGCTGACGGTCTTGAACAAGCCCACAAACGCGAACCCCGTTGAGGTTCCTGACATGGGGTTTGAAGGAGGGATGAAGGAGTCTTGGGCAGCCCAGCACGGCCCACCATGCCAATTTAAAATTGCTTAGGTTGGAAAACGTTAATAACGGAGGTTCACAGACTACGGAGAGGTCCCGCAGTTGTTAAAAAATGTTCAGGGGTGAAAAAAAGGAAGGAAGGGGTGCCGAGGAAAAGTGAGGTGATTTGCCGGCACCGTAATGGGGGAACAACCAAAAAAGACAAACCCGAGAGCGAATCTTTTGAACCTGACAAACTAAACTGGCCACCGATGACTAGAGCGGGGAGGAGGGAAGGCCGGCGAGCAAAGGAAAAAGGGTCGAACGTTTCTGTGTGTCAATGCGGATTGGCTGGGAATTCCGTTTTGGGAAAAAAAAAGTCGGCTTGCCCTTCGTAAGAGACAAAAACCGTATGGAGAAAGGGCGAAGCACAGGCAAATCCGAATGGGAGAGCGCACACTAGGCAAGGGGAAAGAAAAAGACAACACCGCTTACAGTCAACAGAATCACACCGACGTAGAACCATAAAAAACCGACGCTGCATAGGGAAAAGTGCGGCCTTCCATCAAAGGGAGGAAAAGACGCGCCAGGCTGTATGTTAAAGGTGTGGGCACCTAAAAAACTCTCCGGGTGGCCGAGAAAGAGAAAGGGGGACGAAGGCAATTGGACAACCTGCTTGAAGGGTTCACCAAAGAGTAGCAAGAACAAAACTTGCCGGTCCCGCAGCCCGCCGACTCTAACCTGAAAATAACGTGAGAAACGTTGAAGGGGAAAAGAGAAAAGTGCAGAGGCTGCTGTGCTCGTATGTAAAAAGAGTGAGAAAAACGAGAGGAATTGGAGGAAATGCCACAGACACTTTTGGGGAGGTGGCCGGGGGGGCGAAAAATTTGAGCCAAAAACTCATGAACAAAACAGAATATTTAGCTCCAAAAAGAAAAGAAAATAAAACGGACTATCCAAATGCTTCTGAACAACGCCAAACCCAAGTAATAATCCCAACTAGACTTCAACGCATGTGAAAAATAGAAGGGGGAGGAGCAATGCTATAGGGGAAAAATCGGAGCAAGAAGTGGGTTCTCTTAACGACAGAAGGATTTCGGTAAAAAAACACCGTTTCGAGCGTCAGCGAGACGGAAGATCCATCCGCCTGCAGAGAATGATTGCTTTTAGAGAGAACAAGAACGAAAAAATAAAGGAAAACGGTTGGACGCAGAAGAAGTTGTGTCTTGGACCAGGAAGGAGGCCAAATCCGCTCAAAGAGTACGCAGAAACGCAAAGGAAACTCACTGGTCGCGAAGGCTGCCACGATCCCAATTACGGATAAATGAACCCGGAATGGGATCGACGAAGTGGGGGAATCCTCAGGAATGGCGAACTCGGAACGGGAGGAGTCGTAAGAAAAGGCGTCGGAGTCTGAAAAAGGGCACTCACTTAGGGTAAGAATATGGAAGGATGGCGACGTGCTCGGGCAGCAGATGCTAAGGGGGAGCTCCTAGAATTTACACGAGTGGAGGTGATGTCTGTCAAAGACGACAGTCTAACTGGGGCAAAAGAAGGCTCAACGACTTATCGTAAAAAAGTGGGGAGGGCATCTGGGGACAAAAACCCGCTCAAAGAACATTATCTCCCAATTAAGGGAGAAGAGTATGGGGGAAAAACGTCGGACGTTGTATTGTTCTCAAAGAAAATTAAAGCCTCTGATATGACTAAGAAGGAGAGGAAAAAGTCCAGCCAAAGGTCAAACTCTCTGTTGATGACCAGTGCGAGGTCGTAAGAAAACCTGGTTTGAAAGCGGGCCGGCCTCCGGGGGAAGAAAGGAAAAGAGAGGGGGTCAGAGAGCCGAAGGGGGGGCCTGCTTAAAGGGGAAGTCTTTTATGCGAAAGGAGGGCGCGAACAGAGAGGTCAACACAAAAAGAAAGCCGAATAAAGCGGAAGGGGGGAGGGGCAAGGAATCAACTAGGGGAGGATGCCAGAACGGCAGGCATAGCGCATGCCCAATCAAACTGCATTCCGGGAGGTGGCGGCGAAAAGAAATCCCTGCGGGAAGGTGGAAAAAAGGCAAGGGGCAGAAGGAAATGAACATGGTGCAGAAAAAAAGAAAGCAAAGGGAGGGGGGGTAAAGAACGATGCCCGGGCAAAGTTCTTGAAACATCCGGATAAAAAGGACGCCCGGGGAGGTAGGCACTCGCAATTGGAAGCGAGTTACCTGGCAGAATAGAAAAGGCGAAAGTCGTGGCGAGGGACAGTCAAGATAGGGAGCCGCACGGAAAAAAAGAAGTAGATTAAATCTCCGGCCCGGGGCAGCCAGATAGGTGCTGGGGGCCGAAAGGAAACACGTCTGAGAAAAAAACTTCAAACAGAACAGGAATCTAGTGTGAGGGAAAGGATGAAGAACGGACATTTAACACTTCTCGTACGGCAATGGAATAACCAGGGAGAGCTCATGATGCCTGCTTCAGAGGGGCCAAGGCGGAACACGTACGCTCAAAAAAACAAGAAAAAGAGAGGCGGGGAGGCCGGGTGAACGGGCTCTCCTGTTAACTGCAGCAAGAGGCTTTCTGTCCACCCCTAGGCCAGGTTCCTAAAGGAGGGTAATCAGCCCCTGGGTAAAAAAAAGAGGGGACCGTGCGGAGGGGGGGAATGGACCCATCTCATGATCGAGAAGGGGGGGCAAATGGTCAGAGGGAAAAATGCACAACCCTTTCAAAATGTGGCGAACTCAACCGCCAGGGGGATGAGCCGTACAACTTGGGAGCACAAGCAAAGGGGAAATATGGGGTTGGACTTCGGGAGAGGGAGATAGATCCGACAAAAAGGAAAAGGCGTATGGGTTTTCCCGTCTGGAGGACGTAAGTTGAGGGCTCCTCGAGGAACGAAGCCGCTATCAACTATACGCACCAAATGGGGACGACCAATACCAAAAGGACCGGGGGGGGGCAGAAAATCTATCAGCCACCGGCCAAACCGAGAAGCTGGAAGGGGGAAACGGGGGGGCATTGAGAGGGGGACGAAAAATACATTCACCGAGCGTAGAGGCTAATCAACTACCATCGGAATCGCTGAAAAAATGGGGAGAAGTACCAAAAGGAAACCATTGGCGTTTTGTACAGACGGGAAGACGCGAAGGAGCGGCCGGAGGCTGAGACGAGCATCTACTGCCGGGAATTCGAAGCGGTGGCATCGGTAGGAGAGAGGTAAGAAGGGGGGAGTTCATAACAAGAAAGAAAATAAAGGGAAAGAATGGCGATCTGTCGTTTGCCGACGCCAAAAACGAAAAGAATAATCTTGACAAGAAAAGGGGTAGACAAGCGGAATCTCTTCTCTGGGACGGATAAACCGTCGAGGAAAGTCTTCACATCGCGAAAAGAGGAGTTTGGGAAAAACGGAAAAGGAGCTCAAAAAAAAAAGGAGGGGGGGAGGAAAAAAAGGATTAAAGGAGGGCAACGAAAAAATTGTCTCCCAGACAACATAGATGTAAGCCGGTCAGGATTAGGACCATCTCGGGTGCCTGAGGAAACGATCTGATCCAAATATGGGCGAAAGAAGAGTCGAACTGTGCTCATGGCCACACAGACTCTGGAAAAGGAGAAACTGCCGATTCTTCGAAGGCGACCTACGCGAAGACGCAATCTTCACCGAGAGAAGAGATCATAGAAAAAGAAAAGGCGAAGGGGCGGTGAAGACCTAGCGACAACCACCACCTTTTTAAGGATGTGTCAAGGACGAAAAGTACAGGGATAAGCTAGCGGGAATGATGAGGATCGCGATGATCGACGGCAAAACTTGGCGTGACTTGGGGAATCGTAAAATCGGCAAGGGGAAAGAACGGCTGCTCCTCGGGCAAAATGGAGGTAGTAAGGAGCAACAAGTGTCCACCGTGAGGTAGGGGCGTAAGATTTCGAGGATCAATACGGGACGATTCGCTAAGGGGAAAGGGTTCTACGAGAGGGAAAAAGAGAAGTAACTTAACTTAGGGAGGGAGCCTCAGTCGCCCGAGAGGAGACAAACGGAAATAAGACGTGGGGGAAATCTTGGAGTTAGCATCGTTGGACAACGTATGTGGTTGCGGTTAGAAACACCATTGTTAAGAGGGGATGAAAGGATTTTGTTAACAATTTCAGTTTCATCTTCTCGCTTAAGAGGGCACAAAAAAAAGGCCGGTAGTCACATCCGGGGGAGCAGGGTAACAATTATTGGAAAAAAGGGAAATCTGCACTTAAAAAAAGAAGGGGGGGCGAGGGAATCCAGAAAATCCCGCAGAACGAGCAGCCTATCATGTCTATGTCCTTAATGGCCTATTCAATGAATGAGTGACAGCCTGGGCACACAGTCAATATCAGAGCGCTAAAAACGAATGAGGCCGGTCTCGAGCTCAGTTGTCAGCAACTGCTAGCAGGATCGTCTCTTCAAAATAGGGCCGCGGAAGGTCAGAAGACGTATTCAGGGGCAAAGACAAGAAAAAAAAATATGGGGGGGGATTGGAGCAGGGTGAGACTGGGAGTTCAGGGGGGCTCAAAGGAGACTGGATCCAATCCAGACGGAAGGACGCAGAACATGAAAACATACAGGAATTCGCAGCAGAAAAATTTGAGAACGATAAAACGACGGGAATGGAATCAGGGGAAGGGAAGCACCTCAAGGGGCTGGCGAGGGGAGGGCTTGTGCTATGCAGGGGGAAAAAAT
>Ga0179591_1315919_pt1 | contig 15990 bp, 12 predicted proteins | sample CZOMad2_1_08_16f_FD_182891 | JGI IMG/M metagenome (GOLD analysis project Ga0179591, IMG submission 182891) | Vadose zone soil fungal communities from Angelo Coast Range Reserve, California, USA - CZOMad2_1_08_16fungal (PacBio error correction) | ecosystem: Environmental > Terrestrial > Soil >...
AGGGGGTTTAATCTTGAGGGGGGAGAAAGTGGATGCAAAAAAACCATCTTTTAAAGTTAAGGAGAAGCATTAACCGGGTTGCAGAAGAATTAAAAAATGAATACGATTCGAGGGGGACACTTAAAGCAAAACTCACGCAAGTAAGAAACTATAGCCTGAGCGAGGGAAAAAGAAAGATTGTCGGATAACCGCTTCCCACTTGCTTTATTAAACGATTTCTGTTATGGGCACTTTCAGAATAAAAGACGCTCCTTAAAGAAGGAAAGATGTCCGCGTGGAGGGAGGGACTTTTTCTTAAAGGGATTGTCTGGCGTCCTGAGAAATTTGAGGCGAGAGGGACCTCGTCACGATCGCTTCCATTAAATGGAGGACAGGGTCAATGAAAATCTCAGAAAAAAGGTAAAAAGAAAAAGTGTTCAAGGTAGCAGTGGGGTGAAAATGACTACATCAAAACAGAACGACAGGGGGAGGCTACTGAGTGAGAAAGAAAGGAGGGGGGGGGGGGGACGAGGACGAGGCTCGTCTCAGACCTATTTGAACTACTCTGGGGAAACTGAGGTTATCTCTCTCAAAGCAACGTATAAAAGAGAGATATACAAAGAAAGTCACCGTCCGAGGGGGAAGTCAAGATTCACTTCTTATTAAGGTCGAAGAGAGGGGAAGGTTGAAGGAAAGATAGTTCTCCACCCCTCAATGTTATCGGATGTATCCAATACCTAGACGCTACGTCCAGGACACCTGGGGTTGGTGGTTACCTTGGGGGGAAAAGGAGAATCAAGGCGAGAAAGTAACTACTCCTTGACTGAGGTCGGTTCACATTTGGTAGAAGAAGCGATAGTCCTGACGAAAGGTCGCAAGCCCGAGACAGCCTTTTTTACTCTTGAAACTGCCAGGGACAGTGATAATCAGAAAACCGGGGCACTTTGCCATCCATCTGTTGCAGCGTGTCCGGACTTCCAACTGAATGGATGTGACTGGGAAGGGGTATAATTTTCTTTTACGGGGACCAGGAATCGTCGGGGACCCGGAGGTGAACCGTTTAGGCTGCAACCCGGACGAGCGAAAGGGAGTCCGAATTTGTGGTGGCGAATACACGTACAGTGCCGGAAACCGGGCAAAAGTTTAATTACTGGGGCATAATGGGGAGGGGGAGAGAAGATTAGGCTGCACGTATTTTCCTCGATAGTAGGATTAGCAAAACTGGAGGATAAGCAGTATCCCAAAGTCGGGGGCTCCGTTCTATTTTAGAAACAAGAGGATCGTATCCCACGGGGAGGTTACGCTCGGCTAAATTACGGTAAAAGAAAGAATAGATCTTCAGGCGAAGCGATGGAGAAAATGATGCCTGCCTCAACAGTCGGTCCTACCAAGAAATAATTAGGGTAGGGAACTCAGGAAAAGAAATAGGGGGAATACAGCCAAAAATATAGCGTTTGAGGCCATAAAGATGGGAGGAGGGGATACATAAGACTAATCTCTGTTCCACGTACAGGTTGGAGTAAGCTGGGGCATCTAGAGAAAAAAAAAAGAGTGGACCTTCTAAAGGATGCCTTCCAAGGAATTTCTCTAGAAACCAGGTGCAGATGAGAAGAAACCTTTTTGATCGGTGAACTGGCCTTCTAAATTGATGGAGGATTTCAGAAGTGAAATGGTGGTAGGAAGTCGTCTCAATTTACTATTTATACACAAAGTCTAGCAAAAAAGGGAAGAGGTTCCACCCGGCGATTGCCCAGTCAAATCTTTTCCAACTGGGGCTTGACGGGGATAAACCATTCCTGCCATTGTAAAGAACTCTTCCACCACCATTAGGACGAGAATAGAGGGGAGAAGAAGAGAAAATCTACTTGAAGCCGCGGGTAGGCATTCGGGAAGAAAGAAGACAATCAGGAAATATTAAGCCATGATGGTAAGAAGGGGGTCAAAACATGTCATAGTTTTGGTAGGGGCACACGCCTGAATTTGCTCAGCAAATAAAAAAGGCACCCAAACGAGCGGACAATGGGAACATGTCTCTCAAATATTTCGAGAGGTGGGAGAGGAAAGATAAAGAAGCCGACGTGACTAAAGGGAGACAAATAAAATGGGAAGGGGAGGTTAAAATGAGACGGTCGGTAAAGTAGTCTCCAGATCTGCCTGGAAATCCATGGGTCCTCGACTGGAAGGTATAAGGAATACTAAAGTTGAAAAGAAATCCTCTCTTTGAAACAACTTAAAAGCACCTTAGAAAAGAACTTCTTCATGCGGAATGGTCCGTAGCGAAGGGTTGTATTTGGAGGGTCACTGGGGAGAGGACGCCGCCATTCAAAGGGTTCAATTTAAACCGCAAAGCAATTGATGAATTGAGACGGATCAAAGAAAAGAGAAAGAACCGGGAGAAAAAGGAAGCCGGAACAAAGGAACATAAAAAGAGAAGGAGAGACATAACAGTGAAAGGAGAAGGAAAAATAGAGGATTGGCTGGGGCCGGGGATTTTCGGAGGGCAGGATCGCGGTGAGCGAAGGACCTGAGGAAAAAAAGAAGAACCGAAAGAAGGCGTGTATTCGCCATATGAGCCTTTCCTACTGGCCAAAAACTACTACTTACAAGGGGCTTTTGGAGAAAAAAATGGTGTAAAACAGGAAAAAAGGGAATAGACCGCAAAGAAAGGAGGGGTAGATAGGGGAGAGCGTTTTTATCACGGGATGAAAAAAAAAGGTACGAATCCCCCGGACGCGGGAAAGGAAAGGGGGGGACTTGAAAAAAACATGTTCATTAAGAAAAGATGTTGGGTCAGAGAGGCGAGGAGAGGAAGGAATGTCTTCCATGTTTTTGTTGCTGTTTCGACGTTAGAGGTGGCGAAGGTAGGAGTTCGAAAACCTACAAAGGGGGAGGGAAACTTGCAAAAAAAAAAAAGAAGCCATAAAGGAAGGTCTTCTCCATGTCCCACCCCAGACAGGCGGTTGAGGGGAGCCGTTTTGGAGGAAACAGCTGAAAATTGGGGCTGCCGCTCGAGAAGACTTGGAGGGGTTCTGAGGGAATGGCTTCCGCCCCTAAGGGAGGGGGATACTCTTTGGGGGGGGTCTGAAGCTTAAAATCCTCATTGAGGCTATCCAAAAAAAACGGATGGGGGGGGAGAGGAGAGGATAAGGAAATTAGGTGAGATCAACACCAAGGGAAAGACAGTAGGGTAAAGAAAAGAAAGAATCTCACTACTCATATCGAGAAACCTTCATAAATTACAAGACCAAGTTGGAAACGTCAATACAGATGATGGTTTGGGGGGGAAGGGAAGCTAGCATTTATTGAGGAGGGGTTCTTGGGGGGGGAAAAGGGGGGTGGAATTTAGTTTTCTTAGAAAAATCGCCTCCCATCCCTCAAAAAAAAAGGCAAGAAATAAACAAACAAATTCCGACGAAGAAGCGAAGGGGGTAGAAAAAGATTTTGTCTGGGAACGTACATGTTACCGAAGTGTCGGCGTGTTACTAGTTTCAGAACCTTTCAATCAAAGTTCTAAAAAAAAAAAAGAGAGGGAACCACGTAGAGGGAAATTTGCGCGCGTTGGGAAAGAAGGGGGGTAACTGTGTTGGAACTTATTTGTTCGTCCAACCGAAGATCACCCAAAACCAACGAAACCCTCCCCCCAACACCAACCCCCCCACCCCCCCAAAACCAACCAAAACAACAAACCCCCAAGGGGCGCATAACGAAAAACCCCTGAATACCCACCCTCCCCCCCAACACCGAGACGGCCATCATCATAAAAAACCCCACCAAAACATAACAGCACAGACCCCGCGCCCCACTACCCCCCCCCCACCCCCCCCCCCATGAGTCCTAATTCTCCATAGAGTTATGGGAGCGAAGAGCACTAAATTACGGGGGAGGAAGGGATTCTAATGTTCATCTGAGAAACGTCTATCTTCACTCCTAACCTAAGGGCAGCCATGAGCTCTCGAATTTGTTTGGAGAAGGGGGAATGTTTGAGCTTCGCAGGGGAGGTTTAAGGCTCCCGGGGAGGTCGTTCTTCCTTTATCATCTTGGGCGCGCCTGATCAGGGGATCCTTACTTACTGGATGTAGGGGGGAAAAAGGGGGACGAAATACTTCGGCGAAAGACTAAATGTTTGGAGTCGGCTGCCTACTCTCTTCTAAAGGGCAGTCCGAAGAGCTTCCTTATCCGACTCTTCCCAGGAGAGTGAGAGTTCACCTCCTTTCCCTTACGTCTCTTAACATCAGGCGAAAGGTTGGGGAAGCTGAAAATAGGATGGGCAAGATCAGCTAAGGTCAGGGGGGGGTATTTAGTTTTCCGGAGGGGAGTGCTAAGTCTACTATCGACTCAACTAACGTCGAAAAATCTTTTAGAGGACTTAATTGACGGCAAGGATTTTTGTGGCAAAGGGAGAAAGGGGAGACAGAAATCATCGAAAGCTATTTTCAACTGGACTATGATCTCACCAGACATGTCGCCTTTATCCACTTGCAATGAGACGGAAAAGAGCTCAATTCAGACAAGAATGTATAGAGAAAAAGGGAGAAAAATACGTGATTTCCGGACACTGCGGCTCAGTGACGGTAAGCTGTACCTGGTCGAAGTATCACCGGACCTAGTAGTCTGGACGGTATGGGGAGGAACATCTCCGTCGGTCAACCTCTTTTACTTTATTCGAACGGATTTTCCTTAGAATTGCGCAATATAAAAAGAAACAACAGCTTGCAGGAGGACTCAAGTCGGAAAGTACGATGAGGGGGTCTCTGGAGGAAAGATTGGATCAAAATAGTATGGGGAGGATGACGGGGCCGGGCCGCGTTTGCCGTTGCTTTTCTCCTTGCGTCCACCGCTGAAATCAAACCGGTAAGTGATAACATATACTCTGGAAGAAAATAAAGGGTAGAAAACATCTTGGATGGGACTCTAGAGGGGGGGAGGCTTTGTAAGGTTGCAACGGCTATGATCTGGGTGTTACTTCTTATCCTGGGATATAAAAAGAGAACATGTTTGCGGAGTTTCAATCCGGGCAAAAGAGGGGAAAGTATACTAAAGGAGAACCTCGAGTCAGACCTCAAGGGGGGGGGGTTGCCGAGCCGCTTTCTCTCCCACTAAAGGGTTTGCTTTTGTTGCAGGTTGGGACGAAGAAAAAATCAAGCGCACCTACTACTTCAGGAGGAAACACGGGAGGCCGAAGCAAAAATATAACTAAGGGGGTCAAGGAATTATAAAGGGGGGAAGCTGTCTTTGGGGGGGGGGTGGGACTTTGAAACCAGAGCCAAGAGAAGTTACTCCGTCACATCCTTCAAGGTCAGTGTGCAGCATTGAAGAACTTCAAAAAGACTGGAACTGAAAAAGAAGTAAAGTCATTCTAATCGATCTTAATGGCTAGTTAGTGAAAACAAGGCTCGGAATAAGCGGCACCCCTGCTTTATGGAAAAATAGTGGATCACTTTTCAGTGCAACACCAAACTTTGAACTTATAAAGGGGCAGGGGGGAAAGGGGGATCCGCGTGTTGGCTTAATGAGCAAGGGATCGGATTGTAACGCCAACTCATGAGTCAGCGACCGTTTAGACGCCTGGCCGCTGAGGTAAATACCACTCTCAAGTGTTACAAGGCGACATTGGGAGGTCATGAAAGGAAAAACGAGAAAAGGCCTTGCCTGGGGACTTGATCTTCGGGAAAAAGAGAAAGCGAGGGGAGACTTCCGCGCTCCCGTACCTATTGGCCTTCGAACTCGGAAGGTGACGGGGTTCGCAGAATTTGGAAGTATCTCATCAAAAACGGAGATTAAAAGAAGCAACCAGGAAAAAAAAAAATTAAGTCCTTTCAATCGGGGACAATTAGCTCACTCAGTAATAGGATAGAGTGACGAAAGACTCAGGCGCCGACAGTTTCGTTTCTGGGGCGAGGGGGTCAATCCTGGACAAGAGGCAAAAAGGCAAGAAGGACAAAGGGAAGGATGCGTGCTTGTGCCTTTTGTGACAAAAGTCGATCAACAAGGCGTCCATCACTCTCGCCTCCATGACGAGGTGGAAATAGATCAAATTAAGGCATCAACATATTCCATCGAACCAGAGAATGAACAGCAAAAAAAGTTTCCAACGAGGATAACCCCGTGAAGGAGAAAATCAACGCTCGGGGGAAGCCAGCACGTTTTGCGGATTATTCCGAAAGTGGAGTTGTCCACGAAACTAGTAGATTGAGTAAGGGGAAATTGTGCGTTTAGGCGGGTCTTAGGCGCAGGGGGGGGTCCTGGCTGACAACCACCTGAAAAGTCTTTTAACGAGCAACGAAAGGTACTTGTGAACTTAAGGAAGCAGGAGTCCAAAAAAAAGGGGGGGGACGGCTAAATTCGTTCCTCACTGGGATCTGCTTGCTCATCAAAGGTCATCGCGATAATCGTTGTCACGTATTTCGACTCCCAAGGCGAAAAAACAACTCGGCATTAAACCGTTCTCTTTTTTCTAAATAAAAATGAAAAAAGAAAACGAGGGGGGGGAGCTCTGTGGGTCGAATGACTTCGAAACAAAGAAGAGGAAGCCTCAATAGGCTCCACGCTGTTGGAGCATGACTCAACACTGTTCGCGATGGTAGCAAAAAATAAGAATTCAGAGAGATATAAAGAAGACGTCAAATCCGGGGGCCATCGAGAAGGGAGCGCTCCTAGACGTTCGAGAACTACGAACAGACCCTGGGAAAGAATTCGCTCTATCACTTCCCGGGGGATCAGCGGGATCAATAATGTTCGGGGAAAAAGATGAAGGAGGAAACGGGACACTATTTCGCCTATTCAAAATCAGAGGGGGGCTGAATCCGCCTGCCACCGGTTTGTAATGGACGGTCCAAGTCGTGGACGAGTCAACGTTTTGGGGGGGGCTTCGGGCTCTTCGCAGCGAATTTTTCAGAATCCTCGAAAGGGACCAGTAAAAGGCCGACGAAGACTGCTAATGTCCCATACTATTAAAATAACAGGAAGGGGAAAAGTGCGGCAACGACCGACGAAACGCGACTGGGCTGTAGCACATCCTCCGCGATCCGGACGGGAGGCATCTTCTGATCTGGGCGAAAAGGGAAGCGTGCAAGAGAAATCAAGTTCGTGGAGAGCAGAAGGAAGTTTGCCATCCGTCACGCGTTTGTCGAGGAGCCGCGCGAAAAAGGCTCGCACAAAATCAACCCAATAGCTAAGTTGGACCAAGGACGAAAAGGTGAGCGTCGTTGAATCGGGACGATCAAGCCGACGAAGAAACGAAAGCAAAAACCTCAGCAACGATATGGGTGAGAAGTTAGAGTGAGAATCCTTCCACAACGTTCTGCCGAATCCGGTCGCGTTCAGTAGAAAAGGGTGAAGGAATCTAAAAGGAGCCAAAAAGTGTAGTCAGATCACCGACAGACGCGTAGTAACTGCAACTGACGTAAGAAGTCCCAGGACCGAGCAATATTGTTGAAAGGGCGGCCGCTACAAGGGGACCGCCTGAATGTGAAAAAAAGCCAGCAATGGGAGGTGGACTTCCGGGAGGCAGCCAACTACCGGACAACAGATCGTTCAGGGGGATCAACTCTAACCGAGCATTCAAATCCTAACCAAAATGCTCAAGGAAGAGATTAATTGCTGAAAGGGTGGAGCTTGCCGAGAAAATGTGCTTCTCATGCCAATCGCCGCTGATGAGAGAACAAAAGATCTGAACCAGAATTAGTCCTGTAGAGCGCCCATTAAATCAGAGTAGGGGTCAATCATGCGAAAAACGGTCAACTTTACACGAACAAAAGGAATGAAAAACACAGATCTCAATTCAGGAAAAACTACCTCAAAATAGATGCGAGGGGGTGAAATTCTCTGGGGGGAGTTAAACATTACTCTTACAACACCTCCTACTGAAAGAGGATGTGAGAACCGTAATAAATCAAAATCTTGGGGGACTTTAGGCCGGAACGTCGGCCAGGTGAACCTCGTTTGTTGCTGTGCCGTGAATGAAGATGTGTTTGCATGAGGGTATCTCAGATTGACCTGGCTTGGCAGATCCGATAAACTCAGCATCCCCGAGATCTGTCCCCACCCCATCCAGAAGGAGTTTGCAAGGGGGTTGGGGCAATATTGGCTTTATTACGGCTTTGGCCGGCCTCGCTCTGGTGTTGGCGGAATTCTGATTTCTTGGGAAACTATCGGCTCGGGGTTCTGGGCTTCGAATAGAAAAAATCCGGCCAGGATTCCCTCTCAAGCAAAAAAAACGTAGAGGAATGAGATTACGGGGAGGGATAACGACTCAACCCCCGTCCGCCGCCAGAGGATAAAAAAGCCAGCCCGCAACGACAGGTCGAGAGCCAGGAAAAGACTTCTAGGCTTCTAGGAAAAACGCACGGGCCACCTCCTGATGTGGGTTGTGCATGGAGAAAGTCGGAGGCCAGGGAGGGAGTTTAAGCGTTTTGAAAGGTAGGACAGGCTTGTTTTGAGAATACTCGCCGCCACACCAACGTTCAGGCCAGAAAAGAAAACATGGAAATCAGGAAGGGGTAACGCGCGGGCATGTGGAAACGGGGATAAAAAGAAGGTTTTTCTCAAAAAGGACGTTACTGCAGACATGTACCTCTTCGTTCGTTGTGGAGAGTGTCCTTTCCTTCAACGTGATAAAAGAGATGGGTCCAATAAACAGTAGCTAGAATCCTTAAGGAAGGGGGGCGGAGTGGGGTGGCTGGGGGGGTACCTTTGTTAGTGTCAAGCTTTGAATAGCGCAGGAGGGCAAGTTAACGGCGAATTGAATGGGAGCTGACACGTACGACCTACTTCGGTTCGAAGATAGTGGGTCGTCGTAACAGAAGAGAGGGGGGGAATGCAACCCAGATCCACTCACGTGCTGCCATCAATTTTATCTCCTTGTCCAGGGGCATGGGGTGAAATAGGGATTTAAAGAAATTTTACGGAGTTCTGGAGCCCTTAAGGAGGGTAGTTTGTATCCGTGGGCGTCTATCCTTCTTCCCTCAATTGGCCTGTGGCGTTTAAAAAAAAAAAAGGGAAACAGATAGTGATTAAGGGACTAAGAACATAGGGAACGGCCTTTAGGGTACAGTGCGTTCTAGCGTTCTTCGGGACTTATCCTTTTGATAAAGGAAGGGAGAGTACCATGGTTAGGAAGTCTGGTCCCGGAACGTACGCGACCGACCGTACCGTGGGGATCGTCTCAAAGCAATAGGCTTCAAATACCGGCATTTCTTCGCTGGTGATGAGGGCGGTCGGTTTCTGACATACGAGAGTTTATGACGGTTCCCTGTGGTTGGGTGGCGTGGCTGGATCAGGCAGCGAGCTAAAAATGACGCTGGGCACTTCCTCTGATAGAAAGGACCTTTGGGATTTACTATTCACTGGAAGGTCACTCGCGCGACAATATCGCTCCCGTCCAATTCATGCAGGAAAAAAGGGTTTGCACGCCATAATTCGACGGAAAGTAGTCCGTGTCAAAAGAACCGGGTTCACGAGGATCACCGGGTGCCCTATTAAGTGATGCTTATTGGGGAAAATATTTGCAGTAATCTTCCTTCGTGGCTGGGGAATCGTTTAGTTTATTCGAAAAGGGAGAAGGTCGTCAAAAGAAACAGACGAATCCAGCAAAACGCCTACCGCTGTCTAACTTGAATGGTCACACGAATAACCTGGGAGAAGTCGACGAATGGGGTGGAAGGCTCAAGCGCAGGCGATAATACGCCTTGCCTCTTTGAGGTGAAAAGGGGGTGTTAAGAGGAGACCAACATTTGGGGAAAAGAATCCTTCAGGGCTGGGGCGTAGTCCCTCCGAAGTCTGGTATGCGTGCCCAACCCAGCTATATTTTGAGGGTGGGACGAGTATTGGGCGTCGGATGAGCATATGGGGTTGGGATAACTAAGGTTGGCTTCCAATGCGTGGCGCCTATCGAGGATCTGCAAGATTGTGTCTGTCGGACGCCTCTCTAAAACCGATCAGGAAAGAAAGAGTGGTGGCCAGGGAGCCTTTAGAAAAAAGGGTTGGGCAGCCGAAGGGGGCCCTTCTTTGGTGAGTTCCAACTTCAAGCGCCTATGACGCGGCAGAAGGTGGGGCTCGAAGCTCCCATCGAAACTAATGTAAGAAGGAGGAAAGGGGTTATCTGTGTTGGGCGTACTTTGAAAAGGAAGAAAAAGGTTTAAGGCCGCGCAAACCTTCATTTGCAAGCCAGGACGGTCAACCGGACTACGATACATGGCGTGAAGGAAAAGAAACCTTCAATCGCATCGAGGGGAGGGCGAAAATTCGGAAGAAGAATTCTTACATAACCGGCTGGGACACGAGTGCGGTGATTTATCACGGTAACGGGCATTCGCTCAAAGGAAGCGGGGGAAAGATGGACGTCTGGGATAATTGATCTCAGGGAAAGGAAGAATTGGAGTGTGCGCGCGTCTCAAGTAGAGTACGCCCTCGTCAAGGAGTAGAGGGACCGTGCGATTTGATCGACTGACAAAGGGAAAGAAAGAAAGAAAAATCAACTTATTATAGGACTTCTCATTTGTTGAGGATCGAAACAACCTTGAGGGCGTTATGGCCAACTCGCCGATTTTGACGAGGACTGCGCTCGTGACTCCGAAAGACGCATATTGTCCTGCTAAACGTGTTGACAGGTTTCTTCAGCGTATTCTCTCGAAAAAAGGAGGTAGAATCCAGAAGGAGGAAAGTCAGGTTCCTGCAGGCCCACGTCGGAGTACACTCTATCTATAGGTTGACTAATCAAACCAACGCAAGGTTGATTATTTGTCGGGGTAAACATCCGGAAGGAAAAAAAAACACACTTCACATAGGGGGAAAAAAAGAATGGCCGTGTTTTTACTCAGGATGGTCAACGGTCCGCTCGTTGGAATAGGGCGTTACATCTTCCAAATTGAAAGGGAAGGCCGAGAAAACATATTCTACATTCCCAACACCTCAAGATCCTCAGAAATCCAAACGGCGTTCCGCTAATGCCCGTGAGTGATAAATCACCGCACTCCGGGTGTCCCCAAGCAAGTGCCCACGAATCAAAAGGGGGGTTGACGGGGTTCAAACTGCACTATAGACTGGAGTTAGAAGGGAGTTTTAAGGGACCCGAATCTTAGGGAAATTGACGTTCCTTTTTCCAAAAGAAAGGGGGAGGTGCAAAGGTCGCAAAGATCTACAGTTCTCGTTTCACTCATTAGCCAACGGCCGCTCCACCATAGCTCGTGAAGGCTGGGGATCGGGCCACCCACGGATGTCCTCGAGATCAAGCTGGAGAAAAAGGAGGGGTAAAGAACTCCCAAAGACAGTCGCACTTCGGGCGCAAGTTTCGAGGGGGTGGCTAAAAAGAGGGGGGAGACAATCACTCCGTGTGGGGGAAGGGCGCAATCGGGTTTTGGTTGAACAGACAATGAGTGGACCGTCAACAGCCATACTCGGCATCCTAAGAGAAGAAAGGAAGACGCAGTGAAAGCCAATTCCTCAAAAAGGAGGTAGAACCAACCCAGGATAAAGAAGTCATGCTCGGTGCAAACCTTTCCGAAACCGCCAAAATCGGCATTAGGCACTCGCCATAACGTGACGTATTTCTGAGGTCCCATGTAGGAAAGATGCGAACGTAAAAAAGGTTTGGAGGTACGCAAAAACAAGATGGCACGAAACTCTTCAACTTTCTAAGTGCTCGGCCTGCCCATCCTAGTTCGCTCAACAATGCATTTCATGACGGTCGCACAAATGGTCGGGGGGACTTCTATGCAGGTCCTCTTGTCCTCTGTTGGATTGGCTTCTTCTATCAAAGAAGTGATAAAATTCCGGTGCGATACCATTAAAATAGGTGAACCGAAACGAAAAGGAGAGGGCCATGAAATCGTTCACATCTCAGCGGGAAAGGAAAACCGGTTCACGGACCAAGGATTGGTTCATATTATGGCTGTATCACATCAGTAAAATCGAACGGTAAAGACCGGTGTCGTGCCAGGACGGGGGGAACATGAGATAATGCGACAGGGAAGCAGGGGGAAAACGGGGGAATTTCTAGGTCAGACTCCATGCGCCAGCCAAACTCACAACACTACTCATGCCTCATGAAAAAGGGGAGAGACGATTTCACGTATTATATTAAAGAAGAAGGGCAGACCAAGCCAAAGGCCTCGCATGCAGGTAACTACTTTTCTATTGAGATCAGAGAGCCAACGGAGCCGAGTAAGACGCAGTTCCGCGACGTGGCGTTGAAAGGGGGGGGAGGGGGTCAGAGAATGGGAAAAAGAATCGAAGTAATCAACAGGATCAGGGATTCCTACTACCTCTAAAGGCATTATCATATAGGGTCCTGGCCTAGAAAATATTGGGGGGGGGGGAGTTCCTGCTAACCGCCCAGGATCAAGCGGCTCCCAGTCAGAGAAGGGGGGTCAAGGAGAGTATACGTAATCTTCAAGACTCTCTACCGATAAACTAAAGTATCTTCCATCATCACCTCGAACACTAGAGAGGAAAGGAATAACTCGGAATTAAAAGGAGGAGGGGGGATGGATCACTTGAATGTCTTTCATACTTGCTTCGATCAATATAACCTCGAAAGTACTAAGAAAAACAGGCCGAACCATAGGTTACTTCTTTTAATGCCCATTAAATGACCTTTCCTCCCTGGGATATTCAGAGGATCGGGAAATTAAAAGGGAAGAAAAAATCACCAAGAGCATTCAACAGCGCGCCAGACTCGAGCTGCGTATTACTTTACAATCCCCCCCCCCAAAGGGGGGGGAGGGGGGGGGATACTAGGAAAGAAAAACCTTTAAAATCTTCAAAAGAATCACTTTAACACCTGCATAAGCAAAAAGAGTTGTTTCGAACAAAGAGGACAAGAGGTCTTCCTTGGGGCAAGGGGGGGGGGGGGGGGGGGGGGTTGCTGTCGCGTTAGCTTTTGAGGGAGAAAGAGGAGAACAGAAAATTCCTTCCCAGGTCACAGCCGGATTACACCGAGATCGCTGTTGCCCACCCACCACCATAAATGGAGGCCGGTTTTCATACCAAAGGAATGGTTAAAGGCTTGGAACTGGGGCTTTTTCTGATTGCTGGCTTCTGAAAAGGAAAACGGGAGGAGGGACTCTGGTTTTTGGGTCTAAATACGAAAATCAGGACAGATGAGAGGAGAAAAAAAGAGGAGAAAAAAGTATAGGTTAATTGTGGAGAGGGTCGAAAAGCGTCCGACTCTAAAAAGGGAACCGAAACGACCAGGTCGAGAGAAGTGAGCCTTTAAATTCACTCAAAGGGGCGCAAAACGCAGAACGGACAAAGAAGACCGGGGGGGGGGGTGTGGAAGGGATCAGGGGATTCTCGCAGCTTTTTATTTAGCGGATGGGAAATTTGTAAGACATTTTGGACTGTGTTTCTGAATACTCCGAAAACGAAAAAACCCTCTGGTCAGCTCGGGACCACTACCCCAAGGGGGAAAGAAGACGCCGCGGCGAAGCATGTTTGAACTGCTTTGAACTTTCGGTCACAGTTTATCCTCTTAAGGTGAATGAGGGGGGGGTGTTTAATTTTCCCTTTGGAATTTCATAAAACCTCGAGGTCAATATCGATCGAGCAGATGGCGGGTCGCTTCTTTTGGTCATTGAAGGGTTGCGGGGTCATTAAGTTTTTCAATCAAAGAGTGCGGGACCTGGTCTTCAATTGAATTGGCGCTTCTACAATAAAAACTACCGACTTCTGTTTCCCACTTGTTCTTAGACTCGAGAGGGGGGGAGAGAACGCACAATCCGAGGAAAAACACAACACACAAAAATCAATCGGGTTCATGTCGCATTTTGGCTGGCCGTTAAGTTTTGAATGCAGGGGTCGAGGGGGAGGGTCTCTTTACCCAGCTATGGCCTATCCGGATCCTTAGCTCAATTTTCGGGCTTTTAAAAGAAAGGGAAAGAAGGCGGTGCTAATGTGAGAGGAAAAGGAAGAAAACAAGAGGTGCGTCGGCTGTAACTGATCTACTAGCAGTTCTACGCGGTCGTCAGGGTTATAGGGGATAATAGTCTATTTCAAATGGGAGAGGGGGGGAGGAAAAGGGACTTTTCGTGACGGAAAGGGACAAACGGATGGAAGAAAAGGTGGTCGAGACAGGGCATAGCGTTCAGTTCTTCGAGGGCAGTGGGCGTTGAGGGATCTTCCTGGTCTTGATCGATACTAAGGGAGAGCAGAGGAGAAATTTGAAGCCTTCATGAAAGAAAGGGTGGGTGCGGTGCTGTCGCATTCATTCGATGCTCCTCACCAATAGATGACGAACAAACTTCCGGGTCAGGGGAGCCCACCTTTTGCTGTTCTCTGGGCCTCGGCGGCCTGGAAAAACGCAAGCCACCTGGTCGGAACTCTGACGTATGAAAAGCACGTCTTCAACAGGTGCAGGAACCTGAGGAGAAGGCCCGCTGAAGTGATTCTGAGGGGACACTGGAGTTGCAAATGGATAAAGGGGGAGGGGAGGGGGAACTGTACTCTAAAGGGGGAAGGAGGACTAAGAAAGAGAATACGTTCCCTAAAATGTTCACAGAACTAAACCGTGGATTGCTCGATCTAAGGCAATGCTGGGGGCGTTAAGGGATGGAGCGGAGAGGACTTCGTCACGGGAGCCGTTTGCCGTTCGAGGTCTTCGCGGCCCCCGCTGATAAAACCTTGTAATCCTAAGCTATGCGTGAAGAGGGTGAGGGAGTAAAAGACCGAGGTGTGCGGGAATAATCCCATAGAAGGGGGAGGGGGGGATGGGAAAAGAAGGATGCTATTGATCGATATTTAAGCCGTGAAGGATAAAACTCGCCATAGGGTGCGGAAGGGCTAAAAAATCAAGGAGAATATTCAATAGGGAGGACGATGTGCTGCAAACGAAGAGGAAGGCGACTACTTAACTCCTCTAGGGGGAGGGTCAGAGAGTATTTCTCAAAAAAAAAGAGAAAGTGTTCGCTAAGTGTGCAGAAAAAAAGGTGGAGTGATCTCCAGTTGCAATTCTCGATATCAGAGCGGGAAAAATCGTTCGGTTCTCGGAAGAAAAGGATCCACAGGCGAGAACCCTGGAGGAAGGTCAACTAAGGGTGTTTGGAGAAAAATACCCCGGATCGTTTAAAAGCCTTTCTCAGGGGTCAGAAAGAAACTCAAAGAACATTAGAATAATTAAAGGAAGGAAAGGAAACGCAAAGTAGCATTGAAGAAGAGGAGCGCCGTGAAAGATAGGAATAACTCTTGAGGGACACGATGCGGTGAGGTAGCAACACTTTGGCATTCGGAGGAGGAACGCCGTGGAAAAATGGGAGAGGGGGAAATAACTTAAGTCGCCACGGGGGAGGGACCGAAGGGGAGGGGGGACGCAACAAAGAGGAGGTTACGCCTCTTGAAGAGGACCGGGGAAGCCTTGGAGGAAGGTCCAAAAGGGTCAAAAGAAAGCAATCTCAAAGGGGGGACCTGCGGATCTAGCATTGGTTGTGAGGTCAGGAGGGGGGGGGGGGAAAAAGGGGAATAACTCGAAAAGAAGAACCTTGCGGCGGAGGTTCTACTGTCTGAGGGAAAAATCGGTTGGGGGTACTGAGGGAGCGCAGGTCCCTCAGCGGACCGGTGGACTTGAGAAGACGGCTTTGGGGAAGGGGGCGGATTTAAGCGAAAACACTAGATAGGATAAACAGGCTGCGAACCGTCAACAATAATGGACTCACCATCGTCTTACATCTCAGAAGTAATAAAACGGGGGGAAGGGGGAAGGCATAGACCAGCCTCCTCAAGGGGCGGGAGGGAGAGGTAGGGAAAGCCGATAGCAAACCCGCCCTACAGAATGACACTGGTGATCGGGCGTGAGTTTTTGACTGTGACCAGTCAACGAGACGAAAAAGGGCTCCTTACGAGGATCAAATTGTATAATTACTCCTCCACATAATTACCGACGGGAAGAACATCAATTCTCCGTTCTACAGGACAATCTAAGGAAATGGGGGGGTCAACGTCGAAACTGAGGAATGTTAAAGGGGAGACCAGCAATGGGGTTACCCAATCAAGTTGCCTCGTTTGACACGAGACATTAGGAGG
>Ga0179591_1235977_pt1 | contig 15988 bp, 14 predicted proteins | sample CZOMad2_1_08_16f_FD_182891 | JGI IMG/M metagenome (GOLD analysis project Ga0179591, IMG submission 182891) | Vadose zone soil fungal communities from Angelo Coast Range Reserve, California, USA - CZOMad2_1_08_16fungal (PacBio error correction) | ecosystem: Environmental > Terrestrial > Soil >...
TGAGGGGCAGAGGGAGAACGAAGGAGAAAATAGCCCGCACTCAATGTCATTTGGCCAGGACTAAATCTAAAACCTTTCAGGTAGGCTTGGGGGAGACTGGTGCACACTGAAGGGAAGTGAATCTGGGGCAAAGAACTAGATACCCGAAAGGTTCAAAATCGGTGGAAAACCCAGGCAGATGTCTACCATATTGTTCCTCTGTGTACAGACTCAAAATGAGCGAAAGATCTGAACAATGCCACATGTAGAATCAGGGAGAAGGGTGGGTGTGTGCTCCGTAGGCGCTTGGTAGTGCGAAAACTGTTTGCTCGCGCGCAGCCGGGGCGACTGGTGGGGAATAATTAATTAAGAGGCTGAAGGTTTACATGGAATCAAATCTTGGCGACAGGCTGTGTCACGGGAAAAAAGCGGCGGTCGCAAAAGCATGGCGCACTGCGTGCCGTGGGTGCTCACCGGACAAATGTAAAAAAGGGCCCAATGCCCACTCCGTGGAAGCATATACATGTCGCATCGGGTTAAGTAAAGAAGAGGGGGGGGGGAGGGTATCCGGGGACGGCAAACACCTATCTCTCGATTCAAGACGAGCACTTAGAACTGGAAGGGAAATTATAATATTGTGGTCAGTCGCAGCACACCTCTGGCTACGACGGGGTACCTAAACAAAGTCAAATTGAAGACATTTGGCACAAATAATGGCAAGGGGAGAAAGGAAGAAACAGAGGTCACCATCATGTTTTGGTATCAGTCGATGACAGTGGTAGGGCAAACCGAGCACAAATTATACAGGTGAGTAGGGAAAGCTCATTCTAACAGTTGCTAGTTTGTTGGGGGGAATAGGCAAGAACACGGAAAGGGATGCGTACCGTACTGAACCGGGGGGTGGAGGATCTAGAAAAAACCGGAGGAGATTACAAAAAAACGGAAGGGTTGCGAGACTTTCCATCACCAGCAAGCAATGGGCAGAAAAAGGAACATCAAACCTTGGAAACAAGCTAATGTCACGGCAGTCGACAAGAAGTGGCATCCGAAAGGAATATGGGAGCAGATTTGGACGCGTTGTTGAAAATGAATACTCCAAGGGACGATGCCAGCGGCATTTGCGGACGAATAGTAATTCAAAACCACGAAATCGGGGGCAACGGCAGTACCCAGAGGGAGAATACATGAGCGGGCCCGACATTTTCGTACCATGGGATTACCCGAGTAGGCTTGAGGGGATTAGGTTGTCAGCGGCTCAGGGGCCTTTCGACACTAGGAAAGTTATTCCAGATGAAAGACTCAGTAAAACATGTCGACAGCGTCACACGACTACCATTCCGCACCTACCCCTTACTGGTGACACGGAGCGAAGATGGACCGACCCACGGACACCCTATCGGGTACGTGATATACTTTCGGAGAGTGGGCACAAAAGGGGGAACAACACCTGCTGCAGAAATACTTTACTGAGGGGTCTCAATCGCACATCGAGGTCTACATACCAAAAGCAAACGGAACAGGGGGGAAGCCAATTCGGCCACCCTGTATTCCGTTTGCACAATCCAATGTTGTTACAAAATCAGAGAGATCCGGAAATGCGTCACGGCAGCCACTTCCAGAAAAACAAACACACCAAAAACGGCAACTTATCACGGGAGAGTACTCAATGGAAAAACAGCCTTTTTCTGAAGGCCGATGTGGTGGCGACTTCAACAATGCCACATACAAAAAATCCTACCATAAATCAGGGGGCACTACAAGAATATAGGGGGACGCACACTCACAAAATAACACCAGACGACTAGCTCATTATAAGAGCCTCAAGGCAAGTGTGCGAAGAACACGCCTACCAACTCAGCAACGAGAATTAGAGAGGGGGAGAGAAGAAGTACACTTTTTTCAAGACAAAACCGACCCGAGCACCTTAGGCGCAGGGTAACCTCGAATCACTCTAGTTCTCGCGGTACTAGGTGACAAAAAAAGAGAATCCAAAGAAGAAAAATACCGAAGGACGACGATGAAACCGGAGATCGACACACAGAGCAATCACTGGGGAAGAAACAACAAGGCATAGCGGACCAGACATAAGTGTAATTAAGGACCGACCAAAAGGGGAAGCGGGGCTGCCATCTGTAAAGAAAAGAGTAGCAACTAAAAAACTGAACCAAAACAGGCCGAGCCCCCTCGGGGGAACACACGGTACCCGGATCATACATCGTTGATGGGGGGGGGGGGCCCTCGGATAGTACAACGTTCCATCAAAAAAACAGACCCAAGGGGAACACGCTGGGCCAATGAGTGTCAGACAGGACCCACAGTGTGAACCACCTCAACCAAGTCCCCCCGGGCCCCCCGAGGGGGGGGGGGCGGGGGACCACACAACTTTCCGTCTTGTGGTGGGCAACATTTGGAAATTTCAGGCGTCGAGAGAATCAATCTTGAAAAGGCCTATTGATTTTTCTAAGTCACGTTCCGTTCAGTCAAAAAATGAGGTACAAGACTTCGCCAAAACGGTCAAGGCCAGACAACATATACCAGAGTGAGCTAACCTCCACGGTGAAAGCGGTACTGAGGTAAAAAGGAGGGGATTTTCAAAGGAAGCCCATGTCTAAATTCAGTCGGAAGAGTCTTTAGGGCATTTTATGTCAAAAAGGGCACGGGGAACCATCACGAAGGGGCAACGGTTACTCTACATACTAAGGTTAAAATCACGGAAACACCTCCCCTGGGGAAACTAGGAAGCTCTGACGTAGATGCATGCCGGAAAGTCATGAGAGCAAGTGGATGTCCGAGACCGGGACTGTGCCTTCACACCTCAAAAACCTTTAATCATCTACAATAGGACACTATTCCAGTCGGAAGACCTTGAAATATGGGCAAAGAGTGAAAGTAATCGCATTCGAATGGGTCTTTTGGAAAAACATTCGGAAAACGCCCTTGCATAGAAAAACGTCGCGGACCACCCGATGGACCCAGTGTCCGCGCAGGAAAAAAAAAACTGAGGCTGCCTCAAAAAGCGGGGTAGTCCCTTCAGAGGTACGGTACCGAGGGCGTCCTCTTCACACAAACAAAAATCCAGAAACAAATCACAGAAAGGAACAGGAAATAAACTACGGAGAAAAAAGGATTCAACAGAGGATCGCACGGTCAACGCTTTTACCACAACCGCCAGCTGAAATTCGCATACTGAAGAGGGGGAGCACAGGTGAGCGGGGTCGGCTCATTGCAGCTGCAGCAAAAGAGGAAGGGGCTTCGTTCCCGCTGAAAAGAAGGAGGCACCATGATAAAAACAGATTCCTCAAATGCCAACGGGAAAAGGAAAATCCGACTCGGACGAGAAGGCTCAATTGCCTAAACAAAAGCCTGAAAGAAAAAGAAACATCTGGCTCAAAAAAGGGAAGTTCGGAAAGTGCAGGCTTCTAAGGAGTCATGCCAAGGGGGGAAAGGTACTAAGTACGCAGATAACTACCGGGAGGAAAGGAGAAGTTCAGATGGAAAACGTAACCTGGCGCTAGAGAGGGGATTCTCTCCCAAAAAGACAAGCCATTTACGTTCAGGATCAAGGTAACGGTTGGGCTTTCCCTAAGAAAAGGGTTGCGGGACTGGGACGTTACCGAACCAAAACTAAAGCAGAAATTATCACTACAGGAGGTACATCATGGCATTCAGGCGGTTTTTAAAAAAAAATCAGGTGACGCGGCAGATCAGTCCACCAATACGACCATCTGGAAACCGCAAGATAAAATCACGTCAAACACCAACAGTTTAAGGAGAAGTCGCCTCTTTGTCGAGAAAAAGTTGAATCGGGGTTAGTATGACGGAAGGTGAAAGAAAGGCTGTAACGGCGTCACCGACGAGCACTCGTTTCGAATCAGTGGTCAGGGGGACACCCGGACCTCCTGGAACGAAGACAACAAGCCAGGGCAAGAGGCTCATCCAAAAGCAGAGGAATCGACGGTCCGGAAACAAGTCGTAGTCCGTGATCCTCTGGCGAGGACTAAAAACATGAGCAGGCGGAAAGGCACCCATGGCTGCCTTTATAAGGGGGGAAGCTGAGGCAAGTGGTAGAGAGGGGCGTGTGAAAAAAAGAACGCGCCATGACAGGAGCATTTCGTAAAAGATGGAAAGATGTCTTCTTACAAAGAAAGCGTCGATGCAGGTGGTAATAAGCGGGGGGAAAAAAAAAAATCCTTCTAGGAAAGGACGACCGGAACCGGGTGTGGAGCTAGTTGAAGTCTCTTTAACTAAAAAACCGGGGATGAGAGGATTTCCCAAGAAAGGATCGGCGTCTACAAACTCATCAAAAATTAAGAAAGAAAAAAAGAAGGAACTGGTGGGGCCGAAGGGAACCTTCAAAGGCTACCGTTGGGAACGGTCATACTTCAAAGAAAGGAAAACACGCAACCACAAATGAGGCAACCTACTTCCTTAAGTCAGCTCGGGACCGACTCCCAGGGCTGACGGAAAGGGAACAGGGAAGGTGAGGCCGACCGTGCGAAACCCTCACACTGCCGCCCCCGGGTCAAAAGGTGTAACTGAGAGGAATAACCTGAGAGGGCAGTGTCCTTGGAAGAATCACGAGGTCTCTCCTCATAAGGGCTGAGGGTCCTCAAAGCATCGGGGGAACAAACGAGGGATCTCGGAGAAAAGGGGTTCGTTCCTTTTGGTTACTATCCCCCGGGAACGGCAAAGGATAAGGGTCCATCGAGGGTCAGAGAGGTTCTTTTTCTCAGAGATGAAAAGGAAAACAAGGAGGAGATTCGCACCCACCCGGAAAGCAGAAAAAAGCGACTTGATGAAAAGGCGAGCTGCGCGCACCGGTTGAGAACAATGACCGAAAGAACCCGAGGTAGACTGGATCAAGAGGATGCTAAGAAGGACGAGATTAGGTTCCCCGCAATAAAAAAGGTTCGCCGACTAGGGAAGGCTATGGAAAGAGGTGTGGAGTGATCTTCATGAGCGTAACTAAAAAGAACAGTGGGAAAGTTTGAGTGGTCAGAGCAAGGTGCGAGTGAAAAAGGCACAGGCCTCCATCCAAGGTCGGGTCCGCACTCCTTTGTAGGAAAGAATAAACCGATTGTGCAGCACCTTCTGATTTGGAGAACGTTTCCTGATGGAAGTGTCCTGTGAATACAATAGTCGCTTGGGGGAAGTTGAGCACCAGGGGCCTCCCTTGTTATGGGATAAGTTCTTGAAGAGAAGAAGAGGGAATATACCACGACCCTCGAAGTGAAGGTCGGAAAAACGCGCAGGAAAAACTAACGACTCCAGGAAAGGCGGTAGGAGGTCCGGGGGGGGAAGGGGGGAGACAGTATTCCTGGAGGATAAGAACTGCAGGTCAGAGCCGGGTTAGTTTAAGGACGAAATAGGAGAAAAGAGGCGGAAAGCAGGGCCTCAAAAACGCGTTCAAAGCCTGAGTCCAAAAGATAGCGAAATTCGGAGCCAGGACTCAGTGTTCAAAATGAGGGGGGTGCCGCAGCCGGGTAGAAGCCTTGGGGGATAGCAAACACCGCCCTCCCGAGGTCCTTAGAACGATGAGGCTCGGAACTGCTGATAAGAAAGGAGACAGTCATCCGGAAGGGGAGGCAAGGATATGACACGTCGGTCAGTGGTAAATGAAAAGAGCGGAATCGCGATAGGGAAGTCTGCCGGTGACGTCAAGGGGGTGAAACCCGCGGAAAAAAAAAGTCGGCACTGTCAGGAAGAGGCAAAAGTAGTAAAACATGCTGTAGGGGAGAGTATAAGTATAAGCGCACCTTTTGCTGAGGGGGTTGACCTGCTCGAAGTTCCAAATGGTCGGAGGGGTGGCGATCTGAACGAAAAACGTCAGTGCTTTGGTTTAAACTGTACCGGAATGGCCAGGTCTGACGCCGATGGGACCGGGAGGTGGGGGAGGTGTCCGGACGTGCTCAAAAAACCCGGAACTTCGAAAAGATCCCATATCGGTCAAGGCCGGACAGGTCAATGGTACTGCCAATCACAGTTGTCGGGGATCTTAATTACCGGGAGAAGTAGCAAAAATAGGGGAGACAGGTTTACGGGGGGGAAACTGGTGAGGGAGGTCGGGAGACCTTACTGAGGGAGGGCAGTCTCGAAATAGTTCCCCATTGGAAGTCGAATCGGAAGAACGGGTTAGAGTTTGGGGAGCGGATCCATCTGGGTACCGGCCAGCACGAGGATAAGGATCGAAGATGGGGGATCGTAAAGGGACCAGGGGGCATTTGCGAAAAAAAAGAGGGAATCTCATTTGGTGAAAGTCCTGCGTGAAAGGACGTGCAGCGGAAGGAAAAAATGCACGCATCGGCAATGAGCCAGATCACCGGAAGACAACGATGGAATTGGTTGGAAGTGCAAGCGGGAGGGGGGTGGTCAAACAAGGCCGTCAGCGGCTAGGGGAAAATCCTAAAGGTTCATGTTGAGGACTGTGGAGAAGGAGTGTATTTAAAGGGGGTTCGAGAGGTGCCTTTCTTGGCGGGGACAGAGAAAGCAATCAGTCAAAGGCCCGGAAAAGCGCGACGGACATTTAGAAAAGGCACGCGTTGTAAAGGATTTTCCAGACCGCCGCGCAGCACTGGGACAACTGTTTCTGGGGGGGGAAAAAAGAAAAAAGGTTCTGACCGTGATGGAAAAGCGCCGTCGTCTGAAAAAAAAGCCAGCGCCTGAGCTGAGAAGTCTTGGAAAAAATGCCGTATGTCGCCGCGGGGACTCGGGGGGGGTCGCTGATAAGGTTGGGGTCGGGTAGGCTTCAGCAGGCTACACTAGGAACGGGGACGGTCAGGAAGGCTCCACAACGGTGAAAAATCCACCGGAAGCTTTTACCGCAAGAAAGGGAAAACTAGAGCAGCACGTGTCTTGAGGACACGGGTCGTGCGTGGTGAAGGAAACTTGAGCTTGTCGGGAACGTCGGGACAAAGAAGGGGGGGCGTGGTTCCTGGCTTTCTAACCTGCCAAAATCGAGAAGACACCTGAACGGGGGGAGAATCGGAAAGAGGGGGGGGGGGACATAGCCGTGTGGTGAAGAATAAGGAAAAGGCGGTCAACCGGGGTGTCGGTAAGTAAATCTTCGATAGAGGTTATGTGGAAAATGTATGTGGGAGAAAAGGTGCCCGAAACTGGCAGAGACAGTAATGAAAAAAGGCATCTTCAGGTGGCACATAAAAGGATGGTCGCCGTACTGATACGCCGAACGGTAATAGGTTACCACCCAATCAGCTATGATCCAGATCGGGCCATTACTACTGCTTGGCCGGGTTTGTAAGTTTACTTGTACTAGGAAGAACTGGGGGGAAGGTGCTTTGAAGTTCTTTAGCCAGGTGAGCTGGCGGGGGGCAGGCGCAGCCCACCGACCGGGTCCCAGAGGGGAAAATCTGGGCAGAGGAAACGGTGGCTTGGCCGGGGTTTGGGGGACCTGGGAGAAAGGGTCACGCTATCTTGAGAGAATCAAAAAGGGAAGGGGCAAGTTGAGGGGACGTTGGAGATGACCCTGGGAGTGCATGGTGATGGGGGGGGGAAAGGAAGGAACGAAGGGTCTATACAACAAGGTAGAAAAATATATAGGGACAACAAAAAATTGAGTTAAGAGAAAAGGGCAAGCACCACCATCCGGGTTCATAACGAAACGGAAAATAAAAGTTGAAAAAAAGGGACGGCACGTGCAGGTAGGACCGACTTGAAAGGGTCGCTCAAGTGACCAAAAAATTCAGAGATGCGAAGAAGCGGGCGCACAATTAAAACGAGGGACCCTGAAGGGGGGCGGAGGGAGATCACCCGCCAGTTATTTAATAGGGTAACCAGGAGCGACGAGGGTGACCATGAAGAACACCGGAAGCTGCCGAAAAACTTAAAAGACCTTTAGTGAAAATATGCTGACAATCTTCTGGGGGGGGTAACCATTTAAAGGTTCTGGCGTGATGGCGACTCCTCTTCGAAGGGAAAACTTCCCGAAGGAGGCGAGCTCGTGGCCTGTAGCAGGGTCAGGGGTCCCGAGTAGAAAACGTCCAGGCAACCATAAGCAAGCTTTATCTAAAGGATAAGGAGGCGACTCTTTTCACAAAGGAGGAGGGAAAAGTCTATAATAGATCCCACATGGAATGCTTCCTGTCTGAAGGGGGGGTTCGGTTTCATTGTTGTAAATAACCCTGACCTGTAAAATCATTCCTTGGCAGACTGTGAAAACAGAGCCAAGTTAGCCCACGCCTCAAAGAAACGGCGTCGATGACACTAGGCCTAACGAAGGGAATCTTGCACATGGAAATGCCAGAAAGTTTTAGATGGGGGGGGGGGAAGGGTGGGAATGAGCGGGTCTAAAAAGGGGGAAATAAAACAGTTTAAAGAGAAAACTTTCCGGCTCCTACCATTACAAAAACGGATCATAGACAAGGACTCGGCCTAAAATGGCAGATCTTAAAGGAAAGCGCAAACAGAGCTGCTCTTGTACCAAAAAGGAAAGAAAAAAAACTACCCGTTAGAAAAAGTAAATTCGGAGGAAAACCCTAAACATGTCCCATTACTCGTAGTAAAGCAGGGGGGGAAAGAGACGGAGAGGGACGGCCAGACGTCGCTAGGTACCGTGAACGAAATCGCCTCTGCACAGCAAAGACGTATCTCCACTGGAAAACAGGAAAAGTTAAAAAACGTAAACAGAAAAAGGAGACATCCATGAAGCCCATTAAAAGGCGGAATGGTTCTTAAAATATCCAATCGGAAAGGGAAAAGGAGTTTTGACCACGACCTCAGAAGGGAAAACTGAAAAAAGGCCATCGTGCGCACCCTGTGGCTTGTGAAGGTAGGATCAGTGCCGCGAGCATGGAAGCAGGTGTCGTAAAAGGTGACACGAGGAGTCCTGAGGAACCCTGGCGATGCAACATCGTAGGGAAAAGGGCCACGGAAAAGGGACGCCGACCAGAGGTTCGCTCCTGGGAGACTCTTGTCCGTAAAAGAAAAAGAGGGCAGGGGAGAAAGGCGAACAAACTAGAAAAAAAAGAACTTGGCGAACGAGATCACGGGAAGCTTATGAAATCGCAAACAGATCAAGGGTACGCAGGCTACAGAAGAAACCCCTGCAAAGGATAACTCTAGGGAAGGAAGGCACAGGAGCTGTCTGGAGCCGGCCCCAAGGGAGCGTAGGGGAAAGTCAAAACATGAACGGCCTCTCCTGGATATGGGCTTCAGAGGAAAAAAGTCGGGACGGGAGAGAGGCACAATCACTACACCTACGGAAGGACCAGAGGTAATCAAGGGAAATGACGGAAGGGCAACAATCGTTGTACGTCAAGGAAAGAGAGGCTCCACCACTAAAAAAAAAAGATTCGCGGGAAACGCAACCCCGCCAAAACGGGGCTCTTAGAAATTCTCATAGGGTGAAACAGCATTCAAGACCGGAAATGGAAGATTGTAAGAAAGGGAGAAGACGTCTCTGGACAGCGTCACCGGGGGGGGCGATTAAACCACGAGGCTCGATGGGAAAAGTTTCAGAACGACCTCCGTGTAAATAAGGTTAAGGAACAATCGATGCCGCGAAGCGCTCACCGCAAAGAGACGGAATATTCCGGTAAGGAAACGTAGGGCGGAAAAGGGGTCTCCAGAGGAGAAGCAACAAACTCGCGTCTTCCCCGCCGGAAAAAGGGGAGGAAGGAGCCGCCGCCTTCCGAGTTTACTCGGAGCTGGGGACGTGCAGGGAAGAAACGCGACATAATAGAGGCTGTAGCAAGGACTAGGGCTTTTCAAAGAAAAGGAAGGAAAATGCTTATGGAATAAAGAAGGAATCCTGCGCGGCAAACAATACTCCGGTAAGCGGAAAGGGAAGCTCGTCTAGCGCTTCACTTCGATGTCGTGGGAGGACGAGGGCAGGGGGGGAAAAGATCGTCGGAAAGACAAGTCACTCACAGGCTGACTGGTGGCCGAGTGCTTCACCGGAAAGGCAGACAGGGGGGGGTGTACAAAAAAAGGACTGAAAGAAACACAGGAAAGCAGACGGCACTCCTAGAAGGAGATGGAGACCAAGAAAATCGGCGAACTACCGTCGGCAGGTTCCTTGCGCCCGCCGAACATTGCAGGCCCCCCTTGAAAAAGGGAAAGGGCTTCGACGGCTGCCTCCCTTATCCGCTCTTTCAAAGGTCAAACATCAATAGTCGGAACTTTGGAGGAAAACTTAACTGAGTTCTGATACTCAGCATCTGTGGGAGGAGAGAAAAAGCTCTTTAAAGAGTACATTCTCAAAGACTTGGGGAGGGGAGGGTTCTATAAGAACAGGGGGGTTGAAGAGGACAAAGAAGTGATCTCGAAGCGTTATCATCCTCATGTACAGGGGGGGAGCAAGTCAGTAGATCTATCGAACAAAGGGTTAGGAAGGGATACCGGTCCTGCTCCCCCACCCTGAGACGGATAACGCAAGTTCTCCCGGCTAGGGGGATCTGAGGGGAGGGACGTGGCAGAAGACCACATGAGGACCCCCACCTGGAGCTGAAGAGCCAGATGATCAAGTCCTCTATTCTTATGAGGCAAGAAAAAGAGAGGCGCGAAACAGTTCCCTCGAGGCCCCTTAACCGGAAGAGCGGATCTAGAGGAGGGCTTCGAAAGACGGGAAGAGCGCCTGGGGACCGGCAAGGGGCGAGGTGATCAAGGGGAAGGCCTCAGACGACGGAAAATTCCGCCGCCGGCGCGGCTAAGGCTGCAAGGAAGAACGGAAGGGTTTTGAACGAAGGACTGGGAGGGGGCGTGCAAGGTCGTCTGTCCGTGCATAATCCCCTTAGACCGGGGTGGGGTCACGCTGGCCGACCTTTTATTTGCGTTATGGAATTACGAAAGAGGGGGAAAGAAGAAGGGAATGAATCAACGACAGGAAGGTCGGGGGAAGGAAGGTCCATATCTCCAGTAGGCGTAGTCCTGGCCGGAGCAGGAGGACCGGAGGATGACTTACCATCACATGGAGAAACCGCGGGAGGTGAAGACTACAGGGCGCCATATTTCTCCAAAGACTCAGTATCGGAACGTTCCATTCTGACAGCCAATCTCGATAGAAAAGGAGAAGATTAGTGGAAAGGCAGAAAAGGGTGCCAGTGCCGCCTCCGTGAGGGAATCCTTTTTGGAGGAAAAGCAAGCGCTGTGGCACCTGAACGCCCGACGGTGACGGACCGGGGGGCCTACTGCAGGCTATCGGAGGATCGATCGCCGGCACGGAACAGGGGCCTTCTGTGGAAGGCCACGCGGTCGGGTGAAGAACTCCATCGCGAATGTGCAAGAGGAGGTGGAAAATGGCCGTTACCCAGATGGCGCTCACCTAAAAAAAAAAAAAGAGTTAAAGATGCGACACCTTACAGGATTCGGAGTTCACAGGGGAGGAGAGTAGACGATCACCGGGTGAAAGGTTTGCGTGCGGCAGGAGAATTTCAAGATTTGAGGGGAAAGGGGTGGGCGATCTGGGAAAAACGAAGCTGCGTTGGGGACCAGGAAGTCCTTTCAAAGAGGGGAACAGCCTGCGGTGATAAGGTGGATGGTGCCGGTCCCAGGGAACGCCTAAACGGAGGAAAAGGAGAGGACAATAGGAAGCCGGAGCCGCAGGGTCAATGGTCTTAAAGGCTTCTATCACATGGGGGCGGGGAGACAGAAAAGCAGGGAGCTCCAGGAAGGTCAGACAGAAAGTTTATCCCTTGGGAAAAAAGGGGGACTGGATCGGCGGACCTGGGCTGACAGACCTAGAAGAGTTGACCAAAGAAGGGAAGAGTCGGCAAGAGAAGAGGCGAAGTTGTCGCTGAGAAAGCGCTGTCTTAGGGAAAAAAAAAGAAGAACGGGGCGCGAGGAAAGGTAAAAGGTACCGTGCACAGTGCTCTGTGGAATTCGGAAGTGGGGGAAGACGGGTTCATATAAGGGGGGGACGACCTACTCAACAATCAAAACGCTCGTTCAAGGTAATCCTAATTAAGGAAAAAAGTGAGAACCGAGGGAGTGTTCGGAAGTTTCGAACGTGTATGAGGGGGTCAATCTGCGTGATCTCGTGGGCTCTTGATAGACCAGGAATAAATTCTAGGGGGGGGACTGCTTGCGCCGTAGGGGTGTGTAGTGTAAAGGGGGGGGGGGGGAACAGGGAACAACCGAGGCGTGCCGTAAAACTGCTTGTGAAGGGAAGGGAAAAACCTCTGTCGAAAACCCGGACATCGCGAAAGGTCTTTCAAGGGGAGGAAAAAGACTTGGCGGATGTCCTGCCTCTTCAGACGGGGGGAAAGTGGCACTTAAGGGGGCGAGGGGAAAACAGTTTTACCGGGGGCGGGGAGAGCAACGGCGTACCCTCAATCAGAGTCCGAGAGGGAAAGCTTTTATCCCGGCTCATTTCTTAGCGGAGGACTCGGGGGTTGAAATTCCGGTGGTTGGTATGGCATTCGGAAGCGGCATTAAGGCAGCGGTCAAGGTAGAGGCCGAACCTACGGACGAGTCACAAGGACGGAAAAATGTACACTAACGGGGGGAGCTTCAAACGGAAAGGGGAGAGCGACCGTTCAGTGCGTTTGCCTTGAAAATGGAATCTTGAGGGAAAAAGGGGAATGCCCCTTCAAACTGGAATGGGGGGGAAAAAATTACGGGCTGTCCCTGACAACAGCCTGAGAATGGCAGCAGAAAGGGGCGAAGCGCTCTTGAAATCGTACGGGGGGGTTGGGAAAAAAGAGGCCGCGGGTCAAACCTTTGAGGGGATCTCACCTCTGGACTAAAATTGTCTCGGGCCTGGAAGGTTTTTAGTAAGAGTTCCACGAACGGGGGGGCTCCACTACCTTTAAGATGGTCGAAAATCAGCGGAAGGGAGAAATCCCGTATCTAATCCCGGGAGCAGAACTTTCGCATATGTAACAAAAAGCCTCTGGCCATCAGGTTCACACACGCCCATTCGTTTTCCTGTTGATTTGGTATTACGGAGCTTCCGTTGAGGGGGATTAAATCTGTTACAGTTCTGGAATAAAGGTTATCTTTCTTGGAGGGAGAAGGGCCCGAATCCAGGTCCCATAGTTAACAGATTGGGAGACGTCTGCTAATGACCCACCCCGAACTGTGTGCCTGGGTTGTGGTGGTGAAAGTAGTCTGCCCGGGAAATGCATTCTCGACTGCACTTTGGAGGCTGAGATTTGGGGGGCAACCGGGGGGGGAAGGGGGGTAGGTTCTGAAGGCCTGTTTAGGGGGCGGTTGTCAGTAGCTAAAAAAGGTGTGTAGAGCATCAGACAAAAAAAACCGTAGAAGTATTGAACGATAGAGACCCACGAAGGTTGAATAGAAGGGGGGGCCATCACCAGAAAGCACTGCATACGCCGTCCAATAACGAAAACAAAAGGAGGCGCAAAGCATTCAGATCACGGAGTACAGAGAAAGTCCACAATTCAAGTACGTAGTGGCCGCAAGAGCCGAAAGTACCTCGTTCACCGTCTGTTTCGGTGAGGCCGACAAAAAGACCCCATAAAAAGGTGGGAAAACAAGATCATAGAGAAGTCATCCCGTAAAGGACCGCTAAAAGTAAAAGGAACCTCACGCACGACCTGTCGTATGGAAAATAGGAGCAAGCTCGTGTGAAACCCTAATTACGGGGAAGGTTCGCGTATGCTTGCTTCGAAGAGAGGCTGCTGGAAAACTGTTTCCTCTTGTTGGAGGAATGAAAAGGTTCAGTGAAGAACGGGGCCAAAACAGATGAGGGGACAACAAGTCAAGGCAAACATAGCCGCGGGAGCGGTAAATCCGCAAAGATGAAGACGGTCACCAAGACAGTCGACAAATGCACCTCGAGAAGAAGAAAAGATTCAGGCTCAGGAGGTCGGAGGGTGAGGGAGCCACAACGGACAATCGACAAAGACAGGGGGTCATACGTTTAACAGAAGGTAACCGCACCAAAAGAACACCGGGAAACATGGAGAGACACTCTAGCTCTCCGTCGGGTTAAGGGAAGGCCAGAAGAAGGGGGGAAGCAGGGAAAAGTTGGAGGCCTCAAGGAGACCTTTACCGGACGGAATCTCCTGAATATAACACACTGGGATCCTCTGGACAACTCAAAAAACAGGGGCTTCCTGACAACTGAGAGATCGGAGAAATGTCGCAATAGGACTGGCGGCGGGGTCGCCGACTTCGCTCACTCAAAACCTCGGGAGAAAAGGCACCGGAAACGAAAGACCACACCAGCACGTGTCCCGTGGAAGGGGGGGGATGAGGGAATAGGACATAAAAGTTCGTCAAAAGCCTCAAAAAACAGAGAGGAAATTCCGAAGGGAGACAGAGGAGGACGCTGCAACCCACCAAAGAATCTAACGTAAAAAACGTCACCTTAAGATACCAGGCAAGCTAAATTAACAGAAATGGCGAAATTGTTTCTAACAGGGGAAAAAGATCGAAAAGAACAGGGTGACCACGACCTCAAGCGGACTCACAGACAATTACAAGACGACGCACACTTTGAAATTACTTCGGTCATGACCGCTGCATCAGGGGGCCGCAATGTATGAGGGGAAATCGGGATAACTGAACATCAGGAGAGCACCAAGGGAGATGCACCTCCTTAGAAGGGAAAAGGGGACGGAAAAAGCCGACATAAGCGGAGCCTTTCTCAGAGCGGGGGAAGGGATGAATACTAAAGCGAGGGAGCAACTCTGAACCCTGCAGCGGGCAGACTTCTACGACACGGGAAATCTCAGGCGAGGGAGAGGGGTTCACTACGCCGACTCCTCTCACACTGAGCAAAGGAGCCTGGTAGGGGAAGAAAGGAACCTGGAAAGGAGTCGGCTCGCCCTTAAGAGTGATCTCAGAAGAAAACCTTTCAGGAGGCTCCGGGACCGATACTGGATGAAGTGTGGTGGGGAGGAAAAACGGGGAGGGGGATTGAGACGGGGACAGCTCACGGTGTCACGTGGGGTCGCAATCGCGGGAAATGCAGCAACACGTGAGTGCGACATTTCATTCCAGCAAGGATCTGACAAGGGGGGGTATGACAAGGCGAGTCCGCGCCAGGAGGGATCAAGACAAACATCGAATAGGGGGGGGGTCATAATAGTGTTAGAACCTGTGTGCAGAAGAGAGGTAGGCGTGTGCTCCGGGGGGGCAGACAATACAAAAGAAGCAAAAAACATTTGAAGAAACGAACACGACTCCGCATTAGCGCGTGTAATCGCTGTGGAAAAACATCAACGAGATGGAACAACGATGGCGAGCCGGGTTTGTGGACCAGGGGAAAAAAAACAAAGAAATGACTGCCGGAGAGAAGAAACAGAAAGAAAGCATAAATGGGCGGAAAGCTACGGTTCTCCATCAGCGAGTACGACCAGGCGTCTAAAGAAAAGAATGTCAGGGAAAAAAACCTCATGTGTCACTCCTCGACTGCGTATGTCGGAGAGAGAGGGCGTCAAGACTGGAAAGAAGGAAGAATTGATGCCTTGCTGTAAAACAGTGGCGACGAGGGGCGGAGGAAAAGAAAGTTCACGAGGGATGGAAAGCGACTTAACCATGCCGGACAAGAAAGGACAAGACAGGAAGGTCAGGGAGCGAGGGAATGCCTTGCTAAACCAAGGCACTTAGGGATGGGGATGGGGGGGGGAAGGAGGACGAAAGCAGCTCGCATTAACTCACGGTCAAGCAAGGATAAGTGGAATTGTGCTAAACATTAAAACTAGAAGGGATTCCGTCCACGCACAAGGACGCGGGTCAGCTCACATACAAAAGAAAAGCTAACGAAAAAACTCGCCTCCCCTTCTTCCGTACTGATTAGGATGGGAGGAAGGGGGAAGTAGGACCGAGAAAAGGACTCCAAAGTGTAAAAGGAGAAGTGTAGCGACCATTCCAGCATGAGCGATCGTTGCAGGAAAGGAATCGTCGATCGCGCCCATCACTCGTGGCTTTAGTAGAAATCCAAAGAGGGGAGGACTTTATCAGGAGAGAGATTCAGAGAAAAGGGGGTTTTCTGTCAGGGGAGTTAAGGACACCGGGACTCGCAGCACGCAAACGCGCCTTTATCCAATCCGAGGGGAAGAGGAGGGGGAGGGGACATGGCCGT
>Ga0179591_1323004_pt1 | contig 15988 bp, 17 predicted proteins | sample CZOMad2_1_08_16f_FD_182891 | JGI IMG/M metagenome (GOLD analysis project Ga0179591, IMG submission 182891) | Vadose zone soil fungal communities from Angelo Coast Range Reserve, California, USA - CZOMad2_1_08_16fungal (PacBio error correction) | ecosystem: Environmental > Terrestrial > Soil >...
TCGGAGTTAAAATAAGACAGAATAAGGGCTCCTGACTACGGGAAACGGTAACATCACTCTTCTTCGTAAGGCAAGAAACACTCGTGCCACTTCATTAACCTGGGGTTAATCTTCTTAAAGAAAGAAGGGGAAATTGATGAAAAATTCTTGGAACACTAACTTTCGTCAACATAAAACGGAGCGCCCTCAAGTGACGCTTCAAGAATGCATACCAGAGGAATGTAGAAAACCTAATCTCTACTTAGACAACCAGGGGAGACCAAAACATGAGGACCTGAAGTATCTCCCGCGCGCTCCTGGAGCATTAATGTCATCTTCTGGTTGATGAAGCGATTCACCAAAGGGGCAGAGGACAGTTTGATGCCCTTGAAGAAGATCTTATCTCGTTTGAATTGGGGGTGCTTGCTTACCACAGAGAAAAGAGGGGAGGAAGCCGGAGCGAACACCCCCGAAAGAGGTATTCTTCCGGACCTGGGGAGGGGGGGAAACAGAGAGAAAAGAGCTCTTAGTCTGGGCGGGGAAATCACAAAGTCCACGACTTGCAGAGTCACTACTGGGAGATAGGAAGGAACCTCTTAGATACACAGATAGGAGAGGATAAAAAGATAACTCTTTTTAATTGACTTGGACGGTAGTTCTCTAATACTATCTTTGGGAAGAATTATGGGATGTCCGGGGAACCGGGTCTCTTTAAGGGACAGAAAGAGAGAAATCTTTGCTATTGGCAGGCACCGCTTAGCTTTGAAGAACAAGAATAAGAAGCTAACCGACACGGGGAGAGTCGGTTGGGTTCGTCGTAAGGAATCCAGAGAATACGTGCGGCATGGCGTCGACAAGCTTCGTGGAGTATCGAAGACCTGGCAAAGCGCATGTCGTCTCGTCAAGAAGAGAGTAACGAAGGAGAAAAAAGGGCTTTCAAAGCCGAGACAGGGTGGACGACCGCCTAAAACATCTCGTAAAAAAAAAGAGAAAAGAACGGGGGACACTGAATAATGGGCCGGGGTGGCTGGGAACGCTCACGCTGCATAAGAAAAAACATCGTTTGCGAGTCTGGTTATCATGTCCGGAATAGTTTTTTTCTCCTCCAAGGGAGAAGAAGAACAACCTGGGAGGGAAGAGAGTGAAGAAAGCAGGACATCCCTTTTGAGGTAGAAGTAAAAGGGGGGGGAGTAACTAGGACCAAGATGACTGAGGGCTGAAGCGACCTGATTAACAAAAAATGAAAAATCAAATGGTCGGAGTGGGAAGAAGTTCTTATTCAACTACGGGGTATAACAGCGGATCGGGAAGTCGGTAAGGGAAGTCCAGGCTGAAGTTCGGAGACCGAACAGTTGTGGCGCGTTTGCCATCTTCAAGCGCCTTGGGAAAGAGCCCTAATTCAGTCGGAAACTGCTGATATGAAAGAATTCCGGGATTATCAGCACCTCACCGCTCTCGTTTCGGAGGGGAGAGAGAGTAGGAGTTGGAAACGGACATGCCTATCGCTTTAAGCCCATCGCGACAGAAGAACTTTTCTAAGGGACTATTGAAAGAAAGAGCAACGAACCTAAACCACCAGAGAGGGAGACTGCAGTAAAGTTGACAGAAGACCCTAACGTACGCATACACAGAGACTTTAGAAATTAAGTTTTTGAGAAGAGAGACTTAAAGAATCTCCCCTACTTGGAGGTGACTAGAGAAGGGAAAAAAATCGGGAATGGAAAGGGGGAGTATGAAATGGAACGCTAAAGTCCTAGTTCTCTAGGAACAACCAAAGTAGACAGAGTCCATCTAGGTAGGTGGGTGATAATGAAAGAAGGAATAGATGTTATTAACCTCCCTCACGCAGAGATAAAAGATGTTTGGATTCCAGGGCAGGAAATTGCCCGAGTTCCAAGGGAACTTCCGTTTTCAGTACCACCACAAAAAGAGAAAATCATGAGGGGGAACGTCCTTAAGGGAAAGGCGATCTTTGGAAGTGAAAAAAAAGGGGAAGGGGGGTCAAGTGTCCTCGCTAGTCTCCGAATTCTTAAGCCTCAGGGAGTCGAGGAAAGATGGGGGTAACAGAGTAAAAAGAAGTTCAGCAGAGGTGGGAGTTAGATCGGTAAAAGGGGAAAGAACCGAGGGTCCTTCTGTTGCAGGGAGAATAAGGCAACCGTCTGAAAAGTCGACCGAGGGTGGGGGAGGGGGGCGCTAATCTATTATTCGAACGTTGAAAACCAAGGACTGGGTGAGGGGAAGGGAATTCCAAGATAAGGGCCTTGGCTCGAGTATCTCAGGAACTTCCATTGAAGTGAAAGGAACAAACGCTTTCGCAAATCAAAAAGGGTTGGAGTAAAAAAGAGAACTCGTAAGACAAGAGGTTTTCAAGTGTACACTCTGAATCACTTCCATCAAGGCGAATGCCGCGAGGGGGGAATTGTCTTGGGAAAGGAGAATCGCCACGGGTTTCTAGAACTAGGGTGTGCTATGACGTCGCGTGAATTACTAGGCAGGAAAGAACACAGCTGAAACAAGCAGGACTACACGGGTTGTCAAAGATCTTGCGCTTTTGTAACTCTTGCAAGCCATATTGGGGAAAAACGATGGGGGGCAAGAAGCAAGTACAGGTACATCATGGCTATTCAAAAATAGAAGACATGGAGATTAAAAGTATCTCTGCGCGTCAATCCGCCGACGCTAAGGGGAGCTAAAACACAAAGGAAAGACTCATTCCGGGGGGAAAAAACACGCAGCCTTTGATCGGTGTGGTTGGGGGGGGTGAAAAAGGTCCGAAGAGGGAGCTCATACTGTGCAGGGGGGAGGAGAGGTAATCGGGGGAGAAAAACGGATCTCTCTCAAAAAACGTATGATTGATATCAAATATATAAAAGAGGGAAGGCAGCCGCGACCAGGGAAAAGAAGAGTTCTGCAGGCAGGGATTTCAACAACGTAAAAAACTCTAACTCTTGGTCTTCTACCAACCAAAGCAGTGAACTGCACTAACGCGTTTGTTTAGAGGGACAGTCAGAGTGGATTACGACGTCTGCTGCGTCTTATGTGACCGTAAAGAGAAAACATAGGAGGGGACATAGAGTGCGACTGCCCACCAAGAGCGTTGTAGGTCGGAAAAAGATGGGGAGGGCAAGATTGACCAATTTTTGAAAAACCTCAACAGGGGATTTCGTCTGTCGCTGTAAGCAGGAAGGGGGGGAGAAGTCAGGAACAGAGATCTAAAGGAAGCGCCAAACGAAGGAAAAAACTGGCGATGAGCACGAAACGATCCTCGAAAGGGGGCCCTTGAGCATTAGGAAAGGAGTAATGCCTTCAATCAGGGTGGGGGGTCCCCCAAATCGTGGAGAGTTTCTGCTAATTAGAAAAAGGTGGGTTGCCTCGGAATGCAGGGGGGGGGGACCGTAAAAAAGGCTTAGGGGACGCTCCTCTCTAGGGCCCAGGTCTATTTGGATTCTCTTGCAAATCAAAACCTACGAAGACTACCGTCAAAGAAACTTTCGGCGCTCAGAGAGTTCGTCGTAAGAAGGACAAAAGACATGACGCCGAAGGGAAAAATGTCCTGAAAAGGTGAAGCCCCTAAGAAAGGTGATCCAACTGGAGAAAAACAACGAGAAGACACGGAAGGGTACTTCATCAGAAATCAAGAGCGGTAGTTGAAAAACATAGGCTCGAATACTCCGAAACCGAGTAACGAAAAACCACCAGGGATATTACAAAAGCAAACGGAAGAGGATTACTTATGAGTACTACAAGTGCAAAGCAAATTGGCTCAGGAAGTCGCGTAGATATGAAGAGTCGATTTGTGTTTCTTCAAACTAAAAGCCCTTTAAAAAGAGTCGCCGAGGGAGAGGGGACATCCAGCGTATAGAGAGTTTCCTTTGAGGGTATTACACATAAACAAGAGAGAATGTTAAGACTAGGAAGAAAACAACACGACTCTCTTCCGCTGAAGGAAGTTCTTATCTATACGACCATCTAGTAAGCTTAGGAGGACAATCAGGCTCCAGGGCTCCCATCCAGAGTACCGCCGTTAAGGCTAGAAAATTGAAGACCTGATGATCTACTCCGAGCTCGCATCTAAAACCCTCAATACCAGATAGTAAGAGGGATAGGAGAGGGGGGGCACTGCTTCTCTTAAAAGGGGCAGAGTTAGCAAGGACACTCAAGTTTCAAGCGGCGATTGCAGTAGACCTAACCTCAATCGGAGAGGAGAGTCGCGTATTTCTCTCAGACTTCTCGGGGTCGGGACGTCGATCTACAAATTTTAGCATAATAGCTGAAGTGAGGGGAGGGTTTCTAACTTCATGATCCGAAGGAGTTCTGAAAGACTGATGCCGGAAAGTGTCGGAGAAACGTCTATTCGGCTAGTATGGGCAATGAAACAGCGGTTGGGGGTGCAAGGGCCCACTTCTTAGGAAGTAAAAGAAGAAGAAGTTCCCGGACTGGGTCTGTGCTCCGAAGAATGACTGGGGAAAGGTCTATACCTACCTGGAAAAAAGTCGGAAGCCGGTTCTGATGCACCGACGAAATTGAGAAGGGGGGGGGTAGGTCTCACTGAGAAAAATAACCCGACATCTTTTCGAGGGAGGGATCACACATCGCATGTAAGAGAACCTGTTGAAAAGAATGTATTTAGGGCCGAAAAAGAGGATCTCGATCAAAAAAATTATTATTATAAAGAAAAGAGGATAAGCCGGCGGCGGAAGGAAAGTTCCTTCCCGCTAAAAGGTTATAAAAAAAAGCGAAACGATGTCGGCGGGCGACGCGAAGAGAGACCCACCCCATTCGACAATGTTTTTTAGGAAGACTTGGACGCTAAGGAAGGGGAATTGGTTCATATCCCGGACGGTACGGGTCAGCCAAAAAATGGATCGTCAGAAAGCTGTCGAAACTTAACTGGGAGCGGGGGGGGAACAAATCCTCAAAGAGAGTAATAGGCGGCGAAGAGCGGGTCAGCGCCGGCCCATTAAGACCGGCGGCTACTGAAGGGCGTGCAACCGAAGGAGCTTACGTCTGTACTGCGGGTTCATTGAAAAAACCAGAGCACCATATCTCAACGCGACGAGATTGGACGCGTTAACTGAAAATCGAAACCGGCGGAAAGTCTTGCGACAAGCGGCCAAAAGAAAAAAGGAATTTGCTCAGGAAAAACTATGACGCGACTAAACCGGCGTATATGATCCTCGGGGACTGGAACGGGGGTGGAGGAAAAACGACCAGCCAAACTGTGCTGGGGACAAAGTATATGGATGGCCAGAGTAGACTTGAGCGGTCCCTAAACACGAAAGAGACTGGTCGCTCGATGAATCAGCATCTGAAGAATAGGATGAGGGAATTTGTTGCCTTCGCCGGCATAGAGGTGGCTAAAACGGACACGCTAATCGTCTTTGTGAGGCGCAGACAACCGAAAGCTTTCCAAGGCAAGCCGTCTTACACCAACCTCTTGGAGCTGCAGATTAAGGGGCCTGAGCACAGGGGAAGCTCCTTTCTCGTACGAAGACTCTTTTCCTTTGGAAATCGACCAAGGGGAACGAAAATTTCTTCGTCGGGGAAAGGCGATGGGGGTTGTCGCCTAGAAAGGGTTGGCGGGACGCGGCATTCGCTTCAGTTAATCTGGATTGGGAAAACCCGTTTCAAGAAATGGGAGCGCTTTCCTCCTCCTAGAAAGGAAATTCATGAAGGCGACTAGGTTTTGGGTTACTACCTTCTGGAAGATACCGGAACGTTCTTCGAGGGGGGGCGTGGGGGTCAAATTACCTCTAGAACCGAAGCCTGGACTCTAGAAGCAGGACAAGACGTACGTCGGGAATGGCCGAGGCAAGAGGAAAAATCAGACCCGGTGTGTAACACGGAGGGCCAAGTGTGGGCGCATCGACTCTTCCTCGAGGACCTAAAATGGAGTCCGGAATCTGGGACTTCGGGTGTCAGTAAAGAATCTAAATGGTGCCTGAATAGGGGGTGTGCGAGGCATCGTTGTCCTGTTTCCTCTCCGCCCGTAGGGGCAAAAAAAAACTAATTTTTTTCACCACGATTGCGACGACCTCAACACCCTCGGCCAACATATTGTGAAAAAAGGACCCCAGGATGAGGGGAAGGAGCAAGTACCAGAAGTGGAGGCTAGCTGTACGAGTCCTTCAACTACTCCGAAGGCGAGCACCGTATCGAGGAATGCCTCCTAGAAGATGAGGACGGAAAACAAAACTTCTTTCTCTTCAAGTCCCGAGTAGCGGGGTCAATCGGTCAGGGTTGGGGGTGTTGCAAAGGAAAGCCACAAGATGCGGGTGGCATGGCTCATCTTTCCGGTGAAGAACAGAAGAAGAAAGACTCAAGCAAAACCATATTATTATAAAGAAAATGGCGTGTGCAGACCTCGAAGAACGTCTTTTTGAAAGCGGACTTTGCAAAACACCGTACAAGGTGAGGACCCAAAGCGATTTTCAAAGCAAAGCGGTTGGGTGAGGGAATTTCCATCCGGAGGACGCGCGCAGCGATCATTCGGCGTCGGTCAGTGGGAAGGATAGGAAGCTGGAAGTGTAAATGACGTGGGGAAGGAAATGCCCACCCTAATCGGGGAGGTCGAAACATTAAGCGGGAACCGCGAAGAAGACATTGGGGACACCGGGTATGTCTGTTACCACTAGGACGGAAAAGAAAACCAAAAAAAAACAAAGAAACGACGTAACTCCGCGAAACGGGAATAATATACAGCGCCGCGCATTCGTAAGAGAAGCTTCTTGCTCCACAAGGGGTTCGAAGGGGGCTTTGAAACTCCTGGGAGTGCCCCTCAAACGTTGGGCTAACGGAACTACGTACGTTTTAGGGCGAGCTGGCCAAGCGGGGATCGTTTTATGGCCAAGAAACCCTCTCCCTAACTTCGTACAACGGTCGCGATCATCAGTACAGACGACACAAGCGAGAGAACGACAATCTGTTAACTCTGATACAAGCAAAAGAGGCATTGATTCGCGGGCGGGAAATAACCTCCCCGAAGGCAAGAGAAATACCGGGGACGGCGATTCTTAGAACACAACTTAAGTACTCCTTACTCCAGTTCTCAAAAATTGATCTACAATGTCCCCCTAACCAAATTACTGCGCTCGCCTGGCTCAATGAAAAAAAAAAAAAGGAAATGTCGATCTTCATCGGAGGGGAAAAAAAGGCCATAGCCCTTGAAAGGGCAAAAATGAGTAATTAACAGCAAAGCTCTAAAGACCTACGGATAGGAAGAGGGGTTCATTCTTACAGCAAATCGGAGGGCAACTAAACACTGACCGCAGAGATGGAAGGCCGCGGGATTTCGGGGGGATAAGAGACCGGTAGCGGACAATCACTAAAAGTCCGATTCCATAAGAGTCCCAGTTGGGGGAACTGACTCCCGAGGTGACAAGCTTTTAGCTCAAGGAGGGGAAGCGCGCGGAGCGAGAAAACAATCTCATCTTAAAGCATCGACAGCGGGGAATCAAGTTACAGTTAGTGAAGCGGAACAAAGTCAGGAGCAATGACACATGGGGGGGTGGGAACGGGGGTCGCGTGGACATTGCGGTAACTAGGGAAACTCAGCTTGCTTTTCTCGCACGTTTGAGGAGGGGAAGAACAAAAAGCTCTAGAGTCGAACGCGATATAGGGATGTCAGGAGGAAAAGCAAAAAACCGGATTTCGTCCTCGTGATGAGTGGACGAGCACGAGGACTTCTTCTCATAACAAAATGCGAGGGGCAAAGGGGGGGGCAACGTCACTCCGGGGGGGGTCCATGAAAGAAGAGGTAACAGAAGAACAGAGGAGCCTCCGTCGAAGGGAAACTCCTTTTGAGCTTGGTACTACAAAACTACTAACCACGTCGAGCCTAAATGAGGGCGATAAAGAGAGGGGAATTGAATGGCTTGGAGACGTCGCCGAAGAACTGCATAACATCGGAGGGAGGGGACTTTCCACGAGAACTGAAAGGTAGTGTCGCAGATGCTTTTATCATCAGATAAAACCACAACAACTGTCTTATTGAAGAAAGGGGAGACAGGTTCGAACATCTGAGTGATTCCTGCCGGCAATTTGGATAACGGAACCAGAGGGGGACCAAGATGGTCTGCGGGGAAAGGGGATAAGAGAAGACACCACGACAACATTAGTAAGTGTGGAGGGAGGACGAGTCCGCGTTTTCCGGGAGGGGTAGTAGAGGAAGGGTAGTCACCTTGGGCACCGCTATGGGGAAAAGACGGGACCCAGGGAACTCGAAAGAGGCCGACGACATTGGGAGTCTTGCGAGAGCGAACTTGGGAGTAGGAGATACGCTCCACTGACCAAAGAATAACACGGCAAGTGGGAGGCACATACGGGTTATCGTTAGGAGATAAGATGGATATTAGTCCGAAGGAACAAAAGCCGGGAAAAATACGGGCCTATCTAGAAAGTTCAAGGGGGTCGGTAACTTGGACCAGCGACCCTCTCCCAGGGGCAAAAAGAACGCAATCTGAGGGGACACGAGAGGGGAAAGGGGCCTCTAACTCAAGGGTAATGGTGGTTTAAATAACTATATCGGCTGAGAGTTCTCAGTCGACATAGGGAGTTGTTCAAAAAGGGAGAAAGTATAACGGGGATTGCCCCTCGAAGGACCTTCCCTTTGCGCTAGACACAAACGGACTACAGTCTACTCATCAGGAGAGGTGTTTACCGGAAGAGTGATCAGAGGGATTATAGAAGAACCTTGACACGCTAAACCTTCTTATGTCGGGGATGGGGAGTCCAGAGAAAAAATTTTGCAATTTCTTCAGGAGGCAGCAAACAACGAAGCTGAGATCTGTTAGCAAGGAGACTCCAGGTGATGCCTTAGCCGTCCTATGGGAATCGACAATTTTGTTCTCTACTTCTACAGGAAGGAGACTTAAATGGTTTCAACATAGAAGCGAAGCGGGGGGCGAGGGGGAGGGTAGAAATTTCGAAAAACCCTTGAAAATAAATTGGCGAACGCTCCACCGGAGTCAGGACGGCCTTCTATTTTTTGAGCTTTAAGGAACAGAGAGGGAAAATCCTCGACGGTTAAGCAAGGGGATCAGAGAGAGGGTCCGGTATGTAAGTCCACGCTAACGCCTTTTCAAAGGCGAGCTCTGAAGAAAGGAAGGAAGTGAGAAAGTGCCGAGGAAAAATCGGTGTACAAACACCCTCCCGACTTCTCAAACGAGGTGGGCACGCAGGGAAGCGACGAAGGAAGACTGAGGAACGGACTAAGATGGAAGACGCTTGGAGTTCATAGAGAAGCGGTGGCGAGGATTTTTTGAAAGGAGCGTCCTTTCCTCGACGGCAGGAAAAGACAGAGGACCTCGGATGTGTGTGTTTTGTCCACAGAGGGACGCGGTGTGGAGTAGTGGGGTAGTCACTAAAGATAGGTGGGGGCATGCCCGCTCATTATTCTCGTCAGAACTGAAAAGATAAAAGCAAGTACCTCGCTGAGCGCCTCCGCAGAAGCGGAATTAACTTTCAGACTCTCGTGTGACGACTATCCGTTTGTCGAAGCTGGTCCAGGGGGGGGCACAGGTGGTGGTGAGAAGAGGGGGGACCTAACTTGGCATGTCTCTGCTGGGATGGGCTTTAGGAAAAGCTAAAAAACAAAAGAGATATACGTTTTAAGAGAGCACCGCAAATTCCACTCAGGGACGAGAGGTAATTCCCGGGCCCAAAAGAAAAGATGCGACCCCGCGACGAGGAATTAACTCTTCCTAGCAAGTTGGTGTTAAGGTCAAGTCAGCTTCTGGAGACAATGCCGGTAGGAGGGAGGTTGCGTCTGTATTGGCAGGACTAGACACAGGATCTGCATGTACAGAGGACGAAAGGAACCCTCATTGGGTCGGAACACATCTTGGAGGCAAGATTTCAACAAAAACAGCGAGCAATTTGTGAAAAAAACGTGGGTAGGCATGAAGAGTGGGCTGCCTTCCTAGTAAAATGAGAAAGGGGAGAAAGGGAAAAGAGCAAAATATTACGAGAGACGTCGAGGAAACAAGAACGCGTCCTACTCCGGAGGAGGGATTCTTGCTGGGAAGACAGGTTCTATCTCGCCACCGTTCTAAGGAAGTGGAGGGGTTTGTACTAGAAAAAGGGAAGACCTTACGTTGTTTTCGAAAAAGGAAAAAACCTTGGGGTCGCACTCATCAAGCCAAGTAGGGGGAGGGAAGGATAGGCATCTACTAAGCCAAGTAACGGGAGATACATCTGATTCTTCCTGACGTCTCAAACGGCAGGCATTAAAAGGGAGATGCCTCTGTCGGGAGGCATCGAAGAAAGGAACATGAATTGGGGGGGGGGGCGTTCTTTTAAAAAAAAGATTTCCAGTCATCCCCCTCGACTCAACCCGGGAAGAGGCTTAAAAACCAGCGGAAGTAGGCACGGCAGAGTCAAGGAGACTATAGAGGGGTTTAGATGTTCGCGAAAGACAATACTTTAATTAGGGGATCGACACCTGAGCTATACTTCTCTACGCATAGGAAAGAGGAGGTGTTGGAAAGAACTTCGCCCGTTCCCGGAGGAAGTTTAGACCTGGGCACATCAAGAGTGACAGTTCTTCTTACAATCAGATAGACGTCTCTCTAGACAAAAACAAGGACTTCTTAAAGGTCGCAGTTTTATACCAATCAGAGGAGGGTTCTCTTCCATAAGAAATATGCTAGATCCTAGCTACATTGCAAAGAGGGTGGGGGGAACAAAAGAACGTTCTGGGAGGCTGCATCGGAGAGTCAACCAATCAGACGGATACATTACTATTTTGAATCCTGGGCTTCGTTCATGTGGAATGTAGCGTTGAAGTAGCGTTGGGAAGCGGGGGGACAGCTGGTTTGTGGCAGTTTCAATGGGTGAACGAACCGCTCTTCTTTCCTCGTGCTCTATGGGGGAGATATCGGCTAGCGGTCGGAGAAAAGAAGCAGTCGAGCGGAATTCACGGTGAGGGGGGGTTACTGCACGAGGAGTTCTTCATCGGCCTGGCGTGGCTCGAAAGTTAGCCCTGGGGAAAAGGAGAGGAAGAGGGTGGGAGCTAACAATCGCGTCTTCCAGGGAAGAAGATGGATGAGCCACTTCGTTATAATTCTCGGAAAGGACTTTTCCCGGGATCTAAAAAAAAAAGAGAACAGAGGAGGCCGTGATGCTTGCGCACTCCGAAAACAGTTAGGGGGGAGTTAAGCGTGCAGGACAGAAAGACATAGTTCTGGCTTTTTTAACTTTCCTAAAAAAATCGGAACTTAATGAGGGGAGAGACGGCACACCAGGGTAGGATGAAAGAGAAAGGGGGGATGGGATCCTTCGTGAAGAGAACAAGGCCCGCTATTTTTTATAACTGGAACTGCATCGACCCGATGGAGGATGGGGAGAACGAGCGTCTAACGGAGAAAACGCCCACCTGCAGATGTCTCGCACACCTTTTGCGAAGGGTTGAGGGTAGATCCAGAGATGGGCCAGTCAATGATTCCGATTCACGAAGAAGTTGGAGACGGAGAAACAGACTCTGGATGGGGGACTCGTTTCCCAAGAAGAGCAAGCAAAGCCTTGAACGAAGTAGCGGTCGCGCCAGGCCGACTATGAAGAAAAGAAACAGACGCACACGAAAAAAATGACGCGTCGGAGGATTGTGGCTGAAAAGAGTTGGTTGTCCGAGGGACGAGCCCTCTCGACTGCAGCTCGAGGGAGGGTAGACATAAAACGACACAGAGAAAAAAAGGCCACAGTTTTCAAAGTGGCAAAAACGCATGCCTGACTCGAAGAAACAGCAGAGAAGCCCCATGTCGATGATCACGCGGCGGTTGGTGGGGGGGGCGGCTCTGAGAATCAAAAGAATGTCTTAATCGAGAGTCCCCCGAGAGGGGGGAAGGTATTTCCATGAGAGAGATGATGGCCCGCTCCGTTCCGAAAATGAGGTAGCTCGAAAAAGACTCTACAGCGGAACCGGAGTGGGGTTCTCGAAGGGGAACGGATGGGGGGGCTGCCGAGCAACGTCCACTCGAGATCACGGAGAAGTAATCAGGCTACATAAAGGGAGTAATCAGTGAAAGCAAACACCAGAGGGGAGACTAATCCTTAGGCTCTCCCTTTCGACGGCATGAACTAACTCATGCGGTTTTAAAGGTAGATAAAACTGAAGGGAGGGAGGTCTACTGTCCTGTGTCACCAATAGCGAGTCAAGGGTGCGGACTTCGTCATTCGAAGAGTGGTAGGGGAAACGTGGCAATTGACCGGAGTTTTTCTTCAAGACATGCATCGGCCCTTCTTCATACAAGAGGGGAATGGGGGTGGAAAGCACACGAGAACTCTCACCGGGGACTTGCCTAGTTTAGTGGGGATGGGGAGTGATCACTCTCTAGGTCGAAGCAGCGCGAGAAGAGCAAGACTACTTCTTGGCTTAACACCAAATCCGAGGAAAAAAGAGCAACTGGAAAGTCAAGACGTATACCAAGAGGTGGGAGAATCGACACGCCTGGACTACTCCGGCGACGTCTTCTCTAGGGACTCTGTTTGAGATTAGTCTGAGGTCCTCGTGTTTTAGATGGACCCGTCTCTGGTGAGACGTAGGAAAAAGCGGAGCCAGCTCAACGTGGGTCACACACCGGCGGGGGAAAATTGCAATCAAAGGTCCGCAACGGAGGGGCGAAGTAATTTACTTCTATCTTCGGGAGGGGCAAATAAATAGGACGGGCCGGGAGATGGGATCATAATATCGAACGGGAAATTACAAAACGGTCTTGAGAATCCGTCCAAGAGTCGCCTGGGGGTCGACGTAGGGTGGGACGTTGTGTGAAAGGTTTCAGTATTTCCGACATATTCTTGAAGGGAAGGAGTCTGGATGACACGTGATCTGGCAAAAAAACGGAGAAGGGAAAATATATATATCCTTTTGAACATCAATCCATGACCACCTTTTCGTAGAACCACAAAAAAGGAAAAAAAACCGAAAGCGGAAAAAAGGAGATCTGCGTGCGCGAGGAGAACTAAAGCGAGGGGGTGTGGACAGTCTAAGAAGCGTTCTTCTCAGTTTCGTCGATTGGGAGAAGAGAGAACTAGCTGTACAGGGCGGGTCGGACACCACTCCTTCTAACAAAGAGGGGGGTAAAGTAAGGACCAAGGGGGTGTTTACCAACAAGTGGGAGAGGGTTCGCACTGAGGAGGGGGAATGTAAAGTCAGACTTGGTAGCACGCCACAAACGAGGAGAGCACCAAGAATTCTAAGTTACCCAATACGTACTCTCTTCCATAAGTAGGGACTAGCTTTTCTCAGGGGAGAGGAGCAAAGTCAGGCGCTAGTATGGACTTCAAAAAATTGTTCAATTACAAGTGGTGGTAGCCCGTAACGATACTTCTTTCTCTCAATGCTCTTCCCTGAGAGGGGGAAGCTGGTTTAGCAAGAAAACATCGTCTAAGAAAGGAAAATGCCAAAGGTCTCTGGCTTCAATCTTCCAACAATAGGACGAGAAGAATCTCTGCCTCTTCTTAAAAACTTAGACCATTGATGAAACAGAAAACGTTCGACAAAGCCTCCTGCGGGGACGCGAACGTTTACTCAGAGGGTAGACACCCATCTAACCGTACGAAGCCGAGGTACTACTTAGTGAACAAAGTTACTATTCAGAAGGAAGGAAGCCCGGAGGAACTAAGAATCCAGGGCGCTGAGGTTATCGTCGTAGGGGTTGGGTGGGGGGGCTCAATTGGTTCCCTCTCTAAGATGAAGAGAGCATCCAGAAATCATTGGGAGGAGCAATCAAATCGAGATGTTTTCTCGAAAAAAAAACTACAGATCGAGACTTAATGAAAAGTTGGGTTTTATCTAGCTACCCATACTTACGGCTTCTCTGGAACAGGATGAGAAAAATATACAAGGCAAATTATCAGAGCGCTCTCTCAGACCCTCCTTCTTTTGGAGAGGCAGTTTCAGGGGAACCCTCTCATTCCCCAAGAGGAGAGGTAGATTAACGTTCAGCGGGCAAGAGGGGAAGGGAGGTGTGGAGCCGATTGATTTGGTCAGGTTCGTTCGGGGGGTTGGTTACCCTCCGAGAGTGCTTGACTCGAGGAATGGCGAGCATCGCCTCTCTTAGCAGGGGAATAGAAGTCAGAAATATGCGAAACGATAATTCGTTTCTGTTATGAGGAATCAAATATTCAATTAGAGGGAGTGGAGATTGGGAGCGAACCGGCGAGTTCGGCGCGGCCAAAGAGAGTGCAGAAGGTTGGCAACCGCAAATAGAGGACGAAAGATGTCCGAAGGCGAAAGAGTCGGGACGGAAGGTGGACTAGGGACGACCCACCAGACAAACCAAAGCAGGTCTGAAGGCGTTACGAACAATCCTAAAAAATGATTGAAGGGGGTGTTCGGGTCACAAGGGACGACTGGCAGCCGAATACATCACGTGAGTAAATTTCTGGGGGACTCGCACTTCATGGGGCCTATAAAAGGGGGACATTTTCGCGGGGAAGCCTTTATAGATCTCACACAAAAAAGGGGGAGAGAAGCTAAGCGCTGCGCAGAATGAAAGGAAAGGAGTTATGTGGATACTTAAAGACATCGCGATGTCGGAGTCTTACCTATCGATAGAAAATACAAGATAGTTGTGAGCAAAAACACGGAAATCTCCACGTGGGGGGTGCCGGGTGATATATCAGCGAAATGGCTTAAAAAAGTCTGGCGGAGACAGAGGAAGTGTCGCCTGAAACTGAGTCCTGGACGACGGCGGTTGGCTGCAACTAAGGACGACGTGGCGCGCCGAAGGTCAGAGTCCACCCGTAACGAAGAGGAAGAAATCCTCTCCCGAACAGACGGACTTCCTTTCGAGATAGATAATTATCGTTGGAGGAAAGCTACAAAGATCGAAAAAAAAGGCGTACGAGAACGATGTGACGATTGGTCGGTACGGGCCAAATCTCTTCCACGGGAAAACTAGAGAACGTGCAGACAGCAAAAGAGCCTTGGCCCTAAATCCAAAGAAAAAGTAAGAGACTAGAAGCTGACTCTCTTAGGCTGGGGGCTCCGAGCCCGTCTCTCTAGGGTGGAATAATATGCATGCCCCTTAAGGGGCCATTTATGATGTGGATGAGGGGCGAACAGTCCGACTCTGGCAACGCCACGGTGTGCTCAGGGAGAATCTATTCTTAAGGGGGGTTGTTCGCGCACGGGGGAAAAATTTGAGGGTGCAGAACACCGGAAACTCTCAAGAACTTAGGTCTTCCATCTTCGATGGGCCCTCTAACCCTTCCTGAATCCTCTTCATATCGGAATCCATAATCTCCCAGGGTCCTCAACGAGGACTTCCAGGAAAATTGAGGGCTGACCAGGAGGGGGACGCTGTCTACTACTTCTGAGTCGTCCGACTACTCTGTTTGGTCATCTCTCTGAGTGGCGGGAGGCCGTCGTCTTCTGTGTATGCTCAAGTTGGTTTGAAAGCCAGGCAGCGAGTCCGCGGGCGTTCAAAACGATATCTCTTCATTAAGCGGAAAAGAGTTGGAAGTAAGCCTAGAGACGCAAAGGGACTCGTTCTTCGAGATCGGAGTGATGGGAAGGAAGAGATAATCTCCGAGGGAGAAGAGACGCTTCGTAAGTCGACAAAAAGAAAAATAGAGGAACCATTATTAACACTCAAGTCACTCACTAAAAGGGGGGCGCAGACTAAGGACACTCCGCGTAAATTCAGGGCGTCGGGAAAGGAAGAGTTCAGGCAAGGAAAGGGGGGGCGCCTCGTGGGGCGGCGAACGTCGCTCACTTTACTCGAAAGGCAGTCAAAGGCCGCGCGACTAGTAAAAAAAAGTTCGCGCGTGGCATCCTCGAAGGTTTTCGCCGACAGCTGAGGGGGAACAGTACCGTCATACTGCGAGAGGGTCCGATAAGAAAAGGAAAGGGCCGCTGATCGCTTCAGTACTCAACTCCAATCCTCTACTGCTTCCACAAGGAGAGGGCGCGGGAGAGGCTAATCACGGGTGTCAAGAGGAGGGGGAAAGGGGTAAGTGCAGAGGGCCGACAAGATGCAGGGCATGGCGCGGCTGATCGTCAAGTCAC
>Ga0179591_1413710_pt1 | contig 15986 bp, 21 predicted proteins | sample CZOMad2_1_08_16f_FD_182891 | JGI IMG/M metagenome (GOLD analysis project Ga0179591, IMG submission 182891) | Vadose zone soil fungal communities from Angelo Coast Range Reserve, California, USA - CZOMad2_1_08_16fungal (PacBio error correction) | ecosystem: Environmental > Terrestrial > Soil >...
TCCGTTCCTGCTATCGACGGCACCATGAAGAAGGAGGAGCATTCTTACGGTCCGCCGCAAAAGAACGAAAGACGCTACAGAAGCCAATGAGCAGAGAGGGGGGAAAGAGGAAAAACACGAGCCTGGGACTTGAGCGTCTTGACGACATCAACAAGAGTATTTAGAGCGGGAGGAACAATTGCCGTGGAGGAAAAAAGTGAACTTTCGCGGAGGCGCAAAAGGCAATGGAAAAGGGGAAGGGGATCAGCTGCCGGGCCGCGGATTCATCGGAGGCAAGACCACAATTTCAAAAGAAAACCCTCCTCTTTAATTCAATAACAAAGGTTCCGGCTTCACGAAAAGTGTTTGGGAGGGGATCAGCATCGGCTTCACCAGAGATTAATAGTTTAACTCAGGAAAGGGAGGCAAGAACCGGTCAGAAGAAAGAGAAAAGGACATCCATTATGACACCAGAAAAGAAAATACGCCCTTAAGAAGCAGCGTAGGGGGAGGGGGAGGACACTAAATCTCCCCAACAGCTCAAAGAAAGGGAGCCAACTCCGGAGATGCAGTCTTTCCTGACCTAGCAGAAAAATCTCCTCACCGTGACAGGGAGAAAAAAACAAACCACACAATTTACAAAAAACCAAATCACGAAGTTTTTTATTCGCTCTCCTGAAAGATTGGCGTGCAACGTCAACAAAAAAAGGTGAGTTTTTCCGAACCAATCATCCACCACCTCAAGTGGGATCCGATTCCTGTCGGGTGAGAAGAGTAGGGGAGGCCTCCTACACCGTTTAGAGGAAATTACCTTCTCGGGTCGACAGAAGAAAAAACTAATCCCAATGGCTTCCAACCAGTCTATTGAAAGAAGGGAGCGTCAACGTGCCATGTGAGGGGGGGAAAGGGACATCTCTCGAAGACAGGGGGATGCTTAAAAGAGAAAGGGAAGGGATGCCTCAGGTACAACCCGTTAACTGAAGGGAAGGTAGAATTAAATCTACTGTTTTTTCGGGGGGGGGGGAAGGTAAGTGACCTGGAGGGCTCTTCTTGAGAATCTTTTCACAGAAATGTGAGTTTAGGTATGAATTGATTTGCCTCCGGATCAGGGGGGGGAACCGCCCAGGAATCGGAGATGCTTTGCGTTGGGAGGGTTCTAAATACGGGACAGCCGTGTTGGGGGTGGGGGAGGGGGGGGGGCAGCCGGTGAAGGATAGCGAATAAAAGGGGGGGGGGGGGGGGAAATGGGTCGTGAATCTTGTTTTTCAATGGAGCGGATCTGTGGGGTGCGGGGAAGGTAATTTAGAGAGGTCCGGCAGCACTGCCTTATTCAGAAAAAGGATTTGCAAAAAAGAAAAAAAAAGAGGGGAAGGGGGGCGCGTGATTGCCGTAGGTCAAAGTAGAAGGCTTCTTAAGGAGTATTTTGGCAAAGTTCTGTGAAACCAGGAGGGGGGGAAGCCTGGATGAAACGCGAGGGGGGGGACTGGCCCTGCTGAAAAATGCTGGGCCTGGTGAGAAATGGGGTTAATGCCGCGAGCTTATTCGGAAGAAGGCTTCCGTGAAGCCTACAGAAGGGAAAGGGGCCCGATCTGGGAGGAAAGAGTGAAAGAAATTTTGGGTCTGGTAAGGGGGGACAGCAGGACTCCGCGTTTCCTCCAAAAAAGGTGACGGGGGAAAAAAGGTAAGGGAGTTCGAAGAAGAATCGACAGGGCAAGGTTCACGGCCTTGTCAGGAAAAGGGAACTGGGCGAAAAAAGACTCTCAATAAACATTCTCGATTGAGACTTCCTTCAGGAGGGCGGCGGATGAACCTTTGGGGGAGGGGTTGCCGCTGAAGTCGATGCGGGAGTAACTGCTTGCCTTCGTCAAAAGGGGGAAGAGAGGGCCTCTTCGTCAATGTACGGGGGGGGCACGAAATCAAGAAGAAAAAAAGAAGAGTTTAGTCTTCGAGGCCTTGAGGGGAGGTGGACGCCGTGGAAAAAGGGGGAAGCACACATCGGGGGGAAAAAAGGGGGGGGCCCGCAGAGAAAGGGGACAAGGAATTCTTTGTCAGGGTCGCTGCTGGCAATAAAAGGCGAAAGCAGGGTACGTTTGGCATCGTCGATCGGGAGAGGGGTTGCCGTTCGAACGCCCCAGAAAAAAAACCGGGCGCTTTGGTGGAAATGTTTTCCAATGGGTGGAAAAAAACCTTGAATTAACGTGGGAAAGGGGTCCGCGAATTCACGAAGGAGGTCATCTTGGTCGTGGTAGAAAGAGAGTAGAATGGAACGTTATCTTCAGATTTATCGAGTAGGGAGGGGAAATGGGGAAAGGGGGGGGCGGCAGGCTGAAGTCTTTATGCCCAGGGACCCACCTTGCCCTTCGGAATTTAGAGAGTTAACACCAGAGTCACCGCGTTGCTGGAGTGAGGGGCGACTGCGATCACGGGAAAGGGGTTCGCAACAGCAGGGTCTTTCCAGAATGATTCGGGTGGGGAACTGGACTTCCAAAACAGAAGAAAGGAGACTTTTTGGAAAGAATATCCGATTTCGAAATGTATGGGGGGGGAGGGACTAAGGGGGATTCCTGGCGGGCAGGCAAAGTAAATCACTTTGAAGCGAGGGGGGAGGGCGAGGAAAAATTTGCTCGCCTAAAAAATGGCCAGAGCGCCTGAAGAGCGGCTCAAGAAAAACAACACTGAGGGGGAGGTGTCGCCTCGATTTCCAGTCGCTAAGAAAAGGTTTTTGAGGGGGGGAACGAAGGAGTCTAATAATCGCCAGAGATTGTCTAAGAGAACAAGTAACCTCGTATCCGTAACACGGCATCCCCTCCTTTCCGAATCGAAAAGAAAGCGGTAAATGATCAAAAAGAGAAGAAAGGGGAAAGTCAGTGAGGAAAAGGAGGAGTGTGTCCTGAAGACCTGCTTGGGAGAAGAAGAGGGTACCTCCGCTAAGAAAGGATCGCCCTCCAGCAACTCGGAAAAGGGGAAAAAAAAGAGAAGAAGGTCCGAGAGGCAGATTCATTTACGGGAAGCAGCCGGCGCAAACTGATTAGCAAAAACAAGCCCTACTCGCGACCTCTGAATATCCCCGAAATTTAAAATAGAACAGAACACTACAAAGAGGGAGATATATCGAGAGGGAGAACCAGTACAACGTTACTGTAGGGAATACAATCTGGAAAACATTTAACACAGGAAATGTTGTGGGGGGGACGTTCGGGGGACAATCACGATTCCGATCGAAAAAAAATGTGAATTTTCAATTTCCATCAGCGACCGGACAAAGCCGTAGGGGGGAGGGGAAGTTCTCAGTGGGAAAGAAGAAAAGGTAGCTCACACGCCGAAAAATAAGGACGAAATTTACGGGCATTACGGAGGGGCTTTACACGCCGGAACCCACCTTTACTAATAGAAGGAATGATACGGGAAAAAAGGAAGGGGGGGGAAGAAGGGCAAGCAGTATTAACGGAGTGACTTTCATCGTGAGAGAACTCGCTACAAAGTAAAAGCAACTGCAGGGAAGAACAGGCCAGCTCTTCAGGGGATGGAGCGTCCGGGAAAAAAAGAGAAAGAAAGCTCGACTTTCGACAAAGAGGGATCAAAAGTCGTGAAAGAGACCAGAAAGAGTCTGCTTGCTGAAAGGGCGCAGAAAATGGGAAGAGGAGGGGTGCAGGTCGGCGTCCTTGCCGTGAGAGAACCCCACGGCCCATACACAATTAAGAGCGAAACACTCCACTAGGGGGGAACAGATCGGAAAGAGCTTCACGAGCCAGGAGGAAAAGAGGAAGCGGGAGGTCACCATATTCGAAAGGGATGAGACAGGCCAAGAAGGAAGCAAAAGGCAGCAGCATAAATCGACACAGATCACAAAGAACAGAGGGTCCACTACATGGGGGGGGGGACGCAAAAGGGAAAACAGTTACTCGGGAGGATTACCTACGTCCTCACTAGAAAAGAAACATATAACTAGTCAGTAGAGAAAGGGAGGAGGAACTTCAATACGGGAAAGAAAACGACATTATCAAAAGTTTACCGCATATCATCTCCCGAAAAAAAAGCAAAAACGATCAAAAGGGACGAAAGAAAAGTTATGGACCTTCACCGGCTGGGGGGGAAAAAAGTCCACATCAAAAACCGCGAGAAAAGAAAAAAAATCAGCAAAGAAGAGATAAGCGGTTGAATCCAAGGAACCGTCTACTTCGGCAAAGAAAAGAAAGAAAAGGGGACTCTCCTGCGAAAATTACCTGCCCAGTGTTCTGACCTCCTCTCCGTCTCTCAAGGGGGGGGGGCCAAAGGTGCGCCAACACAGCGGGGAGGGGAGCGTTCACATTCACGTGCAGGGAAAGGAAACTCTCTCCACAACCACAAGGAGGAGAGGGAGGTTTCTCTTGACGGGGCACATTCACTTTTGAAGAAGGGAAGGGAATCGAACTGGTTGGGAACGGGGGGGGGGGGAGGGAGAGACGCGCGATGTCGAAAAAGCGAAAGGGAGATAAAGAAACCGGCTGTATGGTATTAATTTTCTTGGCCAAGGGAAAGAAAATTAACATGAGTCCACCGCTTTTAGTTTTTTATTGATTTGTCTGAAAGGAAAAGGTGGGGGGAGGGTTTGTAAAAGGGGAAAGAAAAATCGGAAAAGAAAATAAACTTTTTCCTTCGTGGCGAGGAGGGGGGTTTTACTAGAGTTGCCGTCACGTTCTTGCGATAGCGAGGGGAAAAAGTCCGGCAAGACGGGGAAGGGGACGCTAAAAGTAGTGGAAAAGTTTAGAATTTTGGTGCGCGGAAGACGGGAAAGGGCTTCTTAAGGGGCGTAGTTTTGCACAGGTCGTTAAAGGAAAAGGGGAGTGGGAAGCCTGGATGAACGGAGAGAGGAGAGGGCTGACCGGTGATTTGAAGGGGGTCCTTGTTTAGAGGGGGCGGGCTGTCGGATCTAGCCGATCAAAAAAAGAAGGGAAGCCGAGCGAAGAGAAGGAAATTCCCGACTGGGGAGAAGAGTCCCAGGAAATTGTTGGTAGGGGGAAGCACCCGCCGACATCCCTCTGATGAAAATGAAAACGATTGAAGGGGAAAAAAAAAGTGACCTTTGAGTTTCACAGAGGATTCTGTTTACGCTTGATAAAAAGAAAAAAGAACCAGTTGGAGGAGAGTATCTGGTTGATTGCGCAATACGCTCAATTCCCATCGCGAGAATGGAAGGCGCCGAGGGGAAGGAAACGTTGTCGAGAAACCCGCCTGGAAGTCTAAAAGGAGATCCGGATCAAACTTAATGGTGAAGTCGAGAGGGTTGGGCCGAGGAGGCAAATGTCTGTTCCGGAGGGAAGCCTTACTGCCCTGAAGGTATTCACTCTTTGTTTCCGTATTTTCGAGGGAAGAAATACTCCCTGGGTCCGACGCCCTTCAAAGAGGAAAGGTCTTGGGAAAAGGTCGCTTCCTCGGGGCACAATTGAGTTGCGCTTTTTTGCAGTTCTTCGGGGGGGGGGGGGTTTCCAGCAGGGGGAGAGCGAACTCCCATCAACAAGAAAGACACGCCGAAAAAAAAGCTGTTTTGTCAATGTTTCCCGAGGGGGCTGGCACCAGACAAGTAACCGTTTTTCCTGTTAATAATTCCGACTTCGAGAAAGAGGGGTGGTCGTATTTTCTACATCGGGGAAGGGGGGGTCTTCAGAGGGGGGAGGGGGGGCCGGTCATTGAGGAAGAATCCATTTTTCGCGGGCGTTTCCATAATAATTGAAAAAAACTGGGGAACCTTCGGAGTAGGAGAGTTTTGGAACACAAGGGCTGGATGCATCCGGGGGCAAGTAATCACAGTTCAAATTGCCTCCCGGGAGAACAGAAGGGGGGGAAAAAGGGTTTTTGATGCGGTTGAAACACTTTTCCAACGGGTAAGTTGGGGAAGGGAGGAGGGGGAGGAAATGGGTTGATGCAAGGAGCAGCTGCTAGTTGACGGAAGAGAAGAACTTTGGGAGGAATCTTCGACGCGCATTTGAAGTCCAGAGCGCCTGCAATCGCGGAGAAAAAAAAGAGAGCAACAAGAGAGTTGCGCGCGAGGGTCCATGGCGCTCTGTAATACCAAGTTTTGAGGGAAAAGAATCGCAAAAAAGAAAAAGGGGATGGTCTTGAAAGTAAGCGGCCCGTTCATCCGTCGGAGAACGGCATAAAAAAGGTCCGAATCGGATATGAAAAAATATAAAAAAGGGCGGAAGAATAAATTCGACCCAACCCGCCTCAAAAAAGCATATGTTGGGAAAAAAAAAAAAGAACACGGAGGGTAAAGGGGGAAAAAAGGGACTCCGCATTAAGAATCAACTCGGTGATCCTGGGGAGAAGGGGGAAGGGGGGTCTAAGACATTGTCAATTCATTTACGGGGAAGGAAGAACAGAAAGGCAAACTGGGGAGGAGAAAAAATGACCGCCCTACTAGGATCACCGAAATTGCGTGATTAAAAGACAGCATGAATAAAAAAGAAGATAATCGAATTCGGCATTCGCTGACTCTACAAAAGAACGGTGTACTTCAAGGGGGCAGGGGGGGGGAAAAACATGAGGGAAAAAAGGGGACACCAAAAAGAATGGGGTTTGCCAAGACGTAAACGGCACGCTGTAAAATCACTCTTCCTATCGAAGAAAGGGAAAAACGAGGGAAATTTTCCGAGGGAAAGACCCGGACACAACGCCCTTTTAACTTTGCAAGGGAAAAAAGGGGCCCTGAACCCTGTCGATGTCCAGAAACAAAAGCCTCAAAAGGAAGAAAGGAAAAGAAAATTTACGGGGGAAGGGGGGATTTTTTTTTCCAAAGGAAACACGAACAGAAAAAATTACTAATCGGCAAAAAATCACAAAGGATTTGACGAAGGCAAAAGGGAGACTTCAGCGGAAAAAAGAAAGCCTCTACAAGTCTCCCTCCGCCAACTGCGTCGCGAAGAAAGGAAAAAGATCTCTCCTGGCAAGGGGGAAGGAGGCAGGGAAGGAACACAGCTCGATATTTCGAAGAGGTCAAGCGTACCCAGAAGGCATGGAAAGGGAAAATAAGGAAAAATGGACAGGCCATCTTTTTGCAGGGCGAAGAAAGGGCCGTCGGATGAAGAGGAAGGAAAACAACAATTTCCTTGGCTGGCGTCGGGTCAATACCATCTGAACTCTGGGGGGGAGGAGAGCCAAGACTTTTTGTCGGCCATCATCATCGGCTGAAGGGGTGCACGAAGTTATACAAATTGAACAAAGGAAGCGGCAAATCACCGGTAAAGAGCCGAATTTCATCCGGAGTAAAACGAGGGGGAGACTTGAAAGAACTACGCCCATAATAATCACGTCTTTACGCTTTTCTGAAAGAAGAAAGAGAAACAACATCTCAAACTAGAGAAAAAAAAATCAGTGTCAGGTCCCTGCAATACGGAGGGGAAACGGCTATCGCCATCACCGTGAAAAAAGAAAAGGAACCTAAAAGGCCACGCATGGGGGTAAAAAAGTTATTTTTATTCGAGAAAAAAGGGGAGGCCAGATGGGGCCCCGTAAACAAAAAAAAAAAAAGCGAGTTCAAGTAGTGAAAGAAAAAACCCGCTTTGGAAATTCCGATTAAGGGAGAGAGACGCAAAGGACCTACATCTTATATCTCTTCTTGTAAAAATTACCGAGAAAGAAGAAGGAGAGTCCCTCACTTACCAAAAAGAAAAAAGGGGGAGAGGTTCCGTCTCGCTGTAAATGGAGGTCAAGAGCACACTTTCCATCTCTCTCAAAAAATAGTAGGGAAAAATGCTCTTGAACGAAAGGGCACATTCACGTTGAGAGCCTTTACAAAAGAGAAAGGTGTGGCGACATTGTGGGGGGGGAGGAAGTGCGCTGCATTTCGAACCAAGGAACGAGAGAGAACCGGCTGTAGGAAAGGGGGCAAAACAGATCCGGTGGGGAAACGCCCATGAAGAAAAAAGAGGGTGAGTTGGTGGATGGAAGAGGGAGTGAACTCTCCTTGTTGGTGAGGGGGGGAAAAAGATGCGGTGCGCCTGTGAAGGAAAGAGGGAAAAATGCGACTGGAAATCTGTTTGTTCAATTGTTTTGTAGCAAAGGAAAGGGGGGCTGTGGGGCGAGGGGGGCGCTATGTCCGGCAGTGCAGGGACTCGAACAGGATTGAAAAGGGTGAAAAGTTGGGCCGTTATGACCGTATTTCCAACTCCGACCGGGGGGAATTGCTCTAGGGGGGAAAAAGGGGGCGGGAAACCTTCTGGGGGACTTCGTATGAAGAAGGTGTGAGCCTCCGGCTTTGCCTTTTTAAAGGGGGGGAGGAAGGGGAAGCCGCGAGGGGAAAAAAAAGACAAAAGGTAGGGCCTAAGGGGGGACGCTGGTATTGCCCGGCGTTTGGCAGTCCCATTAAATTTTTTTTCCCTTTACGTGAAAGAAGCCGGCCAGGAAGGAAATGCAACCCTATGGACTGGGGGATGTTTCTGCCGCAGATCGAAAGGAGGAAGGGGGATCGACAAGGCATTGTCGGTACATCTTTTCTAAATAATCGAGGGGGGAGAAAGACGCTCAAAGAGGAAAGGAAAAAGGGGGGAGAGAGCTGGCTCGGCCGGGGGGGGTGACTTTGTCTCTAGGGGAAGGCAGAGTCTGACTTAATACTACTTCTCTTTCCGAAAAAGAAGTTGTTACGGAGACGATCTTTTGGGGGATGTCTTGTTTTCCGGAAAAAGACATGAATTCTGCCCGTAAATTTTCGTGTAGTCTCGAGGGCGGGGGGGGAGACGTGGAGAAGACACCGTTTTCAGGAAAAAAACTTCCACTTTCAAGGAAAGGGGAAGGAAGCTAACGGGCAATTCCCAAGTTCCCATCGTGGGGGGACTTCTTCGGAGGGGGGGAAAGGGGGGGACAGATTTGCCGTTCGAACGGCCCCAAAAAAAACCGTTTTTTCAATGTTTTGAAGAACCCGAAACCTTTTCCGGTTAAGATTCCGGCGATGAGAAAAAAAGGATTCGATCAAATGGTCTAACAATCACGTGAAATAGAGATTGATCGAGAAGGGCTTTCATTTTCGGCATGAGAAATGGGGCGGCCGTGAAGGAGGGACCCGTAAAATTGAATCTGACGACTTCGGACCTTCTTCAAGGATCACCGAGGCTTTATTCGATCGGGCTCGGAGGGGCCGCCCTGTTCGAGAGGGGCGACCATCTGCTTGTTTATTCTGGTTGGGTGGGGGGGAAAAAAAATTTAAACTTTCAGGAAGAAGGGGGTGATATAAGTGAAGTCTGGGATATTCGTAAATGGTAGGGGAGGCGAAGCTTCGGATGAACTTGGCGCAGGATTGAAAAGACATCACTTGTGAACGTTGACTTGCTTTTCGGAGGGTCTGAGAAAAAGCAAGCAGTTACGTTGAAGCAAAAAAGTTTTTCTAAAAAAAAAGAAGGAAATCGCGGCTGCAATCGCAGAAAAGAGAGATTGCTCGTCATTTCCAGGAAAGGAGGGGGGAGAAATGGAGGACGTCCGGAAGAGCGCCCTCCCTCCCAACTTCCCCTTGAGGGGAAAGTCAAGAGCTGCCCGTTCATCCGTTAGGAAGAAAAGAAGAAAAGACATTTCCGAATCGTATAGGGCTTTTCCAAGGAGAAAATTGAAAGGAGTCATGGGCTACCCCACCCTCATCAGGGGGGGGAAAGAAGACCTTCTTGGGAAAAAAGGGAGCATGGGAAACTGTTGACTCAGTAAGCAAGCGGTGATCTGGTGGGGAAATGGGTTAGATTCACTTTACGGGACCACTCCTTCAGCCGCGCAAACAGAAGAAAATGAACCTACTCGACAAGCGGAAAGGAAGGATGGAGAAAAACCTACGAACGGGAGAGATATCTAAGTCCGGAATTCAAAAAAAAAAGACAAATTACTTCAAGGTCGGGTGTAACTACCCATTACACACTGTAAACATTGGAGTGGGAGAGGTTTTTGCAAGGGGAGTTAGAACCGGCAAAGAGCACGATTCCGACTATATAAGGTCTGGCTCACTTGCCGCATCTACCCTGACAATAATTGAAATTGAAAGTTTAAAAGGGAAAGAGATTTCCCCTTGAAAGCTCAACGGAGAAATAGGAAACGATTTAACGGGCATTACTTGCTTCATTGATTTCGGGAAAGAGGAAACACATTTGACAGGAAAGATAGAAGTCACCGCAATCAGTATTACTGAAAGAAGAGAGGGGGCACCACACTGCTCTACATTCATCCGCAGAGGGACCTAGAGAAGGCCATCGATTCAAAAGCAGAGGGAGAAAGAGTATGGACGACATCAACCAGCCATCGGATTGACCGACAAGTCCGTGTAAATCCAGCGTAAAACAAAGGGAGAAACAATTAAAAGTCAACAGTCCATCGGTTTTGCATTTCTTCAGAAAAGAAAATTAGGTTCATCGACTCACGTACCAGACAGAAGAAATACGGCGAAAACCACGAAAGGGGAAAAGGGGGCAATACATCGAACCCACTTTTGGGATCGGCCGAAAAAAAGGAAGGTAGTAAGCAAATTTAATAACCAGGCCCAAAAAAGAAAAGCAAAAGTCCGCAGGGAGATAAAGGAAGGTTCATCCAGGATGAAAAGGTTTCGACCTTGCCAAAAAGGGAAAACTTACTCAGGGAATTGCCCGAACGTGCCGGGAAAGAGGAGAGAAACCTATAAGCGAGGAGAAAAAGAAGAGGGGAAGGAGTACCGCAATATACGGAAAGCGCCCTAAAGGAAGAGGAAAGGGGGCACGATCAGCTAACACCACACTTGACAAAAGGAAAAAAAACTAAAAAAGGGATTTTTGAGAGACATCTTCAAGAACTTCACAAAAAGAAGAATCACCAACCCCTTCTATTTGCATTAAAAGAGAAAAAGGAAATCACCACCGCACGAGGGGTTGGGGGAAAGGAAGACCGGGCGTGTTCCTGCTACGTCGGCAACGGAAAAGGAACCGATAAAAGCCAAAGGTTCTAATCTCGGCGGTGAAAAATGAAAAAAAAGGGGCGACATACGCTCGTAAAGAAAAGAGGGGAATCCAAAGTCTCCACCAGGAGGATGCCAACGTGCTGTTCCTGTCAAGAGAAAAGAAGGATAGAATGGTAAAGTAAGACGATTTAAAGTGATGCCGAAAGGCACGGTTAATCCGGAAGAAAGAAATCGACTGGTGGGGGGGGATGTAAGTGAAAAGAGAAACAAAGCATGTCATGGTCCCCTCCGATATAGACCGGCGGGGGGCGGTGCCGAGGGGAAAAGAAGCCGGAAGAGATGGGAAGGATGGATTTGCGCTAAATTAAAGGGATTAGTGGTGACTTTGAATCCAATTCGGTTCCGCCGGTGAAGGGATGAGAAATTGTCGAGGGGGATCGGGGTGTAAAGGGAAAGCGTGTCCTTTCACGGGGGGAAAAGTGGTGCTCTAGTCCCGAAAGACTTCCTTATTGTCCTGACTCTATGGGGAAGGGATAAAGGATTATATGTTGGAGGTGGGGAGAAGACGTAGGTTCAATCCACCCGCGGGAGAGGAGGGCCTCGTTTGGCAAATGTCAAGTTAACCGGTTAACTGCGGAGGGATGCTTACCTGCTGACTGGTGATTTCAAAAAGAAGGGAAATGGGGAAGTGTATAAGTCGAAAAGGGAAAGGGAGGCCGATCAAAAGGTAGGGCTCCAGGGAGAAAGGATTGCCCTATCTGGCGGAAAAGTGGAAAAAAAAGGCCAGAAGGGGGTTTGGTCTGGGGGACTGCCTGCCTATGATCCGCCGGCCAAAAAAAAAGAAAAAAAAAAGGGATTTACTGGGGAAAGGGGGGTGAGGTTCAGCATCATATCGCAGTGGAATGTGAGTTCCACGGCCTTTTCTTGAAAAAAAAAAGGGGAAGAGCAGAAGAGTACCTTTCCCAGGAAAGGTCTTTGTTGACGATCTTGGCTCTTCGAGAGGAAGGAGGGAAGGGGAGAGGAGTGGGGGGGGAGAAGTCGTAGGACGGCGGGAAAAAGGCATGGTTCGGGGGGAAAAAGAAACTTTTGGCTTCTTCAATGGGTTTTCCTGCTTGGCCACGAATACCGACTGGCCCGTAAATGTTGAGGGGAGAGAGGGCTTTGCGATTGGAGGGGACCTGTTTCAGGGGAAACGCGCCAAAGAAAAAGGGGTAAACGGGTACCTTGCTGGTAATTCTCAAAGTTTCCCATCTGGAAGATAGGGGAGAATCGTGATGGGGTGGCCGTTCGAACGCCAAAAACACCCCCCCAAAAAAAAACAAAAAAAACCTGGGTCCATGTTTTCACAGAATTTTGTCTTTCCCCAGCAAAAGTAACCGGGGTAAAGGGAAAGGACGATTCGGAGAGTTCGTGTCCTTGAGGGAGAAGAAAAAGTCTTTATCAAATCCGTTGATCGAGTAGGGCAGTAAAGGGGGGAACATGGAGACTAATACAGGAAGAGGGCGGAAGGCGTGATGAAAGGGACCTATCGACCTTCTTCGAGGGGGGAAGAAAAAGGTTCTGGCTGACCAGTCGTTACTTGCGGAGTCACAGTGGGAAGCACGTGTTCTGCCAAAAGGAAGGAAAAATAGGCTTTTGGGATGCGGGGGGGAAAGAAGTCAAACCGACTTTTTGATCCTGAAGCGGTCAGGGGGGGGAAGGCCCTTCAACGGATAGACTGATGTACCTGGGCGAGGGGGAGGCAAAGAAAATCACGTTTCCGTTGGGGAGAAAAAGGCTGAGCGGCCGCAATTTTACGTCCGAAAAAAAGCCTGGAAATCGCGGCGCATCTCTCTCAACAAAAAGAAAAATCAACGAAAAAATCTTGCGCCAGATTCCCTTCGCTCTTTATACGCAATTTTTTATGGCGGGCGTCGCATAATCGCCCAAGGGTTAATTGTCTTTGAAGTCAAAGGGAGAACAGGCGAACGGCATCCACTCAAAAGAAAATACCGCTTCAAGATAGGGGGAAAGGTGGAAGTCAGGAGAAAAAAACAAAAAAAAGAATCAAAAACAAGATAGGTGGGGGGCGACACGGGCGTGAAGGGGACAGTAAGAGAATGATCGCCGAAAAGCAACTGGGTTGCTCCTTTGGGGAGAAGGGTCCGAAGGTCAGAAAGGGGGGAAAGGGGAAGGGGAAGTCACGCCTCAGAAGAGCTCAATGACCGGCTACGGGAATCCAAGTGAAGGTCTACAACCTACGACCGACAATCTATCTGATATATCGAAGAAAAGGAAAGAAAAAACCAGTACCCCGGGGAAGGCAAGGGGAAACCCCATTCGAACGGTTGGCTCTTTGGTTGGGGGGATGCTACACGCAAATCTTTCACCTCAAAGAGGAAGAAGAAGTCAACAGTACAAGGAAGAGCATTTCCATCATCGAAAGAGTAAGGGAGCTGTGAGGGGGAGGGCCTCCTTCAACAGGGCGAGTGGGAGCGAAAAGCCAATCCCTCGAATACTAAGGTAAGGAAGGACGTCTTCATTGAAAAAAAAATGGAGGGGGAGAAAAACCTGAAACAGACATGGGGAAATCGACGGGGGGGGGGGGAAAATCATTATTAATTCTCCTCATCTGAGGACCAGCGGAAACACAACAAGCAGGAGGAGAGTTGCCTCCTCGACGAGGCCGCAGCAAAGGGAGAAGTCTAGCGTTAGCCTCACCAGCGCGTTATTTCTACAAGCTGGATCACGAATGGAAAAGGGGGGGAAGCTTAAACCAGAGACAGGGGGGGAAAAGGGCAGAGGAAACTCAAGGAAAATGGGGGTGCAATCGTATCACTGAAGGAAGCCAACCAGATACCAACATTTCCTGTGAATCGGAAAGAATAGTCAGCAAGATGCGGGAGGAAGAAAAAAAGATGATGTTCGGCTTCACGGAGCCAAGGGATCAGTCATCTGCTTCAACCATAGGAAAAACCGCAAAAAGGCCGCAGTCACGCGTTTCAGTCATTTCAAAAGTGAATCCAGGAGGGAAAAGGGAGGGTCACTACCTTGGCAAACTACGCCTGAGGGAGTCGATTGACCTACTGGGATCTCTCAACTATAGAACGATCGTCTGTCTCACTCCTTTTTCGGAGAGGAAAGATGAGTGGAGGTGAACCGAAGAAAGAAGAAGGATAGCAAGCCCGTAAAAAGCTAACAACACATTGACAAAGAAGAAACAGACCCGCACGGAAAAGTTCTTTTATTCGCGAGGACGGAAAACTTCGGCCCGAGGGAAAGGAAAAAAACAGCAGCCAACACACCGGCGGTGCAGAGGGCAATCACCACGGGCTTTTGAATCCTATTCAAGAAACCGGCTAAGATTCCTCCCACAGAAAAAAAGGAGGGATGCGCGGTTCGACATCCGCGCCGTCCTCTCCCGCAGAAGGGAAGGTGCCAACCAAGAGGAGGGAAGGGAAGGGCCATGGTGCTGGGAAGAGATAAAGGACAACGGAGGAAGTAGGAACAGAGAGAGAAACAGCCGTGTTTAACCGGAGCGGAAATCTACTGGTTGTGCGAATGGGGGGGGGAGGGTAAGGAAAAAGAGGTCGAACCCGAGCGGAACGCCGAGATAATAACCGGCTTGAGGAAAGAGGAAAAGTTAGGGGGGTGAACCCCCCGGATCAAAGGTTCCAACCTGCGTTGCGGGGGGGGCGGAAATACTTTACTCGAGGGGGGGGGGGGGGGGAAGTTGCTCCGAAGAAGAGAGCTAATAAAAAGGAGGAAAAGGGAACGGGCTTTTATCTTTTTTTTCAATTGTGGGGGAAGGCAGTTGCAGTGGAAGGTGGAAGAAGGAAGATCCCGTTTAGGACAAACGCCGTATTGTCAGGACTCGAGGAGGGTTGATTTGTCGCTTTAGGTCCTGTATGTCAAAACAAGAGTAACTACGTGTCGGAAAGGGGGGCAAAGGTCGTGAACAAACTTGAGGATCCTTATGAACTGCGGGAGAAGAGAGAGGAGGAGGGTTGACCGCCTTCTGGGCCTGGTTAAATTTGTATAAAGAGGGGGGGAAAAACATTATAGAAGGAGAAAAAAGGGGAAAGCCAGAAATCAGGTTCCGCGGGGGGGAAGGGGGTTCTCGAGTCCCAGAAAGGGGGAACGTAGAAGAACCTTCCATACTCTTATTCCGCCCTTGGCACCCGACAGGTAAAGAGTTTCAGCAGAAAGAGAGAAATTCGGTGACGCTTTATTTCCAAGGGAGTGGGAATAGAGAGCTGGTTTATGCGCAAATACGAGAAAGGGGGGAACTGAAATGTCCCCCCGAGGCAGTTTGTCTGCGATACTGGAAAGTGGGGTGTTGCGAGAATGCGGCGGACTTAATCGGGAAAAAACTTCATGGTGACGGAGGGAAATTTAGGGACAATTCTTTGGACTGCGTTGTCACTAAATCATGGAGAGGACAGTAAAATTGGGAGGGGGGGGAAAGGAGGGGGCGGATGTTTCGCCGTGGAGCAGGGAAACTCGCAGGAGAGAAGTTTTTGTCCAGGTCGCTCTGGCCTTCTTGAAGGGAAGAGTGGACTTTGTGGGGAAAGCGTGATGTTTTCAGAAAAAGAACCAAAACACACTGGCACAAACCAGCGCCAAACCGTTGTGGGGGGAAAAAAAGGGGGGGGGGGGGGGGGGGGGGGGGGGGGGGGAATGGTTCTTTCACCAGAGGGGAAGGCAGCGTATAGTCCGCGGGATTCTACTTCTATTATCTTCAGGAAAGAGTGGGGAGTGGGTTTCGACAGATAAAGGGAAAAAGGGGAGCTTCAGAGTGATCGAGTAGGAAGGGTAGAGAATCAGTTTTGCTCCGGCTGAAGGGGAGAGGAGAACTTGCTGCCCCACCTTACCTACTGACCTTCTTCGATTAGAGGGAAAAAGGGCTGTTAGGCAAAGGAGGAAAAAGGGGGAGGAGGGTCACAGTTTGCAGGGAGCCCATCAGGTCCTTTCAGACCAAAAAAAAGGGGGGGACGCAAGGAATTCCACGGGACAAACCGACTTTTATCCTTGAATCCGAAGGCGAAGGAGTGGAGAAGCCGGAAGAGGGAGCGATTTGACTTAAAAGGGGGGGCTTGCGGTCGATTCGGAAAGGGGGAAAAAAAAGGGGCGGGCCAGAGCGCCTGGGGAA
>Ga0179591_1286564_pt1 | contig 15985 bp, 18 predicted proteins | sample CZOMad2_1_08_16f_FD_182891 | JGI IMG/M metagenome (GOLD analysis project Ga0179591, IMG submission 182891) | Vadose zone soil fungal communities from Angelo Coast Range Reserve, California, USA - CZOMad2_1_08_16fungal (PacBio error correction) | ecosystem: Environmental > Terrestrial > Soil >...
ACAAAAAAAAGCTCGACCACCGAGGGAAGGTCGGTCAAAAGCGTCATACGACGGGCTCGTGGGGTCGGTACAACGAAGGAAGGAGTCGAAAGGGTGACACTACCGACAGAAGAAGGGGTGACGGCCCAAAGAAAGGAACAGTCGAACGGGGGGAAAAAAAAAAAAGGGCAGATGGAAACTTCACAGGCCGAGCCACTCCGGCCACGCCCGAGCGAAAGAGAAAGGGAAGCAAAGGAAGTAAAACCCATCAAGAAATAGGGAAGTAAAACGTGATCAGCCCAGTCCGGGTGGCAAATCTAAACCTTATGGAAGACATACGGATCAAAAAAAACCACGACAGGACTCTGTAAGAAGCTCGTCATTGGATCAACTCGGGTGTGGGATGCTATTACGGGAGGGGGGGAATTGGGGATAGCGGCTCTTGTTGGTCGAAAAAAGGGGGATCGATTGTGTGGAGACCAAACCTACAACGTCTTCAAGGCACGGGGACAGCCAATTGGTCAAGGCAATACTGAGAAAAGCAAGAGGGAAAGTGAAAAGTGAAATCCGCAGAAAGGCAAAAGGCCTGCAGGTTGGAAGAAAACAAGCGAACTCAATACCGCTGATGGTCACCAGTGCCCAAAAAGACAGAAGAATGAGAGGGGCATCCTGCGGTGAGCACGCCAAGGAGGTGGGGGGGAGCAAGGGTGCAAGGATGAACACCAACGCAGGGGAAAGACACCCTGGCAGTGGGGGAAATGAAGACGGAAAAGGATTTCAGCGGCAGAGTCAACCTCGAACGGGAACGAGGGATCTCGAAGGGAAACGCTGGGGGGATCCCGGGGGGGCAAGGGGGGGAAAAGCCGAAAGGGGGCGCAAAGGGGCCGACGAAAAGTCGGCCCCTGCGAGGGAAAAGACCTCGGTTTGCCGAAAAACTAGTCTTAGTAGGAGAATGCGGAGCGGGTAGGGAAGCACTGTAGGTTTAGAAAAACAACGTGACCGAATGCCTGGTGACCGGGGGACGACCGCAATTGAAAAAGGGGTGAGTGCATATAAAACGAACGCCTAGAGGGCAATGCTTGCACAAATCAGGAAACGTGGACGCCTGAAATTCCTTTGCAAGGTTGAGAGGACCAAAAGACAAAGACTACGGAAAGTGAACTTTGGTGGTACTCAGCATCTCTGAGGAAGAATGTGGGGAAGGAAGGGGCGACCCAAAAAATCGGGGGACGAGGAGTCCAAGGATGAAAATAGCCAGAGGGGAAAAGGGCCAGGAAAGAGAGCAGACTTTCCAGGAAAAGGGGGTCAGGCAGAAAAAAAAACGGCGGTGAAAGAGGGGTAGGAGATACCGCGGGGAACGGGCTTCAGTCGAACGAGATGAAGACAAGGAGCTCGCTGAAGCTAACGACGTGTCGAGGGCCTGGGGAAAGGGAAGGGGGGCAAATCGGAGGAGGGAAAAGCAAAAACCGGCGAAGGTTGAAACACATCAGAAATAATGGTTCGACCATGCGAATTGGGTGACGCTATTGGTTCCATCCCGGCCAGCGTAGGGGTAGGGGGCAATAGGGGGAAACTACAGACTTGATAGATGAAAGGAGAAGCAGCAAGTCGCGGGACAACCTTAAGAATAAGAAAACAGCGACTCAGGGATTGATAGTCACGGGACCGCTGTTAGCAAGGAAAACGGGGGTCCGAACAAAATGGTTGAGACTCATTTGCAAAGCACTCGCTCCCAGGAAAAGCGAAACAGCAAGGAAAGGGCAAGGGCAAGGGCACAGGGTTGGTCATGTCAGGGAAAGAGGCAAGCTGACAGCAAGATCTCGGGGAGGAGATAGGGGAAAGACTACTCAAAGCGACCAAAACACCCACGTCTAGTGAGACTGAATCTGACGAAAAGATAACGGGAAGATGGGAACGAAAGCAGAGAGGAAGCAACGAATTTTTCGCAAAAAAGATCCACAAAAAAGCTTGCCGGGGAACGGGTTCACGCAGGAAGGGAAAAACGGAGGAGGGAACGTAAAAAATCCGCTGAGGTGGTCAAACGAACAGGCGCAGAAAAACAAGTTTCGCGAAAAAGGAAATATCAGAAAAGGTTCGGAAAAGTTCGCGGAGGGGAAACGGGAAAGTAAAGCGCGACGTGTGTCAACCGACAGAGAAGAGACGCCACCAGACATTGAAGGACTCGTCGGAAGTCGCGTTATACCCGCAGCACCCAGAAGACACGCCAGGCCACAACCGCTCGGGGGAGTTCGGAAAGATAAAGAAAAAAACATGTGGGAGGGGGAAGGGGAGAGATTCGAAACGGACCGTGCCCGCTCTGGGCTGCAGAGGGGGGGGAAGAGACGGGTCGCTGGGAGCTCAAGAGGGAACTCTGTGAGTAGGACGATATAAAAATCTGGGGTAAAAACAAGGAGGGGTGAGAACCAGGGCCGCTATTCACTACCTGGAGGCGCAACCTTAGAAGACGACTTGACGGTTCGTCGCTCCTGGGGCAGAACTAAAAATCCAAAAAACGAGGAATCAGGGAAACAAAAGTTGCCGGCACGAAGGGGGGACCACTATCGAAAGAACGCCGTCACGAGAAGGTTGGCAATTGGGGGGGGGAAAAAGCGCGGGAGAAAGTCAGTGGGATACTTGACACGATGCAGGGAGCATCGGGGAAGAGAAGCAGGTAAAAAGGTTCGACGAAAGCGTCAGTCTCCGGGATAAGGTCAAAACTCAAACAAACCCGAGACAATATGGCAAACGGAAAGGAGTGAGAGTAAAAACCACTTAAATCACACAATGTCCGCTCAGGGCAATCTGAGGCGTGGTCAGCATGGTCAGGGAGAGAGCCAAGGATATCCACCAGAGACCTGACGTGGACATTAGTCGCAAGTCCGTTAAGTACTCAGGCGTGACGGTGTTGAAGAAGAAAGTAGCGGGGGGTCCAAAAGGCTGCCCGACTCACAAGGGAAAACGGGACAGGGCGTTAATATATTTGAAACAACATACTTCGGGGATGAATGGCAAGAAAAACAAAAAAAGGCATTGCTTACCAAAAGAGGTGTCTTTTGGGGTGGGTAACAAAACTGTCTGCATGGAGACACGACGGTGAAGGACGGGGCACAAAAGACATGACAGGGGGGCAAAAAAAATAATTCTTTGAAAAAAAAAACCACAATGGTCCAAGACCTACGAAGACAAGAGGAGGGACAAAAAAGGGGGATACGACCAGTCGCAAACCAGAGTAGGGCCGAGCCGCTGGGGTCAGGAAGTGGGGCTAGAAACTAAAGAGGTTGAAAAGGTCAAAAAAAAAAACATGGAGTTTCGCACGGGGCCCCGGGGGGGGAAAGGAATAATCAAATCACATCAAAGTCGGGGGCCAATCTCTGAATCCGAAGCAAGGAGGTAGGTACACGGCCGAGGGACAAAAAGGAAAATCAACTGTCGGGCAGACACGGTCTACCTTGAAGGTAGCAACGGGAACGGCGAGAATGCTGGGAAAACAATCCTAGGAAATGGGGATGAGGTAAGCTAGAAAAGTGCAAACGGGCCACGCGTAGTACAATGAACAAGTGGGCACAGAAACAACGGACGGCGAAAAAAAAAAATGGAACGTTGTGGGCTTCAAAACTTGCGCACGAGGAGAGACATTCATTGTCGACAACAAATCCATATACGAAAGCTCAAAAGATGCAGCTCCTGGACAGAGTTCTGAAAACGGGCTCTCAGCCTCAACTCGCATGCACAAAGAAAGGGGGAGGCAAAAACAAAAAAACTCTTCAATGGAACGGTAGGTGAAGTCGAGGAGGAACCTTAAACCTGAGGAAACACAACAAAAATACGGGTCCAGAAGAAAAAGGCCAAAAGCAATCGTCCCCGTTCGACAAGGGGGGGGGGGGCGCAACGAAAAAACAAGAGGGACTGGCACAATTCAGCTTCGAAGGGGGCTACCCCTAGGAGGGAAAGGAGGGGGGGGGGGGGGGGGGCAAAAATCGCGAAGTCACGATGGGACAAAACAAAAAACGGGAAGGGGGAGGTCTTCAAGAGTGCGTGCGAAAAAAAGGGGAGTGCCCTCAGAGATAAAAAAAGGGAAGGCTTGACGGGGGGACGGGTTGGAACCGCAAGGGTAGGGAGTCTCCGGGGTAAATGTCTTAGAAAGAATAAAAAAAAACTGATCGTTGCGCGACAGGAAAGGGAGACCCTCGTACAAAAAGCGTCCTTCTTGGAAGAAAGATAAGAGAAAGAATTTTGGCGGCCATTTCGCTATACTGCAGTTAAAAAAAAAAACTACAAAACAAAGATGTACGGCTCGGGGTAGACAAAAAACCACCGGATACGAAACACCGGTTACACCAAACCAAAAATAGAAGGGAGCCAAGCAAGGGTACTAGGAACGAGAAAAGAGGTTCACAGAGTGAATATCTTCCGGGTCCGTCTGGGGTGATTGCAAACGAGGGAGGGGGGCTACGAAAGAAATAAACTTGAAAAAAAAAGGAGCGGCCTTCAGTGCTACAAGGGGGTGAATATCTCAAAGGGCCTGCGCGGGGGAACAAGTAGAGCAGGACAGTTCCTCTTCCTGATCTAAGGGGGAACAAAAACAAAGGGCGGGAAAACTAGTTTTGGGAAGCACGCAAAAAAAACAAAAACAGGTGCAGGGGGGGGCGAACGGGAAAAAGCCGTTGTTCAAAAAAATAAAAGCATTCGGGGGCTACACCTCTTACTCTCAAGTGAGTTGACGGAGGAAGGAATGTTCACGAGAGGGGGGAATAACGCATGGGGGGTACCTCTATAAACAACGAGTGGGTTATTGGAGCCGCAACCACGAATGAAGGTATTGTTGCTCTCCTCTCCTGGGGCGGCAGGACGAAAAAGAAAAAAAAACACCTGTGGAAATGTTTTCAGTGCACGGGAAAAGGAATTGGGAGAAAAGACTGCAAAGACGGGAAAGGAAGAGTCAAATCGGAGGGGGAAATAAACTTACACCCAATTCTCATCATTGGGGGGGCAGGTTGCAGAGAAGTGGTGAAAATGGGAAACGAATTACAGGAGCGGAGAAGATGGACGAACTGTCTTAGCGAATGCGAAGGTACCTCTGTCGAATGGAAAAAACATGGAAAAACCGCGGTGCAACATCGATTCCACTGTGCCAAACAAAGCAGATCATAAAGGGGAAACAGCCTCGAAACGAAGAAACATGACGCGGAGACACACGGAATCAGAAATCTCTTCAGAAGGCCGTTTATTCAACAGAAGAAAAAGCGGGTAGAATGCCAACACGTGGGCCCTCAATCAGAAAAAATCAATTGGTTGCCGGCATGGGGGGACTTCGGGGACCAAACGGAGACGCGAGGAATTTTAAGAGACCAGGAGGGGGGGGGGCGTTCTCAAGCTAGTAAAAAAAAGAAAAGGAACTGTATTTGTCGCGTCTAAAAAAGAGTAAATGGGAAAAAACAAGGTTATAACTACAATAAAAAAGGGTCAGACTCCGACGAAAACAAGGCGTTGGCGGAAACAGAACCAACGAGGGCATCGCAGCACGCTGTTGAAAAAGCCGATAGGGGAACCAGCCGAGTCAGGCGCGAAGGGCGTTTGCCGCAGCAGAGGGGAACAAAATGGGGCACACTGAGAACTGTAAACTACGCAAAAGACGAATACGGAGGTACGGATCCAGCACCGAAAGCAAGGCATTACCAGGCTCCGAAAAGGAAAATCTTTTTGGGAATGGGGGAAGGCACGACAGCAGGAAGGAGGGTGGCCGGGAGACACTAACTTGGAATCCCGCGGCAGGGCAGAGAGGGGCAAGGAAGGACGGTCCCGACGAAAAATTCTGATAGAGGGGGGAAAACGGGCCTGTGAGGGGGGGACAAAGGCCTGGAAATAGGCTAAATAAAGAGGAAAATCCATAGAAGCATGCGAGCAAGCAGCCTTGGTGGTGCGAAGGGAACCTAATTTGTTCACTTAAGGCTCAAAACGGATCAATTGCGGCTCGTTGTTGCAGAAAAGCCGGAGGGGGGCGTGAGGGGGGCATTCGAAGAGCAAAGAATCCAAAAAAACGCCCGTCTACCGACACGGGGGGGGTCTAAACCAGATATCCCGCAACAAAAAAAAAAAAAAGCAAGGGATCCGCATGAAAGGAAAGCGAAGGGTTGATTCGACAAAAACGGTTTCAGGTTTCCGGGTGGGTAAAAAAATTGAGCGCCTGGGGCGCCACCGAAAGGAAAGTCATCCAACGGACGATCAAAAAACCCGGACGACCGGGCATCGGGGTCCTGCAAACATTGCTTACTAGAGAGGTTTTAGTTTGGTAAAAATAGACAAAACTTCATTAGGAAGGGGCCCCCCAAGGAGAGTGGTCAGGCCGAAACCTGCGCAGGGGGTCCAAAAAGGGGTGATAAAAGACTGGCGCAACGCGATCATTAAGACTCTAATTTAGCGTGATGGTCGAGCCCTACAGGGGACCAAGAAGCACCGTGAGGCAGGAAGCGGCCAAGGCTCGCAGTCGACCGAGCACGCTGGGGTGGGGGTCGGGGAATATCGTAGTTACACATAAACGGCAGAGCAAAAACGACCAAGGGAGAGAAACGGGGGGCAGGGAAAAGGAAAACAGGGCTCGTCAGTTACAAAGCAGCTGGTTGTAAAGGGGAAAAAACTGGTTCGGGAAACAAAAGCGCGTCTATGCAGCAGGAGTCTTACAGGAGAAAAGCGTAGAGGGCATAAAAAAAAAGTCGCATGTGGGAAACAACGCAATGAAAAGACAGAAAAAAAAACCGCGCCGAGCTTCAGCAAGCAGCGGAACTGTACATTGGAGACGCACCTTCAACAACATAAAGGGGAGAAAAAAAAAAAAAAGAGCTGAAAGGGGGGCAAATAAAAAGGGGACCGTTGAGCGTAAAAAAAAAAGCTTAACGATGTGAGGGGGGAGCGAGCCGTGTTCTAACGAACAAAAACTGGTCGGGGGGGGATGTTTCGGGAGGGCTTGGCCATTGAAGCAGGAGAACACGGGGGGGAAAAAATGGGCCTGTGCTGCTTGGGAACTCAAAGAAAGACGGCTCCTACAGCACCGGTCGGAAATCACGAAAGACGGGGTTCAGGAAAATAGTCCTTCAACAGGAATCAAGATGATCACTTCGTGACATGTCAGTGACTCGCTATGCCTGCGCGCCAACAAGGTAATGGGAAAGAACAGGTGGGGCGTAACACCTTGGGGGGTGTCATTGAAAGGAGGAAAGCAAGAAAAAAACGCCCAGGGAAGGGAGCCCATCAAAGGTCAGTCACTTGTTGCGGGACTCGCAAAAACAAAAAAAAGCGTTGGTGGCAATAACAAAACCAGGGAGGCCAGTGAAAGGATTCGTTCAGCCTCGGAAGTACCTAAGGCAAGAGTGGGGGCGAAGGTCGGGGCGCCGACGCCGAGATAAAACTACACAGGGGGTACATGGGGTGGGGGGGGGGGGGGGTGGGGGCCCGAAAAAAAGAACGTAGGTGAGGGGTCTAAAGAAACCAAAGGACAAAGGTTTGCGGCAATAGAGTCACAAGAAAAAGGGGACTAACAAAACAGAGAAGAATCGTCCCTCCTATCTCCAGCCGGGAAAAACGATTCCGACGTCATGCTTCAAGAAAATCACTAGAATGTCCAACAAATCAGTAGTGGTGGACCATAAAGGTCTTCCTTCTTAAGGAATGGCGGGAAAAGCCCACGTCATGGACCAGTCGTGACGTGACCTTGGAACAAGGGTTGGAAGGCAATCACGTGCGGAGGGGCAATGTAAGTCGGCAAATTCACGAAAAAGGGGCGAACTTGACGAAATCAGTGTATCGACCAAAAAATTCCTTCTCGGAGAAGGGGGAAGAAATTGGGGGAAACGGAATCCATGCAACGCGACGGGCGTTGTCTTGACGAAATCCGAGGGGCCAACAGGTTTGTCACGTGAGCACCGAAAGAGACGCACATAAAAAAAAAATTGTCAGGGCCCAGCAGGCAGGACTCATCGGCGTTATCATTCACAGCCTAAAAAAGGCGGGGAGACACGAAGGTGACTACTCGCTGGTGCCGACAGGGGAACTAAAGGGAAGAACCAAGAACCATCGCGTGAAACGCCAGGAGAGACCAGGGCACGTGAAGCTGAAGAGTGAAAAGTCCCAAAGGTTCAGCGCATCTGAAGCGTTGTCTGAAACGGTAGGAAAAAAGCGGGGAAGGAAATTCGAGGAGATGAGGGGGACTTTTTTTCCTGTGAAAAAAAGCGACCTTGAGGAGGACCTGCGCGGAAAGTCCCTCGATGATGACAAAAAAAAAACAGGGGACGGTAAAAGGGCAAAAAAAGATGTTGGTCGAGCTTGAAAAAAAAACAAAGTTTAGAGAGAAGTCGAGAAGTTCGCGCAGGACGAAAAATGAGGGTCGCAGGGGGGGGCGAGAACAGCTGAAAAAAACGTGCGGGGGGACGTGCAGGGGGACACCTTGTATTCATGGACTCGACAGGCAAGGGTACGGGGGAGAGTAGCGGACCAAAAAAAAAAAGGAACTACTTTGAGGTTTGGGGGAACCCAGAAAGAAAGAGTGTGCGGAGTCACTCCGCAATAACGAGGGACGAACTCGAAAGGGCCTGGGTGTACGGCACTTGGAAGGGAGAGGGGGATTTGCCCTGAAGGGCAAGGGGACATAGGAGACAGGGCCATTCCCCACCAGCAAGGCGGCGCGAAATTGGTCATGGTAGAGAAGAAAAAAAAAGGCCGGGAAACGGGGCCAATAGTCCCTGCGCAGAACGCGAACATCCGGCAATCTCAGCCTCTCGAGTGACTGGAAATTGGGGGGGGGGCAAAAATGGGGGCGTGCAAAAAAATCAAGAACCCACCGAAGCGGGGTTTGAAACAATGCGGTGGATCCTCGCAGTGGTGCACGACAACATCGGGGGGGGAGCACCATAACCGGGAACCGGGCGTTGTCAAAAAAAAACGGCATCAGGCTCGACGAAATGGGAAGAGTACACTCCTTGGGAGTCCGGAAAACGGGCGCGTGCTCGGACCAGGGGACACAAGAAAAAAAACAGAAAACGCAATCGGACTGCAAAAAGAAGCACGGAAGTCCGTATTCAAAAGGGGTGGAACTTTCTGCAGAGCATTTCCGGCTAACCAGGGACGTCCCGAGCACAGCAGCACGCAGAAATGAAAAAGGGAAAAAAAAGAAGGGGGGTGATCGTCGCAGGCCTTTGAGAGAATCAGCAAAAAAAAACGCATAGAGGAGGTGTAGGAGTCGCCTAACGCAACAAAGGGAAAAAAAAACAAACAGTGAGGGGCAAACACGTCCCGCAACTGCTCATGCGGGGGGAAACGAACGCAAAAAAGCATTGGGCAAAAAAAAAAGTCTTTTTCGGGACAATAACCCTTCCCTCCGGTGAAGAAGGCCTCATAGGGGGTAAACACGGCCAGTGTAACGCTTTGTCGAGAAAACACGAAAAAGGGGGGTGCACGGAGCCAAAAAGAAAAAGACGGCAATTTATCAGAGATCTCCGCTCCTAAGGTGAACTCATGCATTGGGTACTCCTATAATCGGAGGACATTGGGGGAAAGAAGATGATGGGGTATCAAAGAACAGAGAGAAAAAAAAAAAAAACTAAGCGTTAATTACGGCACTCCAAAAGGGAAGGACTGATAAAGGAAGCCCTACGCGGCAAACTTCCACCTCTATTTCACGAAACGATGATAAAAAAAAAAACTAAAACAAGGGGAGGGGGAGGAGGAAAGAGACGTGGAGGTGTTTGCCGGGTTGCAAGCACCGAAAGGAAAACGAAGCGGGGGGGATACGACTGGCGCAGAACATGGAAAAAACCAACGACAGGCGTTTCAGGGGGTCAAAAATGGTTCTTTTTTTTGAAAAACCCGATAACGGAAACTCGCAGACCGTCCTCGCGTCGTCTACAGGGAAAACCCAAAACATGGGAGACTTAAAAAAAAAAGAAAGGCGTCGGCCGTGTCGGTTCTACCAGTGGGGAAAACAAACCAAAACTAAGTCGGGAGAACCAGAGCCAAACAACCCTTGAACCGCTCCTATGCAGTAAAAAAAAAAGACATTGCGGAGGCTTGTTCCTAAAGCTCTGCAGCGGAGAGAACGGCAGTTGGGTGAAGAACCGAATGAAAGTCCATCGGAATCATAAGACTTGAGTCCACGCACCTGGGTTCTACGAGGGGACTTGGCCGAACGGGGGACAGGGGAGGAAGACTGACACCATCTATCATTCAGTAAGGGAGGGCAAAAGTATTCAGGGGGGCAAACTCACCTCGGCAGAAGTTCGCGGAGGGACGCGGGGGGACTTCCGAGGGTAAGCACAATTTCTCAAACCGGACCAGTGAGAAAAAAAAATAAAAAGGGTAGGAAGGCATCAAAAAAACAAAGGGAAAAAAGGAAGCTGACGCAGCAAGAGAAGGGTTTTACATGATATGGTGTGGGTCTGGCTCCCACAACAACCGCCTTGACGGCGAAAAAAGGGGCGGGAAGATTTCACACCGCTTCTCGGGCTTCGATCCGGGAACAACTGGGCCGGGATGGCTTAAAGAAGGGGAACATGGGGTTTTAGGGGGGGCACAAAGGAGCCATGTATAACCGTGCTTTACTCGAGTGTGATCAAATTCGTCGGACGGGGGTGGGAATCGATCAGGTGGGCAGGCAACCAAAGAACTCTTAAAGCCCTTCGAAACCAATGATCGAAAAGACAGATGGGCAAAGGAACTGGGCGAGGAGAGACTGAAAGGGACCCTATGGGCAGACAAGGGGGGGGGAAAACGCGCCCTCGCCTAAGGAATTTCCAGCCCAAGCTGGGGAAGAATTGGGAGTCCCGTGGGGGGCTCACGAAGAAGGGCCATAACCGCGGCCTAATCCTAAGACAGTGAACTTAAAAAGGGAGAACCGGGCGCTCCGTCTACGCCGGTCAGACAAACTTAAAAAAAAAAAAAAAAAAAAAATAGTATCTGGGGGGAAAACAACCAATTCCACGAGGGAGGCAAACAGGTTGCGATAAAAAGGTGTCAAAAGTGCAAGCGCTCCAAGGGTTGTTTTTAATCAGACCAAGGGGGGGGTGAAACCCACAACGAACTGAGGCGATCGGGCTGGCAGGACTCAAAGGCTCATGGACGGAGCAATACCAAAGGAAAAAAGAAAGACTCAAGCAGAACAATCCCGGCAAAACAAAAATCGAACCAACGGAAAAGCGGAAGGCCATCAGCCTACAAGCAGGCGTCCAATAAATACTAGGAGAGGAACAAAACGGCACAGTCTAAAAAACGGAAAAAGGATCAAAAAAAAAAAACAAAATTGGGTCGTCGGTGTCACCCCTCACTAGCAACGCGGGCCAATCCGCGATGCTCAAAGAAAAACGCAGTCACCGTGGTTCCGACCCGGTGGGGAGACGGAAAACTACTCGGTCACTTCTGACAAAAAAATGGGAAAGACGCAACGGGCATAAGTCGGTCACTCGAGGCGGCGGGGGGGGCGACAAGGGAAGGCGAAGGGGGGGGGGGGCGCAAACCACTTGGGCGTTCAAGAAGGGCTTGGGCTCACAAGGGGGTGCTGCTATCGAAGCAGGAAAGGAGACACCGAAAAAGTGGGGGGGGGAAAAAACCATCCCGGTGAAGCTGGCGACTGGGGCGTGGCAGAAAAAACCTGCGATTTGGATGGAGGGGGAGGGGGGGCTAAACCCTTCCGAAGAACTTACGTTGCAGTAGTCAGCGGAAAAAGGGTGAAAAAGAAAAAAAAAAAAAACCTTCCTGAGACAAGCAGGGTCAGGTAGCTACCTTTCCGACACTCCCGAAAAGAACGCCGGTAAAAAAGGCGTCAAACCAAAAAGACGGGGGAAGAAAAAAAATAGATCAAGTTCAAGGGACAGAAAAGGGAACATGCCCTGGGATAACTAGATGGTCAACGGGGGAACCTGAAATGAAAACGAAAATGGGACGAAAGCGAACGCAGTTGGCTAATCTGAGGACGGAAAGGTCATTGGATGCTAAGGCGGTCCGGGCGATACTAAAACTGGGGTATAAATCCTCGGAAAGGTATCTCCAAAAAGGGCAGGGAGGTCTCAATCTCTCAAGAAAAGTGGACCGGGGGAGGGGCCAACGGAAAAGGGGGACCTTGTCTAAAAAAAAAAAAAAAAAAAAATCACGGGCGGCTACGCGATCTGCCCACAGCACCCCTGAAGGAAAAGGGAGGCGGGGGACGAATCAGGGAAAGGGGGCGACTTTGGGGGGGGGATAAACTTCAGAAACTCTTTGGGGGGACAAAAAGAGAACAAACTATCTAGGGAAGGGGACCGCGCCGGAAAAAGGTGACCGGCGAGGTCAGGGGGAGAAAAATCATAAACATTGTGCACTACGGCGCGAAAAAGAAGGGGCGAAAAAAGGGGGATCAGACATCGAAAAAGTGGGGAAAGGCTGTACTACGGAAATCAAAAGGAGAGGGATCTTGGCATGTTGGTCCGGTGGTTACCAGAACAGGGGAAAAAAAAAATTACCAAAGGAAAAACGAATGCAACCGTCCAGGGGGGGGGTCGACTCCGACCGAATCGTTTCCCACCGAGGCAGGACAGCAAGGGAAAAATCCGGTCCGGCTGTGTCAGGGGAAAAAAAGCCCCTAAATCAAGTCGGCAGAAAACACACTACACGAGCTCAAGGAGCTTAACAAATCAAACCATGCAAGCGCGGGAAACAACAAGCGGTGCAATTCCGGCCAAAACGCGTTACGAAGTCCACCTTAAAAAAAAAAAAAAAACACAGTTCATAGGAAGAAAGGGGGGCCGGAGGGGTGAGGGGTCGAACGAGAGGACAAAACGGCGCACGACAGCAAAAAAGACCTGGGCAGGGCGTGGACAGTGCTAGCCAGCAAAAAAAAATTAGGGGGTCGGGGAAAAGAAACTTTCGAGTAAGTCCCCGGGCTGTAGAAACACCCTTATATCCCGTTTTGGCTGAACAAAAAATCAAAAAAGACGGGCACGCGACAGGGGGAACGGCTGCAGGAAACGGCTCGACCCCGCATGGGCAAAACGGGTTGGAAAAAAGAGCCGATTGATCCCAACGTAAGAAAAAGGGGGGGAAGCGACGGGAGCAATTGTGACGAGGGAGGAAACTAACGGAGGAACAAACTCAGAAGCTTGAAAAAGACCAAAAAACAACTGCTTAAAACGACGTCGATGGGGGAACAAAAGGCGAAAGAAACGTCTAATAACCCGAATCGTAAACGTTGTGAAATTGGAATTCACGCGCAGCGGAAGGGGGGGGGATTATCCAAAGAGGAGGGTTGGGGACTCTGAGGGAGCACGTATCAGGAAATGCCAGTACGCAAAGCGCGGGCATGAAAGGGCATTTGAGAATCAATTGCCAGGGAGACCAAAAGAGCGAAACCCCTTCGAGAGACCCAACCAAAAGGCGAAAGAAAAAAGAGCAACAGGCAGGCAATGAAACGGAGGCAGTTGTTCATATGACGGGGAACTCCATATAAGCCACGCGACACAAAAGACAAGCCACAAACCCACAAGGCCCGACAAACTGGCAGACTACTGAAAAAGATGGATCTCACAAACTCCCAGAGGGGGGATTAAAAAGAAAGATCGGGAAAGGGGAGTCGCCGCGCTCTGAAGGGTTGTTGGACGCGGCAAATTAATCGCGGAAAAAAAATCTGGACGTACAATGGCCAAAGGGAGCACGGAAAAAGTGGTGTATCTAAGGGGGCAAAGGGAACGTTCTTCAAAGCCAAGCCGGCTCACGTTTTACCGCATGCGTTGTTGTAAGAGGCAAGCGACGTCCAAGAAGGCAAAAAAACGGGGGGGGACAAGCGCTATGGGGACGAGCAGCTCCTGCACCTGACACTAACAGGGCCTCCTGCGGGGGGGGAGATCGAACAAGCTAATGCTAAAGCAGGGGAGTACAGCAGCAAACGACGGGGGGGAATCACAAACATCCAAAAAACTTGTTCAGGACTCAGAAGGGGAGAACGGGCTCTTCGAGGAAACTAAACGGGGGCAGTCGTAGGCTTTTGGCGGGAGGGGGGTAAGGGTGGCAAACAATCTGCCGTCTGAATCAGAAGAAAAACGGCAAAAAACGATGACCCTGAAAACGGAGATCAAACGGCCATACGGGCAGGGGGGAAAGCGCGCGTCCTATGATACGCAACCGCCAAAGCCACCGTGATGAGCGAAGGTGGGGGAAAAAGAAGCGTAGGGGAGCCAGGAAACCGATGAACTCACTGAGGGTATCAGGAGACCAGCGTGATGAAGCACCTCTTGAATAAACGTCTCCATTCCCCCACACCAACAAAGGAAGCACAGTCGCTGAAAATGCCAAGGGCTACCTCCTTTGGCACGAAACTTCAAAAAACTCAAAATGTTTGATCATCTGACTTAGGTCGGGGGCAAACTCGTGAGCAGGCAACTACAAAGGGGGATAAACAGATCAAAACAAACCAGTGTTTCAATCCCGAAAAAAAAGCTCTTAGCCGGGCTCTATGGATGGCGGTTCAGTGGGGTGGGGGAAAACAGGAAGTTTAAACCGGGAGTAAAGGGTTGCCAGGCTGAGTGCCCTCGACTACCCCTCAAGAGGCGGACCAAAAAACGAGAAGAAGCTATCCGTAATCAGTTAAAAGGGGGAACCACCTTAGTGGTCAAACTGCAAAAGTCAGATATCAGGGTCTTATCCGTTACAGTTGACTGGAGTGGGCTGTAACAAACGTCAATTTGGGGGAGCCCTTGCAAGTGCAACAAAGGGACAAGGAAAAAATCAGCTCCTGGGCTGAGGGCGCGAAAAAAACATACAGTCGTCGCTCTGTGTGGGGGGGCGAAAAAAAAAAAAAGTGGGTAGCTAAGGTGGTAGGTAAGGTCACACAAAGACGCAGGGGGGGGGGACCAAGAGTAAGAGCGTCAGGAGGTCTACACGGCGGCGTGGTAACAAAAAAGTGTAATAGGGGGGACAACAAAGATGGGGAAAAAAAGCTACCGTCAGGGCAGAAAGGAAACTCTGACGAATGGCGCTGCGCGGAAATACGGCCATTGACGATAAAAAAATGAGTTCACTTATGGACGACATCAGTAGCAGACACGCCCCAGGGTACGAAAAAAAGGGAAAAAGGAAAATCCAGGACGAACTTAAGACTAAAAGGACGAAAAAAGTGTCCAAGCAGAGGGTGCCTCAAGGGGAGTCAGAACGCATCCTCACAAAAGGAATCGGAGGAAGGAAAGATGGGTCAAAAAATGAAAGCTCTGACAGGGGTCTCTGTTTGGGGGGAGGGAGAGCAGTTGGGGGGACAGGTGAAACGGCACTCTCTGGGGGTGGAAAACAGAAATGGGAAAACAACATCGTGGAGATAAGACTAAGTTTCAAGGGCGGGGAAGGGGCGCCACAGGGGTAAGCGCAATCACCATTCTTCGAGCAGGGGACGAAATGAACCAAAGCAGGAAAAAAAACAAAAGGCACGGGGGTCATCTATCAAAACAAAGCAAAACGGAAAAGTTCATGGAGGGTTCGTTACCACGCGCGATTCATTGCTCATCGGGGAGGTAAACTAAGAAAAAGACTGGGGGACAGGGAAGAAACTTACTGGGGGGGGGGGGACGAACCGCTTTGACCACGCCCAAGAAATGACATGAACCAAGACGCCCGATGTAAAAAAAAAATCATGTGGAGACACAAAGGGCGCAGGGGAATGGGAAGGGCCATTCCAACAAAACAAAAAAAATTATGTGACCATGCTGCAGAATGGGGTCGAACGGAAGCAATCAAAAAAAGCTGAGAAAAGGAAAAAAGAAAGTCCAGGTGTGGCCTTTGAGGGAATAAAAAGAGAACCTTGTCCGGGGCTTCGCCTGCAGGAGATAAACAAAAAGAAACGACTGGATGGGGGCAAAAGGGCGAAGGGTCGCTATCACGCGTAGTGGGTGAGAACCGGAGGGGGGGGAGAAAGAAGGACGTAGAGATGTCGGGGGGTCAAAAGTTGCCGGGCAAAAAAAAAAAAAAAAAAAAAAAAAAAAAAAAGGAAATGAAGGTGCAGGGCGTC
>Ga0179591_1339758_pt1 | contig 15985 bp, 20 predicted proteins | sample CZOMad2_1_08_16f_FD_182891 | JGI IMG/M metagenome (GOLD analysis project Ga0179591, IMG submission 182891) | Vadose zone soil fungal communities from Angelo Coast Range Reserve, California, USA - CZOMad2_1_08_16fungal (PacBio error correction) | ecosystem: Environmental > Terrestrial > Soil >...
AAAGCCGGGGGAAAAGTTCCAAATAAGTCAACCAGACTTTAAAAGTGCCCCCAAATTTCCAAAGAAGTATTGCATGGGGGCTAACACTTGGAGGGAAAATGGGCCTCTGGAGACATCGCAAAAGCCGTTTCAAAGCACTGATCTGTAACAAACTTTTAAAGAAAAAGTCCTTCAACCCACCACGGTGAAAAAACCTAATACGACGCCCAAAGCTGCACACAGGGGGATCTAACTCCCTCAAAGGAGGAAAAGAGGGAAAAGGGCAGACCCGGCAAGCCAAAAATCATAGGAAGACTTCAAAGCCGAAAGGCAAAAACGCTCAAGAAAAGCAAGACGCACTTAAGGGGTAAACAGTCAAGACGATGTCCCCAATAAACAACCTCAAATCTACGAAACATCACAACTTGCCCGCCAGAAAATTGGGTTTAGCCGCAGACTCAACGCCCCATCTCAGGCTACTTTCAAACGAGAAAAAACGTGTGAAGGCCATCGGCGGTACTCGGGGAAACACAGCGTAATCTTCAAAACCACGGGGAGCCAAAGTCAAGGCGGGCAAGGTACTCCTAAAACGTGGGGGGGGGGAAAAAAAGGGCCGGCAAAGGTCGTCAATGGGGGGAAGTCTAACCCAACAATCCCAACGCAAAAACGTGCCCTTAGCCCCGAAATCAACTGTACTCCAAAGACGTCTCCAAAAGGAAAAACCTTCAGGAAACCCCGAAACGCAAAAAAAAACCAATCACAAAAAGGAAAAAAAGACATCCTCCAGTAGAAACTTCAGCAACCATCAGAAAACCCAAAGCCAAGATTCCCAGCCCACTAAGGCACGCCGTAAGCCCCAACCAATAAAAAGGGTCATTAACGTCCTCAAAAAAAGTTCCAAGTCATAACGAGTCTCGAACGGGAAAAAAGCTCAAAAAGACTCAGGGGACCTTGTATGGGCCGCTAAAGCGAGACCAGAACGATAGACCCTAAAACCACAACCCCAGGAAAACAACAAATGACATATACCCCAGCACAAACTAAGCCCCATCAAGCAAAGCGCAATACACCGAACTGGAAGAATAACCGATGCCAGTCCTCCCAGAATACTTCCAAGATTGGGCCGCTGGGGGGTTATAGCGTCGGTTATGTGGGGACCGAGCAAAACTCAAAAGCGGGGGAAAACATGAACCCTAGCCCCGCCAAATCCTCTATGACCATAGACTACCGGCCAAAAGTGACTGCCGTCACCGCGAGTGGAAGGGGGGAACCGACTCACTGTTTGACTACAACTGGCAACATTCCCCTCAAATCATCCAAACGAATCCGGCCAGGGGACCAACATCCGGTTAAAGAGAAGTGGGACGGTACAGAACACCAGCTTCCCCCCAGTTGAAAGGTAAGGGGGGGTCGTAACCCATCATCAAAAGACACCTACTTTCCCTGAAACACAAAAAAGACGTCAAAAACAGTTCAGACCGCCGAAAATAACAGTGCACATAAACCAACCCCGGCAAACCCGAAAAATCAATCAGAGGCACAGGCGTTCTTCCCCAAGCGCGCATGAGAGACTCAAGGGGAACAACGCCACTGGAGCCTAAAAAAAGGGGGAAATGCGGTTTCCAATGACGACACCCCAAGGGATCAAGAGAATCACCAAAAAGTTAGAAAAATCCTCAACACCTACTCTCCCCACAACGCTGGGGGGACTACGAAAGAGATCCCAGTGGGGGGGGGAAAAACATCCCACAAGTAAAATATCCATGGGGGGCCAACAACTGTTAAGTAATGCTCTAACTTCTCAGAAGGAAGAGGGAAAAAAAAAAAAAACCAGCCGGGCGGGGAAAAAACAACGGAACGGAAACCAAGCCGCAGGTACAAGACGCCGACTCTCCTCCTGGGCTGGAAGAAACTAGGACGTTCCTTATGCCCAATAATGAAAACGAATCAACCAACAACATTAAAAAGATTTGGGCAGGACCGGCGTCCTTTCTCGGCTGGGGAAGGGGATAAAGACCCCAAAGGAACTAAAGGCCAATCGACCACGAAGCATGAACCAATGACTGCACTCAAAACAACTCCGATGAACATTAAGTCCCAAACTGGCTGGGGGCTAACACGGGGCGGGAAAAGAGGAAAACCGGATCTGTTCCGGGACAAACCGGACGCTGCCCGATTGTCCCTAAAAGAACACTACGAAACACAGAAAGAGAAGGCTCTACACGGTAAATGCATACGAGTCACACAAAAACCGCTTCCAAAAGGGAAAAAACACAACGGACAAAGTGAAACTCATAGGGGAGTTCCAGTGCGACAGGCCAAAAAAGAAGCCAACGTAAGAATGTAGAAAATAAGAAAGACATCCACGAGTACATGGGCAGCCCATGGAACTGGATGATGAAGAAACCCAACACCATCAGTCAGAAAAGAGGGTGAATGCTCTCACTATCGGTATAAAAGGGAAATGAAGTCAACATCAACCTGAGACTGGAAGAACGAAAAACTAACGGGCCACCGTAAACTGAAGGCAAAAAAAGCTCACCATGGAACAAAAACGGAAAGGAAGACACCTGTGAACATCCTACCCCGTGCTCGAAAAACATGTGAAAAATCACAAGGCTCGACCAGCAGTCACTTGGAAGACAATAACGGTCAAAAATCTTATCAAAGCATTCAACTCGCACAGGGGGGTGGGGGAAGGGGGGCAAGGAAGAACAGTACATTTAGAGACACGAAAGCGTAGAAGGCCTTGAAGCTAAAATTAAAAGACCAACGTACAGGAAGACACATAAACTAACTGGAAAGAACTCTATCACAAAAAGGGGGGGCAACCCAAAGCAAACTGAAAGGAAAATCCCCGAGGCTCCATCGGCACCAACAACCCGCAAATCCTGGAAGTAAAAGCAGGCGAAAAAGTCCCCAGACAGGGCGAGACCGACTCGGCTAAAAGGAACTAAGCAACAAGGACATCAAAGGGTGGAGTAAGGGATTGCGACTCAGATGAGACCTCGAGGAAACCAACTTCTCCGACGCTCCAAGGGTTCCACAGGACAAAGTCCGCAAGCGGAACCTTACTCCACAAATAAACGCACGCCCCCGGAACCTAGAAGTAAATACAGAAGAAGCCAGAGAGACGAAAGCTAAATCCCCTAAAATCCAGAAAAATTAGGTTGACTCCCACAAGAAAAGAACGGTCCGAACACTAAACAAACTGGACAGTCATCGAAAATCCCAAACCAGGTCACCAGAAAAAAAAAAGCACGAAGACCTGCGCAAAAGAGTCCTGTCAAAAAAAAAATGTACGAGTGGGGCGGGCAAAAAAACGCCCCAGCAGATCAACACTCAAACCGGAATGCCACCTACGAAAACACTCGAATTATCAAAAACTGAATGAAGCGGGGAAAGATCTGCTGCAACAAAAAAAAACCAACGGAGAAAAAGAGAGAGGGGCTCCTGGCGGGGCTCTTCAAAAGTTGGATTCGATGGAGTTAGTGGGTGGGGAGAAGGGGAGGATCGGGAGGTTCCTTCCAAGGAAGTAACCTGCAAGAAAAAAAGAAAGAGGGCGAAAAAAACAACAGACTTCAATCTTTGGGGGGATGGGAGGTGAGGGGGACGTTTGGGGATTGGGGTTCATAAAATGAGTGTTTTTCGCCGGGTGGGTGACCGTTTTGGAAAGGGGGACGTGGCTTTGGCATGGGAGCGTTTGAGCTTGAGCCACGGAGGACGGGGGAAGCTTGCTTTAACCGGTGGGAAGGGGAGGGCGGGGGTAGAGGGCGTTTAAACGCAGGCGGCCGGGGGGGTAGGGAGATCGTCGGGGCCCAGGGGGCGGGAGTAAGAAAGGGTGTATGATTGATGTTGCCTACCGCTGCGGCTAGTTTGGTCGTGTGGTCAAGGAGAAGAGGGGGAGGAAGCGTCTGGCCGAAGTCGGCCACATCCATGGCGGGGACCGATTTTTGGGCTTGAACTCACCCCCAGGGTGGGTGTGAGTTTGGTGTGGTCTCCTCGATGGAAGGAAGGTAAGAAAAGATGAGGTAGGTCGTAAGTGGGGGGAAGGGCACGTGGCCGCCACTAGCGGGAGGATACGGGGGTAAGAAGGGGGGGGGTTTCTGCCAGGGATTTTATGGACAAGGGGGTTCCCTATGACGGACTGGTCGCTAAAAGAGGAAGCGAGAATGGGGTCCTGTTGGATAATTTTGTAAAGGACGGCCATGTGTAAACCTATGGGGGTGAGCTAGGTAGGGAGAAGCGGGTGATGTCGTGTAGATAGTGGGGATTGGCAGGCAATTTGCTAAGGGGGGGACCGTATTTCACCAAAGGCCGTCAGTATTTGGAGGTGTGAATTAAGGTTGAAGCTGGGTGCAGCAAAAGGGTTTGTAAAGAGGAAGTGTTACGGGTATTGGAGGAAAAAAGGGAAAGGCTGGTGAGGGAAAAATTCAAGCCGAGGGGACGTGTAGGGGTAAACAAGAAAACCGGTGGCTGAAATGAGTGTTGGGTTGGTTCTTAACAGAACACTAAAAAGGTTCGCCATGGGGACTGGGAGGGGGAAAAGGTCGTCCATAGACCGAGGACGGGTTTGGGTTTAGCTGAGTCGGCCCAGGCAGGCGAAACCGCGGTGAGTGAAAGGCACTTTTTGGGGGGGTCCCAAGGTCGGTGTTTCAGAGCGGTGGGGGGGGGTGTTGGGGCAAGCGGGGGCCGAGGACTTGCATGGGACGAAAATTGATCAGTGGGAAAACTTCATGGGTAGGAGGGAACCCACTCGGCAAAACGCCGTTGAAGGTGGAAAGGAAAAAAGAGGAACGGGGGTGGGGATGGAGCCGCACTCCATCCATTGGGAGAGGCCTTGCAAAAGGCCAGCTGGACAAGGGGGGTGAAGGGGGGGGTCAATGAGAGGTGGGGGTCTTTTTTGGAGGCAGAGCTGTAAAAAAGCAGTGGGGTCAATACGGGGGGGGTAAAAGAATGTTTAGGAAGGTGGGTTGGAGGCACCTGGGGTGTTATAGGACGGAAGGACCGGATCAAGTGGGTGAACTTTGGTTGGGGATTTGTGTTTTGACGGGGTGGTTTGGGGAGGGACAATTGAGTTTGGTCTCATTAAGATGAAATAAAAAAGACAGGGATGGCCAAACGTTTTTGGACCCGGTCAGATGTCGTACTCTGGTTCGCAATGTAGGAAAAAGGGCCGGTGTGGGATGCCGGCGGGGAAGGTCTAATAGACGTCCTGCAGACCCATGGAGAAAAAAATGTTGATAGGATTGGGGTGAGGGTGTTAACCCTGGGGCTATGTGGATTCAAAACAGGGTCCAAGGGGTTTAAAAAGGGGTTTGGGGGTGATGTATGAACTGGTGAGAGATTGGGGGGGTGTGGTAGCATAACAAATGTGGGGTGTGGAACGAAAACATTGGTTTGCATGAAAGGTGATCAAGTTGGGGCGGACCTGTAGCCAAATGGCAGGCGGTGGGGGGGGGACTCCTCGACGAGCCGAGAGGGGGGTATTGGGGGGAAGATTTTCCTGGTGGGGGCCGCTGGTCGGGAAATCAATGTAGGGAGGAGATAAGTTTGGGGAAAAGGGGTTTGGCCCCTGGAACGACGGGGGGGAAGGAATGTAGGTTGACGGTTCTAAAAAAAAATTCGGGTTCGAACCCCACAAGGAAGGAGAAGGGGGATGGTTGGGGGTCGGGCCAGTAAGCTCGTCTGCCACGAAAGGTCTTCCAGACGGAGAGGGGGTTAGATTTGGGGGGGGCGGGAGCCGGTGGGGGTAGACAAAGGAGTATGTGCAAACAGACAAGAAGTCGCGCGTGCCGGTACTGCGGGGAAAGTATCGTCCTGTACCCGACGAAGGGACAGGGTAAGGGACGAGGTTGGGTTCGTCCAGAATGGGGGTGGAGTCAGGTCCCCCACACCAATTACACACGGAGAGGACCTCCCCAAAGGCCACGGAGGGTTACTCTCTGCACAAATTTTACCGGGCTGATCGGGTCAGACTTTTTATTTTTTTTAACTCTAAAAGTCTTTGGATTGACGAGCGGACTGGCCTGCGTGTAACTCTTCCCATGGTGAAATTGTCGGGGGGGAAAATGTGCGTTTTGGAGTAACCGCTGTGGACAATCGCTCGCCCATCAAAAAGCAACATCCGTAATTGGGGTTTGCAATTCAGAGGGCCTGTTGATAATTCCGGGTGGGGAAGCCGGGGGGAAACTCCCTGTGTGGGGGCAAAGGGGAGTAGGAAAAAAGGCGGACTGGTTCGGTCGTCGAGAGCAGTGGTTGTCAGATGGCCTGGGCAAACACTGCGTCGGTCCTAACTTAAGGGGGGTCCTTTCGTGGTTTTGGTAAAGGTCTTTTAGAGGGGACAATCGGGGCCGGGGCAAAGTGTTATGATGGTAGTCAGTTGTCGGGAGAAACCACGCCTGGCAAACAGTGGGCAGGTTTGGAATGTTGAGGAGTTCTTCAACTTAAAGGGACGAAAAGGTGGGTCGTCGACGTAGGAGCCTTTTACAGCAGAAAGTGGGTGGAGCTTTGTGGGCGGATAAAATCAGGACAGGGGGGACGTGGTCCTGGCCCGAGGGCAAGACTCAAGCCGGGGGGGGTTAGAATGAATCGCGGTCATTTAAGTTGCGTCGCCCGGAAACGTAAAAAAAAAAAAGATGCGTCCAAATGATGGTAGAGCAAAGGTTGAGGGTTCTTGTGGAAAGAAGAATGAGGGAGTAAACATACGGCTGAGTAGGGGCGTTCTTGGTGGTCATCGAGACTTTTTTCAGGAGGGAGTCGTCGAGGGGGGGTATATTCGGGCAAAAGGTGTGATGTCGCCTGCCGTTGGAAAGGAAGCCATTGCTCCCTGAAGGAAGTGGGGGAAAAAAAAAGCATCTGCAAAGGGTGTGTAGCGTATGATCGAGAGGAGGGGGGATAGTGGTCAAGGCCCGTGGGGACACCGGAATGGGTTAAGGGGGAAAAGTTTTGTTAAAGTCTGGTTGGACTAAGGAAAAATGTCTCACAAGAGACAGGGGAGCAAAGGGTTAGAAAGAAGCAGAAAAGTCGGCGGGAAATTTGCAACATGGGGGGAGATTAATAAATTTTGCTGAAGATAAAAAAAACTGGTAGTATAGCGCTTCAAAAAAAAAACAAAAGGAAAGGAAGGAGGACCTAAATAATACCACTTACAAGTCAAAGGGTCAAGCCAACTTGAACATGGTCGACAATTTAAAACTATTTTCCGAAGAATTTGAAGAACAGGGCAACCCAGGCCTCAAAAGGAAATCTTCCACCGAGCGTTCAACGGGGAAATTCTTTGAAACCGTGGGGAAGGCCCCCCATTTCCTTGACCCCCATAAGAAGAAACACAAGACGCGATCCAAAAACAACCTTGAGAAGGCAAACTTCAAACTCAACCTCACCAAAAAAGTAGGCGAGTTCGTTACCACGGAATATCCCCGAAAACGCTCCCTCGACCTACAAGCCCCTGGCAAACGTTAAAAGCACCAAGCAAGACGGGGTGAGAAGGGCACGCGTCAGGTATTACCAGAACCCAAAAAGTCTGGACAAAACCGTGGTCACAAGAATATCAATAAAATTACAAAAGCGAATACGACAGAACCAATGAAAGAGATACTGAACGGCATCGTAGCCCTCGAGAAAAAAGAGAAAACAGAGGCTGCGGATCAACCCGAACGTACAAAGTTCTGGGAGGTAAAGCTCCTACCACTCGACGAAAAACACCTTTCAAAAGCCGGAAAAAAAGGTTTGGGAAAAAAATCGAACCCAATACCAAAGGGGGGGCCCGCTCCGCCACGAAAGATTAGAAGAAAAAAAAATCCAACAAAAGTGCAATCTCCGCCGGCCAACAGCCCGCAATGTCCCAAGCCACGAGAAGACATGACCCATTGAGAGGACGCAGTGGGGAGAAAAAAAAGAGATGCGAAACCAAGCAAACTCAACAAATGGAACGCCCCTTGTAAAGCCGCAAAAAGCACATAGGGAAAAAATTCCGCCTCCACAACAAAGGCTACCGCGAAATTCACCTTACCACTGAGGGAAGTCTAAGAGGAGGGGTCGAGCGCCGGACCCTCACTTCAAAAAAAAGAAAACATGAAAACAATCAATTAACTCATGGAGGAGGGGAACAGAAACGCACCATTTCGGCCCGAAGAAAAGGACAACATACGCAAGGAAAACGAAATATCCCAAGATGCGACCCCGTAGACCAACCGAAAACTAAGGGGAACTCTGTTAGATGCAGGTTGGCAGGGGGTCTAGCACCATCAACAAAATGGCTAATCTTAAATCAAAGAAAAACGCTGAGTAACATCTTTTCCGAAACCTTGGTAAACTCAGAAGAATACCGGGCGACATAGTTTTACAGGGCAGAAACCCTCCACGAAAGAGAAAAACAGGCCCTGAAAATGAAGGAGTGGAAACCGCAAGAAATATAAGAAACACCGGCCCAATTCAAACGCCTCTTTTTGGAGTAGACCAATACTCAGTCGAAATAAAGGACGTACCCATCCACTGATCAAAAAAAAAACCCGTATCGCCAGGAAGAACGACGAGTGCCTGAAAGACGAAGACACCCTTTAAAACAAAGAATAGAGAAGCCCGAAGAAAAAGAGTACGGAATAATCTACCGGGGGAGGGGTTCCCCCCACCCCGCCAATAAGAACCACCTAAACAGAGAAATAAGGAAAAACTTTCGTTCACAAACAGACTCCTCACCACAAAAGAGCCAACAAGATTACGTCCGAAAGTAAAAGCACAACAACCCCGTCTCCCCCACGGAGAAGAGAAACAGGGTACAAAGCCCCCGCAAAAAGAGACAGCCACAGAAGCTCTAAAAAGCCTGGGAAGAAGGATCCTGACCTTTCAAATAGGACGCGGGAGGTCAGACCGAGAAACAAACTTAAACATGGAGTAAAACATCAAGGGAGACATAACCTCTACCTAAAAAAAATAGCAGAAAACCCTGGGGTGGGAGGATTTCGTCAAATATCCTGCCGGAAACCATGGGAAAATGGGGAAAAAAAGTCCAAGGAAAAGACAGGTCACCACTATTTTTGCCGGCCGAACCTTGCATCGGCGTTAAAGACTGACAAATACGCCAAAAAAGGACTACAAACCAACCCTTCGAAAACAAAGGAAAAATAAAGACGGGGACCTCCAACCCTACACCTGTTAACATTTTCCACGAAGCAAGACTGGTCGTGAAAACCCCCTGCTCCTCCAAAGGGGGGCCACGCGAGAGGTGGGGGAACTAAACCGGCAAAACGTTTGTTAAGTTCAACTCTGGCCGATTGGTTCAACCAGAAAACAAGAAAATAAGGCCTCTCCCGTGCCAAGAGTCAAAAAAACACCCCTTCGACTACTACGCCGTACCAACCACCTCCATTCCCCAGGTTATTGCTTGGTGGCACAAGGCCACGAAAAAAGAAAACCGTGATGCTACCTCTGACGAAAGCCCTCACCAAAAAAGAAAGGAAGACCCGGAGTGTCTGGATAACTAACCCAACAAAAAAAAAAGAAGCCATCTCGGGCTGATGAACTCACCGAAAGCAGCAAAAAGACCGCTGCAATAAAGAGCTCTTCTCCGGGCTATGAATGTCGGCCAGAAAAAAAAAACGTCTGCGTCAAAAATGCAAACCGGGGGGTCCAGGGACACACCGAAAATAACGACCTCTTGGGGGACAACGACCCCGCAAACCAAAAGAAAAGACAATCAAATTCAACAATGGAAAAACTAAGGGTTGAGTAAAAAGGTCCTCCTGATCAAAAAAATTAGAGGGACATGGCACGTCCAATTCCAGTAAGAGAGCTAAGCGCGGGAGCCAGACCCGGAGGAAACATCCGACAAGACGCCGACCCTTGCATAAAAAAAAAAAAAAAAAAAAAAAAAAAAAAAAAAAAAAAAAAAAAAAAAAAAATGGAAAAAAAAAACCCACGAAAGCTCAAAAAGGCAATGTTCCGAATACTTCCCCAAAGGAAAAAGAACTAGGAACGAAATCGAGCTCAACCCACAACAACTGTTTAAAAAAAGTGGGGAGAAAAAATCCCCCGGCCAACGCATGGACCCGGAAAAAAATTACGGGATATGGGGTCCCAGCCTAAACGACATAGCAATACGCTAACAAGACACAAGTATTCAACAGAACGCATGTACTAAGCATCAGGAAAAAAACGGAGGAAAGGACAAAAATCAACAAAGGTTTCGTCACCTACGCGCCTACCAAAAACTCCAGTTGAAGATCAAAGACCTTAACCTGGGGGGGCGGCCTACTAAAGACACCAATCCCCCCGAACAAAGACTCCCACACAAACCCTACCGGCCTAAAGAAAGGAGGAATACAAGAACAGTCACCAAAACTCAAGAAAAAAAAAAATAGGAAGAAAATCTACTCCCTCTCCTGTACGAAAGGGCCCTTCCAACCGGCGGAAAGACTCAACCACAAATCCCACCCTTAAATCCGCCATCGAATGAAAAACCTGAGAAGAAAAAAAATCGGAGGGTCTCCTCAGACAACACAACTTAAAAAAAGTCGTAACAGAATCTAGAGAGTGGGTTGTGGATCAACATCAAGGGGTTATAGGGGCCGTAGGAAGCGTGGGGTGGGAGATTGACGCTGGTCTCAAAAGGGAGGGGGAACTCCCCACTCTTAAGGGACGGAAACGAGGGGTAAGGGAAGGCAGGTTTGTTGATAGGTGAGGGTGAAGTTTTAACTGGCCCCATGGGTTGGGTTGGGGGAGGGGGACGGGAAGATTGGTTGGGAAAGAAAAAGACTTTGTTAGAGGTAAGGGGGGATCAGTTGAATCGTAGCCAAGAGGGAGAAGGGGATGGGATTCCAGTTTGAACGGCTGGGAGTTATAATTGAGGGGGGGGTGAACTGCATGTGCGAATGTTGGAGGGAGCCAGGATGGCCAGGGGTGGCCGGCGGGGGAGGGTGATGCGGGATGCCATGCGTGGGACGACCTTTTGGGAAGACAAAGGGGGGGAGGAAGGGAGGGCGCCTTTGTTCGAGGCCGAGCAAAGCTCATTAGCTTCGAAACTCAAAAGACACAGGAGGTTTTGATTTTGGGGTGCTCCCTCGTTAAAGTGGGGATTGAAAGTAAAGTGGGCTTTTGGAAGGGGACGGCTAAGAGGAAAAGGCCTTTTGAGGGGACACTTGAAAAGAAGGTTCGTTGTGAAACTTAAAGAAGTGGGGGAGGGACGGACTCTCACCCGAAGATGTAATGGAGTACTTTTGTCATGCCATGTTGCGGGAGGGGAGGGGTTTTTGCCCACGAAGTTGGTAAGGAAGATTTAAAGCGAAGGTCGAGAAAGGGGGGATTTTGTATGTTCGAGTGGGGAAGCTATGGTTTCCATTCAGGAGGGGATTCCGGGTCTTAAAGGGGGGAGCGGTTCCGCGACGTGGTGGGAGTTATTCGTATTAAAAAAACGAAGGGAGTTGAAGAAGGGTCCTAATCATGAGGAAAGGGGGGACTAAATTACTCATACCTTTCATGGAGAGAAAGTTGTGGGTTGATCCAAGTCAAGCCCCAGGAGGGGCTGCCATGGACGGGTGGTAGTCACCAGAAGGGTTGCAGACGACTGTTTTTTTAGAAAGGGGCTTCGAACTGCAAACAAAAACCAGGTCTTTGATGGGGTCACGGTTTAGTTTGAAGCGTGGGGGGGTGTGCACCATCGTGAGAAGAACAGAAATTGGAGGAACCCTTATCGAGCGTGAGTGGGGAACCAAAGGGAACGCGTAATAGGGGGTTGAACGGAAAAAAAAACGTGAACGGGTTTTTTTATGGACGCGGGGACCACGGCCAGGGGTGGTTGACGGGAAGGACTTTTCAAACAGGTCTTGAACGTGTCTGGGGGAACTGTTGTTGGGGAGTTGATGCATCAAGGGTGCGTGGGACATCTCGGTGTAGTCCCGTTGGTAAATTCCTTGGAAGGGAACAAGATGGAGCCAAGGCATCACAAAAAGGTGAAGGTGTTATTTTTGGGGGTCCAGGTTGTAGTAAAGGTAGGACGGCAAGGGAAAAAAGCCAAAAAGGGGTGGGGGTCAGGCCGGTAGATTGGGAACGCGGGGTTCATGTTTACCGTTGAAACAGGCTGTGGTGAAGAGGGCACCTAGGTTGGATTAGAAGTGATACAGAGGCCTTCCTGGGGGGTGAACATGGCTCAGTGGGGGAGGAGGCTGCGGGGGAAGGGTTTAAACCTGGGAGGATGCGTCGTAATCCCTCATTGGGGGTGCCGGGGTTTTTGAGGAGTTTTGTTGGTTGTTGGTTGGAGGCCCTACGTACGTTAGGAAAAGGGGGCACGCAGGTGTGGTATCGCCAGGGGGTGGCACAGATTTTGGGGGAAACTATTGGGGGGCCATTTTAGCCATGCGAGGGGGGGGTAAAGTGGTGCCGCAAGACGGCAACTTAGGCTTGGGGGGGGTGAGAGGGAGTGTTACCAGAGTGGAAAAAGGGGGGGTTTGGAAAAGGGGAAGGACTCGCGAAGTGCGTAGGGTGGGGGTTGAATTGGGTTCTTGCGAAAAGAGGGGTTGATTTATAGGTGAAAGGAAACTTTGGAGGTCCTGAAAGGGCGTTACAAAAGAGGCGGAAAGGGGACGTGGTTGGTGGGAATGCCGGTGCATCTTCTCCGAAACGAGGTAGTACACATGGAAAAAACTTAGGAGTTGGGTGGGCGGGTCTTGAAAATGTTTGTAAGAAGGGGTCGGGGTTTAATAACCTATCTCTGCTGAAAAGCCCGTACGTGGATGGAGGAAATCGACTGGATGCTGTGGCCGAAAAAATGGAGCAAGGAATTCACGGTCCAATGGAAGGGGGAAATTTGGGTCGGGGGGGGGGGAAACCAAACCCAAATGGAACCATGGGAAACACCGACGGATCTCCACGGGGGAGCTAGTTGGCGATCTGTGGAGTCATAGGGGTTATGGGAAACGTTTTATAATGACTGGAACAGTGACACGGTGTTGTAGCAGACTGTCCTGGTTCACGTGAGGGAAACTCGTCCATTGTGCCAGGGCGTTGGGGGGAAGGAAGTTGGAAAACCGGGGGGCTTGTAAGGCCTATCAACTGGGATGCGTGTCAGTGAGAAAGCTGGCTGTCAGAGGTGAAAAGGCACCTGCTAGATCACCGGTCAAAGACCGTGAAGGAATGTAAACGGGGGTCTCCCCGTTAGGGGAAGGGAAAGGAGGAACTTTGCTTTGTGGGTTGCGATATGGGTTGGACGATTGTTTGGGGAAATCGTGAGGCGAGTTTCTACATTGGGGGAATATGGGCGTGGCGGGGTTGGCCGTTGCTGGGTGGGGTGGAAAATCTGGCGATGCAACTGGATTAAGATTTGGCTTACATTGCGGTGCGACAGCGGGAACAAGGGGGGCTGGAAGGTTGTTCGAGTTCGGTGACCGAACCAGGCGAAGTGTTTTTTCACGACTAGGTTGTGAGGAAAGTTCAAAAGACTAACTATGACAGGGGGGAGAAGGTTTGGCAGGGACAAGAAGAACGAAGGGGTTGCAGGTCCTGAGAGGGCTAAAAGGAGGGCGGAACAAAACCCCACCAAAAAGTGAAGTATAAGTAGGAGGGGCCGTTGTGGGCGGCTTCCAAGAGAGTAATTGGAACAGGGCGGGAAAACCTGTTTGAGGTCTTGGAGCGTTTGGTTGTGGTGGGGCTCGATGGGGAACTATGGGCTTTAAAGACAAACCTGGGGTTACGCTTTTGTCAGCATTAAATTTGTGCACGGCCAGAGTGAAAAGGGGGGATTCGCCGTTTTTAATCCGTCAGGAATGCAGTCCATGAGTCGCCTGAAATTTGAGGTTGAAGAAGACAAAAGGTTTGTTACTCTTGCGAAGCGGGGGGAAAATTAGGGTCGCGGTGTGCCGGGGGGTTGAAAAAAGAAACTTGGGGGCTAAACGGTTTGGAGAAAAAAAGTGCCCAAAACGAAGCGAGCGTGAAGAATTGTCAAAAGGGGACAACAAAAGTGGTCTCAGTTGCAATTTCGAACAAGCAGGAAAATTGTTGGGCCAAATGGGGGGGGGGAATTGGGGGAAAAAAAAAGTGTGGGGGGGATTAGAACTGGGGGTAAATACTAGGGGGGTGAGGTAAGGCGCCTCACAACGGTGATAGAGAAAAGAACAGCGTCTTGGGGCAAAGGAAAAGTCAGCAAAAATGGGGGTAAAAAAAAGTTCCCCAATGGGGGGCAATTGTCGATGGGGGTGACCGCCTAGGGAATGTTCTAAAACTGCCCCCCATGGGAATCCTTCAAAAAACTCTTTCGTTCCAGTTAAGCTTTTCAAAACCTGGAACCGCACATCTTAAACCAAAACACTCCCCCATCCTGGGCATCTAAAGATGGTACCCACAGCCATCAAGAGACACCCGTTAAGATGACTACAAGACCCAATAGGGACTAATGGGCAGCTAAAAAACCCGTAACTTCCGACGCAGGGAAATAAACCACCAAAGGTCAAGACCGAGACTTCGAACGATCACGCCGCCATTTGTGAAAAGCAGGCCTCCTCGCAAAAACCGCCCGAACTAATGGTAAAACAAAATTCCGATTAAAAACAGAAAAGACCACAACCAAAAAAAAAAGAAAGAAAAAAAAGATACACATCACCAGGTGTAACAGCATCTTGAAATTCCAGCTAGAGAAAAAAACGTTCCAAAGGGCACTATATCAAAAACCAAAAAGCTACTTCAAAGGACAAGACGGGCCCTCTGGATGACTACACGAAAAATGGGAAACCATCTGACCTCTTCTCCCAGCCGAACCAAGCCAAAAGTAAAACTCAGGGGGGGGAAAAGCTCACCTCCACACAGTGGGGACCTACAAAAAACTAACAAGGGGCGTCAGGGTAAATCGGCAACCGACCGAACAAATCGCTCCAGGGCCCGAAGAATAAGCCGCATAAAGTGGCATCGAAACAAAGGTCAAACCCGAGAAAACCTCACTGGCAGATTACCACTCCAGACGGACGGGAAAAAATAGAAACGCATTGGGGAAGCAGAGAGCAGCACAAAGATCTTCAGAAAACACTACACATTAAGGGAAGCCAACCTCCACAAAGGATACTTACCGTCCATCACAAAGGAACGGATTAAAAGCTACAGGGGGAGGTGCGCGAGGGCAACGATCCCATTAATGGTGCATGGGTGAAATACATAAAAAACCATCAGATCATTTAAAAAACGCCAACAAGTCGAAAACAAACCCATGAACGACAAGGGGGACGAAGTAGCTGGAAGACGCCGTACAAAAAACATCCGCAAAGAAAGACACCGGATTATCCCCGTATACCCAGATGAAAATAGATTCCCATCGAAGAACTGGCGGGGAGGAAGAGAGGTTTGATGTGGTTGTCAGAAACATAACCTCAACTCCCGATGGAATCGAGGCCGCCATCTCAGTCGGCCATCGAGACCAGCAGAGAGGCAACCTATCAGACGTGCACTGGAAACGAAACTGCCTTGGGGGGTCACAACTGTACAAATCGAAACGACAAACGATCACAAAAAGCAGGGGGGAACTACTTCGTTAAGAAAGAATGGCCCTGGCCAAGCTCAAAAGTCGGGCCTCTTCGGGGGGGAAACCAGAACTGGGCATGAGTGCACAAAACCTACGTGGGGGGGGAAAAAAGTACCGACTGAAGGCCCTAGACGTCAAAACACGTATCTTCCCGCGGAAATGAGAGTCCCGCCAAAGCCACGCAACAAAAAAGATGGAGATGGACTCTAAGGTAAGGCGACCAAACGGCGGGGGCCAGAAACATTGCTCGCCTAGACCACTGAATCAAACCAAGGGTCTTTGTAACAACCTGCAACTCTAAAGAACCGCGGGGCAAAGTAGAACAAAAAAAAAAAAAAAAGTTGAAAAAAATCAAAAAACCAGGTGAACGAACCGGACCAGCTACACCGGACCATTGTACAAACCCCCAAGCCTCAAATACAAACCATGGGGTTAGACCCAACCCTGGACGAGCTCAAGACTTCTATCGGAGGGGCCAAGAGTGCCGCGCACAAACACAGAAAGAAG
>Ga0179591_1338086_pt1 | contig 15984 bp, 15 predicted proteins | sample CZOMad2_1_08_16f_FD_182891 | JGI IMG/M metagenome (GOLD analysis project Ga0179591, IMG submission 182891) | Vadose zone soil fungal communities from Angelo Coast Range Reserve, California, USA - CZOMad2_1_08_16fungal (PacBio error correction) | ecosystem: Environmental > Terrestrial > Soil >...
AGACGGGACCGCAAGAGGGAACACGGAACCACGATCCCGCGAGACGCGGGCGGGAGGAGAGGATTAACAGCGAGGGGTTATCGGAGGAGACCGGGGGGGATTGATGACGCGACAAAGACGGGTAAGGATAAAAAGGGGAGAATCAACGGCCGTCAGGTAGACAGAACCATCAAAATGACGGGGATTCCTGAGGCAGGTTTGACCCAAGACATAGGGGGGGAATAGACGTGTCCGGCGAAATCAAGAAATGGAAGTTAGGAAGACACGCTCCTCCATGTGGGAAAAAAGACATCAGTGGCCGGGACGGTGGGTGTTGGGGAGAAAGGGGGCAAAACCAGAGACGGGGGGGGAAAGAGACATTGGGAGGTTGAAAAGAAGGGGAAAGGACCTGGAGCACTTTTACGGTATCGGGGTATTCCTTGACCATGAGAAAAAAAAGACGAGGTATGTTGGTTGCTGGAAAAAAGAAGGACGAAAGGAGAGATAGACAAGGACATCAAGTCACATGAAACGCCAGGGGGGGGAGGAGATGTTGGTGTTTTCCACTTTCTTCAGCAAGACAACATAAAGGCGGTGTTCAGACTTCAGAAAGGGGAGTTCGCAGAAAGATTGATTGCACTTGGTGACAGTAGTAGGGCTCCCTCTTGGGCCCTTCCTACTCGAAGGGGAGTCCTTGGGAGGAGGGCGAGAGGAACTTAGGGACACGGCTATAGGAGTAAACTGAGGTGGACTACGAGAGTCAAGAGGTCGAAAAAAGTTGAAGAAGAACAAACAATCTACGAAGTCATCAAAGTTAGGGGGAAAAAAACAACGTCCTCTGCAAATTGGTTAGGTAGAAGGCGCACGCGTCTACCACATTGAGAAGCCCATATGGTTAAAATGTCGAAGGCTGATCTTTTCCGAATCCGGAACAGGGGGAGGGGGGGGAAAGTTGTGAATGAAAAAAGAAAACGACCAACAATCAGTCCCCGCCGAAAAAGAGGTACCCACTTCAAGGAAAAACCCAGTCGCGGTAAAGCTTGGGAGGGGTTGTTCGATTGGGACGATACAAAGAGGAGGTGGGGAGAGGGGGGGGAAATGACCTCATGGGAAGAAAGACGATTACCACCGGGGAGAAAACAAAATAACTAATGTCCCAGTCCCAAAGGGAAAGGGTTAAGAAAGTGGAGAGAACGGTACTGGGGAGGGCGGTAGCTCCGGAAAAAAGGGGGGATTTTTTTCTAGTGAAAACACGAAAAGGGGGAACACCAGGACAACGCTATAAACTCAAGCAATGGAGAGAGATGGGGCGGAAAAAGGATGTAGCGGGAAGACAATTTATTGGTTTTGCAGGAAACATAGAGAGACAAAAAAAAAAAGAGAGGAAACAGACTCTCTGAGGGGCCACAATACTTCCGATAACTTGAAGGGACCCATCAGACAAAAAAGGCGCAGGAGGCAGTGGAAAAAAAAGAGGGGGGCATTGTTGCCAAAATCTGAAAGAGACAGCCACATCAAGTTATTCCCTCCAGAACTTTTTATCGCGGAAAAACAAGCGAGAGAAAAGGCGTAGTAGAAAAAAAGAGGGGGGGGAACATTCGTTTTTTGGGGGGGGGGTAGAAAAAATGGTGGGAATCTCATTATGATGTCCATTAGCCAAATACGTCCATCGAATTACGACCCCAGGTATGCAAGGAGGAAACAGTCAGAGGACCGAGAGGGAACTAAGAAGGTTCCAAAATGCCTGAAGGCGGTTGAGGGGAGGAGACAGTGGGCCTATCTCGCTCAAAAAAAGGTCAGCACTGGGGGGGAAGGGAAAAAACGGAAAAAGCACGGCGACAAGAAATCAAAAAAGGCAAAAAAAGGACCAGGAAAAGGTGGTAAACGGAAAATACCAATGAAGTAGTGAGCGGGGTGGAAATGACAGATGAATCGTCTGTTCTTGTGATGAATAAAAAAAAGGGGTCCGGAAAATTGGGAAACAATCGGAAAAAGAAGCCGAGAAAACAGCTCCATCTAAAAGAGAGTACCATTGCATCACGATCATCAAGGAACAAATCCAGCCTGCAAGTCGGAGGGGAGTAGACCGAATCGAAAGCAGAAGCGGTGCCACTAATTGGACGCCAACCAAAATGACCAAAATCTTACGCGTAGGCGAAAATGAAGGTGCGTGAAAAGGGCAGGAAGTACGAGCCGAGCAGCATGTAGTAGTGCCCCCAAACCCTCTGAACACCAAATGAAGTCAAGGGGGAACTGCGAGTCTTGAGACTGCTGAGGAGAAGGGGGAGGTTTATTAAGCAAAAAACTACAACGAATTAGTGGTATTTTATCGAAAAAAAGGCATAGAGACAAAGTCCCCAACACTTCGCAAAATTAACTTCGCGGAGTAAAAGTAACCGGATCACAAGTGGGCATAGCTCTGTATTTTAGTAGCACACTGATAAAAAAAACCCCGTAAAGGCACGATGTAGATGGGGGGGAGTAACACCTCTTTCTACTGAAAAAATTCCCCTTTAGCTGTGTTGTGCAAGGCAGGGGCTTTAACCCCGTAGCTTGTTATGTGCAACGGACTACAGAGTAAACACGCCTTATTATCCGTGGTATTTCTGTTTCTGCCCGAATCGAGTGGTCCTGCATCGGAAGAAAGGGGACATGTCATGCTAAGTCAAGGTTTTAAATTAGTCCCGACGTTACGTAAAGCCAGATACCCACCTTGACCAAAACGTAAAATCGAGAAGTAGTGGGGGCTTTTTCGTATTAAGAGAGGGAGGGGAGAGGGGGAGGGGGGGGTGGGGGAGGGGGGGGGGGGGGTGGCAGGGCGGTATGGGGCACAACAGGATGACTGTGTGTGTCCAGTGGAGTCAGGGTCGGGGGGAGTGGGTGTAGGGGGGGGCATTGGAGGCATGGTGGGGTGGGAGGGGGGCGAGGCGGGGAGGGGCGAGGACTAGGGGGGGTTTGGAGGTCGTGGAGAGGGCGGGTTGGAAGTGGGAAGGGTGGGGGGTGGGGCGGGAGAGGGGGGTGGGCGAGCCAGAGGGGAGCTTGCGCTCGGGTGCATAAAGAATCCGGGGAAGCCGTATGCTGTCTGCCGCAACGAATGGTAGTAGGGGAGGTCGTTAGGACGTTGAAGTGGGATAACTCTGCGGGTGGGCAACGGGCGGATGGTTTTGGGTGGGCGGACTTGGGTCAATACCGGGGAGGGGGGGGTGGGGACGGGGAGAGAGAGGGGGGAAAAAGAAGTCGAGGTGAGGGTAAGCTGGAGAATGCGGGCGGTTGGGTACTGCGAGGTTGGTGTGAGTAGCGGGAGTAGGGGGTCTGCGGGGGTCAGGGGGGGTGAAGGCCGGGGGTAGGGGGGATCCCCAAAGGCGGTTAGAAGACCGGGTTTTGTCTTGTGTGTATTGTTATCTGAGTGGCGAAGCTTCGAAGAGTGTGGGTCAGGCATTAGTTGGGGGACAATCTGTGCGAAGAACGGAAGAACACATCTGGTGCCTCTACGAGATATGCCTTCCGCCGAAGAAACCCTCCGACGTAAAGAAAATGCCGGATGACGGTCGTACCCGCCTCCGTACCAGAAACCGTAGTTTATACTTACAGGACGAAAGTTGTTTAAACGTTACGGGCAAGGGGGAAAGACAATCACTGGTGACGCGGCTTGGTCCGGGTCGCGAGATCGCGTCGATTGAATGACGATGGACTGGTCGGGGAAAGAGAAAAACTGCAGGCGTGTGAAATACAGCCGACCTAACCCCCGGTCCAGGAGGCCAAATTCCATTCACAGGGGGCACAACGAAATTCAAGGGAAGGGCACTTGGACGGTGGCAGTGCTATTACTCGGGGGGTGGACGGGTGAAGGCAGATAGTGCAGGGAAAACACTGGCTGGGGTTTTTCTTCGAGGGAAGCCAAACCGGGGCGAACAGGAAACAGCCATTTCCTTCCACAGGGAAGGGGGCAGCTCAAGATAGCCTGATTCCCCTGTTACGCTCATGTAAGCTAACCCCTCTCCACGAAAGGACACTGAGAAAACTCGCCGTGGAATGATAGTAAAGTCCCTACCGTATCGAATAAAGTAAAAAGTCCTCCCCTCTTCGACTCGGTACTTGTCGGGGGGAGGGGTCTCCGGGTAGCGTTACTGGGCTGCCGTCGCAGAAGATCTCAGATACCGTTACAGAGGAGGAGGAGTTAGAGAAGGCCGCTCAGTCCGTCGGAAATTACAGTCTCGGGGAAAAGCGTAGCATCATAACCAGGCTACAAAGGAAGGCATTTGGTAGGGGCAGTGCCTATCTGGGGTAAAGGGGAGAGTATAGGAGATACCATGGGGTGGATACCACAAAAGTGATATGCTAAAAGGTCCTTACTTCGGGCTGCCGAGTGCCTGCAGAGAGGGGGACAAGCGGAGAAAACCTTCTCCAAAATTCAACCTCTTCATGTCTTCAAAGAAGAGGTACGTAATTGCGGTCAAACAAACCGGGCTGCTGTCGAACGTGGGTCTTGAGAAAGAAACAAAAAAAGGGAGGAGGAGAAAAAACATGAAGCATCAGCATATTGTGACCTCATGAGGGAAAGTCTTACAAACAGTATCGTGGCCTCTGGACCTCGGTAATGAGCGCCAAGCGACGAAAAAAAAGGAGAGGAAAAGAGGCAGATCGTTGGGGATACATCCAAAGGAAAAAGAGGGATGCACTCGTCGAATCACTTACCCCTAAACTTAGCATCCACCAAGGGGGACGCAAAGGAGCTGCTGCTAACCCTGTGTAACGATACCGTAAGGGACGAACGGCAAGTGATTCGTACCGAGGCTACTGAGGGAAAGAAAGGGTTGGTCTTCGAGACTGATTCGAAAAATAGGACCTCAATGGATAAACGGTAATTAGGAAAATTGTCTTACAAGAAAGGGATTTGGTAACTGCTAAAGTGGGCTGCGATACTTCTGACTGTAGGGCAGAAAAAGTCGAGTCTACTTAAAATCAAAATGGGATGAGTTTGGGGTCTAGGAAAGGGAGAAAGATGATACTTCCCAGGGGCTCAAAGCCGATTCAAGGGAACACGTCCACGGCTGGAATTCGATCACTTTGTCCACTGGTTTGAGAAGAAACAGAAAACATTGGGAAGGGGGCCAAGTTCAATGGGACACCCACAGGTAATAGGCAACTGGGCAAGGGACAAGTCTTAAGGCACGAATGCAATGCGTCAGGGTAAATGGAATGAAGGGGGGATACCGGTCGGGCTGGGGTTGGAGAAACGAGGGCTGGATCCTTAACCACCACACACATTCATTGGGGCAAACCACACGAAATGTGCTACGAACTTCTAAAAAAATGGAGGCTGAAACAGGGACTTCGTGAGGAGTCATGAGTGGTCATTATGTTGGGGCTCCCACTGAAAGGGGGGATTAAAGAAAATATGTTTGGGACCTGTGTAGATCAAAAAGAATCCATTCCCAAGGGGACTCATGATGGACGGGTGTAGTCGTGTAGAGCGGGGGAAAGAGACTACGGACTGGACAAAAAGGTTAGTCGTGGGAGGAAAAGGACCATAACACTACTCCTCTGGCAAAGTATATGGGTGTAAAAACGTACTATTATAAACTCTAACAATACGGCGGGCGGGGGGGGAGGGAAGTCCAGAGAGAGCGAGGCAAAATCAAAAAAAATGTCAAACCCGGGAGCCAAATCGAGCCGAAAAAGGGAACGAACATTGTAATGCCGCACGACAGCACCTGTCTCTTTTGTTAACAAACAGAGAGTGCGGTTCTAGAGTCAGTTCCCGTTGGGGGGGACGGAGGAATAGAAGCCACCCGACGTTGGTCTATGCCACACTCAAGGTCGATGGATGCAGGTCCGGGTGATGTGCTTCGAGGACGGGAGATATTAAATAGGGCACGCCCATGGGGTGGGTAGCGCTTCCTATACGAGACTGCCTTTTCTCCTTGGGAAAAAGTCAGACTTTTTGTGGAAAACCTCACAAGATCATACTGCCTCCTTTACTCGTAGGGAAATACGCGCCAAAACCTGTGAGATGAGCAGTAGCGTGAGCTAACCCCACGGTTGTTATGGGGGATGCGGGCCCTCAGTATTACCGGCCTCGGGTGGCTACGAGCAACAAAAGTGGAGACGGGTGGGGGGAGTCCAGTGGTGAGGGGAGATTTGAGTGTAAAATGGGTGGGGGGGGTTTTGGGGAGTGGTTTAAGAGAGGGATCTGAGCCCAGTGGAGGTGAAGAGGTAGGGTAGGTGGTTGGAAAAATCTACCCCGGGCGTAAATTCCCAAAAACGGGTTTGCGAATTTGACTGCGGATTCGCATTATTTTTCAGTGTGGGTAATGGAACTGGGGTACATTGGTGGTCAGAGCTCTCAGGTCGGCCTATTGTAAGCAGGCAAGACCCTAAAAAAAATTGTGTTGTGTGAAATGGGAAACACGCACTAAAACTATCATGTCAATACTGCAAGTCACAGTAATTGGTTCTGTCGTGGGGGAGAATGGATCTGGTGGTGCAACTAGGCCGACCTTCTCTCATTGGGGTTCGTAAAACAGGAAATACACACTCATCGGTAGTCAGTTGTGACAGAAGAAGCAGTGCGGCTACTCCGGTAAACGGCTGTGCTGGAACTATGAAACCCGTTCCCGTGACAGCGCTCGTGAACCAAGAAGTCCTCCGAAAACACCTTCTTGGGATAGGGTGCGGGGGAGTATCTTGGACTTAAGTTAGTGGTAACGGGCATCTCGTCGTAGATGAAGGGGGGACGAGCGTATAGGGGCGCAATTACTCCACTTGTGGGGTAAGCGGAACGGTGAGCCAGTGAAAGAACGGAACGCAAAGGCTACTATTCAGAATTGAGTCCGCAGAGAAGATCCATCTAAAAGGGTTCTCGAAATAGGGTATAATGAGCACCGGGGACAGTGGGAGTGGGGTGGTGAGAGTCAACTCTCATCGATTAGTATGGTTAGGGTAATGGGTCTACGAGAGGTGACGTTGGGGGGAGGCGAGGAGGGTGTGTCCGGGTTGAGAGATGCACGCAGAGGGGGGGGGGGGTTACTAGCAAGTATGGGGCGTGGGGAAATGGGGGATAATAAGCAACAGACACTCCACCTCACCCTAAAGTCAAAACAAGGCAGCATGGGGAACCTCGGTAAAGACTCTTAAGAAATGCCTGGTATGGCGTTGCATTTAGACTTTTTCTTCGGCGCTTGGGGAGGCTGATAAAGTGGAGGGTGGTCAGGGGTTGGAAACCGAGATGACTGACCATTGTGCGATAACATCAGTTTGATCCTAGGTCCCCACCGTTTGGGGGGCTAATACAAAAACCACCTATTTCCCCATCTGGGCAGCTATGTTGCGCTAAAGGGACACAAGGGGAGACTTTGCGCTATACAATGGGGGCGTCGGAAGACGGAAGATGGAAAGGGGAGTAGGGCAAACAGGGGGAGGGAACGCGTTTATGGAACACCCCATCCCCGCTATAAAAGCCGCACCTGCTAGCGGGGAGTGTGACGAGTGTTCAAACTATCGAGGAAGGGAGGGGGGGTTCAAAACTATAGATCGAAACAACCCAACGTTTCTTGAGTTCCCTCTCGTCTCGGTCGCACCCCCTACCTTAGCGCATAAGTACGTGCCCTAGAAAACTATGCAGCGTGCGGAGTTGAGGAATGGGGGGAACTAAGGGTAAATCGGTGGGGCACAGAATAAAGAAACTCAGGTTACAGGAGAAGACTAACATCCTGAAACCCTGGGGAACTGCGAGACGAGGAAAAAGGAGGAGGCGAAAAAAGTGAAAATGCGTTTATGGGGGGGGGAGAGCAAAGGGGGGTTCGAGTCTGTAGTCGAGGCCAGTGACAAAAGGGGAAAACCAGTGGGCGTAGTCCCGAGGGAGGCGATTGTACAATAAAATCCACCCGGGACGGATTACCGGGCGTCGTGGGGTTCTTCACTGTTCCAATGCCGGAAGCGTGTCGATGTGCGGCGGACTGGTGTGAAAAAAGGAAATTATTCATCAAAAAAAGGGGCAGACAGAGGGGGGCGTAGGTAAAAGCAAGGCAGTCATCGAACTCCAGCAGAACGGTTGAGGACGAAAAGGGGGGAGCAAACGCGAATGAACCAATGGTGCGTCTTTTGCTGGTGACAAAATAAAACGGGATGAACGGCAGAAGGGGGGTCTTGTGGGTGGGGGATGACTATGCCCGCCTGTCTCAAAGTTTAAACCGAGTGGAAATCAGAAGCAGCGCAAAGACAGCTGGAGAAGGGATAGAAAACATCATAATGAACACTCCTGCGACCAAAACGAAAACACAAGCAAGTCGAGGGGCTAATGGAAAAAAGTATTAAGTGGCACGAAGTGGACATCCCAGAAGTCTTCCGACAAGGACGATTGACAGGAGGGAAAAAGGATAAAGTGACGGTTGAGGGGTCACGTCGTCGCCATCTGTAGTGCCCCAAACCAGTAACCATTCCCCTACCGAGGAGGAAATGAATGGACTTCGGAGGGTCTAAAAAAAAAGATAGGTAAATCAGCGAGTTTTTCAGGCAAAAAACAACCGCCTTCGGTATCAAGAAAGCATACAGAGAGACAACGTAACAAGGGCTGGGGAAACAAAGAAATCAAACTACCCTGATCACCAGGGGCATTAGCGAGGGTTATTGCACCTAAAAAAACCAACCGTCCCGGTTACAAATCAAAGTTCGGCCCAACCCCGGCGAACTTACGAAATAACCGAAATCGGGATTTGCTCAAGGTTGGGGGGTAGAAGGATCACTTAGAGGCCAGGAGATTTAGGTTGTCACGAAGAAAGTAAGCCCACCCAAGGAAGCTTCTAGACATGGGAGGGAGGAAATATCAGGTCGAGAGTCACCACCTCCTTGGTAAATTTCTATGAGGTTGGAGGGGTAACAGTCGTTCAGGGGTCATCCATATCCAAGACTTAAGCAAGCGACTGATAGAAAAAATAGCTTGTTTTTGGGTCGTACCAACTCTCGGGTCAAGGAAGGGGGAGGCTAAACTGTTCGGGGGAAATGCTGCGAGTGTTACACTTCAGGCACATCCGAGGACTCTGGTCGCGAGTCAAAACCTCAGGCGGGGCGGTGGAAAAAGAGGAGTAGGCTCTATAGTAAGGTTGGGCACACACCAAATTGTGCATTAGACCTGGTGAGATAGGTGGCTACGATAAAACGCTCTGCTCCTTATTATTTAAGGAAACCAGCAGATATACCAAGAGGAAGGAAAATGGAAAGGAACAGGCTCAGGACTACACGGGAACCTTAGGTGTAATACAAGCACGTGTTCGACAATCCACATGGAACCCCAAAAGGGGGACAAAGGGGAAGGGAGCAGCTTCGCAATTTGGAAATCCCCAAGCCCTTTTCGTTTTTAAAGGGATCGGATCATAACGCGACCTTTAAAGACGGCAACAGGACATCACCTCCAAGGCAATGGCGGGGAAGGGGCGATTCTGCAGTTCTATTACAGGGTATTTCCCAATTTAAGCTATCGTGGAACCACTGTGAGGGGGAGGCTCAACAAGAAAGGGCCACATGATCAAAGATGGGGGAGAAGCCGATGCCCCTGTAAGTGAAAATTGAAGGACCGTCCATGGAAAAGATCACGAAGGGGTAAAGAATGGACGTAAATCCAGCCTGTCAGTCCATTTCCAAAAAAGGATGGGGAAAGCATTGTAGATACTGAAAATCTCAATGGGGGGGGGGGTGGAGGGAATCAGCAAAATAAGAGCAGACAAAGCTATGACTCTCTGATTCGTAATCCGATAATTGGGGGCAGTCGCAATTCATTAAGGGAAAGGATAGCAGACAAGCCGAAAACAGTGATAAATTGTGGAGTGCCGCCTTTCGGGGTCTGCTCGGATCTCGATACCAAGTAAAAAATTGGAGGCGGACCAAACCCAAGTTCTGACCTTAAGTTCTTGCGACCCTCAGCAGAGGGGGAAGAGGAGCCACAGCTCCCAAAGGTCGTACAGGAGGTGGTCGAAGAGTAAGTGCGGTCAATAAATATTGCTTGGACTGACTGATCCTCAACAACACCAAGGGAAAGGAAGTAACGGCAGAAAGGCAGCAAAAGGGCTTAGAACTCAATGACTCGATTGAAGGAAACCGAAAAAAGGGTGAGGAAGTGGAAAAGGAGCAAGCTGGAACCTCATTCAATGTAAAACTCTTGAAAAACGAAGGTCAGAACTCGAGCACAAGGGGGGGGGGAAAAAGACCAGACACAAAAAAAGATGGAATCTCTATATGGACCCTAAAACGGAGGCCAGACAAACACTCCATCATTGGTCCGGCCCCTTAGCTTCTATACTAGGAGAAGGGAATGGCTAGCATTGATTCTGTGGGCGGCATTAATAAATCACTAGTAGGCAGAGGTTGTACTTCAGGAGGATTCGGACTGAGTACTGAACAAGACGCCCGACGACAAACGGGGGAAAGAAGAGGGAGGGAAAGTCTACGAATGACGAGCTTGACGTACGTGCGGCAAACAGGCGTAAAAAATTTCTATGGAAATCATTTGTTATCGTGTGTTTCAGTGACTTGATAAGGGGGAAGAAGACGAGGGAACGGACAAAGTAATGAAGGGAATGGCTAAGTGAACTTGTTGTGGGATCAACAGAACGGTAAGGGGAAAAGCTGCCGTCCATGCGGAAAGAACATCGTAACACATTCAAAACAAGACGACGGCACATGTCATTGCGGGGCCGTTGTTACGGCTTACACTGTTATGATTCGAGAAGCCGTTGTACCGTCAAGAAAAAACCATTTGTGGCGGACCAAGCAAGTGGGAGACGAATGGGCAGGGCAAGGAAAAACGTCGGACTTCCGTGGCAAATGGGAAAAAAGGTGCCCTGTATTAGAGAGGTGGAAAGGGGTATGAGAAATCTCATTAAAAGTAGAGGAGGGTGGAGAGGGCCGTCGTTACAAGCTACCAAAAATATGTGTAAGGTTCGCCTCGAATGCAGAAAGAGGGCAAAAAGGAATGGAAGACGAAACCTCACTCAGATGGAAACTACCATGACAGAAGTTTTGTGATTGAAAGCACGCGGCATAAAACGTCGTCATAACGAAAGTTAACTGATGCAGATAAAAAATCGAGGCCGGAACGTTACTCCAAGTATTACCGCAAATCGGACCACCGGCTTTCTTCATTTATCGGCGTCAGATAAGGTCCAAAAACTCGATGAAGGGCTCTCTTCTATTTTGTATCCCGGGTTTTAAGGGGAATGAAGAGGAAACACTAGAACTGATCAACTGGACAGCATCAATTGGGAAAGTAAGCAGTGTCCTAGTCTTGCAGGGAGAAAAAGAATAATGTTGAAAGCGCCTACTTTTCTGCCTTGTCGGAATTTGGGGAACAAAATCACGAGGACGGATCGACGGTTGGCCGGAAAGGATCAAAGCTCACAAGAACCGTGGATGTGACAGGACGTTCCTCGCCAAAAGGGTTGGGGACTAACTCTATTAATTTTTAAACCACGGGGGGTGTGTGAAAAAAAAACGGTGGTTGACAATCAGAGAAGCGGCCGAATGAACCAACCGGTTAAGAGGAGGAGGACCGCTATCTACTTCCTTTGTAGCAAGTTACTGGATGGGGATGCCTGAAGACAGGCGAGCCCAACTACACCTCACTTTGGTTTGGGGTGGAGTAAAAAAGACCGGCCTTATCGAATATAAAAATAGAAGTAAAAAGGAATGGAATCCATCTAATGACACTTAGCTGGGGTTGGAGCCTACTAGGACGGACTCGCCTACAAGATCTGGACACTGGCCCCGTACAGAGAAGAGTCGCACGTGTTTCAAACGTATTGGATAGGCAGACTTTGGTTTGAGGGGGGAAACGTTGCAGGCGAGGATAGATAGCAAGAGGAGATTATCCCACAACGGGTTAGGGCCATTTTATTAGGGGTTTCGTCGGGGAGCGATGAGCGTGAATTAAAAGGCTCTCCACGTCGATGTCAGAGCGCAGGGGGACACACGTGGGAAAACGTGAACGTGATAAGTCAACCCACCCCAAGAGGAAGAAAAAGTGGAATTGGGAACCACGCTAACGATCCGACGACATTGTTCCTTGCAGGCATAATCCACCCGGTTGAAGGAAATCACAGAGGGGAGTCTTGGATTGATAAAACAATCGAGTATGCGTGTCCCTAACGATGACTAGCCCCGTGAAGACCTTTGGTACTAGCCTTCCGGGTGATCGCGGTGCCACTGTAAGGCCGTCACCAAGTGGGGTGGGGGGGATGGGGGGGGAAGGGAAACTGAGGGGGGGTCGCGGATGGGTCATTTTTGTGTCATTTCATTAAGTGACACGGACGCGGTAAAACGGAAGGATGATACATTGCTCCCAGTGTGGGCAGGAAGGGGAGAATTGGGTAAAATAAAGGAACTGGTTGTCACTTGTGGAGAGGCAAGGGTCCTTGTTCTTCGAAAAAGCTAACCACACGGCGAAAAAAAAATAACGAAAGTTCCCAGAGCGGGTTGAGGACCTGGATGGAATAGCTGGGAGCCCGGAGAAAAAGGGGGGTCAAGGAATGGTCGGGTAGCAGTATGTGATTGTTCTGGGGGGACACCGATTGAAAGGGGGGGGGAGCCCTCCCCTGCAGACACAGGGCGGATAGGGGGCTTGTCTATTGAGGGAATGAGTTATACAACTGTGATTTGTCGACCCCTCGAGAAACAAACAAGAGGAGGGAAGGGAAAAATAAAAAAGGAAAAGAGGGTCCGCACCCCAATAGGAGGCGCAACAGACGGCCCAAAATCTAAAAAAGAACTCAAAACGGATTATAAAGATGCATTGGTTTGCCTAGGGGTAAGAAAAGAAGAAGAGACAGTTACGGATAATAACACAGACAGAAAACAATGTTTATAGTCCCCGAAGTCTCCGCCAGCTAAACGAACCCGCTGTCCTGGATTATGGTGGTGCGGGCAACGGGGGGGGGGAAGGAGAATGATTGAGGCAAAAAAGAACCCAGTGACCAGCAGACGAGTGAACCAGAATTCGATTCAGGGACAGACACCTGGGGTACACCCGCGTCTTGGTACGGAATGGCGGGAAAAAGGCCTGAACGGTCGAGTGGCGAACGACGTGGGAAAGTGATGATTCAGACCAAGGCAGCCCGGGAAAAGGCGGAAACGGCAAGAACTTCGGACTACATCAACAATTGCGAGAAGTCGCCATGGGGACAAGGAGGGAAAAAAAGGAAACAGGCGAATGGAGCGTGGGCGTCACTAAGGTTTTGCGAGGGCTGTGGATGCTACGGTAGCCCGGGCCGGTTCTGGGGAGCCAAAAGTTTTCCCCCCTTAGAATAAGAAGCTATCCAACTCATCGATGCGACAGGGGGGTAATATCCAGGGCACTAGCACTCATTAGACCAAACTACTACAACTAGGAAAGGAGGCGGGTGGGGCTTAACTAAGGCGTGAAAAGAATACGGGGACACTAAGTTCGGAACCAAATTCTGGAAAGAAGAAACAAAGTCTGTGAAACAAAGAAGACGATTATATTTGAAGTTGGATGTAAACTAAAATAATCGCGGAAACGCATCGTGTCAGGTTGAAACAACCAAGAAACATCCAGAAAACAAAAGACCGCTGACGTTAATGCACGGGACTTCTAGGGAGGTCTGATGATGGAGGGAGCCTTCTTAAGAAAACAAACAGACCGTCAGATGTATCGTGTGACAAATGCCGACCAAGAGAGAAAAAGGACACGGAGTCAAAAGGTCATCGGACAAAGGCGTAAAAAACTGAGATCAAAACGGTTGATTCGCCAGTCCAAGGAATAAAAAAACCAACAAAGAAACCTCCATTTTAAAAAGTTCATGGAAAACCCGTTGGCGGCGACAGTAAAGATACAGGTTAACCTTGAGCTTTAGTTGTCATCCTGGTATCACCAGTAAGATTGGAGGAAAGAAAAAGAAAGAAAAAGTAAGATTGCTCAAATCGGCTTGATGGCACTCCGTCGCGCCATACCCATGACTTCATGAAAAAAGGTGAGTAGGGGAAACTCGGTTGCGCGAAAAAAAGCAGACCACTGTCTACCGAAACTAAAAAAATAGCGGTTTTGATGGGACTTAAGCCCGGAGTCCCCGGGAGGTTGTAACGGACGTTGCGGCTCCCCGTACGTTGCCACCGTCGAAAAAAATAATCTATTTATCAGGAGGGAGGAAACAGGACAGATGAAGAGGCGGGGGAAATCTAGGACGCAATAAAAAACCGGGCCGTCTTGTGGGTTTAATATCGGTAGCTCTATCGTCCTGTTTTCCCACAAGAGGGGTGGGCCAGAAGTGTATAAGGGAGGTGACAGACGAAGAAACGCTTCAGGTCGAATCCTCCTTATGTGGAGGCAAAGAGGCCACGATGGTAACCGCCAAACGTAACGGGAATAAACAGCGCAGGAACGGGGGTCAGCGATTTGCTACTCAAGGCCAACGAGAAAAAAGGGCCGGACAGGGAAGGGTGAAAGACAATTGCACCTCGCAATCGCGATTGGAGGAAAAGAGCCTTGGGCGTGGGGGACAGTGACTGGTAGATCAGACACGGACCGTCATCAACGCCGGCCATTTCTGCAGAATTCCATTCAATTCATTAGGGGCTTAGGAAGGGGGGGAGAGGAATGGGGTGAATTGACCCCGTTTGAAGAAGATAGTCAAGGACCACGGGGATGGGGGGGTAAATGAGCAACCAGACTCCTTAATCTGCGTGCAGAACGGGTGCAATTCAGGTCAACCGGGCGTCAATACAAAGTGCCCTCGGCAACGAGCAAATGAGGAGCAAGTAAAAAAAGAGAAGGGGGACCGCATCTGAAGGTCAAAAGAATTAGCGAAGTATGTCGGGGGCCGGGTTACAATACCAAGCCTGATTGTACGCCAGTGTCGTAAGGCTAAAAAAAGTTCTTCGACTCCGTCTCGAATCCGGATCTAAGCACCTCTTAAAACTTCGTATAAGCATCACTGCCGTCTACATTACCGTCAAGAAAAAGGGAGTACAGCAGCGCCGGGGCGACCCCAGGGAAGAGGGGCAAATCATTCGGGGGGAAAGTGCGACTGATAGGGTGCCACGGATGGGCTGCAAAAGTGAAGAAAAAAAATGACGCACCCCACAGACAACTTGCCTAAAGATTCGGGGGGCGAGACAAAGGCCATTTGGAAACTATTTTCCGCGGCTCTGATCCCACGATGAGAAAATTCTGGTGTCCGGAAAAACATAAGGGGCTGAATCGGTCAATCTATTCTGACTTGATTCGACGTTTCGGCTAAAAAAAGAACACACGGAGGGAGAGAGATTCAACGAAGGGAGGAAAAGAAAGTATTGACCGAAATGACCGTTGATGGCCGCAACAGAAGATGTAGAATAGGAGACGGCTGGAGCGCTAACTCTTTATGGCGGCGGCGGTCGGGCTCGCAACGAACAGAGAGAGAGATAAACGGGGGTGGAAGAGAAAAGCAAGCCAATGAGAGAAGGAAACCCTGACCCCACTGGGGCGGCAGAAAAAGCAAGAAAGGGGTCTCAACAGTCTCAAAAAAAAAGTGACGTGGCGACTTTGGTGGGGCGCGGGATTCACGGAAAAGGGGAGGAGCGAATCCTAAAGATACATAGGTGCAAGGGGAAGAATCGAGAAGGGAGAGTAAAGCTCACCATTTATAACCCGCGTTCTACACAATTTTCTTCCGAAACTGTTAGTGATAGAAGGAGAGTAGGCTGTACTCTAAAGGCCAAACGGCGATTCCTGCGCAATCTTTGGATATTTGGGAAGATGAACTGATCAGTTAGTCAGGGAAGAGACGATGAGTGACCCCTTCATTTAGCGAGAATTTTGAACGGGTCGGGGGTTGGTTGGGAGCCGCAAACCACCATTTGAGGTAAAATCAATCAAACAGAGTGAAAAACAAGAAAAAGGAAGGAAACAAGCAACGACATGAAAAGGTCAAAGGGGACATGGAGGATGTTATCTGAACGATCAGAAGAACGACAGGCAAGGGGGGGGGATCAGGTCCTACCCAATGTCCTACTGGCAAA
>Ga0179591_1311638_pt1 | contig 15982 bp, 20 predicted proteins | sample CZOMad2_1_08_16f_FD_182891 | JGI IMG/M metagenome (GOLD analysis project Ga0179591, IMG submission 182891) | Vadose zone soil fungal communities from Angelo Coast Range Reserve, California, USA - CZOMad2_1_08_16fungal (PacBio error correction) | ecosystem: Environmental > Terrestrial > Soil >...
CCGCCTAGAAAAGAAGAAACTGGAGGTCCTAGGGAAGAGGGAAAAGGCACCAAAAATGACCAGGGAAAAGTGAACATATTCAAAAAACTACGCGAGAGAACAAGAAACAGGAACTCAGGGGAGAAGGATTTAAAAAACGAGGGAAAGAGGACAGGAAAAGGGGGGGTTTTGCCCCCGTTTGAGGGACTATTTAATGGGTCCACGAGAATAATGCACGGATGAATGGGAATCAAGAACCTGGAATAGGAGGAGTCAAAGGGCACGGGGGATCAAAAGGGGTGACAGTCCAGGAAATAGGGCGACGTAGCCGATCATCAGTGTCACACAACCAGGGAAAACTCGAAAGGATGAAAAAAAAAAAAAATGGGGGAAATTCGGAAGAGCAACTTAAAAAAACGTGTTCGGGATCGGATGAGAGGGGGGGGTTTTGGGAAAGAAGCTCGACTAAGATGGGGTCGTGTCCCAAGACCAGGAAAAAGGAAATATAACATCATTCCAAGCAAGGAACTGCAGAGTTAATCCAGGGGGAATACTTTTTCGGGGGGTAGAGCCGAAAAAAGCACGACTTGCATGCTCCGAAGCGGGGGGGGGGGGGGGGGTTAGGGGGGGGGCAGGAAATCGCCTAAGGCATAAACACCTCCCCTAAGACTCTCACCAAGGTGTAGAGAATAGTGGGAGTAAGGGAAAAGTCAAAGGGAAAAAGGATCTCCGGGAGCGGTTCCAGCACCATCCACGGACAAGGAGTCACAGCAAAAAAAGACCGAGAAAGGCGGTCATAAACGAGCCAGCAAACCTCGCGCAAAAGGCAACAAGCCTTAAAAGACCACCTTGGGCCAATGCGTGTTGGGAAACTTGAAATTTCCGCAAACGGGGGGTCAGGGGGCCAACCAAGGGAAGCCATAGAGGCGGGGGGATTTGGGGAGGAGGAAAGAGAATATGCCACGTGGGGAGGAAGGGGAAACGAAAAACCTACAGGTACCAGTTGATGGGTAACTCGTAGGCCCGCTCGAGGCGCGCAACCTTGGAGTCTGGAAAAAAGGAAATTGGGGGGGTCCGCCCGAAAACCATGCGGCGGTGAATCAAATGGTTAAGAGTCGGGAAAGCACGGAAAAAAAAAAACACGAAAACGGCTAAAACAACATCCTACTTTATGGGACCTAAAAACAAATGAAAAACGGGGGGGAAACCTGGCGTTCGAAGGAAAGGTCCAGAAGGCTCGGAAAAGGGGAACGTCCTCTTTGTTACTTGAGAAAAAATCCGTAAAAAAAAAAGAAAGAAAGGGGGGGGGGTCAGTAAAAACCGTTTGTCGACATACCTTGGGGGAATGTCTTCCGAGTATCATCTGAGAGGGGACCCCAGGGCCGAAGGAGAGGTCTTTGCCCTAAGTCGGTCGATGTCCAGGCACTTTCTATCTTGGGAGAAAAATAAAGGTCAGGGGAAAAAAAGAGGGGCGAGATCGTCGGCACAGGAATGGTGAAACCAGTGGGGGGAACTTTTCCAACTGGAGAGTAAAAAAAAAGGAGAACAGATGAAGCTCACCGGTGCTGGGGAAAGTGCCATGGGGTCCTACTTGACAAGGGGGGGTCGGGGGCGGGGGGGGGGTTTGAAGGGGAAAGGGGGATCGGTAATACTTGGATCAATGGACGGGAAGCGCCCTGGGAATGTTGGGAAGGAATCTGGGGAAACAGTGGGATACCGAGCTGATTTCGGCTGTCCACGCCCTCAATTTCAACGGAGTTAATCCAAACAGAGAAAGGGGAAAATTAAATGCACAAGGATGCAAAGATCGCCTTGGCCACTTCTCGGCGATAGAAAAAAAAAAAATTGATAGCCCGAGGCGGGGCAACTGGGATCGCAGTGTTCTTGTGGGTGTCATGAGCCAAGGAAAGGGGGACTGGGGAGAGGACCCGACGAGTCCAAAAAGAAAGCTTTCTCGGCGGAGAAACAGAATTAAAAAGAAAACCAAGTCGTCAGCAAGCTGACGCAACGAGGAACCGGGTCCCCTTCGTTTTCGGACCCCTCCCTGTTCTCTTCCAGTTCTAGACTTTTAATCTAAAGTCACGAAAAAGAAAGACTTTTACGCCTCTGGGGGGGGAAAACATAACCAAAAGGGAAAAAGTTGCCTAAAACTTGCGAGAGGATCTAAGGAGGGCAACCCCCTGCCTCGAATTTCCGTCAAGATGGCGGAACTGTATGAAAGGTAAAAAACCGAGAAAAAGGAATACTACCATGGAAGCAACGCACCCCAGATCTAGAAGAAAGGGAAACCGAAAAACAAAGGAAGGACTGTACTCGCCGGGAAAAACAGGGGGGATAACGAAAGGCAGGAGCCGCCGCCCCTTCGTTTCGAAACTCGGGGCCTCAGGGAAAAAAAAGAGAGAGGAAAGGGTGCCGACGCGCAAAGGGGGTTGAACCGGAGCGTGCGGTTGGCAGGGTCCTGCTGAGAAAATCGTTGAAAAAAAAAATTAGAAAAATCAAAAAAAGAAGAGAAAATCGCCACGTAACCCAAAACGGAAGGGGGAGTAAATAAAAAAGGGCAAAGACCTCGGAAAGCGGGCTTCTGCGAAAATTGTTCTCGAGAATAAGGGTGGAAAAAAATCAGAACTAAAAAAACACGGAGGAGGGAGAAGATAGAGATCAGCATCCGAAGGGAGAGAGATCGGACGGGCGAGAAAAAAAAAGGGTGGAAGAAAATTTACTCAGGAAAGAAGGACTATTCGAAAATGGGGACTAAGGGAGTACCTGGGGGGGGGGGGTTAATTATAAAGCAAAAGAAAAGTGCCCACGAAGGGGAATTAAAAAAAAGAAAAAAAGCCTGCGTCTGACAGGAGGTGTCTACGCCAACCTTAATAGGAAAGTGGCGGAAGACTCCCAAAGGCAGAAAGAAAGGCGGCAATTAGGGACGGCCATCAGGGGACCGCATATCGTACAGGCATTCTCGCTGCTTGGAAAAAAAAGGGTCCTCCCATAGATCGAAGGCGCGGAAAAAAAAGTAGGAGAGGGGGTGAGGAAGAAGGTGAGGGAAGATGAGGGGACAGTCCTAAATCGACTCACCTTTCCGGCGGTTCCCTAGTGAAGAAATTAGAAAACGCTCGAAAAGAGGGCCAAAGGAGGGGGGGTCTGTGGACAAGGAAAAACGCGGGAAAGAGGGCATTAAGGAAGGAGGAATGAAGTAAAAAGGAACAAAAAGGAGATGTCATTCGTAAGGGGTCTTTGTAGGGGAAGAAATTAAGAAAGTGTATAAAGGCGGCCAGCGGGGAAGCGTCAGGGTAAAACGCAGTTCAACACATCGGGGGGAACATAACAACAAGAGAAAACATAGTTCAAAAACTGATACCCAGTCTGGAGGCGATGAACGGAAAAGAGAATAAGAGACAAAAGGCAGAAGATCGGCATCACAAGTGCAAAAAAGGACGTCTAGTCTGTAATTACAAGGATGAAAGCAAGTCATAGGAACAAAATTGAAGAAGAGGGCAAAGAGTAAGAAGGGAGGAAAAAAAAAGGTCCTTAAGGCAAAAAGAACCAGGCGATGTACGAAAGAATAGAAAGGGCAGAAAGGAAAGGGATCTTGAAAAAAAGGGCAAGGAAGAAAGACAAGGATCTCTCCCAGGAACGCCAACTGCGTGGGAAATTCGTCGAGGAGAAAAAAGAAGACAATTTGGGGCCAAGAAGTGGGGGAAAAATAAAACAGAGATGAAAAGCACCGCTGGGGCAGACTCAAAATGGGACCCTACAAAGGAGAGGAATTGAGGAAAGGAGTTGTCAAGGGAAGGAGGGAAGGAGAACAAGAGGGAGCTGAATGGGACGCCGCGACCATGAACGCGAAAAGCTTCATCGCACAGTAAGCCCCTACAAGGGAAAATGCGGAGAGAGGAAGATGAAAGGATACCACGAAATATGGCCGCGCCTTGCTGAACTGACAGAATCGGGGAAAAAAAAAGACATGGAGATTGGCGGGGGGAAAATAGTCGGGAAAGTGTCTGGGAGGAGGGCAAAAAAAAAGGGGGGGGCAGGGGACCAGCCGCTCAACTGAAGTACCGCCAAAAACCTGGGTGCAGGCCGGGGACTGAGAGACACTCAAGAAGTCTCAAGGGCTACGAGGATCAAAGGGGAAGGGCGGGAGTTGGCCCGGCGCCTTCCTCAACGCCGGTGCCGTTACCTCTTAACTGGGGGGGGGGAAAAACTCTAGCAAATGACTCAAAAATGTTTGCCGGGGAGAAGAAAAGAACGGGGACGAAAAACGAACCGCATTTCCCATTGGTGTTTCTATAATTCCTGGACTCCGTGCGAACCGGGGGCGGAAAGGGACTATGGGGGAAGGGGGACTAGACGCCTTCGGAAAAAGTGATGGTAATGAACCGCTACATGTCCATAAGGTTGAATGATGACATAAAAAAAGGTTTCCAATCTTGGGAAAGGAACCAAAAGGTTCCTCTAAAAAGGGAAGAGTGAGTTGGAAACTAAGGAGAAAAATTTTCCTGAAACACCGCCCCGAAAAAGAAGCTAAAAAAAACAAGGGGGGGGGGGGGGGGAAAGGGAGAGGGCTCTTTGGGGGGGAAATCGAAGGTCTTAAACGGTTTTAGAAGGGGACCTCGGGGAGGTTCTTATGAGTGTCGGGGAAGGGAAGTATACTCACCACTTATTTGATATTACTTCTACAAAAAAACAACACCAAGCCCGAAGTCATAAGGAAACACGGAAGGCGATCTGGGACACCTTTCCTTTACAGACCTTCAGACCAAGGTCTCAGAAAAACCATGTGTGGGAAAGAGGGAACCTGAGAATCTCTTTCCCCTCTGGAGATATTTCCTGGACGTGGCCAGGGAGGGGAAACAGGGCTTTCTGAAGGGTGAGGACAAAATCAAAAGGGGTCCTGGACAACTCCAACTCTCAGAGGTATCTCGTGGATCCACTCGTCCGAAAAAAGGGGGCCCAACAAAAAGAACTAAAGGTAAGGGTGAGGAAGAAGGTTGAAGGTGATGGGGAGGCTACTTCAGGTGGACTTTCTGAAAGGGGGCACCTCTACACTCTTTTTTCAGGTTGTGGGGGGGGGGTGCAAGAAGAAAAAAAAAAAAAATCTAGGGGATAAAACGAAAAGAAAGAAAGGGAGAGGGAGGGGAAAAAGACGATCTCAAAAAAAAAAAATAGGAGAAGATAGAGAGCCGCTTCGAGCGGCCTGAGGGTTCAAAAGATTTGGGAGGGGGGAAAAGGCATCCGTGTGAGAAGGTAAAGGCCGCCCTAAGGGGAATACTCGAAAGATAAAGTGACAAAAGAAGATGCAGAAAAACAGTGGTGTGTTGTCAACCAGGGGGTTGCCCCTGAGGAGGGGACACGAGATCATGCGGATGACGTGGGGGGCCAATAACAACCGGGTGGGGGAAAGGATTGGGAAAAAATGGGGGGGGGGCAGAGACCGGACATGAAAGGCCATAAATAGGTCTACCGAGGGGAGATCAGCAGGGTAAAAAAAGAACGGGGGGGAAAAGGGGGGGAGGAGGTGGAAGACCAGGGACCGGCGAGAGATCACCAAAGTCTTGGGGGGCATTAGACAGGAATCGTTGATGGGTGTTTTTGTGGCTCACAAAAAAGGATTGGGGGGGAGGGGGACAAGGAGAGGGAAGGCAAAGAGACCAGCTTCATCGGACCACCTTCATGTTTTATCAAAACACTGGAAAGTGTCAAATGGGGGGGGGCTAAAAAAAGCCGTCCTAGAATCCTATTACCCAATTGTTTGAGCCTGGTTTTTGAGGTGGGGGGGGGGGGTGGGCCAGGAAATCAGACTTGTCAGGGGCCAAAGATCTAAAAAAAAGGGGGGGGGGGGATATGAGGAAAGGGAAGGGGTGCGAATAACGAGGGTTGTCAAAATAAAAAATGAAACGAATGGAAAAAGACTGGACCCTGCTTTCGAAAAAAGGGGAGGGTTTAAAAGCAGCGGACCAAATGCGTTAATCTAAGATCAACGGTGCTCCACTTCTCTGGACCAAATGAAAAAGGACTTTTTCTCAAAGGGGGGAAGGGGGCCAAGGGAAAAGGAAAGGACATGAAAAGAAAAATCTTCTGGATGTCACAGGTTGCCTTGGGGGCGGTCACGATCACGTAAATACAAAACCCCCAAAGGGGGGGAAAAAATCCAAGGCCGACGTAAAAAGTTGGTGTAACTACCGTATGGCCAAACGGAGGTGGGAGGGGGGAAAAGGTAACGTTGGGTGTTGGGGGACACACGGTCAAACCGCACCATGTGCGGTCAAACCAAAATGGGGGAAAAAGAAGAATGAGGGGGGTAACCCCAAGAGCAATTTCCTGAAAAAAAAACGGGGCTAAAAATAAAGAAGAACCGATCCTATGCATGAGTTGACGAAGAATGGGGGGTAAAAGAGGGGGAAAGTGAAGGGGGAGTTCCAGTTCTTGCCATGAAAGAGGGTCTTGTCTGAGTCTCAAAACCCCTGGCATTTTTGAGGGGGAAGAAGGGGGTTCGGGGGACGGCCGAAGCAGAGAAGACCGAATACCTGGCAGGAAATTACGAGGTGTGGAAGGTTCAAAGGGGGGGATTCAGGCAGGGGGGGGTGTCCGACAGCCTGTGAGCGCTTGAGCAAACCCTAACAGGTCGGGGGGCGACGTGAAAAGGGTCGGGGGGGGAAATCTGTAGGCAAAAGGGGTGAAAAGGGGTCTTTGCCAACTGGGTGCTTTGCTGAACCTAACGTTGGAGGGGAAGTGTGCCAGGGCAGGGAACTCGGCGGGCTTTCAAGTTTCCGGTGGGGTGGAAAGATCGGGGATATTCGTGAGATCTGTTCCTGGAAGGAAAAAAGCGGGGGGTGTGGAAGGGAAGAACGTCCTCAGTAATTCAGAATGGCAGAGTCGCTGACTCCCACTAAGAAAAAGAAAAAGAAGGAGAAGCAGTGAAAAATCTTCATGGGTGGGTTCGAAGACTTCAAGAGGCGATGAGGGGGGGGAACAAAATCAAACCCGGTGGCCTCACGTGAGAGAAATTTTTCGGGGGGTTACCTTGTTTTAGACCGGGGAGAAAAGGAAAAATTCACTGAGAAGGTCAGAGTAAACTCCGCTCGAACAAAGAATTGGAGAATACAAAAAGAGGTCAAAAAAGGCCCTATTGGGGGAAAAAGGATAGACAGGGTTTGGGGAAATGAAGTTATCGACGGGGGGGCCCGAGGAGTACGGGGGAAGAAAAGAGAAAGAAAGTTAAAAACGAAAAAACAAAAACTTTACGGCCTCAGGGAGTAACGCTCACGGAAAAAAAAGGGGGATTTCAGCAGATAAGAACGTCCGATATTGGACAATGGACTACAAAAAAAGAAAAAAAAAACTGGACTGTGGGAAACAGGGATCCCAACCTACTGATCAAGAAAAAACTGAAAAAGACAATGTAACGATTCAGGGCACGGTGGACTGAAGTCAGACACGCAGGGAGGGACGCTAACCAAGAAGGGAAAAGGAAGAAAACGGGGGGAAGCCCATCTCTAAAAGGGTCCGACGAAGGGACTTGTGGGACGAAGTTTGAGGTCGGGGGAAAGGAAAGCGAGTCTTTAAATCAGACAATGTCAGCCAAGTGCCAATAAGAAAAAAAAAAAGTCTTCCAAGGGGGGGAGGGGGAAACCACGTGGTGAATGAAACTGCTCCTCCCTCCAGGGTCAAAAAAACCAGGGGGGGAATTCCGATGGAAGTGAAAAAAAAAAAAAATATCAGTAGAAAAAAAACACCACAACACAGGGATGAGTAAAATATGAGAGGCCCGGGATCAATTGTACAAAATTGAGGAGGAACGGAAAGAAAAAAGGTTAAGAAGTGAAGAAATCCAGGAGAGATGGATCTTGGCACCTTTGAGGGGTTAAGGAGCAAGGAGATAAAGGAAAGGAACCGAAGGGATTCCAAACACAGAAACGGACTTCTTTTGTCGCACTTCCGTAGGCGACACCACGTGGGAAGGGATTGAAAACTTGGGGAAAGGGAAGTGCAAAAAAAAAGGTCAAAATAAGGACAAAAAGCACATGAATACAGTGCAAGGAAGAATCTGTATTCCGTTCGGAGAAAGAAGAGTCTGAAGGGGCAGGGGAAAGGCGAACAGGGAGTCCGGAAATGGAGTACGTTCAAACTAAACTGAAGAAAGGGGGTCGTTCTTGGTGCCCGGGGAGCTCTTCAGGCCCTTGCAAAAAAAGGTTTGTGGGAAAAAAAAATTAGGAAAAGTGGATCTGGATAATAGACTCAAAAGGAGGACACTTAGAAGTGGCAAAGTAACATGAAGGGGGCGGTGGGAGAATCCGAAGTTGAAAAAACCGGAAGGAAAAAATTGAGAGTCTGATGGCACGACCCGACCCATCTGGGAAAAGAAAAAAACATCGGGAAAAAAAGGGGAGTCAATTGGCCAAGGGGCGGACAGGGAGGGAGAACGGAGGACAAAGTCAACAGGTCAAACACCATATGACGGCGCTCTTCGATGGGCGACAGACTTGGGGGGGGGGGGAAACAAGGAAAGGGTTAAAAAAATCGGAACATAAAGAGGGATTATAAAAAGGGGTCTTGGCCAACAAGATAAGGCCGAAGTGGAAGAAAATCAAGGTTAAAAAGGGGAGGGATGGAAAAAAAAGGACAAATGGGACGAAGAGGGTAGCAACGTCACACCAGCACTTGGGGAATCGGGGGTCGATGTCCGGAAAGTGAAGGGAAGTAAAAACCCCGGGGGGAAGGACGGAAAAGCAAAATACTCTGGAAAATCGCCCCTACCTTGATCCCGCAAGTCGAGACTGTAAAAAAAAAGAGAAGAGACCGAGAAAAAAAACAAGAAAAGTATAAGGGGAAGGCTCCGATCTGAATCAGGGGAAAGAGATGACTGCATACTGAAACGCAAGTAATGTCTACAAGGGGCCACAGGAAAATCTGAAAAAAAAAAGAGAAATGAAAAGATCAAGGAAAAAAAGAAAAAGACGAAGGGGGAATAAAAAAAAAATTCAACGGAGAACGAATAGAAACCTCATGGCCTTCGGGCGAGTGGGTTAATATTGGGGTACGAAAAAAGGCTAAAAAGGGGAAGGGGACCTTGGGGAAACTAAAGAAGCTCAATGAATGGAGACCGGGGCGGGCTTGCCTGGGGGGAGGGGCCAAGCAAAAGGGGGCAGAGCAAGAGTGAAAAAAGGGAGGTACAAGGGGAATTGGAGTCCGGGGGGGAGGCGCCCTCCTCAACTCAGCTCTCGTTTTCGGATACCCAGCCCAAAAGGTGAGAGGGGGGACCCCTAAAGAAGAAAACTGAACAAAAGCCATTTCCAAGGGTCAGAAGTTAGGAGAAGAGACTGGAAAAAAAGGCGAAAAGTGAATTAACGGACTTGAGGCCTGGGAAGGGTCTAATGGGTACCATGGAAAAGGAGGTTCCAAAGGACCCTTGGCCGTCTTATTTAGACAGCCCCGGGACCTCTCCCAAATATGGGAGGGGTTGAAGGGAAGGACACACCAAAAAAGAACTTCGAAAAAAACAATTGGGGGGGGGGAGAGTCGCATTGAGACTCCTTCATGAAACTCTGGGGAAAGGTAGAAAAGGGTTGGGGGGAAAAAAAACTGAAAGCGGGGAGACCTGAAACACACTGTTAACAAGGGTTCCGATCCTCAACCATCTGGGGAGTGGTGAAGAAAAAGTTCGGAAAGAAATAGAAGAAAGAAGAACTGGAAACTATAAAGAATCGAAGATATAGGCGGGGTCACCTACCTTCCCCAGACGAAGAAGTTCGAGGGAAAAAAAATTTGGGTCATGGACTGTAAGAGGGGGCTAAGGGAATGTCAAAAAAAGTCCGCTACGGACAGTGTCATACTTTGGTCTCTTTCCGGTGTCTGCAACCTTGGGGAAAAAATCCAAAAGGAAGGCAGTCCCCTGGCAGCAACGGGCTTTTCAAAAACCGCTGCAGCGCGGCCTCCGGGGATGGCTCGAGTGAACTGCCAACCTAACGGGGCCAGGGGAGGGGGGGGAACTGACGGGAAAGGGGGGGGGGGTTAAAGAAGGAAAAAAAAGAGGAGGAGAAGGCGCAGACTCGAGCCGATAGAGCCAACAACAGAAGGAAGGAAGAGAATATGAGAAGGAAAGCTGGATGAAAACAGGGGATAGAAACCATGACCACTCGGGGGATAGGCAAAAAGCCACTAAAGGGGAGAGGAGGAGGAACATAAAGGACTCTAGCCGCTTTTCCCTGATGCAGGCCGAGAAAATCTTTGGGGGGAACTCAAAAAAATGGAAAAATGGGAAAAAAAAATAAAGGAGCAGGAAGTGGTGGAGGGCCGGGATGGTTCAGACCGTGGCACGCGTTACTGAAAAGGGACTGGTGGAAGAGGGAAGGAAAGAAAAAAGAGAAGAAGAAATAAGCCATTTCAAAAAAGTGATTACTTCTGAACCAGGTTTTCAGGGTTAAAAGGGGAAACTTCCGAACTCAAAGAGGTTATTTATCGGGGGGTATCGGTTTGGGTAGGGAGTAATCTCAAAAAGAAGACTAGGTGATTAATAAAAAAAAACAAATTGGGAAAAGAGGGAAAGAAAAAAGAGCCCATCTTCCGCATTGTAGGTTATATGCGTGGCAAAAAAAAAGGGTTAGGGGGGGGGACCTACTAATGAGACCCTCGGAAAACAAAAAAAAGGGGGGAAAAGGGCGGAGGGTTGGTGGCAGGAATCCTCCTTCAAAAAGGGAACCAAAACCCCCACTCCAAAGGGGCCCCAAGGGGGGAAGAAAAAGGGGAAGAAGACTGACAATAACCGTGGTTGGAAGCGGCTTGAAAGGGAAGAACCCCTTTCAGGGGGTATCAGGGGGAGGAAGAAACACGAGAAGCTTTGAGACAAAGCACGATCCAGGGGGATTTCCAGGTCACAAAGGGATGAAAACGGGAGAAAGGCCCAGGGAGGGGGTGGCAAAATTTGATGTGAGAATGGGCCTGGCCTTTGCCCTTGCCGAGCCAAAACTCGTCGGGAATTGGACTGCCGAAAAGAAGAGTAAAGAGGGGGTGAGGAGCACGGACCAGACAGTTACCAGGTTTGGCTCTTAGGGACCAAGAGAGAAAAACAAGAAAAGAAAGGGTTTGCTTGGCATCGTCATTACCGGGGCACAAGGACTTGGGAACTTGGGAGGAGGGGGTAGGGAAAAAAAGCCAAATTCGACGAAAAAAAAAAGAGCCGACAACGGGGAAAAGAAGCTAAAGGACGGTCGGGAAGGGAGAAAGAGAAATCGGGGGGACAAACCGAGGCAATGGTTGAACCGATGGGGGAATGTTCAGTCGAGAGGGAAAAAAAAAAAAAAACTTCCAGGGGGAAAAAAGGGGTGAAAAAGGGGATCAAAGAGGAAGGTTCATGTTGTCTTTTTCTCGACTTGGGAGGGGAAAAAATTGTTGAGGTATGGGCACAAAGGGGACCGAGATAAAAATAGGCGCGTCTGAAAACCAGGATGCAGAAAAAGGTTTTAAGGGAAAAAGAAGAAAGTACGGAAAGGTGGGAGGGATGGTAAGACATCTGCGGTGGCTTGTTCCTTTCTGAGGGAGAAACGAAGTGTTCGGCGGGAAGAATGAGGAGGTGTGAAAAAAGCAGGGGTCCCGGAGAACTTGATCGGGAGTGGGGCGCCCACTAATGAAAAGATAGAGACGTTCTTTGGCGGGGGTGCCAGGAGAAGGTACGGGGTCTGGAAAAATGGACTGTGGGGAGGACACAGGGGATGAATGGGTAGTTGGGGCGGAGGGGACTGAAACACGAACTGGATATTTGGGGGACGTTAAACTTTTAGGGGAACCAATGAGGAGGGTCAAAAGGGGAAAATGTCCGGGGGTCACGACCAAGAGGGCACAAACGTCCATCTTAAAGAGCCGTGAAAAGTCAGGTATGGAAAAAAAAGGAAATTTCGGGCAGCATGTCATCGCTGTTGAAGCCTACACGGAAAAGGTGGGTGCAAACAAGGGGAGAGGGGGTTTCTGCAAAAGGGGTTCGGGACCGGTGAAATCTAAAAATATAAAAGATCCCTGGAAAAAAACTTCCAACACCTAGAAGGGGAAAATCCATGAGTCAGAGAAGTGACGAAATTCAGGGTTAGATCTTATCCCTTTGGAAGAGGAAAAACAAGAACAGTTGGCCTTAACTTCCCGAGAAGGGGGGAAGGAGAAAGTTGTTAAAAACGACAGAAATAAACACAGAGGGGTCTGAAAAGAGGTCTGAGAGGGAAGTGGGTAAAAAGATCGAAGGGGAAAAAAACCAAAGGGACATTTTCCCAACTTCTGGATGGGGGGACTACGAGACGGAGAGAAAGAAAAACCCAGAAAAAGAGAAAGGCGGATCACTCAGGACTATCTACTAGAAAAAAAAAAAACCGGAAGGAAGGGGGGACTTTAGAGAAAAACTTGTCGGCTGATGGCTAAACTTCACCCTGGCCTCTCACGTCCCATGGGACTCTGGGCCGAAAAGTTGGATCACATGTAATCAGAGGAAAACGAAGTTCAGACTCCTTTCATTGGGTGAAATCCGATCAGGGAGGACGGTCCGGAAATTGAAAAGGGGGGGGTATGAAAAAATAGTAAGGAACTCAAAAGAAGCTCTTCCCATTATTGTCTGAACGGGGGGCAAAGGAGCCAAGAGGGGGGCTCTTAAATTAAGAGCATAAGACAACTATATACGACGCAAAAAAACAAAAAGGCAGGAAAAAAAAGGAAAAACATAAAGAGGTTGAAAAACTCAAATCAGGATCATTGCATCCACGGTTAGAGACATCAAAGGAACGAATGGCTAGCTCGGCAAACCAAAAAAAAAGGGAACTGGGGGGCTGCCGGGAAGAGAGAGTAGAAACTCAGGAAGGGACTTAGTGGAAAAGCCTTAGGGAAGCTGTGGGGAGATCCTGCCAAAAAGTGCTAAAAGGGAGCAAGGGCTCCAGGCTCTCATTCTATGGATCCCTTAAACCCATCGCTGACTGGAGAGGTGAAGAGGCGGTGAAAGTGAAAGAAATACGGGAGAGGGAAATTTTGGTTGGGGCTCCTCTTTCCCTATTAATCGATGTGAAGAAAACTCCAAAGGTGAGAGAGAAGGGAGTAGGGAAGAAGTCGTGCAGGGAAAAGGGGGGCCAAGAAAAAGAAGAAAGAAGAGGTTTCTGGACCCGCGTATTAAGTACCACGTTTTCAAAATCTGGCATGGGACTCTAACTGAAAGGGGAGGGGAGAGGAACAAAGGAAAGGAGGGGGTCGGGAAGGGTGGGGAGGAGGAGGAGGGGATGCGGAAAGCTTTTGAAGAGGAGAAAAAAGGTCCCTCTATCGGTAAAGATGGGAGCATAACAAGACTGGGAGAAGGCAAAAAAAGGGGGGTCTGAGATCCGAATCAAGGTATCCTCATCAACCCTGGGAGGTCACCGGGAAGGACAGGATTGGAAACGTTAAAAAAGGGACAAGTACGGGAAAGAAAAAGTTATTCGCAACAATCTCCATTCGATTGACGTCCAATTACTGTAGAAAAGTGAGGCCAAAAGAAGCAACGTCAGCTGACCAGAAACGAGACCAGCATGGGTTGAGCTTCTCTATGGAAGGGGAGGGATCGAAAAAACAAGGGGGCCCAGAAAAAGGGGTGGAAAACGACTGGAAGGGGACCGGGGGGGGGAAAAAACACCAAAGGGTCGATCGATATCTGAAAAGATGAATTACATCCAGAGCCGCAAAGGTGGGAAAGATAGGTCGATCTGCATCGAGGGGCGAGCTTGCATAGCCGTAGGTCAAAATTGCGAAAAATTCTGGAGAAACTAAAAAGAAACCATAAAAAGATTTGACCACTGAAAGAAAAGCCAAGACAGGGGGGGGGGGTCCTGAAAGGGGAAACACTGCAAAAATACAAAGGCCTCTTTAAATATTGTACGTTAAGAAAGGGGGTCCAAAAAGAAGGGGGGGGGGAACTAACCGCAAGATCAAGGGAAAAAGAGGGGCTGGTGCCTTTACTTATTTCATCACAGGGAAAAAGGAGCCAGCGAAAGGTCCCTAAGGGAATGTGAAGGGAAGGGAGGAAGACCTGCGAAAAAGCCAGCATATTGCTCTATACCGAAAAAAAGGAAAACAACATTAAAAAACTAAAGGGGGTCTTGCGGGGGAAAGGGGGGAAAATCAAAAATGGAGAACGAAGGATGGGGAAGGGCAACCTGATACCTGTAGTGCCATCTTAGGGGGAACTTCATGGAAGTTGTCAGAACGCCTGGAAAGGAAAAACAGGCCATATTGGAAAAGTAGGTCAAATATCGATCATTATTTCAATCATCGCCAAACAAAAAAGAGACGTCTCCAAACTTGGGTAGGGTTAGGGGGCTGGCCAAAAAAGAGACCCCCAAGAGAAAAGGAAAGCCCGTATTCGCTTCGCTCCTTCCAATGAAAAAGAAAGTTTTGGGAGAAATGGGGAATTAAAAGGGGGGGGGGAGCCGCTGAAGGGATGGGAAAAGTGAAGAAAAAAGGAACAAATAATTCGGGGGTGCAGCTGCACCCCTGCGACGAAACCCAGAAGGAAAAGAACGTGAAGGGACCTAAAGAGAGAGAGCAACGCAGTCACCACTGCGGAAAAGGAAATCATCACGTGCCTCATCAAATGGGTCGGCACCCGGAGCTTTAGAACGAGCCGGGCTTAAAGGAACCAAGGGGACCTGAAAAAGGGGTGGGAGCCTTTACTTTTAAAACCAATCATCGGGAAAAGTCCCAATCCCAGCAGGGAGGGGGAAAAGGATCGGGGGGCCGTGACGTGTGGGGTTTTTGGGGGTGGGGGTGTGGGTGCCCTGCAAACCACCGCTTGAAAGCATCAGAGAAGAAAAAGCCTCTCAAGGCACGGAAACTGAAGGACGGGAAGGTTTCAAGAACCAAAGATGTTTCAATGGTGGGGCACGTCTTCAACTCAGTGAGTGGGCTCATCTAAAAAGCAGCAGGAGAGGAGACTTAGAAAAAAAGGATTAGGGGACGCTTTAGAGAAAAAAGGAGGACGTCCGGATGCTCATCAATCGAGTTGAAAGATCGGGAAACCCCATGGAAGAGAAGTTTGAAAAAAAAGGAAAAATTCAGAGAAAAGGAAAACGGTCCGGAACAGCGAGAGAGCGGCTACCGTTAATGAAAACTTCCACAATATCGGGGTTGTTGGAAGAAAACGTTGAGGGGAACGGGATCCAAGATGAAAAGGTGGGGGTAAAGAAAAAAGATGGTGAGAAAGCAACCGTCTTCCCGACGCCCAGGGGGGGAATGTGGGACCTGAGAAAGGATAACAAAGAAAAAGGGGGTTCAAAAGGTTTTATGAGCGTGCTTCATGTAGTGAAAAAAAAAGAACGGGTGGACAAAAAAAAAAAAAAAAGAGAAGCGGAGAGAGAAGGAGTCGGGGGGGGATGGGTGGTTGTTTTTAGTCGAAGAAGCGAAGACGAAAGGGGGGATTGAAGGAAAAAAGAAACCCGGAAAAGAAGAACCAGACGAGAAGAGGAGAAACAGCAGGGGGGGAAGGTTTTATCTTGGCGAAAGCGGGGGGGGGGGGTTAATTATACGAGAAAAAAGAGAAAGAAGGAACCCTGGGGAGAAGTTGAGGGTGATGGAAATCCGGGGAAGTTAACCCCCCTCACCTAACCTCGGAGCCCCAAAAAGGGGGGAGAGAGGAGGGTTGAAAGGAGAAACTACAATGTCAATCGGACCACGATTAAAATTCCACTTAGGAAAAAAAGGGTAGCTGGGCTGACAAATGAAGGTCCAAGCAAAAACCTGGGCATAAGAGACTCCGTCGGCACGGTGCGCCAACGGAAGGGAGACCAAAAAGGGCCAGGGATCTTGAAAAAAAAAAAAAGTGGGCGAAAACGTTCAATCACAAACCACTCGTCTGCACGTCAATGGGGGGGGGGCCGGAAAAGAGAGCCGAGGGGGAGCATGGGGGGAGGAAGGTCGGAAATGGGGACCGCCCTAAAGGTAAAAATTTATTTAAAGGATGAAAAGAGGGTAAATGAGGAACAGGAAGGGTGCAGAGAGGCAGAGGGGT
>Ga0179591_1220439_pt1 | contig 15979 bp, 19 predicted proteins | sample CZOMad2_1_08_16f_FD_182891 | JGI IMG/M metagenome (GOLD analysis project Ga0179591, IMG submission 182891) | Vadose zone soil fungal communities from Angelo Coast Range Reserve, California, USA - CZOMad2_1_08_16fungal (PacBio error correction) | ecosystem: Environmental > Terrestrial > Soil >...
CGGGTAAAGTGACCCTACTCTGTCGCTGGAGAACTAGAATGCCACACAACACGTCGGAGACTATTTAAAAGGGGGAGAAGAAACACTTCAAGAAAGGAGAATGAATGCTCGACTCATCTGCGAAAGCGGTATAAAAGGCGTTGGGCTGAGTACGTCATTATCGGATCGATGGGAAAGCAGAAAAAAGAAATTCGTCAAGGAAGAGGGCGTCTGGCGCAAAAAAAAAGTCGAATACAACTTGGAAGGTCAGAAATACTCTGACAGGGACTTGGGTCGCGCTATCCGACACCATAGAGGACGGAAAGGCGAAGAAGAAAGGGGGGGAGGAGGGAAAGGAAAAGGAAAGAAAGATCGCAGGAGTGTCAATGGGGTAGAGAAAAGAAACCTTAAAGGTTCAAAAAAAGGGAAACTAACGGGGAAGGCCGGCATCAAGAATGGGCCGCGCCCAACCGGGGATCAAAGGAAAAAAGCGGCAACAAGGAAAATACTCTTTCCGCCGTTGATCAAAAGGAGAACCGATTTGATGGCTACCCAATATACAAGGAAACTGATATTCACCATCGCCGTGCCGGAAAAACTTTGGACGGCAGAGAAAGAAAAGGTAGAGAGGGGACTATCATAAAGTAAAGAAGGTCACCAGCCTGTTTGCGCATCTGAAGAGGAAAAGGAGAAAAATAAAGGACCGGCCGTCCTGGGAAAGGGGAGGCCAGGTTAATCAGGAACTCCACTATACCTACAAAAAAATGGATGTGGGGATGATGGACGGCCATTGCGGGAAAGGGGGAGTTTCTCGGAGAAAACAGCGGCGAACTCGAAAGCTACGATGGTGGTAATTCAAAAAGCCCATCAAAGGTCACCGCTAAGTCGTGTGGAAGTTAATACGGAAGAAGAAATAGTAAGAGGGGAGAAGAATAGCCCTGCCGACATGGTCAACGCAAAGGTCACCGCACGTGCCGGTCAAAGAAAAATCTACAGTACGGGGGAGGGCTGATGTGGGGGATGGCGGGTCGCGCTACGTGATAACAAGGAAAGGGGATGAAACTAGGGTCGAGGGGGGTTTTCAGGACTCGATCGAACTTAAAACCAAGAGAAAGAGACTTATGGTACCAGACGTAAAGGGGCTATGATGGCCGATTACATCAAAGGAAAACTCGGCGGTGCTGAGGCTTAAAATTAAAAGGAATGCTTTGCCGGACGGCACGACACGGCGAGGTAAGGAGCCTAAGGAGAGGAAAATAAGATGGAACTCGCCTGACCGAGAACAACTAGAGGAGTTGGCCACAATGCGCTGTTCATACGCGGGGTGGCCGAAGAAAATAGCTTACAATGCTCACACTTCCTCATAGGACAGCGGTAAGACAAAGAAATGATAATAAAGTCAAGCATGGGAATCCTTAGGAGTCTACGTCTAAATACCGTCGTGGAAAGAGGGGGGGACTTCAAAAGGGCTATCAGGAAGAAAGCGCCTCGCCGAGAGAAATCGGAGAAGAAATAGTCGCGACAGAGAAGCAGTTGAAAATCCTGACTCTATGGCCCATCAAAAGACCTGCACAAGGCCTCAGTCGCTAACGGAGCGAAAGAAAAAAACTCAGGAGAAGCTATTGAAAAAAGAGAATAGCGAACGATCGAAGACCGCGGGGTGTGGAATGGCATGGGTTTCTTGCGGGGAGTCGGAGTTTGTTCAGTTCCTAGACGGCCCGGTCGCGGCAAAGCTGCCGCGGGGTTCCGAAAATCAAAGGGGGGAAAAGGAGAAAACAATAAAAACAGGGGTGGGAAGAGGTCAAAGCTCCTGCAGATCGACAATCGCCCTACAACAAGCGAGAACCAGGTGGAAATTCTTTGAGAAACCAGACCCCGGGGGGTGGGAAGGGGGGTCGGCCTCCGCCAATGCTTGCGTCACACATGGAAGGAAAAAAGCCTAACTAGGGGAAAAAAAGCAAAGTGGGAGGATAACCATGATCAACTGAGCGGATCTTCTGGCATGGCGGCGAGGGGGGGGCTCTTCTCTGAGCTTGAAGGGGAGAAAGAAAATTACTGACCTCAACGCCGCACGGGCGGCGGACGGGGTCGAAATCCCATTCAGGAAAAAAAAACCTTTGAGGAGTATGAAAAAAAGAAAGGAAAAAAAACGTCATGACTGGCCGCTCGTTCCGATGAACGACACAAAATGATTGAAAACCTTCATGGGACTATGCTCTCCCGCTGCACGAGGCTATATGCCGTTTAAAGGGGGGAAGGGGACACTGGGTGCACAAATAAAGGCAACCCGTCAGCAAGCTGAGCCTATCCGAACCTGCGCCACTCATGTCAGGACTACCTACGACAACAGAAGATTGAAGGACATCCGCCGCTGCAACTCCCGCTAAGAAGAGGGGCGACAAAAAGAGGGCATCGTCTGATGTCCAGATTGACATAACTAAAGAAAAAAGAACACCTTTCCGAACGGTTAGAATGTTTTCCGATTGTGCCACCAAGGGAAGATTTATTAAAGGGGAGAAAGGAGGATTCAGTCCACGAATTATGAAGATATTTTGCCGAAAAACTAAGGGGCTGAGGATGATAAGAACTTAAATATTAAACATGTGATAACGGCGCTTCAGATTATATGTGTTATCAAAACGGGGGTGAAAAGGGGGAGTGACCATTAGAGAAAGGGCAGATCAATCACCAGCACGGTGACGAATCGCCGCGCAGAGTTCATTCAAGAAAATCCGAGTTTTATCAAGGAGGAAAAAAAGCCATTGCTAGTCGTGTCGGCCAATCTATAAGAAAAGGGAAAAGGGGGAACCTGTTCGGAGGGGGGAGGGGGGACGCAGCGCCGGCGATATCACGGGAAGAAGCGGGGAAGGACAGCCAGAATGACAATACTCGAATCTTGAGAAGTTGAGAGCAGACCGGTCGACCGTGTATCTCTCCAGATCTCCTGCGGACGCTGCGCCTCATATAGAGAAAGAAAGTAAAACTGGGGAGGGGAAAGTCTGCGCACTACATCCCAAGATTAATGCTTTGAGCGAATGGCTCGAACGGGCGCGGGGACTCTAAGAAAACCTCACACTCAGGACAGCGCTCTCAAAAAAAAAACTTATTATTAGTAAAAGAAGAGAGTGGACTTTCGTGCGGACCAGAAAAGGGAAGAAAGAGATCAAAGGGCAGTCAAAAGAGTTGTGTAGTCGCGCACGTCCGAGGCGAACGCAAAGATGAGAGTGCCGCTGAGAGAAGGAACAGCCTTTCTCTCTTCAATGCCTACTGCTTAGAGGGGCGGGCCAAGTCTAGATCGGTCCGACAGAGGATGACCGGGGAAAGGGAAAGAAGGAGGAAATCGCGCGGGCGGAGCCGCACCAATCGCAAATTGCTGGACCCGGGTCCTACTACCTATAAATTTCTCAGGATAAGAAGACCGGTCCTAAATGGTCGAGAGCGATAACAAATGGTATGAGGGGAGACGATAGCGGGGGAGGACGAAAAAAAAGAGGGGGGGCTGTTGATCTTTATCTGGCAAAAGCTGAATACAAAATGCAAGAAAATAGGAGGAAAAAAGGTGAAGAAAAGGAGAAACACATAAATCTGAAAGCGCGGATAGCCCATTGCGGTTGGCCGCAGGGGGGGGGGTGGATCATGAAGAAAGAGACTAGCCGGCAAAATAATCTTTCCATCATCTCGTTGGACTGGGAATTTGAGCGTTAACTCAGAGAAAGCAATACGGAAAAACCTGGAAGGGGGGAGTCACCAAAATGATCTCGGCGTTTTGGACCCTCGAACCGTCGGAATTCTGATAAAAGTGGAAAATCGAGTTATGCAAAGAAGGAGGAAAAAGAAGACACTTCAGAAATCGATTTGGGATCGATCGCGTCGGCAGGTTTTGAAGCTTGGCGGCCGGGGTACGAGACCAGGTTGAGCTCTTATTAAGAGGCCCTTTTGTAATCATTCGAAGGAAGCGCAGGGTTGTAAAGGGGGCTTTGGGGGGAACTTCAAAAGAAAACCCTTCGGCAATTAGGCACTCGGCAGCGGAGAGCGCATCAGGCCTTCTTCACAGTTCTTAAAGGAAGGTCCAGGTGTCATCTAAATCTCGTACCAGTCATTTGGAGTGCAATTCGTAATCTGGGGGGTAAAAGAACCTGATAGAGGAAACAATGTACTCAGTGAGCAAAGCCGCCGCATCTGCTTCGTTGGCACGAAGAAAAGAGAACCAGGAAAGGGATATCCTGAGGAGCTACAAAAGAGGACAGAAGAACCATAATAGAAACGGGGCTAAATTGATCATGGTTAGAAACAAGAAAGATTGGAGGGGTAAACCTTAGGAAAGGAAAGGGGGATGTTCTCCGGTTTCGGCCGAGAACCAGGATTGGAGGTATGGAAGACACCTCCAAACCCTTTTTCGGGGGTCAAGAATTTCGCGCAGGTGGAGCCGCGTTAGACGGCTATGGGGGGGGGGAAAAACGTTGACTGCAAGCGGGAAAAACACCGTTGGGTAGGGAGGGAGGAAGGGTTTCTGGAAATTGAGGAGGGGACACCTGGGCTCATCTTAAGTCCAGGACTAACCGGATCTTCAAAAAGGACTGGAAAAGAAGCCCGACAAACCATGAAGGACAAAAGCGGTGAGGTCTAATTTCGTTGGTCTCGTATCGAGGCTGTAGAAACAGGGGAAGAATAGGGGAAAAGGAGGAGAATATGCCGGTCTGGGTGAGTTGGTGCGTGGGCTTAAAGAAAGAGGGGAGGTTGTGCGCATAGCCTGAAAGAAGAGGACTGTAGGTACCGATTTGTCGGCCCTCGGCGAATGAGTTCGGAAGTCGGGTAAAGGGAATCAAGGCTCTAGGGAAGACGGGGAAAGGAAAAAGAGGGGCGTTCGCGCTATGCTCGCGCAGGCCGGACGGTCAGAAGGGGGAGACGCACGGTTTGACCATCGGAAGGCAGGGAGTCTATCACTTTTTAGATCGTCAGAGGGGTGGAGGGATTAATCGTATTCAACCGCAAAGGTTGGCCATCGCGCCGGGAATGGTTCTCAAAGGAAGTGGAATAGAGACGGAGAGAGGGGTTGAAGCAGATGCGCCATCGGCGGTGACGTCCCGGCAAAAAAGTTAATTTAAAGAGGAAGGAAAGAGGGAACTATGTTTCTTAATCTCGCAAAGGCCGTCAGGAGAGGAAAGGAATGTAACAGAAAGAGAGGGGAGGCTTCCACTCCGTCCTGAACACACTGCCTTCAACCGCTCTTTGCGCTTTATAAAAACGAGAAAGGGGAAGGGCTCAACAAATCGCGCTTCCGGTATGTCAAGCTTTTCGGAAAGCGGAGAACCAAACGGTTCCGGTGACCTTTGCGCGACCGGCCGGTCCGGAGAGTAAGGGGGGGAAGAGGGGGTGATCGTCGTCGCCGAACCCGAACCGACTGTCACTGTGGGGAAGGGGGCTAGGGCGTTTTGACTTTCAACAGAGAGTTCCGCCGAAGGGAGGGGAAAAATCTACAGGAATGGGAAGAAATTTCGCCGTCACTCATCCAACGACTGTAAGGGTTGGTCGTACTTGGGCAAAGGAAGACTTATGAAGGAAAGGGACTTGAAAAATTCAGAAGAAAAGTTCATATTTCGCCTGGTGCAGGGATCTGCTGCTAGAAAGCTAAAAAGATTGGGGGCGGGGGGTCTTTGACGGTCGAGGCCACAGACAGGTGATATTACATCAAGGGGGGCACGGAGACCAGGGGAATCCGAAGTTCTCGGAGGAGGAAGTATACATCACCGAGGTGCCGTTTTGGTGGAGAAGAAAAGGAGGGAAAACGACTTCAGATGGGAGGGGCCGATTTGGTTGACTGATACAGGATCAGGTGGGAGGCTTGAAAAGTGAGTGATGCCCGGATAGAAATAAAGTCGCCAGGCGCGTGGCCGGAAGTCTGATTATTTTCAGAAGGGTAGTCAGGACCAATTTCACTTACTGACAGTATCACTGGGTTCTTCCAGCCTTCTAAGTTGAGGACTTAATTGAGCCTGGGAAAGTATCGGAATATCGCAACAAATCTGGACGAGATTGTCACAGTTCTCCTAGAGAGATTTCTTTTTGAGCTCCTGCCATAGACCGTAAGCTCCGGCCTTGAAGAATTCTGGCTAGAGGGGGAGGGCCAAAGCAAATTAAGGAGGATAATCCTTGTAACGGCTGTCATGGCGTGGATGATGAGGAGAATCGCTTGCCTATAGTTCGGGGAAGTTTTCTTAGAAAGCCTCCCCGTCGCCGCAATTGGGGTTGGGGACGGAAGGACTTTAGGGAGAGAAGTCGCATCGTATGGAACGAAACACCGGGAGGAGGAAAGAGATTGGCCACCGAAGAGGATAGGGGGGGAATACGAAAAAGGCCACAAAACCATTTTTGGGAGGCTTTGAAAAAATGAATAAGCATAGAAGGAACTCATGAGGAAGAGGCCATCGCAGCAACGTCGGCGAGTAAGTCTCGGGACTCACTGGAGTCAAGAGAAGAAGGATTAAAGTACTTGCGAACTGGAGGCGAGATAAAAAAGACCCTCTTCGTATCAGGGGAAAGGACGAGAACATCTGGTTTTCGCTCGAGAGAAATCATGGGCTGGGCAGGAAGGAAGACCGAATGAAAGGAAATGAAACTCTACCTGATCAGGAAATTAAGGGGAAATGGTGTTACGTCTACTACCACTGTTCGACCATGTCAACGCGGGAAAAGGACATAAGGAATGGAAGAGAGAAACTCATCTTAAGTCACCAAATAGGACAACCATGAAACCTGGACGACAGGGACCTCCGGTGTAGACCAAACAATAAGTCTACAACCGGGGATGTCGACAACTGCCTCAGTAGCTACTAGGGCCCACAAAACTCAGGTAAGAAAGAGACCACCATGGACAAGACCGGCTCGTCTGGTCCGAGACCAGGAAAGGAAAGTCTCAATTGGCAACACAAGGGGCAAAGCATCATCTAGGCAAACAGGACATAGGGCAAGCGGCTTGAATGAAGCGGGAGAAGAGAGAAAGAGCAAAAAGACAAAAAATATTTGGGTATTATGACGGAGAAAACGATGAAATTGGGGTCGGAGGGAGACAAGAAACGCGGCTGAACTCACTAAGTTGAAATAACGAGAAATTCCCGACGAAGCGTTGTCCTGGACTGAGGACTAAGCCTGATCACCATCGCTCTCGGACTCCGGAGTCGAAATTCACGACATGCGACGCAAAGGTCACCGGCGGGAGACACCGCAATCACCTCGGACAATTGGCAAGGAAGAGCTCTGAGGAAGGGGGGGGGGGGGGGGGGGGGGGGGGGGGGGGGGGGGGGGGGTGGCGGCGCAGGGGGGGGGCTCTTAGGAAGAAATGAATGTTTCTTAAAGTGCCGTGGTAAGGAAAAAAAGGAATCGTCAAGCGCAAAATGTAAAGAGTCGCGATGATCGGAGGAGGGGTAAGAAACAGTAACACGGGATTTGCGGGAGTCTGAAAGGAAGAAGTGCGGACGGCACGACGCACGACGAGCGAAGAACTTCTTGAGAAAGAACGCCGGTCTCGGGGGGAGAGACCAGGCGGGAGCGATTGGAACCAAGGACGATTGTGAGAACCAGCTTCCTCATAAAAGTCATCGGAAAATTCAAAGCTCAGAATAAAACAACAAAACCACCAAACCCTACCCGATGGCACATAGTTTCTGAGACTTGCGTCAAACCTTAGAACGACGAGAGATAGACGCGAATATGTGAGGGAAGAGGGAGAAGACTTTCATTACAGAGATTACCGCGCTCGGGAAAGAATCAATTCTCGTACAAAAGAATATACTACATCGCGCTGAGTCGAAAAAAAGACTGGGGGGAGCCGCCCTAAAAAAGAAGAAGGGGACATACATCTCTAAGAGGGCACGAATGGGGGCACAAAGTTCTGAGTCTATGGCAAATCGATACGAACCTCGAATTGAAACCGAGGGGGGAGTAGGGGGGGTGGTAGGAGGAGGGGGTTGCTGTTTCCAGTTCCTATAACGCCGACGCAAAATGAGGAAAAATCTGGGTGACAAAGGGGGAAGAAGACAATACCACCTTATCCATCCATCTGTGTAGCAGGGGAAAGCGGGGCTTGGGGGAGAGACCATCGCAGTAAAACGAAGTACAAATAAAGCGCGAAGTACCTTGAGTCAACAAACCAGACAATTTTGGTGGAGTTGACGTCCTCCGAATCATGTCGTGCAACGACAAAGGGAAGAAAAGTAAGCAGGGAACTGGAAACCCGCAAAGCTTGGGGGAAATGAATCAGCTGAGGACTCCGTGATATTGACTTCCTGGTTAGGAAGCATGGGGGGGGGCTCGACTGCTGCGATGCAGGCCGGTCCGCTCCGGCAAAGGCACACTGGGCGGGTAGGGGGGAGGGAGAACTCCGGGTTATACCGCGAAGGTAGGCTATAAAAGGAACCGAAATGAAGTGGTCAGTCAGACGAGGTGAGGAAAGATTAAACTAAACGTTATTGAAGAAGGTCCAGTAGAGATAGAAGACGGATTGGAAGAGGAGGTCTATATTCCTAAGGCTGATGGGGTACTTTCAAACCTCAACGGAATCAAAAGAAAAAAGCCACTAAGCAAGAGATAGAGGAGAAAGACATTTCCCTACGACAGACCAGTTAGGATGTGCCCGCACGCTTGCAAAACAGAGAGAAGAAGTAAGAGTAAAAAAAATATAGAGAGGGGGTAGCATCTGCATACCACAGCATCCGCCTGTCAGACGGGTCGGGAGTTTCAACGAAGTATCTAAATGGACGGCCATAGGGATTCTTGAGGAAGAGGGATCAAATTCCCCGTCCAACGAATGATGAAGATGAAGTGACCTAAAGGAGTAGGAAGGAAGAGGAAGAACCGCTTAAAACATGGGATAGAGACAGATTATATGGGGGTCGGTCTATCCAAAGTGTTTTGGAGAAAGGGTATTTAGGGCTTAGGAATCCTTTGCCAAGAGGCCAGCCAACCGATAAGAAGAAGGAGAGAGGCTCTGGAAAGGACGGAGGGGGGGAAACGAACTGACAGTGCGGGTCAGGGGCCCAAAGTCGAGGTCGGAGACACAACCTTCACCCACCTGGTGGGGGGGAGGTTTCTGGAAGGGGGGGGGGTGGGGACTGCTCGGCCAGCGCGGCGAGATCACGGCAGAACGTGAAGGACGCCAATTCAAAGGAAAGGGCTCAGGGTATATGAAGGAAAGAGCGCGCCAGATCCGCCGGCGCCTACGCTCGCAGTACTGGAACTTCATAAAGAATCACTGCAGAGAGTGAAGCTGGTCACCTCTAGAGAGAAGAATATTTAAATGAAATTTTAGCTCTTTAACACGAAAATCACTCTAGAAACTCAGAACCTAAGAAAAGAGAAACAAAAACAACGGGGAATTGAAGGAAAAGAGAAGCAGAGGGCGCGTGATAGACCATAGGGTTCCTTTCGAGTCCAGGACTGCTCAAGGGTCAGGAAAGGAGGGGGGGAATTTACAGAGACAGCGTCGAGGGCGACCGCTACAGCTGAGCGGTTCCGGGTCTTACGGGGAAGGAATGGAGGGACAAGGTTCATGACGAATGCTGATCATGGCGCACCTATCGATCCCTTAGACAATCGGGCCGAGATTAAATTGGGAGAACTTCACAGGAAGGAGGAAAGTTCAAGACTTCCTCGCGGCCAGGCCACATTGCTGTTGCCGGAGAAGAATATAGGGACTGTCTCAGGGGGGAGAAACCCTTAATCCGAAATGAAGTGCCACCAAGAGGGTCATTCTTTCCTAACCTCAGGATTCTTGATTTTAGACTACATCGGTCAGTTCTTGGAATTATCTGGGCAAGGCTCGCTCAAAAAAAGATTTAGCACAATTGAAAACTGAACACATATATCTGAAAGCGGGCAGGGAGCGTCCCATGTGGGAAAGGGCGGGAGTGATGATCAAGGGGGAAGAAGGAGAGAGCCGGCAAAAGAATTCAGTCGATCTGACTGGGCCTTTGGAGAATCGCGGCAGAATCAGAAGGTCCGGAAGGGAAAGTCACCATTATCTCGGCGTTTTGAAAGCCATCGAAACAGTAGCCAGCGGTCAACCGTTTTTCTTATCTGTTTATTTCCCCAAATATGAAAAGTCAGACGAATGTCGATCAGGGGGGGTAGTGCCGGGCGGCGATTTTGGGGGAAAATGAAGTCGGGAAAGGGGGGGAGAAGGACCGCAATGCCGTTTGCCTCAGGGCATCTTGAGGCAGTGGTTGAGCAGTTGCGGGTTAAACTTCAAAGCAAGATGAAAATGAGGCATATAGCCCATCTGCCAGAGGAGGGAGCAGAGTACAGGAGGAATTCTTCACGAACTTTTCGGCACGACGACGAGCAAACAAGTCATTGAGCGGATTGGGAAGTGATTCAGAGGAAAGACCCTTCAAGCGGTAGAAACACTGCGCCCCCTCCGAACGAAAGGCGGAGTTTACTGGTGGGGGGGGAGAAAAAAATCCGCGGCCCAAACAAAAAAGAGCCGGCCGCGCCAACGTGATTCATACCCTGAAAGAAGATCAAAATCCAGTCGAAGGAAGGTGACTGTTTTAGCCTACCAATCAGGTTCGCGGCATAGGCGAAGGGGATACCAGTTGAGGGGTCCGAAGAAAATGGACGTGAGGGCACTCCCCTCAACAAGTTGTCGTGTTGAGAGAATTATCTAAATTTTTATAAGCTGGTGGTAAGCGTGCGATGTGGGGACTGCTCGAGCTAAGAGAAAAACACATGGGGTCGTGGCTGGCGAAGGTGGTGGCAGGGGGGGGGGATTTTCTTCAGGTACAAACATCTGGCCGGAAAGGCATGCCCGCGACAGGACGAGCTTCATAGAAAGGAGAATGAAAAAAGGGAAGAAAACCAGGCCCCTGCCAAAACGCGGTGCAATCGAGTCGGGACTCGGATAGGGGCAATAAACATGAGAAGAGACCTTGTGCGCTAAGACCGAGAGAAGGGGAAGAAGGTGGGAGGAGGGGGGGTTTGTGGAGGAGGAAAATGCGGATTTTGCCGCTCGGACCTCCTCCCTCAGAGGTAGTCTAAACGCGATGCGAAGGGGGGCTCAAGAACTAGGGAATCAGCGTTTCTCAGATCCCAGCCGGAGCGAGGTGGAAAAAGAGGGACAGACAAGTTTACGCGCCGGATTGAAGAGCGGATTGCGCAAGGGGACCTCCGCACGTTTTGAACGTGCAGTTACGTGAGGGGTCTTTTGCACATAGGTCCGGTGGGGAGGTCAGCAAGTGGATGCACAAGCGCCGGTCCGGCGACAGTAAGTATTGAAGAAGGAAGTCGCGGATTGACGAACAGGAGGCGAAACCTTCTTAATGGCGTGGGACCGTGGTGTAAAAAACCCTAGACTGCTGCCAATTTCATTCGCGCAGCACTCGGGTAGGAAAAAGAGAGAAAATGGAGGATAGAGAGAAACCGTCCTTCCCACAGCTTGGCAGCGGAAAAGAAGGAAATACTTGAGGAAAGGCAAACACCCGGCACTCGTTGCCGACACGAAAAATTGAAAGAGGTCCTAGCCTCCAAGAAAGAAACGCCGCTTACGTACTTTCGAGGTGATGACGGGAGGATCCCTTGGTACAGGGGGAAAAGGGGTGGGAATTCCTACATGTTCGCAAGGCCGATCAGTTCAGACGGAGGGGAAGGAGGGGTGATCGGCGTCTCCTCGGGACCACGAATTCAGTCGGGGTCCTTCGAATGGGAGGGGGGGTGGGTTGTAACTTTCAGCGATGTTCGATTTCAAAGGGGATTTGAAGAGAGGGGGAAGGAGAGGTCGCTTTTCTCGCCTTAACATAAACCCACATCACCTTTTTATGGGGTTCTAAGATGGGAGCGGACGACTTATTGCCTGCAAGGACGCATTAAGAAGAACCGGGAAAGGTGCGCGGGGGGTCAGAAGGGAGAAAAAGTGCCAACAGCTGGTTGTACGGCGGACGGTAGGAGCGCGCATGAAGCAGGGACTGGAGAGTCAATAATTGGTGTAGGAAATGGATAGATGCGTTGATGGTGGAATCGTTTCGCCGTACGGGGAGAAAGGGAAAGGGAGGGGGGAGGATGGTAAAAAAGGGGTTTGTGGGCGAGCGCAAGGCTCGTCAGTGGGGGGCAGAGATGTGGACCGGTATGAGGAGGATTTTGGAATCGGTCACATTCTGAGTCCGCGCCAGGCGCGGGGGGGGGGGGGTGGTGGGGTGGGGGGGGAAGGGGTGACGACCAGGTCGGGCCGAAATGGACACAGGGACTCCGAAGTCTTGAAGGGAAAGTCCAAAACCTTCCAGGGTCCGGAAGCCTGGTGACGAGACGAAAAACCCAAAAGTCGGGATGTGGGAGGGACTCTCCGGGATCGTACGGGGTCGGTGGGAGCCGACCCGACGTAATCTCCGTCTGAATTCTGCCATTCAGAAAACACGAGGGAAAGTCATCACGGGGGACAAGTCAGGGGGGGAGAAGGCTGCTATTGCGGTCTGATGAAAGGAGAGCGATGGGGGCATCGTATGTACTGTCTTGAAGTTTAGGCTTCAAAGTGCCGCCCGAGAAAGGTTTGGTGGGGGTGGGCCGGCCTTCATTGAGTTCGTTGAAGAGACATCGGAGAAAAAATACTAGAGAAAAAAAAAAACCTATTATGAGTAAAAAAAAGGAGAGGAGGAGTGGAAGCCCATACGGCTGGCGCGAACTCAAGAAGTGGCAGGGGGAAGAAGTATGAGGGGAGGTAGGGAAGAAAGAGGGGGGGAGAGGGTGGCAGGGAGGTGAAGAGGGAGATGGGAGGGAGGTGGGGGGGGGGTAGTATGGGAGTGAGGTGGGCGGCGATGGGTGGGGGGAACGGGTAGAGCGGGGGGAGTTGGGGGTAGGGTCAGAGAGAGGTAAATTAGGAAAGAGGGAAGGGGTAAAGTGGTAGAGGGTAAGGGGGGGTGAGGTAGTAGGGTGAGTAGGTGATGTGAGGGAGGGTGAAGAATCTGAGGGGGAGGGTTGGTATGGAGTGGGGGGTTGAGGAGTGAAGGTGTGGCAGGAACGGTTGGGGGGGGGGGGGGGGGATTTGGGCGCATAGGGTGTAGTGAGTCGGGATATTGATGGGTGTATGGAGCGGGAGCTAGATTCTGGGGTAAGGGGGGGAGGATGGGAGGGGAAGTGATGAGATGGTAGAGGTATGGGGGGCGAGGAATGTGTGATGGAGAGGATGGGGAGCCTAAAAGGGCTATGTTGGCGTAAGGGGCCAGTATCAGAATTAAGGTGAGGGATCACAACAAAGGCGGGGGGCCGGCCAGACTCCGGAGAAATCCGAAGGAGGACGGCTCGATCTATCCTAAAACTTCAGTGAAAGGCCCTGAGACAAGGCGGGCGGCACGTAGCGGCTCGACTGGGAAACAGACCGGGAAAAAAAGGATGAGCTAAAGGAGAGGGGGGGAGAGAAAAACCCGCTCGATCCCGGAGCAGAAAATATCTCGCCGGTGGGCGCGCTGAATCCGATAGGAAACACCAGGGCTGGGGAATGAATGTCCGAAGACGACAGAAAGCTAAGGAACTGAACGACTGAAACGGAGTAGGTAGTTCAGGGACGTACGGGGAGGAAAAAGGGTCGCGCCTGGCGACGGCATCAGAATGGCCGTCCAACTCTAGCTGACTGTGCAACCAGAGAGTACAGCCCTGAAAAAAAAAGAGGAATGTGTAGACTCTAACAAAATACGCACACCTCGGTGATTCAAGATAAAAGGAGTAGGTAAACAAGCGGGAGAGCGGGAAGAAGGGCAGCCAAAATTCTTGAACCAAGTGAGGGGATCAAGACCTGGAAAAGAACCTCAGACTCAGAAGGGAAGAGCCATCCGAACTTTTGCATCATAGGTCAAGTAATCGACTTAACAAACATCGAATAAATTCCTGGCAAGGCGGCGTGGCTCTGCATATTCGCATGCAGCTCCAAGAAGAGAAAAAAGAAAAAAGGGGGGGGGGTTTGAGGAAGTGAGGGAGAAGACGGCTGCAAATTGCGTTCGATAAGACACTCTGCGAAAATCAGTAACACGATCGGTTGAATTCCTCAACGCCCGAGCGACCGCCGACGAATCTAGTGCCAAGGGAAAAGGAGAAAAGGGCTATACAACAAGTCAGGAACTCTGACTCCTCAAGGAGGAACTGAATGATAAAAGTACATGAAAGGGAAAAATTTAGAAAATCCTGTCCTCACCGGAAAGTACCCGGAAAGATCTATGGGGTGGAGGGGGGGAGTCAGGATCGGATGAATCACAGTCCACGGCAAAAGATGGTGGGGAAGGATGGTTATCAGGTAGACCTTATAAGGGTCGGACGCCGCCAATGCTCTGAGGGGCAGACTGGCGATGTATCAGAGGAGCGTGTAAAAAGAAAACCGCTTTCGCGCAATGAATGCTGACTTGAAACCGGCTTCCACTTCCGCCTGAAGAGGTCGAGAAAAGGGCTGGCTTCAATCAGACTTACTTCGCAACGGACCAGAACAGCTTCAAAAAGTGTGGAGGAACTGAGGACCGAAGAACACTAGGAAGGGGGACAGATGGCTCACAGCTTCACTCAAGACGTATGAATCTGTTAAACTCGGGTTCAGGATCAAGGAGCAAGCACGCCCTGCGATGATGAGAAGGAGATGAGGAGTCCCAGCTCGCCGGGCTTACAGGACATCTGAAATAACGGACTCAGAAGAGCTCTGAGGCAAAAAGAGGGAGGTGAGAGCTCAATCTGACGTCTGCATGCATCCGGGACATAAGGAGAGAAGAAAGGAACAGCAAAGGAATAAAAGTAAGATTAAAATTCTCAGGCGTTCCAGTGTCGAAGTCCATATGGCTAACCTCATCCTCTAAAGAAGGAAATGTAAAGAGGTGGGGGGCTTTCCTGGTGTGTCGGGGCTGCTGTTTCCCCGTTACATGATGAAAGTCTAAGTCGACAGGGAAGAAATAGACCATCAGTCAGGGTTGTCAAGAGAAGAGACACCTTCGCCGCCACTACACCAAGGTGTGAGCTGAAAGCGATGCAGCTCGGGACATAGGGTCCGGGTCTAAAAAAAGAATCAAAACTGAGAGTAAATCTTTAAACCCTACAAGGGTGGTTCAGGCCACTCCATAAAACAGGAGGGGGGAGGTAGGGCCGAAAAAAAGGGGGAACATTCCCTCCGTACGAAAGCAGGTAACACCGAAATCTTGGGGGTTTGGAATACCATGATCCAATCGCTGATCCTGTCTGGGTACTGGAAGGGCGTCACTAAGGGGGCGCTTCCGCTGTCCTCCGGTAGCGTCTTCGCCGAAACTCCGAAAGGATCAGGGGTCGGAGGGGTGGAGCAATCTAGGGTTTCTATCGAGGTCGGCTTACGAGTGAAAAGGCAAGTAGGGGGGAGAGAGTTTCGATGCCCCGAACGTTCTTAAGAACGGTTCCTAGTAATATTCTAAGCGTGAAGCGGACAGAGACGTGCGCAGTGCACGAGGCATGGGGCGGGGTGCCTTTCAAAGAAAGGGGCAACACCGGCAGAAGCCTGATCCTGTCAGCTAGGAAACGACATGGAAGGATAATAAGAAGAAAAAGGGCCTTAATTCCTCCGGGGCGCTGCAAACCTCGCCTCCCAGCCCAAATGATAAACAAGGGTCAGTCAGAGGGAAGAGGAGCAACATCCAACGCCATCCTCCTTGCCGACGGAATGGGTTTCCAGGCACGAGATGGGGTGTCAGGGAAAAAAAAACTTGAAGGATGATGATTCTATGACTCTTCAAAAGAAAGACAAGGAATTGATTACTGAATTAGTGTGACCGCCTATGCTAAAGAAAGGCAAAGATGGAAAAAAAAAGGGAATAACTCTCTGGCATTTTTTTTCCGGCTTATCCCAGTTTTGGAGAACGGTGTGAGGAAACCGGTCGGGATATCAAGGGGAAAAGAAATCAATCACCAGCCAGACCGTATGTCGACGGACATACCCGCCGCTCGTCTGCTGGTTCAAAAAGAAAAGGAGAGGGGGGGGCAGCGAACTCGCCATTTAGTGGGTCGGCGCCCAGACTAAAGA
>Ga0179591_1296381_pt1 | contig 15979 bp, 17 predicted proteins | sample CZOMad2_1_08_16f_FD_182891 | JGI IMG/M metagenome (GOLD analysis project Ga0179591, IMG submission 182891) | Vadose zone soil fungal communities from Angelo Coast Range Reserve, California, USA - CZOMad2_1_08_16fungal (PacBio error correction) | ecosystem: Environmental > Terrestrial > Soil >...
GAAGGGAGGGGGGTAGCGGAGGGGAGGAAGAAGGACCACTTGACCACGCCGGGGGGGGGGGGAGGCGTCCCTGGAAGAATCCATCAAACCCGAGACCTGAAGGGCAGTGGTTGTGCCATAATAGGGGAGGAAGAGCGTCCCTTATTTGAAAAAAAAAAGAACGACGCCCGATTACCTTTTTGCCTTGATGACAGCGAAGGGACGATTCCAACGAAAAAAACCGACACCACGATTGAAAAAAGTCTCTTTCAACTCTTAAAAGAATCTACATCCGAGAAGTTGTCAAGGGGAGGACCGCCGGCTCGGTTTCTTTATTCCGGGGGGGGATTGGACAGACGTGGGGAAGAGGGGGAGTATCGGGGATGAGCACTGGCTCCCGGGTCTGATGGGAAATGGAAAACAGGGACTGGGCAAAGATCGCCGGTCTCCTTAAAGACCATGACGAAGGGGGGGGCACGCAGGGTTGATCTCGCGAAGGAGGAGCTGGTCGGTGAACTCGTGGGAGGCGTGGGGAGGGGGCGCGTACTCAAAGTCTGCCACTCACCTATATTTTTGGGGGAAAAAGATTTCAGGAAAGAAGGTACGTATAGGATCGAAAGCCATTTCGGCCGGAGGGAACGGAATCTTCTACGCGGGGGGGAAAAGTCCTCCATTCTTGTATTTTCGGGAGAGGTCGTATCTTGTCGAGGGAGGCTAACGGGGAATCATCCCGTATGGATAGGAAAGCGCTCTCCGAGTGCCTCTTTCCCCAGAAAAAAAATGTGCGACTAGGAAGAAGAAAAGAGAATTCCCCAAAAAGGGGGAAAGAGGGGGATCCAGAGTACGGGACGAGACGGTCGAGAGGTATTCCTTACGTGAAGGAAACCCGGTCTGAGGGGTGGTCTAGGGGTCCTATGCTGACAGAGGTAACGAGATGAGGGGGATCTTCGAAAGAAAAGAATTCAGACGCGAATGGAAATAATAGGGGCCTCTCAATAAGTCCGGAGGTTCATCCTTAGTCTTCAGCCGCAACGTTTTCTATCTGTCCGTTGGAGGCTTTATGCCTTCGGCCCCAAACCTCCCTGCTATTGTCTAGAATTAGTTTGCGTACTCTTTCAGTGTCCAGAAACGGAAATCTCAGGGGGATTGTCCCAGACAGGTCGAGCAGTGGGGAAGGGGGGGAAGGGATTTTCCCAAAGGGGTAGACTTTTGGAGGTCGCAATCCTTTAGGTCTCCCAAAGGGTGTTCTCCTGAAAAAGTAGGAGAGTGTTTCTTGCCTCATGCATTTTCATCAAGAGGTGCGGGTTTGGGGGGGGGTTTCAAGATGTACTTACTATCCGGGAAAAGAAAAAGGTCCCATGATTGATGGGGAGAATCCCTAGGAACCGCGTCAAAGGGAAAGAGGGAAAGGAATCTCGCACAACCGGGTTCAAAAGTCAAAAGTTCGAGGGGGAAAACTGTCAGCCAAATTTTAACCGGAACATTCCTGAATTACGAGGGGCGCAATAAAAAGGGTCGCAGGAGAAACACGGGAACTAGGTTCTTAGAGATTTCTATTTCAGGGGGGAAAGTACACTCGGCACCAGGGGGAGGCTTCTAGAGGAGCGGTTACTGCGAGGGGGTGGAAATGTTCTGGGAGGATTCCTATCTATTCTAAAGGGAATGTTTTGCAGGGAGAGGAAGACGGGATGCGGGGGGGGTAGACGCCGGAAAAAAAAAAAAATCACTGGCCGTCTCGCCAGGAGACTCCATTCTTCTGGGAGGGGGGAGGATCCTCCTTAGCTAGAGAAGAAGATCGAAGGTGAGGAATAGAAAACCTCACAGATCAGTGACGTTTTGGGGGGGGAGGAATTTTTTATTTTTTTAAGGGGGACGTTCGTCGGGGAGATCCTCTTACTTTTCGGGGAAAATCTACAGGGTCCTTCCATTTCTAAGACCGTAATGGGAGTTTTAATGCAGACAAGTAATGCTTCCCCTGAGGAAGCCGCCGATCAGTTGAGCAAAAAAAGCTTCGGTTTTTTTCTGGCTCGTTGAAAGCTAAATCAAAAAGCACAGTGCAAAGTCGACACTCGGCGGCGGTTAAAAGGCAGTAGGAGTGTCTGGATATTTGTTGATGGCCCCGGAGAAGGAAGGGAAGTTTGCAGAGACTCGACGTCCCGCCGAAGAAAAAATCCCTTTCATAAAAGATCTCTGGGGAGGCCCCGGCCCCAGAACAAAGATTTGGCTTATTTTGGGGAAGTAAGGGCGGCATCTGAGGAAAAGACGTTTAATTCCTTTCAAGGAAAAGAAAAGTGTTGACCGGAAAGAGGGATTGCATTGCATCGGGAAAACGTGCAGCCTAGGGGGGGTCACTTCTTAAAAGGCCACCAAAAAGGTTCAGCTAGATCCTCAGTCGAAAGAGGAGCCCTGGCCCAGCTCAATCACCTCTTAGTCTTCCACCGAAAGAAAGAGATTATCGAACCATAGGGAAAAGGAGTCATGAACGGAGAGGAAAGACGCAAGGCGAGGGAAAAGTTTTTTCGGTTTATTCAAAAAAAAAAAAAAAGGACAGGAGGTGCGCATAGAGGATGGAAAAAAGGAGCACCCGGGGGGAAGGGAATTCGGGCATAAGTAAGAAGGGGGAAGCTCTATCCGATCAAGCTGGGGAAGTGGTGACCAAAAGAGAAAGGAAGGCAGGTCTTCGGGGGAAACTGAGAAGGATTTTGTGGGAGATAAAGAACTTACCCTCTTTCCTGGAAAAAAAAAAAATCCCGTCAGGAACGGAAGAGTGCCAGACGGGAGGGAAAAAAACCGGGCCGCCTCCATGAGTCTTCTACTAAAGAAAGAAAGGAGGAGCCCATTTTGGTAGAGAAATTTTGAATAGGATCAACTACCTCGGACGATAAGAGAGGTGAGGATCAGGCAATTGAAGGGGGAAAAGAGACCGCCACTCTTCACTTTTTTGGGGGCCCCATGCCGGAGGAAAGGAGGCCACTGAAAGTAAAAGGCTCGTACCGTTACAAAGAAGAGGGACGCCCGGCGGCCTTATCAGAAGCCATCTCTCTTCACCAAAGGGGATAGAAAAAGATGGGAAAAGAAGTGTAGGCGTGGGAGAAAGGGAGGCGCGTTCTAAAGGGGAAGACTACATGAAAAATGTTCCTTCGTTCCCGCCTGCAAAAGCCTTACCAACAACGTGGAAGAGGTCACTAGAGAAGGAAACGCCTGTGTTCTACAAACCACGAGGAGAGGGTCCTCGTTCCGGAATGAGAATCAGATCACCAGTCCAAAAGAAAAACTGTTCGGAGGTGAGGCCTGTGGAAATCCCCTTGAAACTTGGGGGAAAAAGAAAGAGGTTCGGAGAGAAAAGGCAGTGGAAAAAAACTTCCATCTGACGTCCAAAGGGGGAGCCTGGTCGTTAAAAGGGGGGAAGAATTATCTCCACAATATTAGACTCGATGGGGACGGTAAAAAGGAAGAAGGATTCTGTTCAAAAAGGACCCCGAGCCACGTAGCTCTCTGCACAAGGACTTCTTCCAAGCGAAACAGGGGCAATTCGGGAAGCAAGGAAAAAGGACAAAGCCTGTCACAAAAGGGGAGGGTTGGCCGAAACAACAACCGGAGCCGCCTCCGGTTAGGACAAACCTTTTCAAAGAAGAGAGGGGGCTTCTTCTATCTGGGGAAGGGCTTGCTTTGAATGGGGGGTGTGGGGTAAGTAAGAAAAAAAGGAAAGGGGGTTCCAGAGCTCAGCTGGGGCCCAAAGGAAGTCTACGATCACGAATAATGGAAGTGGAGTTACCCCCTCGAAAAGAAGGGGAGAGTAGAGCCCGAAGGAGGGAGTACTTCGGAAGCCTCGGGGTCGTCATCAAACCATGGGCACCTAGTACGCCCGGCTTTTCCGAGGGCAGTATAATTCCTCCAACAATAAGCCTGGGCGGAACACAAATAGGTTGAGAAAAATGGGACACTATCCTCAACTTCTACCAAGGGGGGAGGGTCCTTTTAGAAGTTGTTCGTAGCGCAAGGATTGGAAGAATCTCCACAAGAGAATTAAAAGAGCCCTTCCCTTCATAAAATTCCCAATACTTGATGTCTGAAGAGGGTCTTGAAGAAGACTAAAGGGGGGGATTCTTTCTGAGGGGGGTTCTCATTCTCAAGGGGGGGACTCTTTCCGATAACGAATGGACAGTCCCCTTGAGGAACAATCCTTTTTACTTCGCCGGGGCTCCAAGGACTCGCCACGAGGGGAAGTCTCAAAGATTCAATTTTACTTAAAAAAAAGGGAGGGAAAAAATCCCGAACGACACGAACACCAACCTGTCAACGCTTCTATAGGTTCTGGGAGAGAGATCAGATGTTGGTAAGGATCCTCTCAGAAAATCTTCGAAGATTCTCAGGGAAAGAAAATCATTGCTCGAAGGACCATCTGGAGAGAACAAGAATCGGAGATCCTCATTCTTCTCCAAGAAGACGAAAGGAAGAAACAGACGTCGATTCCCCAGAGACCGACTCGTCAAGGGGTGGGCCAAAGCACAGGGTCAATACTACAAAGGGACCTAGACTATCCTTCCTTCCTAATCAACCTTGCCGGGTTCGACCGAAACGAAAACTACTTGTAACGAGGGGGAATGTTAACTATTCTATTGGAAAGAGGGGGAGAACTGTCGGAATTGAAAAAGAGGAGGTTCCTGGGAAAAGGAACCTGGGGGGCTTGCCAAAGATTCTTCATAATAAATTAAGTGGGGAACGGTGTGCTCTCGAATTTCCGCTTATTGGGCCAAGTCATGGAGGGAAGGCTTAGGGAAAAAGTTTAACCACAAAGGCCTCTGGCTTCAACTTAGAGGTTCCGGACTAACCCAAAAAACGAAACGGAAACGCAGAGACCATAATAGGGGAATAAAGAAGGCGAGAAGGTCGAACCCGTACGGTAGAAGGGCGCCTCAGGAAGTCCACCGAGGGAGGAACCCTCGGGCCACTACAGGAAATTCATAGGATTTCTTGAAGACTAAAAGGGGGCCTGACGTCAATAAAAAAAAAGGTCGACAGCGGAGGCCCCGAAAAAAAAAAAAAAAAAAAAAAAAAAGCGCACAGCGCCGACGTTTGGGGGGAGGGGGAAGTCCTTAAAATCCAAAACCGAAAAGGGCGGGAGAGAGGGAGGATGAACACTTCTCTTCCCATGAGGAAAAAAAGTCACGCGGGAAGGTTGGGCTTTCAGAAAATGAGAAAAAAAAGAGAAAGAGGTCGAGGATGGCCCGAAAAACGAGACACAGGTCAAGGGGCACGGTACTTCAAGAAATTGGAACTCTTCTCCCTAGAGATCGCCAAGATAAGTGGGTAATTAAGGGGAGATTCGTTGAGGTAGGGGAGAACGAGCTTGCAAAGCCCTTGAAGCTTCTAGCGCTTCTTAAGACGAAAACTAGGGGAGCTTTCTCAAGGATCTCCAGATCCAGCTCCCAACAAAGAGGGAAAGAACGAAGTCATATATCAAAGGGCCTCCTGCTGATATGCAAGTAAAATCGATAAGAAAGGACACTCCTCAAGAAGCGCACCACAATCGAGTGGCCCACAAAAGTGGTTCATGAGTACTTCTCTCATAAACGGAAGAAAAAGAAAAAACCGCTGAAAGAAGGACGGAAGGAGCCTCGACGTATACGACGGAACCTTCTGCTTACAAGAAATGGGGGCGTGGCATAAAAAAAAGGAGAAAAAGCTTTGTCCAATTTCAAAGAAGAGCCTCTTGCCCAAGGGTGCCTGTCACCACAGACGACCACGCTAAGCTCGCTCACCGGCTTCTCTAGACCAAATTAGGTTCCAACTTGAAGCATAGATCTTAGGGAGCTTAAAGAAAGCGTTACAAATCAGAAGAAGGGTTGTTTGAGGTTTTGTCGGAAGGAGGTCGGGCATCGGCAAGGCTTGCGTCTGGAGGGAAAAAAAATGTTCATCGGAGAAAGGAAACGGAGGCCGATCTGGAAAAAAAAGGGGATACTTAAGTCTCGGGGGGGCGTTTCCGGCGAAGGTCGATAAGTTCGCTCGGGGGGGGGGGGGCCACCGAAAAAAGGAAAGACAGAAATCCTGAAAGATATATCAAAAGGAGTTCAGGATATTAGACGTCGATTGGGGGAGGGGCTCACTTACCAGCGAGCGCGGTGCGGAAGATGATCTACCGAAGACGTCTCGTGGTTTTTCCAGAAAGGGCACACTAGCGTAGGAGGACGCCTATGAAAAGACCCGGTGCGAAATCTTACTTTTCCTAATGAAAACTAACTAAAAAAAGGGGAAACATCCCGTCCCCAAGGTGAAGGGGGGGTAAAAAACGCTTCCTAGAGTCACAACGAAGGAATTGTCCAACGTGGTGTTGCAGACATCACTATTTTCATGGGGGAGAGACGGAAGGGGGGGGAGATCTCTCTTTCGAGGGGGAAGTAGCCGGGGTAGTGGTAAGTGGGTTCTATGGCGCAAAAAGGTTGGGGAAAAGGCCAGATCGAAAGGAGGCCACTCATTACACGAAAGGTCTCGACGAGTTCCGATCTCCAGTCTCATCAGTATTGTAGCTTGGCGGATGGGGAAGAAAAGCATTAACACTTGGGGAGGGAGTCCCGAAAAGGTTTTGGATACCGGGGGCCCTTTCACTTTGAAAGAAGTGGAGGTAGTATCCTTCGAAGTCATATCTCAGGCGGCCAGATACTAGTTGGAGGAGGACAAAAATGTTATGCTTCCCGAAAAGGAGTGGAGGGGAGGTATCTGGAAATAGTTTCGGCTCGACCACCAGCTAGTGCGACCAAGAAAGGACGCTCTCCAGGAGAGAACTCCCCTGGAAATCGTTCGACTCGAAAGGGAATCCATCTCTTGCGCGGTGAGATATGTCAGCTCGCGAAAAAAAAAAAGGAGACAGATAATTACCTTTCCGGGAGGAGGAGTTGAATGAAGGTCTAAGAAGTATTGCCGTAGGCGAGCTGATAGGGGGGGGAGAGTTCTCACGCCGTGAAAGACGGTCTGTGCGCTCAAGTAACTTGAGGGGGCAAAGCTCTGACGGTCTTTTCTTGCCGTGGACGTGCTCGTAAGGTCCGAGATCCTTGCGATGTAAAAGGATGGGGGTGCCGGGAAGCTACTTTGCCAAAGCATCGACCGCGTTAAGGGGCGGCCCTAAAAAAGGGCGGACCCCTATGTCTGACGGTGGAAGGCCGCCGTGGAGAAGACTTTTTTGTCGGGATGGAGGGTACTCATTCATTGGGAGCGAAGGGCAACCTTTCTGGGGGGGGTTATATGACGGAAGAAAGACGGGGGGGAAAGAAGAGGCCCGGAAGTGATGCCAGAGAAACGAAAATGCGGGAACTGCCTTGGGTGCCCTCATAAAAAAACCTGGGCCACACATTAAGGAGTTTCAATCCTGCATGGCAAAACTGTTCCAGCCGGGCACGTACGTTTAAGAAGGGGAAAGCGCACAGCACCGGAAAATGCCTCACATGCCGAAATGGGATAGAAAGTGCTAGTTCTTGAGGATACACCTGCCGGGGGGGAGAAAAGGTTAGGTTCAAGAAGGGAGAAGACTTATGACGGGGGGGGTCCCTTTAGAGGGGTAGGACGTCCAAAAGAGATAATTTGGAAAGGACTTTCTGGGGGCATTTCGGCTTGGGACGATGCGGCGAAATGCCTCCAACTCGACTTTCCGGAGCCCCTGCTTTTCTGGGAGCGACCCTCATTCTGAGGCGTTACGCGGGCGCGGAACTACCCTTCAGAGATTCTCTCCTATTGAAGCTAGAAGGCTTATCGGCCAAAGATGATCGCCATCCAAGGGGGCTCTACGTTTTGGGGGGTATTGTGGCGCAATTGCCTGATCTCACAAAGCTCATTCCTCGGGAGCAGTAATCTCCAGGTTCTTTCTTACGGGGGAAGAAGGGGATTTTTGGCGCAAGGTAAGGGGGGCCTTCGGTGGGAGTACCTTCTGGAAACTTGCTCATCACGGACGTCTGTTGTTTCCACGATGGGGCCATAGAAGATTCTAATCCATCCACGAGGGGGCCCGTCTAAAAGGGTCCTTTTCCAGAAAGTCTGCTTATCTGCTGGGGATATGTAACATCCGAAGGGGAGAAGCAAACGTCCCAGAGAAAGGATAATCCCTTTTATAAGAGTGTCTTCCCCCGCACGAAACAAAGTTCAGACATATCCTGTCAAGGGGGCATCGGCGTCCAAAGTACTCTTTTAAGGGGAGTTGCCCAATTGAAAGTTATGGCTACGTCCTGAAGAAACGGGCTCTCAGGAAAAAAGGTTCTTCTTTTGAAAAAAAGAGTCCATTGCCAAAAAGCGTCTTCCTAGGAGGGGGGGGGTCGACCAAAAGCCTGGCCAAGAGGTCCTTCAGTTCGGAAAGAAATTCCCTAAGTAAGCCTCCATCTCTACCGAGGGGGAGGGGCCTTCATGAACAAAAAGCAAGCAACGTTGTTTCCGGGGGGTGTGTTTTGGGAGGAAGAAAACACCCTCGGGGGACATTATGTCCCGAAAAAAGGGGTTCTGTAAGGTATTTGAAAAAGGGGTCTTTAATAATACTTCAGCATGGGCAGCTCGAAATCTGGTCTTTGGGTGAAAAAGAGACTGCCCTTAAAAAATGTTTTCACTTCCATCTGGGGGTGTGCGCTACGTCCAAAACCGGCCTGCCATTACCTCAACAGGAAGATTGAAGAGTCGTCCATTAACTTCTGCCTCCCGGGGGCTAGCCACGGACACTGGTCTACGAACAGCTGAAGACAAGGACACATTGGTAAAAAGGTTCCTTTTCTCGATTCCGACCGGCGTAGAGAAGAACGACTTGGGCTTCCATGGCATTGTAAAGGAAAAGAGAGAAAAACCCCTCGAGGTCCTGATTCTTTCAAAAAAAACGCATTCCCCGACCCGCTCGACCGGAAAATAAAACCCTTTCCGCCGGAGGAAAGAGAAAGAAAGAAAGGAGCCATAGGAAGGAAAGCTATTATTAAAAAGGGGTCGTTCGTGTTCGATCGGGACAGGTCTCTTTTCTCCGGGTCAAAAAGGGTCAGAGTTCGGGGGAAGGGGAGGGCTCTCCTTCCTTGGAAAGAAGGAGAACGTGGCCGAGTGGCGGCCGATCTGCAGGCCAAAAGAAGGAAGGGAAACGAGGGGGGGGGGAAGAGTCCCAGGGCTCAATCCCTATCCTCCAAAAAGCTCTACCAACTGGGGCGGTCGTCCTGAGGAGTAAGACGACTTTCCCCGTTAACGGGAAGGGAACTAGCTTTCTTGGGAGCCGTCCTGGGGCCGACCGCGGGGGAAGAAATTCTCTGAAAAGAGAGGGGTCTTCCCGAGGGTCCGGCCTTGGGTTACGAGCAGCCTTATAAATCTCGTTTCCGGAGATACCGCTTTTCCAAGGGTCACCACCGACCGATCTTCTATCAAGTAAACCACCGAGGGGGGGATTCTTCCCTAATCGGAAAGAAAACGTGAAGCTCCAACCACTTGGAACCGAACCCTCCTTTCCCAAAAGGGGGAGGTTTGTTATTGCTACACCGAAAAGCCCCATCGACTTTCGGGGAGGGGAACGAGAGTCTCAGGGAGGGGACGGTCGTCTGGGAGGAAAGCGGTCTTTCTTGTCATGGGGCGAGGGGAAGTAACCTCGGAGCGTGGACAGGTAGAGATGTTGGGGCTACAGGAAAGGGGGGGGTATGGGTCCCCAGGGGATGCAGGAGAGACCGATGGGCCTTATTCGCCATCCCTGGGGGGGGCGGAGCAAAAAAGTGGGGTCAAGTACTAAAAAAGAGAGGGGAGACCTCGTGGCCGCCGTGTGCCCGGACTCAAAACCCTCTGGCCGAAATAGGAGGTGGCCTGGTCAAAAGATCCTCAAACTTCTGATTCTTGCCGGGATAGGAAAGAAAAAAAAAAACTGCTGTTGTCAAAGGAAGAGAGGAGAGGAGGTCAGACTGAACAAATCCGTTCCAGGGTCGTGCCCCATCCAAGGTATGGCTCTCTCTTTTCAGGGGGCCGGAACCCCGAAGGGCTTCTTTTTCACACCTAATCAGTCTTCGGTGAAAGGGGAAGATACAGATGCGCTTCCACACCCTAACAAATCCGGTGGGTGACGAAAAGGCAGGGAAAGTCGGATTCTGAGTGCGGAACACGGAGGACTACCTGCGGGGGAGAAAAGCCCATCAAAAAAGTCTGAACGCCCTTGTCCGAAAAAACCGTCGAAATTTCCCTCAGTCCTATGGAGAACGGGATGATAGGGGGGGGGGGAGGAAAATGATGGGGATCGGAGAGAGTAAGGGGGCGGGGTAGCGAATGAGGGGGAGGGGGGGGGAGGGGGAGGGGGGGAGGGGGCTCGGAAGAAGGGAGAGAGGGGTGTGGTGGTGAGGTAATGAGGGTGAGGGGGGCGATAGGAGGAAGGTTAGTGAGGGGTGGTGAGGAGACGGTCCACAGCGGGATAATGTGTAGCCTCCCTCACTCGATGGGGCCACTACCAGAATTGAGGCGTCCAAAAAGAAGGCCGCCCCTCTCCTCCTACAGGAGGCGGATATTCCTCCTCATTGCGTTCGGAAAGCCTCCAGAGTGGAGAGGCTTGAAAGGAGGTTAGGGTAGTCCTGCTGATCCACCAGCACTGAAGACCTTCCCGCGCCCTCTTATCACCTCTCCCGGACTCTTCCGGCAGGAAAAAAAAGTCATCCCCCTCCAGGGGAAGATCCCCCGCCTAAGGGCAGTCCTGGAAGAGGACCCTCCAACCTTGCATAAAAGACCTTTCCAGATCCTCTTCTCACTAGGAGAACATCGGCGCTGTGCGCCGGAGGGATGAGATTCTCGACGGCGGAAAATCCCTCGGAGGCCCGGGTGAACCCGGCTGTGTGGAAAGGTCCATTCCCGGCGTGCCCAGGGTGGTGCGATAGGGAATGCCGGTGCCATTCCGGCGCCAGGCGGGGGAAAGGTCTGTACAATCAGTTGCCTCAAAAAAAAGTACCTTCGAAGATCTTAACCAAAGGGGGGGGGGGGGGGGCGAACGCGTGCAGGAGAGAGGGAAAAGGGGGACCTTCCCAAAGTTGGGGAAATCGTCTTTCCGAGCTTTCCGTCCACCCTTCCGTATGGGGGAGAACGCCCCTCCATCAGAAAACGAGAAGCTTCTTATGAAACTAACTCTTTAGGGGGCTTCGCACGTCGAAGAAGGCCCCCACAGCGCCATGAGGGTTCTTTTCTCCGTCGGGAACATAGTCACGTCCCAAAGGCAAAACCTCGCATGCAGGAGAGCATCGGAAAAGAGGGGCACTCTCGGAGGGGGATTAGCGTAAAAATTTAAAATAGGGGCCTGTCGGAAATTCCCCCTATCGGAGAGAGTAGATGAAAGTCCATTCCCGGGCGACCTGGTTCAATCTCATTCACGTAGCCCGAAAACAGTCTTGGGGAAGACGCCTCCTATCTTATCGGGGGGGTCATCTCCAGATAAGTAGTAGGAGTTGTCTCACTGAGCGGCAAGGGGGCAAAAAGAATTCAGGGAGAGCGAGAGATCGTCGAGACGAGAGGTCGAACTAAGTAGCCTAGGAGACAATATCAGAGAAGAAAAAAAAAAAAACGCCTGGCGGACGCATCACACGGCCGCCATGTTGCCCGAAGGCCGACGTACGAAAAAATAGCATTCGATCCGCTAAAAAGACACTAAGAGGAAAAAAAAACACCACATCTCGGTGGCGGGACCGTGTTCGCTTCCCATCCAGACACACAGAAGAGAACTGAAGAATCCGTCCTGAGAACCTAGGGAGAAGAAAACGCTCCCTTCGTCTGGAGGGCAGAAGTGAAGAAAAAGTCTTGCCAAGGTCACGCCATCCCTACGCAAGACAACGGGCGAAAGGCTATGACAAAAAAAAAAATTCACTATCTCGGGGGGCGGGCCGCACCTAAAGAACCATGTGAGAGAAAATTTACCATCCTCGAAGCGGGGGGAGAGTCCGCGGGAAGGGAAAAAAATCCGAACCTTTTTGGACGGGATGGTGTCTGGGTCGTCTTCGGCAGGAGGACCAAGAAAATTTGTCCACACCGGGTAAGAAAAGCAATCCTAAAAGGGAAAGGGGAGCTCTTTCACAGGACGTCTTCTGTCGCGGGGGTGGGTTGTGGGGAGATCCGAAAAACGTTTTCGCCTTGCGCCGGAACACCAAGATCTACATCCTGAAATACATCACAACGAGGAGGCTGGAGGGGGAGGTTCAGGACTCTGGCAGGAAGAAGGGCGACCCCTGCGCCCTTTCCCCCTCCAATTTGAAGCCGGCCCGAGAATCCAGGGAGAAGTCCTTCATGGGGGGGAAAGAGAAGTAGAGAACGCACTCTTCCGTAGGGATACGCCTATTACCCAGTTGCTGGGGGAACAGCCTCCCAGGGGCGATTCCTCGACGAACGAAAAGAAAGAGAAAACTATTGGTAAAAAAACCTTTTCCCTTCTTTAGCGTGAACGCGCTACAGCCGAAATCTGATGTGAGTTGGAAGAAGAAAGAAGAGGGGCTTTATTCCTTCTTCTTCCAAGAGGAGATCGTTTCATGACGGCCCGTTTGCCAAGCTATTTCTCCACCGTTGGAGGGGGACAATAGCCCCTGTCATAAGGAAAGAATGAGCTAATTCCACTCTTTGATCGAAAGGACGGAGGCTCATGCCGGACTTTTCTCAAAGCAGTTGAAAAGTGGCCGGGGAATTGTGTAGTCTCCCTAAAGGGGGGGGGATACAGTGCCAGGGAGTGGGGAAAAATGAGACTCTTATCAGGAAGATGCAGATCAGCAGGGCGGGACTATCGAAACGTCGATCTTCGAAGCCATTTGTCGGCCGTTGATGCGTCCTCAGGGGGGAGGGAAGGATCTGGTAGGAAAGAGTCCCCGAACCGTTCTTCTCGCGAGAGGATAGCTCGTAGGGGGACCGTGCCCTAGTCCCGCTAGCTACTAGTAAAAGAATCCAGAATATTGTGGAAAGATTGGCCACTTCCTACACATTGAAACGCGGACTGCTACACCGAAAAAGGGGGGGTCACCGTTTATCCTGGGCGATTTGATTAACTGTCTGGGGGGTTCCTTTCGGGCCGACTAGCTATCTGCCAGTGTGCCTCCAATAGAGCAAGGAGAAATGTCCTGCTCATCACGCCAGTGTAAGTGAAGTAAAAAAGAAACTCGAGGTCTGTCGAAGGTTCAAAAACTTTCTCTGATCCTGAAACACGTCCAGCACGTAGTTGCGAAGGGCGCCGTTCATCGACTTTGCCGAGAGGGCCTCTACAGATTTCGGGGCCCGACCGGTCGAGATGTATTTTCGCGCCTATTTGGTCGTTGTTTGCCGTAGGTAGCGACCGTTCTACTCTCGGTTTGCGAGGGGAACGAGGTCTTCAAAAGGAAATGGGGAATGCTTTTCTTTGTGGAATGACATCTATGACGGGACGCATTAAACGACAGAAAGGTCTTTTGATTCAAAACAGGGGAGAAAAGAGACCTTAAAAACAAAGGCCTGTCCCGCGAAGGAACATCTCGCACACGGGAACGGCCTAGGTTCTCGCCCGAAAAAACCAAACAGAGTTCAAACCGGCTTCCGATGAACGCAGAGCGGAAGAAGGGCCCAAAGTCGCGCCATTCCGATGTTTCTCGTAAAAAAGGGAAGGGCGGGTGGGACAGGGGCTTACAATCAGGGGAGGGGACGAGGCCTTCCTGCTCGTCTGCGGAATTGAACTGGCGGGGGATGACGTCGGACGGAAAAGGGTCGGGAGTCATCTCGATGAAGAGGGAGGGGGTAAGGTTCGAGGGGGACGGCTACCCTCTCACTGGCCGTCAGCCAAATGAGCGGAGAGTTCTGCTGACAAGGCTAAAAAGATCGTCTGATTGCAGATTTAGAGGGATCGCACAGCTCGGGAAAAGATACGCTTCGACGTTTGGCGGGGGGTGGGGAGGGGGGGAATTTTTATGAGGGAGGGGCGCACTGGCGGGTGGGTGACCGTGGGGAAAAAGGTTGACGGGGGGGGGGGGGGGCATCGACATCCGAAGGGACGTAAAGGGGAGAAGGGGATTGTTTTCGAAGGAGAGGCACCAGTCGGTCGACCGGAAAGCCCGGATCCCTTCGGAGTTGGGGGGGAAATAGCCCCAGAAGAGAAAAAGAAAAAGCCAGTATCTGGAAATTGTGCAGGGCATGGGCCACTGGATCAGAAGGCGTCAGAAGGGGTTTTTGACACCCTTAAAAAAAAAAGAGGGCTTACAAAAAAAGGGACTTCCACTAATAGAAGGACTGTGTAGGAACAAGGCACACAAACCCGAATTGGGACATCTTATTTTGGAAGGGAGGGGCGGCAATAGGGAGAAAGGAGCTTACTAGGGGAAATTGCCCCAGGGGTGCATGACCAAACAAGATGGAAATCCTGATCAGGACCAGGGAAGACGAAATGCAAAGGGAGGGGAGGGCCACGGCTGTCAAAGGAGCTTCTCGTACAGGGTGTCGACAAACTCAAAGCTCAGGAGTATTCTTCTCACCAAAGGAAAGAAGATCTGAGAAAAATAGACTAGAAATCCTCAAAAAGGGATGCGTTCGCCAAGACGGTGGTTATAGTTTGGGGGGACAACCCGCCCCCAACCGAAGGTGCTCCTCGAGGGAAGGGTGAATCATTCGTAAAAGGTGAGCTCTTCGGGAAGAGTCACAAAGGTGGTGATAGTCTTTGCTCGGGGCACTACATCAAAAAAAAAACGGACGGAATAAAAAAGAAAAACGGGTCTTCTTTGGGGGGAAAAGTCTACGGATGTGTGGGCGGCCAAAGCCCTGCCCTCGGGCGCAACATTCTAAAGGAACGTCAGATGGCCGTTCGTCAGACGTCGTGAGCCCGACCGCCTTGCGCCGAAAAGACTTCGAAAGACAGCTCCTCCTCCTGAAGGGGTGGCGGAGGAACTTGTTGTAAAAGAGGAAAAAAGTGGCGCATTCCGACCGGGACCGTGGTAGGAACGCGGGACCAAAAAGGGGGGCCGAAAGTCGGCCACTTTTGTTTGTCAAAGAACCAGGCCACGGCCATCAGGACAAGAAAAGGAGACCATTTTCGGCTCTGACAGGTAACCCGCGGGCGCCGGCGGCCGTGACAACCGAACAAGAGATCAACAAAGGGGGGAGGAAGTGCAAATATAGGAGATGGGCGAGAGGTCGTGGGTTCTCAAGAAAAAAAAAAAAAAAACCCGCTTTTGAGAAGCCGACTGTCGAGCGGGTCCGGTTCAAGCGGGAAAAGGGGGACCGAAAAAACTTTGCCTAGTGCGGAAGGAGAGAAAGGATGGAAGGGGAGATGTTCTAAAAAGGAAGAGGCCGCGGTCGGCATTCTCAAGAAAACACCTGCTTCGAACCAGAAACCGTCGTAGGAAGGCAGGAGTTCCCCGTGACTTTGGAGGCGGAGGCCGTCCTTGCCTACCGCAAGAAAAGGATTCCGTGGAAGAAAAGGCTCCCGATTTTCCCTGGAGCCTTAACCTAGCTGAGGTGAACTAAGAACCCCGAGGGCTGTTTCAAACACCCAAGACACGACGGAGAAAGGAGAACCCTGCGGAAAGCGCCCACCCGGTGACACAGGCCGGTGAAGGAATCCACCGGGAACGAAAAGGGTTCTTGGGGGAAAAAACAAACAGGAAGGCTCCCTAGGAAGGGTTAGGTTTACCTCCTGAATAAAGGTTTCGGGGGAGGGGAGAGAGGGTGCTTATAATCTCTTCGGAAGTGGACTCTAATATTGGAATAAAGGGCCATTAGCTCGATCTGGGGGAGAAAAAATGTGGGAGAAAGAAGTCACTAATACCGGGGGAATTGCCGGAACCAAATTACCGTATCCCGAAGGAAGAAAATCGCCATAAGAGGGGAAAGCACCCGCTTTGGCGGACCTAGTACGGCTCAAAGAAGCCGCCAAGGGGGGAATTAAGGGCCGACATCTGTTTCCTACCCAATCAGTCACAGTAGAGAACGGGGGGAAAGTTTTCGACGTTTGAAATCTTCGGAAGTCCCCCATCTCCATCAGCTGAAAAAAGAAAAAGAGCCATCGGGGCCCTGCTGAGCGTGTCCCAGATCCTGGAAA
>Ga0179591_1386175_pt1 | contig 15979 bp, 31 predicted proteins | sample CZOMad2_1_08_16f_FD_182891 | JGI IMG/M metagenome (GOLD analysis project Ga0179591, IMG submission 182891) | Vadose zone soil fungal communities from Angelo Coast Range Reserve, California, USA - CZOMad2_1_08_16fungal (PacBio error correction) | ecosystem: Environmental > Terrestrial > Soil >...
GAGAGAAAAGGGGGAAACCCCCTCGTAAGCGGGGAAGGGGGAAATCGCGGAAAACGCGGGGGGAAAGAGGGGGGGTCACTTATAACTCAAAGACAACAAAAGTCCACGGAAAGGCGAGAGGGTGCATAATTGAGCGGCCAATGTGTAAATAGAAGAAGAGTGCCCCCGACCCAAAATACAACTTTCTTTTGAATGTGAAGAAGGCCGTCCCCTCCCAGCGCGAAGTAAAAAGGAGAGAAGGGTATTTTAAAATACGGGGGAAAAAAAAAAAGGGGCAGGGGGAACCGGGTTTTTTTGTGTGAAAGTTCCGAGTCTTCGCACGTCGCCCTCCCAACAGGAGAAAGAAGCTTCTTCCCCTTTCAACTTGTTGTGGGGGGCCCCGCCAGGGAAGAAAAAAGGGGAAAATGATTGACCAGCCCACTCAAGAGGGAAGTTACACAGCCGCCTCGAGTTTCTTCGTCACCCTTTTGGTTGTAAAAAAGGGGTAAGTGTAAAGGAGGGAAGACGAAAAAATCGCCCTCCGAAAAAGTCTCGTTAAAGACAGGTGTTTCCTGTCCTCAAGAAACAAAGGAAACCAGTGTGGACTGAAAAGGAAAAAAAGGAGGAGGCGCGGTCCAAAAAAAAAGACTTAAAGGGTCATGCCCCTTGGGAAAAAAAAAAAGGACCCGAGGTGCGAAAGAAGATGACCCGAAATGGCATTCAAGTCGCAGGGAAAACGGGACCTTTTACCAGCGTGGGGGAAAAAGGGGGGGTTTGTGGAACGTTAAAAAAAGGGGGGAAATAGTTGGCTCGGTCCTCCCAGGGGGGGGTGAAGACGGCAGGTGGGGGGTCCGGCCCAAATGGAAGAGGGGTTGCTCCTTCTCTTGCAAAAAAAAGCCCCCAATCTTGGGTACCTGAAAGAAAAGGGAAAAAGATTCCCGAAAAGGAAAAGAAAAAAAAAAAAAAAGGGGGAAAAATGTCCCCCCCCCCCAAAGAGAGAAAGGAAGGAGCCCTCAAAAAAATTCCGATATGCCCGGCATAAATCACCTCACATCCGGGAAAAGCGCAAGTCAGAGGAGGCTTTCCTGTAAAAAAAAAAAAGGAGAAGTGAAGCACGTGACTGTTTGAACAGGAGGGAGGGTGGAACTGACTTCTTCCCCGAACAGGGGAAAAAAGCCCTCTCTACTCTCACTCCAACTCCACACGTCCAGAAACTAGCAAAGAAAGGGAAAGGGGGGGGGAAAAAGGCCGAGACCCCCCCCGGGGAGGGGAAGAGGAAGAGCCTCCTTTCAACGGAGAAGAAAAAAGAGTGCCCGTGGGTAAAGAGGGGAATCAGAGAAAAGGAAATGGGGGGGGGGCGGCAGGCAACCAGTTCTTCCTTCTGAAAATTCCCCCACAAAAACGCCAAGGAAAGAGAAGCCTTTAAAAAGGGAAAACCGTACAATGATCCCAAAAGCCCCCAAAAATTCCGTCCAATCAGGAGAAAAAAAAAAGGGGGGTGCCCGAAGATTTTTGGCCCTCAAGAGGGTGCGCCTTTGCCTAAAGGGAGGATTCCGGCCCCGCCAACGAGGGATAAGGTACGATTTGCAAGGAAAAAAAAAGATGTTTGAGGTAGGGGTTGGGAAAACCCATCCCTTCCGCGCAAGCCTCTGGAAAAAAAGAAGTTTGGGGGAAGGGGTTTTTAAAAACCTCGTCAAAATTCCCGAATGTTGTGTTTATGAAAAATCGTAGAAAAGGACTTGGCCGAAAAGGCCAAAACCAAAAAGGAAGCAATGTCCGTGAAAAGGGGGGGAGTCCGGAAAAGGGCCAAACCCCCTCAACATACCTAAACTCCAATTCTCCAAAAAAAGAGCAAAGATGCACTCCAGAAAAACAAAACCTTGACGAAAAGGGGTCCTCGCTGAAGAAAACGCGGATACGCCTGAGAGTAAAGAAACATGTTCAGGGAGGGTGAAACGCCCTAAAGGGGGGGAAGAAAGTCATGGGGCGGGTGGGGGGAGTGAGCACCGCCTTATTCTTAAAGAAGAAAAAATTCTAGCCTCCACAACCTCCTTTAGAAAAAAAAAAAACGCGCTATCTTTTTCTTGGCCCTCAAAAAAAAAAGGAGAAGGGACCTTTGGAAACGTCCCGGTTTGGAGGGAAGGGGAAGGGCCCGGTCCCTGCTTTTCTCACAGGGTCTGGCCCGCCTTGACAACTTTGGTGAAAGGGGAATCAAGGGGAAAAAACTGTGTGAAAGGAAGAATCCAAGCGAAAAGACACCTTTCCGAATCTAATCTACGCTTTTAAGTTTTTTACAGGACCCCGTGGGAAAAAAAAAGAAACGAGTCCCTACGCAAAAAAAAAAAAAAAAAGGAGGGGGGAAAAACCCAACCAAAAAAAAAAGACAACCCCCAATGTATCTTCCACGGGGGAAAAAATGGGGCAAAGTAAAATTCTAGGAGGAAAGAAAACCTATGAAAGAAAAAAAAAAAAGGGGAAACGGGTGTAAAAGCACCTCTCGAAGAAAAAGAAGGGATAGACACAAGAGAGATAAGGGGAAGGAAAAGAGCCGAAAGGGAAAAAAAGAAGAGGCATACCTGCCACCCATAAAGAAATCGGCCCGCCTAACATGTGGCACGAAGGGGGGGGTAAACACTAAAATGCTTCCCTCCGGGTTGGGAAAGGCAGGGGTTTTTGAAGGAAAAGGAAGACACTCCCACCGGGCGGCCTGGTCCCCCCGCAGAGGGGAAGACTGTTCCTTTTCCTTCGACACCAGAGGGAAAAGAACCCGGCAGAAAAAAGGGGGGAGGCGGAAGCCCTGAAAGGGGGAGAAATGGCGCACGCCCTGGTCCGGGAAATACCTCACCACGAACTGGGGAAAAAAAAACGAGGCCAGCTTTGACAATCAAAAGGAAGACGACAGTCACCGCTTTGACAAAAAGAAAAGTGCGCTCGAAATCACCAAAGAAAGAATCGTCCCCTAAACAACGAAAAGAGGAAAGAGTAGATTTTCAAGGAAAAGAAAGGACGGAAACCAAGAAGGAAGGGGGTTTTAATTTGAGTCGCGGTGACCCTTAAAAAGACGGGAAGAAAACCTCGTCCAAAAAAAAAAAAAAAAGGGGGGATGGAAGCGGTGGCAGTGATGCGCAAAGCAAAGTGCGTTTGGGGTTAAAAGGGGGACCCAATGAATCCGCCGCGAGAAGGAGAGGAATCAGGCTTTCGAAAAGAAAATGCCGCCAAAGCACAAAGAACGAGAAGGCGGACCAAAACAACAAAAAAAAAGGAAGCAACGAGGTGGCCAAAAACGGCCCCACCTGCCGAAGAAAAAAAACTTTGGGAAAAAAAAAAAAAAAAGCCCAAGACCGATGGGGGGGGAGAAAAGCCCCCCCAAAACAGGACGGCCCGTCATCTACAAAACCAACCGGGGAAAAGGGAGAAAAAGGGAGGTCAAAATCGCAACCCGCGGAACAACGCATTTCTCCCTTGTTTTTAAAAAGAAAAAGAATTTTGGGGAAAAGAAGAGGGGGGGGCAGAGGAAGGCCAGCAAAAGAGAAAAATACGCTGTGGTTCCTTTAAGAAAAACGAGCCATAATAAACTAATGGGGGGAAAGAAGGAAGAAGCAACGAACAAACGCGAATTTCAGGGGAAAAGGAAATTTTAATGTCATCCAGGCAGAAAACGATGGTACCAATCACCTTCACTCCAAATAAGAGACGAAAAGGGGATCCAGTAAATCCGGGAAAAAAAAAAGGAAAAAGGCGTCACGCGAGTCCGTCAGGAAAGAACAACGTGCCTCATTCCCCCCCCCGGAAGAAGAATTCCACCCTTTCACTTACTCAAGCGAATAAAAAAGAAAAGGTGCACAGCCTTGGGAGAGAGGGGGAGGTAATGGATTCAGGGTCCTCGATCCTCATTTCCGGAAAAAGGAGCCCCTTTGGAAACTTGGACGGGGGGGAGGTTTCCGTCGAGATCTGTGAAATAAGGGAAAAAGGTTATCCCCCGGCGGGGGGGGAGAAAAAAGAAAAGACCTCTCCCGCGCACCATCTTCCCTAGTTAAAGAGTCCCCCCCCCCCAACCAAGACACAGGGGGGAAGAAAAGAGAATGGAGGTTTTGAAAAGAGGCACACCCCAGAATCCCCCACTCTTGGTAAGCAGAGATAGACCTTCAGAGCCAGAGAAAGGGGGACATATCCAAGAAAAAGGGGGAGGTCTTCGAAACCTCCCACCTCAAGACGCGGAAGTCAGAAAAAGAGCGAAAAAGAGGGTTTTCTGGTGGAAAAAAAGTTTTCCACATGTGTCGAACGAAGGGGAAGGCCCCGCCCCCCCCAGGGGAAAGGGAATTCGTAACTGGGAAAAGGGGGGAAAACACCTACTTCAAAGGGGGCCCCCCCCCCCCTTAGTTGGGAAAAAACAGACAAATGAGAGGAGGGAAAAAAAGGCCATTGAAACCTAAGGAGGGGGAGAAACCTCCTCTAATTCTTGGGAAGTCTTTCAACCTCTTTTTCAAAAAGGAACAAAAGGGGGTTGCCCTGGAAAAAAGGGAAAGAAAAGAGGAGAAGAAGAGGAGATCGAAGGAAACCGGGGGAAGACCTCCACCTTAAAAACAAAATTGTAAAAACGAGACGCCAAGGGAAGAAAAACAGGGTGTCGGAAAAAAGGGGAAAAAAATCGAAACTTTTCACCCCAAATAAACCTATTACCTCAAACGAAAATCGTGAAAAGGGGGGGCGGGAAAGTCTGGGAAAAAATACAAACGGGAAGGAGGGTGGGGGAATTACATGTCCAACAAGGAAGAAATCTACGCCCTTTTTTTCTGCATATAGGCAAGGTACTCAAAAAAAGGGGGGGGGGGAAGCCTTCTCGAGAAGCAAGAGAAACTCGCTTTTTTCGATAAAAAAAGTTCAGAAACTCCTTGGCGCCTATCAAAAGGGAAAGAACGAGGGGGGCTGAAAGCGGGGGAAAAGGAGGGACGCAAACGTAAAAACTCAATAGGAAAGAAAAGAAAAAAAAATCCCAAAAAAAAACAACTTCCTCGTAATGAGAGGAGGGTCGTCCCTTTAAAAAAGAAAAGGGTGGGGTTTCCAAAAAGAGAAAACTCGTCTTAACGAACCAAAAAAAGGTGTTTTCTACGTCAGAAGAACAAGGGTCCCGGGAAAAAAAAAACGGAAGGGGGGAATTTTTAAAAAAAAAAAGGGACACCCCGGTCCAATTATTGCCACAAGACAGAAGCCCCATAATCCCCCAGCGAAAAAATTGGGGTGAAAACCCAAAAGAAAAAAAAAAAGGGAGAAACGTTTTTTTTTGCAGAGGGAAAGCGCTCGAATGCATCTGATCCGCAAAAAGGGGGGGCCAAAAGAAAGGAGGAAGGAAGGTGCCACGCTTAAAGAAAAGGTCCCCCCCCTTCCAACTGGAAAACGGTCCTCCCCTCCACGTTGTGGATAAAGAGGGGACATAAGCAGGGGGGGGGACCACCGCCTTGGGGGCAGGGGGGGGAGTCCCCCGAGAAAAAAAAGAAAAATTTGGCTATTTCCCAACAAAAAAAAGGAGGACGCGTCCCAAAGAGAAAGAGATGTCCCGTGCGCCAAAGTCTGCCTTTGAAGGGAAAGAATTAACCGTCCCCATCCGGACTGCCCAATACAGCCAAAAAGAGAACAAAAAAATTATCGTAAAGAAAGAGGGAAGACTACGAAAAAAAAATTCCATTTTAGACAATGCCATTTTCCCAAAACAATAAAAAGAAAAAACGGAAAAAGAAAAGAAGAGTGCGGCAGCCCCCTCAGGAAAAACGGGAACCCGGCCCTTAGAGAGTGTTTTTTTTCGAAGGGGGACACCGCCTCCGAGAGGAAAGGGACAAGAATGATTCCAAGAAGGGGGGCCGTTCCTGTTACTACGAGTTTTTTCTCGTGCGGGGGAAGCCGCAACCGAGAGGGGAGGGGAAAGGAACGCGGCCGGAAGGTAGGCCGTTTGTCCACCGAGGGGAATCCTCTTCTACTGCGTTGGGAGGGGGGAGGGAGAAGGAGAGCCGGCCTTGCCCGAAAGAGCTAAAATCCTAATTAAATTCTCTCTTCTTCGTGCAAAAAGAAAAGGAAAACGGAAGAGGAAAAACAGAGGAAAAAGGGAAACCACGTGCGCCGTGAAAGAGGCAGCCACCTTCCGACGTTCGCAAGTTGGTGAAAGACATAACCCAAAAGGAAATTCGTAAGGAAAAGAAAGGGGGCAGTATCTTAAAAAAGAGGGCCCTCCCCCCCGAAAAGGACCTAGTCCTAACAAAGGAGAAAAAAGAGTTGGCAGGGGGGAAGGAAATAGTCACGAGGCAAGTGAAAAATGGGGTTTGTTCCGAGCAGAGGAAAAACCCAATTTAAACCCTTCCCAAAAAAACCCAGAGAAGACGGCACGCTGTGAGAGAAAAAAAAAAGACGAAAGAAACTGCGGTGGAAAAGATTTTTCGACATGAAAATAAAAAGCGTTCTTTAATACTACCCTCGAGAAAGAACCTCGGGAAAGAGAGGGTGGTTAAGACCAACGAAGGAAAAAAAGAGAAGAGGGGAGCGTAAGTGTTGGGGGGGGCGAACCATTGCACGCTAAAAAAAAAAAAACGCCTCTGCCCCTGGTGACTCCCAGAAAAAAGAGAGGAAAGAGCTCGAACGCACCGGAAAAAAAAAAAAAAGAAAAAAAAGAAAGTTTTGCAAAAATCCGGTAAGAGGCCAAAGGAGGGTCTCAACAACACCAACCGTAGGGGGTGCTTGGGCTTGGTGAGCCCCCCTTGACCGGGGGGGGAGAGGGTTGGCAAACGCCCGTCCAAAAAAAAAAAAGAAGTAAACTCATAGCCCAAGGGGGGGAAAGAGCCGTCTCTTGAAAGCTGGAAAAAGGCACCCATTTTTCCCCCCCCCCCCCCCAAGAAAAGGGCCAAACATCCAACCACAACAGGAGAAGAACCCCTTCGACGTGGAAAAAGGGAAGATGTCACTCCTAGAATGCAAAGAACGCTTCTCGAATTCCCCAGAAGAAAAAAAAGAGCAAAAAAGAGGAAATGTTCCGACCCCATGCAACAGACCGATTTCCTATTGAGCTTTTTCCTAAGAGGAAAAACCAAAAAGATATCGGAAAAAAAAGGGAGGGGGGGCCTGGCCCAAGGCATAATTTTAACGCCAAAGTCCTTTCCTCCCAAACAAAAAAAAAAGATTGAAAACAAAAAAAAAAGGAAAAATCCCACGAGGGAAGAAAGGGGGGGACAAACTTCCTTCGAGGTTCCTTTTGGACCTAAAAAAAGAAAAGGAAAAGCCCCAAAAGGGGAATTAACTAAAGAAAGAAATTGGTTTCCCCCCCTCTTCTAAAAGGGAAAGGTTTTGGTTTCCCACAGAGGTGGTTTAAAAACGTTTCTAAGGGGGGAAGGGGAAAAGGAAAAGCATCTGTTTTCACCAAAAGGCTATTTCCTTTCTCGTGTCAATCTGAGGACAGAGGGGTTCTCCTCGATCGGGGGAAAAAAAGGAAAAGGGGGGGTTCGGAGCCGGTCGAAGAGGGAAGAAGGCCCTCCATCCACTTTTAGAAAACGCCCCTTGGATTGCCTTAGGGGGGGGAAATTCGACACATAAAAAAAGGCACCCTCGCGCGGGGGGAGAAAACCTCCTTCTCTGAGACAGAGGGTACAAATCTTTTCTTTTCCCGGGGAAAAAAAAAAGATTGTGGGAGATTAAAGAGGAAAAAAAACAAACAGCACGGCAGTAACGGGGGGGGTCAATCGCCAAGGGCAAAGGTTGTTTTACAGTGAAAAAAGGGGCCAGGGGAGTAACCTCGGGAAAAAAGCGCCTAAAATTTTGAAGACCCCTCGACCCGAAAACGGAGAGAAGAAGAACTCGATTTACCTGGCAAGGGGAGAGGAAAAAGAAGGGGGGCCAAGTAATCCGGAGGACCGTAAATTAACAGAGGATTTGCCGATTTTCATGGTAGACATGAGGGGGAATGGGTACAGAAAAGGAATGGTTGCCCGGTAAAGGGAGGGTCCGAGTCCCTTCCACTCGCGGGGGGGAAAAACGGAAATCTTTTCCCAGGGGGTCTCATTTTCAATCCCAAACTGGGGGGAAGGAGGCACGCGGAAAGAGAAAAAAAAGAGTGAACACGTCCTTCCCCCCAGGAAACAAAACTCCCTGCCGGGGAAGAGTGCCATTTTAGAAAAACTGAGGGGGGGGGGACAAAGACTTCTGAGAAAAAGAAGAACCGCCTGCCTGGCCCCGGGGAAAAAATGCCTTTTGGGAAGACGCTTTTCCCTCTTCCGCAAAAAAAGAGAAAAAAAGGAAGGTCCCGCAGGGGGGAAGAGGAAGGACGCGTTTTGAAGAGAAAAGGGAAAAACCCCTAGTCCCCTTTCAGGGGAACTTGTTCCCCCAATACTACTAGAAGAGAGGCCTTGGAGAGGTGTGGAGCGCCCCATCTTTCCAGTAAAACGTTGCCCTACCTGGTCCGGACGAGCGAGGGGGACAAAAGAGGACCAGTACAAAAGAAGAAAGGAAAGACCCGGGGATTAGGAGAAAAAGAGGGAGGAAACCGTTGTTCCTCCTTAAGGGAAGAAACCCCCGTCTCTTTTTTTGTAAAAACCAAAAAGCAGAAACTTAAAAAGGGGGGGGAGGTTTAATGGACAAGTAGAGGGAAGGGCCCTAATCAGAGTCCTAGCGTTAAAAAGAGGAAGGAACAGGGGGAAGGAACATTACCAGAGGGGGCTTAAAAAAAAGGGGCAATCATTTTTTCAAAAGTCCCCAAATGAAAACTACGGAAAAGACTTTTAAAGAGCCCAATCCCCCCCACACTTAAGGAAATGCCCTACATTGGGGGGGTGTTGTTTTGAAAGAAAAAGCTCAGTTTTTTTTTTTTTTGGGACAGGGGGCCGAAAACAGGAGGAAGGGGCCCCCCGCCAGAGACGAATTTTTAACTAAGAATTTGACCGGTTTCCCGCGAAGAAAAAAAAGAGGGTAGCCCAGTCAGAAAAGGGGAGAAGAGAGCAAAAAAAACCGCAGGGTAAAAGCTTTTCCCCCTTTGGCAACGGGCGGGGGCGGCCGAGAAAGCGGCAGTCCAAAGAAAGGAAAAAAATCCTGGAGGAAAAAAAGGGAGGGCCAAAAGCCCCAGGAAAAAAATGTGTTTGTTGCGGCAAAAGGTGTTTTTTTTCCCTCCTAAAGAAGAAATGTTCCAGCATGTGGGAGGGGAAAAGAGAGGACAGCGACGGACGAAATGCAAAAGGGAGAGACCGGCCCGGGGTCAGGGGGTCGTTTTTTTGGTACAACCAGGAAAGACAAGAAAAGGGGAACCCAGAAAAGGAGAAGTCCGCAACTTTAAGAAGCCCCCTGTTCAACTTCCCCTTTTTTGTCCAAAGGGAGATGGGAATCGAAAATAATTCTAGGGGGGGGGAAAAAACAACCCCCCCCTTGAAAAAAAGCCTTTTGGGGAAGGAAAAGCGGGGGGAAGCCGGGGGGTGGGGGGGAACATTAAAACAAAAAAAGGAATGAGCGGCCCCTCTTTGGTTTTTATAGGGGGAAGGGGGGTGGACAAAGTGGAAAAAAAAAAAAAGGGGGACACGAAGGGTTTGTGGGAGACCCCCCGCCTTCAAAAAAAATGGAACCAATCGGTGGAAAATACAACGCGGGGAGGATCTAAAAAAAAACCCGGGGAAAGAAAACCTTGTTCCACCTGAGCCATATCTTCCAAACTTAATGAAAAGAAGGAAGCCGTCAGGAAGAAGAAGAAAAAAAGCGCGGGCAAGGAGAGAAAATTTCCTTTAAAAAGAGAAAAAAACTGTTTTCGCCGGTTAACTTGACTGGGAAGGGCAAAAAAAAACGCCTGGGGAAAAAAAGGAAGAAGAAACACATTTCGGCCCGAAGAAAAAAAAATCGCGAACGCCTCAGAAAACAAAACGGGCCCCCTTTTACTTGATTAAGAAAAGAAAAAAGTCAACTGCACCCCTTGGTGGAAGGGAAGGAGGGGGTCCGTCGCGCGGCGGAGGCGCCATCGAGAAAACGTGGGCGGTCCGAAAGAAAGTCCCGGCTGCGTTCAGGAAGGGGGAGAAAGAGGGCCACAAACCGTGGGGAAGGGAGGCTGGCCTTTCGAAAAACCCCCCAACCAAACAAAGGGAGGGCCCCCCTTAAAAAAAAAAAAAAGAAGAGAAGGAAAACCCAAAGGGGACCCTTCCTTCATCAGAAAAGGTTTGGTTCCCCCAGTCCGGGAGAAGGGGGGGCCACTAACGTCAGGAGGGAAAAAGGGAAAAGGCCACAACCATGCCTAAAAATCTGCGATTAGCACTGCAGGGGTGGTTTGGGGAAAGGAAAAAGGAAAATCCCCGCAAGAAAGGGGCGGTTTTTGCCTGGGGAGAGCTGTTTTTTCGCTGAGAAAAGGAAAAAGCGAATGGGGGGCAGCCCCACCAAGTCCCGAAGGTTGTTTGGTTTTTTTTTGTGCCGCACCGGAGAAAGGCGGACGATGGGGGCGGCTTTCGATGTCGTCACAAGGAGAGAAAAAGCAGAATTCGTTGGGGGAGAAGGGGAGGGCAATTGAAAAAAAGAAACCCAACGCAAGACATAAAGCAAAACCTTCTTCCAAAGCCACCGCAATAGAGGAAAAAAAAGTAAGGGAAAGAAATTTCGGGAAAAAGAAGTGCACAGGTCACAGAGTAGAGAGGTAATCCCCCAATTGCCTTTTCTTGAGGAGAAAAAAAGGGGGCAACGATTCTCGCAGGGGTCGTCAGGGGCGAATGCAGGGGGGGGGGAAAAAAGGCCCCGCTGTTTCAAAGCTTTAAAAGCAACTCAAGGAGAAAAACGGGAACCCGAAGCGGGGGAAAAAAAAAAAAAAAAGTTCCCGTTGAGGGTGGAAAGCCCCTTCCCTCAACCAAACCCCCTAAGTGGTGTGGAAGGGGTTCGCGAAAAAAAGGAAAGGCCCCCCCCCATCCGTGGGAATAAATTTCAAGTCAAAAAGTGGAAAAGAAGACAACTTTTTTTTGGGTTTCTGGGGGCTGGGATGTCCTGAAAAAAGAGACGAAAGGAGTTGAAAAGGGAAAACGGCCCCTACCTTCCACCTACCACGGTGAGTCGGAGGGCGTGGGGAAAAATCCTCCCGGAGGAACTTAACCAAGGAACCAAATTCAAAAAAAAAGTAAGACGCAAAACGAGGGTTTGTTTTTTTTTAAACCCAAAAAAGATGCCGTCCCCATTTAGACCCAGGGGGGGGAAAATGTTGGGAAGAGAAAAAAAAATGCCGGTGCGAAGGAGCGGAATTCCCCCCGGGGGAAAGTTTTCAGCTCTCAAGAAAAAGGGGGGAAAAGAGAAGAAAAGAGAATTCCAAAAAGAGAGGGGAACGGCCTCGAGAGGACAATAACTTCCCCCATCCTGAAAGAGTTTCAATCTTCCCCTCCAGGGCCAGACCAGGGCAGGAAGGGGTTGGGGAAAAAAAAAGGGACCTTGCGTTTTGGGTTTTGGAAAAAAATTTTCGTTTGAGTGGAAAGGGGCAAAAGGAGACGGTCCCCGAAGAGATGGTCCGCCGCATCTCTACAAAACAGGAAGAGGTTGCGGGGGGGGGAAAAGACCGCTGACCCCCCCCCATCAAGCCGGCAATCCCCCAACCTGGAGGGACCCACCGAAAAGGGGCCCCACTTGAAAGGGGGCAGCACTCCCCTTTCCAGGTACATCGGACCGAAAAAAAGACGGGGGGAACCCGGCGGGGAGGGACCAATCAAGGCCCTTCTCTGCAAAACTTCAGAGGGACCCGGCCGAGGAAGAAGGGGGAATCGAAATCCAATCCTTTCAAAAAAAACGGCTACACTGTCCCCAAAAAGAACCGCTTTCTTTCCATCAGGAGTTTTCAGAAGGGGGATGGTTAAGGGGGGAATTGGGAGGAAGAAAAAAAAAAAGAGTCGGCGGTGAGGAGAGGCCTCCTTTTCGGGGGATTCTTCCCACTTTCCCCTGAAAACGGGAGTGCAGGCATTGGGCAGGGAACCCCCCCCCGTTTTGAATGTCCCCCCCTAGAAATCACTAATTCTGATAAGGGTCGCCGAAATTTGAAAGCAAGTCCTCCATCAGAAGCGCTAACTAAAAAATGGGAGGAAACACACCCACAGAAAAGAGGGGGGGAGCGATTTGGGAAAAGATTCCTTCCAAGCCATCCTTCCCTGATAAACAGAGACTCAGAAAAGAAAAAAAGAATTGAAAAGAGAGGGGGAAAACAACGAGGGTCAAAAACTCTGAAGAATTCCCCCCTAAATAGGGGGAAAACCTTCGACCTCAAAGGGGAAGAAGGGAAAGCGCAACCTCGAAGTCTGAAAAAACCCGCATTTCTCTAATTTTTGCTCCCTTGGGTGGGGACCAAGAGGAGGTCTAGGGAGAGAAAAAAGGGCGTGAAAAAAAGAAAGAAGACTTGTTTCCGGGGGAAAGAAACGCAAAACGAGAGGGGAAAACTTCCCACAGGAGTGGAGGAAAAAGAAAAAAGAGCCCGGCGACGCCCAAAGAAAGAAACGGACTCAGCTTCCCCCCCAGGGGAAGGAAGTAATCCATTATCCCTGGTCTGGAGGAAGGAAGAAGGGAGAAAGCCTTTCGGTGAAAGGAGAAAAAAAAAAAAAAAGCACACAGGCCCGCGCGTGACAGAAAAAAACACACTATTCTAATGGGGAAAGGCCTTCCCTCCTGGACGAGGAAGGGAGTTCGGGGGGGGGAAAAGGCCTTCTCGAAAGCCTCCTTGCAAGACCCCTTCCTCTCCCTTTTGGGGGGGGGAAACTTTTAGGGGGGGGGTGTTTTGGGGACCGTCCTATTCGGGAAAGGCCCCAATGTATCCCCCTCCTTTGGGGCTAAACAAAGAAAGGAAAAAAAATGTGTCCCCCCAGGGGAAAAAAGGGGAAGAGTTCACCCTAAAAAAAGGAGGGGGGTCAAATTATTTTACTGAGCTTCAAAACACCCAAGATTGGGGAAAAGGAAAAACCTTTGTGGAAGGGAAAAAAAAGAAAAAGGACCATCGCCCAGAGAAGGGGGAAAGAAATTCTCCCGAAGAACTTCCCCTCCCCACCTTTCCAAAAAGTAAGCCAGAATACGGAAGCCCTCAGAAAGAAAAAGTCAAAAAAGTTCCCTCTACTTTCAAAAAAGGAGTTCCAAAAACTATTATCCCTAAGCCCAAAAAAAAAAAAAAGCAAACGTTTCCGAAAAAAAAAAGGGGGGAAAGAGGCGAATCTTCCACCGGCAGAAAAAAGAACTACTTTCCCCCCCTAGTTCTTTCTACAACTCAAAGAAGGATGGGAAGCAAATGCGTGGGGGAGGAAAAGGGGCAAGACAAATTTAAAGGAGGCTTCCAAAAAAACGGCTTTTTCCACCTTCTTTTTCCGTCCCAAAAGAAAAGAGGGGTTGGCCCCCGCAGGAAAGGAAGTGTGCCGTACCCGGAAAGAGGAGAGAGAAGAACCTTTCAATGGAAAGCAAACCTTAAAAAAATTCAAGTCTAAAAAAGGGAGACCCCAAAAAGGGGAACCCGCAGCTGGGGAAAGAAAAAAAACTTCCCAATTGGACCACGCCAAAAAACAACTTTCGAAAAGAAAAGGGCGATAACCGATTAAAAGAGACGACTTTTTTGGGGAAATCGTCCGAAAAGGGGGAACAATCAAAAAGAAGGTTTTTTATGCCCATGACCTTTGACCGAAAAAAAGAGGGGGGTGGTTTATCGGGGGGGGGAAGCGTAACTCGTGGGTTACTTATTTGAAGCGTACGATCTTAGTGGAAACGGAGATCGCTTTCCCGGCCAACGGAAGGACCCCACATCCCGGGAAAGTGGCCCTTCTCAGCCGTAACACCCTCCGAAACGCTCTACAAGGGCGAATTCGGAAACAGAAGGACCTCCAACTCCTGCAAAAGGGCCCACCGAGGCCCTTTCATCGAAACCTAACTCGTACAATGGGTACGTCTTCAAAAAGGGGTCCCAACGGGGCTACTATGGGGGGAGTCCTTCTTAAAGGTTGTTTCTTTCTACGGGCGGGAAAAAGTATTGAGGGGGTTAAAGGACCCAATTTCCTTATGGTGCCCCAAACCCGGGGAGGGAACAGAAGGACTCTAATAGTTGGGAGAGGAAGACCACCACCATTAAGGGGGGGTTTCTCAACATCTTCAGGAATTTTCATCTGAATCAAAGAACCGCCAGAAAAATAACACTGCCAGGGAGACCGAGCCGTTAAGTAGAAGAGGACAAAAAGCTCCTTCCCCCCCCCAAGGGAGCTGCGTCTCCCCGCCTCTGTGAAGGGGGGGAGGTGACCATATTGGGGGGGGGGGGAGTGTCCAAGAGGGGGGGGAGAACCGAGCCTCCCTCCCTTTTGGGGAGACAAATTCTGCTCGTAACTCGCTCGGGGAGAAAGCGGACGGTGAATTGAGAAAGAAAAAAAAACAAATTAAAAAAACAAGGACTTGACTTCCCGGGAATGCTTCCCTCCCTTATCGCCAAAAAGGATGGAGAAGACACCAAAGGGGTCTCGAAAGGAAAGGTTTTTTGGTTTTTAACAAATCCCCGGCAGGGGAGGGGAAGGGAGGAAAAATTACGAAAGAAAACAGAAAACCCACCGAAGGTCGGGGGCCAAAAAGAAAAGACTTGCCTCACATCCCTCGCGGGGACCTAATTTCCCTTCCAAATACACGGGGGGGGTGGTGGTGCTCATGGAGGGGGGGGAAAAAGATCGATTCATTAACAAGGGGATCCCCTTCAAAACCTTTCCCTTTTGCGAAAGAAAAGGGGGGGGGATCCCCTTGGGGGAAGGGGAAAAAAAAATCACCGTTCCCAAGTGGTGGACCTCCCCGGACCGTGACAAGACGCTCTTCCGACAAAGGGTGGGAACACCTTTTACGGGAAAGGAAAAGAGAAGCCCAAGAAATTTGCTGGAGGGGAAAGAGAAAGGGAATCTTCCTCCTCTGTCCTACAAAGTACGAGACCGATGAGAAAATTCAGGGGCCGCCCCGAGACCCCCGCAAAGAGGAGAGGGGGGAAGGGAAGAAACCAGATTGTTCAACAGGGTGCAGAGGAATTCGCCACTGGCGAAAACGGTGTCAAGAGAACGAGTCCCCCAGTGGCCCGGCCCAGAGGCACGAAGCTGAACCCAGGGAAAAAGGCATCTGACCCCGAGGAAAGAACCCATCACCATCTATTCGACAACGCGAAAACTCCCGTGGGGAGGGAAAGAGGGGACTGAGGAGAGGGGGGTAAGGACAAGTGTGGGGTGGAGAGAAAAAAAGGTTCCCCTTCACCGGGACACGTACCGCCCTATCGCACGAAGAAAAGGAGGGGGGATGGTGGCCAGTTCAAGAAGAGAACAGATTCCCCTTGGCTCCGACAGAAAGAAAGAAAAAGAGTTTCCTTAACCATCAGAGAAATCTATTCCCGCATCTAGCAGAGGGGGGGGGGTTTTTTTAAAAAGAAAAAAAAGCGACATGGCAACGCTACCCGGAAAAAAAAGGAGAAAGGTCTTCGAAAGGGGGGGGGAGAAACCAGTTCCTTGCCTAGCGTTTTTGACGAGAACTAAAGCAAGAAAAAGGGAAAAGAAGAAAAGAGAAGCCATTAACAAAGAGAAAAAAGAAGAAAAGAAACAAGCAAAACGGAGTTAAGAAAAGGAGGGGGGGGGGGGACTGTGTGAGGCCTCTACCGTAAATGCCAAAGGGACGGCAGGTTCGTTGCCCTGCCATCCGCTCGGGAAAAAAGGCCAAAAGGAAAACGCCCCCGGGGGAAAAAAGAGAAAAAGGAAAGCAGGCAACTACGGAAAGAAGAAAAGACCCCTCCTTTTTCCTCCGCCACAAAATACTCAACCTCCCCAACCTTTGCGAAACAAAAGGTCACAAAGCTGGTGTCCAGACCCGAAGGGACCCGTTTAAAAAAAAACAAAATCCTCCGGAGAAATAAGCGGCGATCCTTTTCTACTTCACCCGCAAAGGTCAGGAGGCGGAAACCGCCTGGGGGAAAGACCGGATAAGCGGTAAGGGGGGGGGGGGTTACAAACAAATTTGTGTGCACGCAAAGGCTCGGCCCCACCCAGAAGTTGTA
>Ga0179591_1287497_pt1 | contig 15978 bp, 17 predicted proteins | sample CZOMad2_1_08_16f_FD_182891 | JGI IMG/M metagenome (GOLD analysis project Ga0179591, IMG submission 182891) | Vadose zone soil fungal communities from Angelo Coast Range Reserve, California, USA - CZOMad2_1_08_16fungal (PacBio error correction) | ecosystem: Environmental > Terrestrial > Soil >...
TGGCCTTGAGGCAATATCCTTGTGTACTTACCAGGCAAAGAAGATGACATTAGCTTGAGGAAGATGTGAAACCTTAAAAGAAAAGCTGATTGGGCGAAAGAGAAAAGAAGAAACATAGGTAGGGTGACAGAAAGAGATCCAATCTTTGGAAGAGCCCGCAAATAAGCTGGCAATCTTCCGATTACCGAAATTGGAAGAAAAAGTTCGGGAAAGTGCGAACAAGAGCGATAGGGAGAAAAGTTGAAAAGATCAAAAGGAGTCTACAAACAGAAGCAAAAGACCGGAAGCAGGATAGTCAACTGTGACGAGAAACTAAAGGACTCGAATAGAAGTATCCACATTGGGACAGTATAATTATGACGGGGGCTCGGAGTATCAGAGAAAATCGAAGAACTTGAGTCGGAAATAAATGGCTGAACACACTGGCGGACAGAAGTACAGGGTAAAAATCTAAAGGAGTGGGGGGGAAATTAATGCGTTTAATCAAAAAATGGGCGCCCCGAAGAGAAAATTAATCAAGGTTTGGAAAAAAAATGAAGTGGGTGAACTCTACGATCAGTGGGTAGGAACAGGGGGGAGCTTTCTCACTGGAAAAAAAAGAAATTCGCTTACATAATCGCACGGATGAAGATGTATTATGCCAGAAGGGGAGGAAGAAAAAATCGTAAGTGATGGCTTTATACACCGGAGACAAGAATGCAAACAGAAAGGTCAAGCCCCTCTTTAGTCACCCAAGTGGGGCCAAGGGGGGAGGAAAGGGTTGCGGCAGCAAGCGTTTTGAAAATATCTGCTAACCTTGACCGGGGAAACGCAGGGAGGAGGGGGGAGAACGAAAAAAAAAAAAAGAGACACCTTCCCGCAAACCGTCGCTCAGTCAAACGAAAGGGCTGGGAGAAAAGAAGCAAATCCGCAGGAAAAAACGCAATAAAAAGGTCCAAAAAGGCCGAAATGTGGTCGCGGGGAATAAAAAACTCCCCTGCAATAAGATGAAAAGGGGGGTCAAGTTCTGACGTGTTATGAGCCATAAACTAAAAAACTTCAAACGAGAAAAGCACAAAAAAGGGACGACACGAATCGATCAAACCGAGCATACTTTTAAGTGGTGACCCATCTTATGCCCGTGCTGAGAAAAAACGGAAAGAAATGTGTGAGGGTCAGCACAATTTCTGGGGGGGCAACAGATCGCACTTCTTCAAAAGGAGTACCGGGAAAAGACTGGCACTTGCAACTCGCAAGACACATGGGCCAACTTTGGTAGACCCGCGGGGAAAGGGCGACAAAAGTTTTCCCTGTCCTCCTTCGGGAGTAAAAACAATGGGAGGACCCCTACAAAGGTAGGGGGAAGTTGTCCGGAAAAGGGCAAACCGCCCAAATAAGTTCTTTCAACTCAAAGCCAAGCAACGAAAAGGAAAGGGAAAGACCTTACATCAGCAAAGAAAGGCCTATTGCCCAGAACCGTCTTATACGGACACTAAAAGATCCGGTGAAGCTGGGGGCGCACTCAGCAAAGGGGGGAGAAAAACATAGAACAGAAGGGTGGTCCCCAAGATAGCGAAGGCCTAAAACCAAAACTGTAAACTAATCATCCTTCAACGATCTGGGTCGCGAAGAGTTGGGAGGGTGTCAGAAAGTCGAAAAAGAGGTTTCACCGTAAGCCCGCCCGAACTGGGCAGTGCGGACAAAAGGAAAGCCACAATAAGCGTCCGAAGAAAAAGAGGGGCAAAAACTGGGAAGCAAAAATAACTCTCCACTTTCAACGGAAGAATACCATAATGGAGGGGTAAGCTAATAAAAAAAAAAAAGATGGCGAACGATAGATTATACAAAAACCGGAAGTAGGTCATGAGGCAGGAGCAATGAATACCGCAATATTTGCCAAAGAAGGGAAAAAGAAAAAGAAAAATGGCCATATTTCCAATTGTGTCACCATCACTTCAAAGAGGCAGGGAGAGAACGCACTGCGTGAGACAGCAAGGCCCGAGAGGAAAGGGGCTGTCTGGTCCGGGGTCTGCAATTGAGGGAAAATGAGGGCGATCTTTATTATCGAAGATAGGTCTTAAAAAGGGGCGGGTGGAGGGAAAGAGTTGCCGTCAAAGTAGCAAAACCATAGTCAAATCATCTTGGTGCCTTATAAGACGTCGGGCGGGGGAGCAAAGCGGATACGGAGGAGGGGAAGGAGTAGTGCTTTAAAAGGGGAGGTGGTTAATTAGAAAGAAGGTTCGGGAAGAGATTATGAAAGAGAACAACGCACCGTTACACAGGTAACCCGCGAAATCGAACTAAACGCAACTTTGGTCGCCTGGTTTCTGACTTATAGAGGGGCGCAAAAAGTGGGGGGGACCAAGGGACGCGAGGAAAAAAGGGATGTTATTGACGCAACCTGGAAACGAGTGGAAAGAACAATGTACGTGCAATTCTTTCGGGGCTAAATCACGGAAAGGTGGCTAGGGAACCACTAGGGAAAGATAATGCTCGAAGGGTGGTTAGGAGATGTGCAAAAGGGGGCGGAGTGAGTTTTCTAGGGTGAAGCGGGAATTGGGAGAATAAAGAAAAAACGGCAGAGACAAGACTTTACAGAGGTAGTGTCCTGTAGGTGACGTGACGCAACGCGCCACAAAGTTTAAAAGGGAACATCTGTGCATCTTTTGAACGAACACTCCGAAAAGCGAAGTAAAGCAGCCAGGTTTACTGGTAGGCTTAAGGCAGGCGCGGAAGGGAAGGTAGACTTGTGCCAAAGATAGGGGGGAGCTTTCCTCGGAACCGGCAAAAAAGTAGAATGCTGTGAAGGAAAAAAGGAAGGGGGGAAAACAAAGACCAGATTCGGGGGAAGAAGGTCTCAAGCTTCAAAGGGTGAGCCCTTAACAGCTTCAAGGGGGTTGAAGATTCAATCCTCCCAATAAGGGAAATGGGCTGGGGGGAAAATTGGCTGAATAACACATGGAAATGATTTTCGTGAGAGGAAGCAAATCGAGTTCTCTTGGAAGGGAAGCTTCAAAAATAGTTCGATGGGTTGCAATCCAAAATGGGAGTTCTGAAAACTCAATCAGGCGAAGGGACTCTAATCAAGAGGTATCTTCTGTATCAGTGGTGTGGGAAAAACCAACGAAAGGTAACGAAAAAACTAAAGTGGAAAGACTATTCTGGGGAAGGGGTCCAGGGGGGCAAAAATTGGTATCTCTAACAGAATCTCAAAATTCGGCAACAGCTTATCGAGAGACATCTTAGAAAGGGGGACTCAAAATGGAATCTCTGGGGATTTACAACGCGTGGAGCTGTTCATACACAGGGTGGGACGGAGTCAAAAAAGATTGCGGATCGGGTTTCAAGTTTACATCAAGCGGTGGGGGGGGGGAGAAAAGCCTCAGTGAGAAAAGCCCGGAACCATTTGGGGAAACAAGGAGAAAAAATTGACCCAATTTCAAATTTGCTGTAAGCAAAGAGCGATGGAGGGGATCGAAAGGACACCTAAATTGGCTGTTTGCAGAGGGTCAGCGGCGCGAAGCAGCGTAGGGGGAAGGCAATAAAAAATAAGGCAAATGGAAAGTTTTGGTTGCAAGGGGGGGAAAGACTCCTCAGGGAAGGGAAAAAATCGCTAGGAAAGTTTGGGGGATATGAACGAAGAAGGGAATTTGGGCAAGGTTTCGGGTATGGGAGGGGAGGAAAACTGGTAGGGGGGAAGTCCTTATCTCGAGATTCTCACGAAACAATTGGATCAAAGAGGGGGGGAAGAGCAAAGTAGTAAACGTAAAAACTGGTACAATGGGGGGGGGTGGGAGACTAAAAAAAAGCGCTCTTCGACGTCGAACGCAAAGCGTCACATAAAAGGGCTGGAAAGCCGCAATTCGTTGAGGAGGCGTCAAATTCAATCACCTCTTCATGAGGGGGGAGGGAGCTGTGAGTTTTGCATAATAATTCCCGCTCGGGGGGCAAGTGGGAAGGGGTTGGTGAAATGAACCCAGTGGTGGACCTACGGGGGTAGAGGCCTTGCTGACAGACAAGTGGGGGGGGGGGATTGGGGCGGGGAAGAACACCGTTTGGGGACTTTTGCTTCTTCCAGAAACTCGGGTTGATGTTCTCAAAACGGAGGTTCCGTAAAGACCGAAAAAAAATTAGAAACATCGAAAATGGAAAAATGTAAAGTAAAGACAACGGTTAGTACTATTCAAGAAAGGTCGGGTTCGTGGCAAAAGCTCCAAGTCAGGGGGGGGGAAAAAAGGGGGAAGGTGGGAACGTACAAACCCAAACTATTTTAAACTTGCAAGCGAACGACAGGTCAAAGAAAGGGGTCAGCAACACATTTTGCCAACGAGTTTGAGGAAGAAGTCAGGGGAAAGGAAGGAAGTTTCAAACAAAATTGAATAGTAGGACAATGAAACAGGTCGAACAACATTTTGGGGAGCGATTTACTGAAACGGGGGGCGAAACATGATGGAGGGCCAAGGGGTTTGTACGGGAGGGTTCGCACTCTAAAAGCGGAGCGCCGGGAGTTTTGCTTCGTTTAAAAACTTCGATCAACCTGAAAAGGAGCAGAGCTTTGATATAAAGGAATCCGGTCAAACCAACCGGGTTCCGAACAGGAAGAAGATCGAAAAGGTTAGTTTAACATTTCGCGCCTCAAAACAGAAGCCTTCGCCCACGGAGAACCCGTCAGGCAAGGGGACCAATGGGGACAGAGTCCGGGAAATGGGGGGAGGGCGAAGGAGTACGGATCGCTCATAAACGCAGGGGGGGATGGAGTCCAGTATTAGAGACGTTGCGGACAATAAGCGCCTAAAGAACGAACAAAATCGCTGGAAAAGGCGGAACATCGGGGGGGGACGGGAAGTGGACATGAAAAAAGACGTACTGGATCTTGGTCCTGGGCATAAATTCCAGAAATAGAAGAAGAACAATTATCTCTGGGGGTTTTGGAAATCCACGTTGGAATATGGGGAAGGCATTCAAAAGGAAGTTCACAAAAAGTACTTCCCATGCCCATCATTAAAGAAACAGAACTTCGGTTTGGGGGGGGTATTTTTGGTCGGGGGGGTCCCCTGTAGATATGCGGCAAAGGCCCTGTTGCAAGGAGAAATGGTACTGTGCAATTGGCAGAAGCGGGGCGTCGCCTGGTGTATACGAAAGATCGAGATGGGGGAGTGCTAATGGAACTCGAAAAAACAACGGAGAGGAGAATATCTTCAAGGCGATCGGGGAGGAATAAGGAGAAGCATAACTTCCAGATCAACATTAAAGGGTGCACTGGGAAAAGGGAACAACACGCGTACGCGTGAAGTCAAAAAGAACACATGACGAATGTAATGATGGGAGTTTCTACCACGGAAAAACGATAAAAGTAACGAGAGGGGGGGGATTGGAAAACCTATCTTTCGTGCAAGGAGATGGTCTCCTTGAACACACGAGAAGTGTACGAAAATAGTTCACCCAAAACAAAAGTATGGGGGGACAGGGGGGAAGGAAGGAGGTAACGACGAGATGCTTTCCGCGAGACGGGGCGAAACGTGGACGGGAAAGCGCGGAAATAGTTCCCTGGTTATGGATCGGACCTGCCAGCGACAACTTAATAAAAGGGAAAGTCAAGACGATTGAAAAATGGGAAGGGGAAAGAGGGTCAACCCGTCATGCGGCGACACGAAGAGGGGGGGGGTGGGCTAAAATTCAATGGGCTGAAAACGGACGATTCGTGGAGAGGGAGGCAAAAATGTGGGGCGGTTAACTAAAGAAGTGAACACGGCTGCAGGGAAAGCAACGGGCGAAAGATCCGCCGAGAAGGGGGATAGTGTGAATGCCCGCCAATGGGGGACGCCTACGGCGTTGGAGGTTTCAAAATCGCCAATGATTCTTTCCATGAATGGGAGGGGGGGGGGGGCAAGACTTGGGACGACCAGGTACATAAAGGAGCCGAGGCCAAAAATGGTGGCTGAACATGTGAGGGAAGTCTAGACGAGAAAGGAAAACGGTAAAAAGTAGGTTCGGTGAGTTAAACAAAGAAACCGCTAGAAACCAGGTTCGCAGGTCGAATGAAGAAGAGAGACTGGAATGAAAACGGGGTAGGGAGGACTGCGAGAGGACCCATTGGGCGATGTGCTCGTTGTGATGAATTTTAACAAAAGGGGGGGACGAGAGAAAAACGGGATAAACGATCAATAGGAAAAAAGTAAAGAGTGTAGGAAAAGCCAAAAGAGGGAGTGGGACAAAAAAAAGCATTCCCTGCGTCACTCACTGGGGGAGGAAATGGCAAAAACAGACGTGATTACTCTATGGATCAAACAAAAAGAAGCAGCTTCAAAAAAAGGGCCACGGTACTTTAAAAACCCCCCGACCAAGCCTTTCAAACGAGTTTACTGCGGGAGTTTTGCTTCGTAAGACTTGGTCTCAGAGAGAGGGCTTTAGGGAGGACCGCGGGGGAACAGAGTTTTCTTTACGTTTATGTCGATTCCAGAGGGTTCAACAAGTGAAACGCTGCGAGACAATTGGGGAAAAAGTGCGAGAATCAACGGGGCAGGCCACATTTTATTTGGGAAGGGGTTCAGAAAGGGTGAAAACGTGTCATAATTTATGAAAAAAAACTGTGAAGTTCAGCCCCGCGGTAGGAACAGAGGAAGTACCAGAAGAGGCCGGGGGGGAACTGCGGCTTTACGGGAAGGTCCTGGACCGAGCGGGAAACGGCAAAGGAAAAGAAAAAAACAGAAAATCAGTGGGAAATTAATCAATCATCAAAGCTCAATTTGTACGGAGAAAAAATAAAGGAAGCAATTGGGCAGGGCGAGTCGAGTGAATGCAAAAATAACGCTTGACAGAGAGGAGAGGGGAACACAGGGTACAGTAACGGAAGGAATCAACAATAAATACAGACCGAAGGGGAGAAAATGGTGGGTACGACTGGGGGAATAAAGCACTCATAAAGGTGACGAAATAAAGAGAAGGAAATTCGGACAAGTGATTTGATGATCTTGGCTTTCAAGCGCAAGGAAACGGGAAACGAGATGGCGCTGATATCTCGCTACCAGGAGGTCGAAAACACTGGGAAAGGGAAGGGACATAGGGGGAAATTAGAAGTGTGGACTTTAAATACGGGGTCCACCAAAAAAAAAGGGTCATAATTCTAAAGAGTCTTTAAAAAAGTTGTTTTAAGCAGGAGGCACTCACACCATGGGGGGGGAGCAATCGAACTAATTTGACGGGACTTGGGTCAGAAAAAAGGGAAGAATAAAAATGTAGGAGAAGCGCAACTAAAGATTCCATATCCATGTGTTTAGGAAGGGAAAAAAGAAAGAAGGAACTGATTTAAAGTGTGCGATTGGTCCTAAACCTTGACGGAGGCACTCGTGGGCTCATTCAAATGACGTCAACACGCGCGGAAAAAAATGGGCTTCGCGGCAGCTTTCTTTACTCTCTGACGGTGTGAAAAAAAAGTATACGAATGAAAAAGCGAATCAGACGCACGAACAAAAAGAGAGCAATCCGAAAAGCAATCGGAGAAGAAACAAGGACTTCGGGGGGACTTCAATGCAAAGAAGGACGAACGTTAAAAAAAGAAAGTAAACAATGGGGGACCAGAAAGAAATCGGGTTTAACACGCTAAAAGAACCGCAATACATAAAAGGGGGTCCCTGTCTTATTTAATGACTCCAGAAACAAAGACTGCAAACATGCTGGAACAAAGACGCCGTGGGTCCAAATGCTACCAGATCCCTCGGGGTCCTCTCAATGTCGGGGGGATTGTGGGGAAAAACATCTAGGGAACCGTGAAGTTATCACCATATATTTGTGTGATCAATGGGTGGAAACGAAGGGGAGGCACGTGTGAGGAGAAAAAGGGACTTTTCTCATGCCTTCACATTAACCAAGGGGTGCGCACTCTCAGACGAGGAGGAAACAGGGGAGAAAAAGGCTTTTTCCGTCTCTACGGCGTTCCTTTTTAGCGCGACCGGTTGGAGGGGGGGGGTTCGGAAAAAAGAAAACCGCCCACACTTGCAAGGTCCATCAAAAGGGACTATCTCCAAAAGGGAAGGCACTGCCTCCAAATGAGAAGGACACACGCAAGAGGGACGTAACAGAAATCCGGTGAAGCTGGGGTGACGCAGGACATGCCAGGGAGGAGACAGAAGGAAAAGGGCCAAAACAGGGGGGACATATGACACAACTGGAAAAGTCCCCACTCCGTAAACTAAAAATTGCACACGCAAAAACGCACGGGAAGCTCCTTGGGAATGCTTTTCTCAAGGCGAACTTCGTTGGGACTCCCGTATAAACCAAAAAGGATGGCTTAACCCCAGAACATCCGGCCATAGCGGATTCTCAAACCTTCAGTCGACACCGGGACAAAATTGCGGGAGAAAGCAAAATAATGAGGAGGGAAAGCAGCTGGCATCCGGGGGGAACGACATACTTTTTCGGTGTCAAAAGGAAGCTAGAGAAAAAAAAAAAAAGGGATAGGAGTAAGGGAACATTGCCAAAAAGATGGTCAGGGGGGGGGGGGGGGGGGGGAAGCCCGAGGGGAAAAAGAGGGAGAAGAACCGAAGGGGAGGTCTTGCCCTTTCTCCTGTTATGTCGAGGGAAGGTTTTATAGGCTGAGGCCGGAGGGTGAAAAAGGGAACGCAACTTGAAGGCGGTCTGGCAGAAGTCTTAAAACCCTCTGAAAAGAAGAAAGAAGGAAAGTGTCGTACTTTGTTTCAATGGCATGGCTGGAGGGGACGAAAATCTGGGGAGACCAGATATCGGAAAAAAAAAAATGATTTGCGTAACTTCTATGAAACATAATGGGCATGAAAAGCAAAAGAGGGAACCGGGCATATTTCACGTTATAAGACGGCGTTTTTAGTCTCAATCGGATACAGGCAAGAAGGGAAAATGAGAAAGGGGTGAGTGAAATTGAAAAGTGGGTGGCGTGGAGAATCTTCCGAATACTACATAGATACTAAAAAAAAAAAGGGAACGATAACAAGTCCCGTACACCGCCTGCTCAAGGTTAGAGGGGAGGAGCTAGATCACCAAAGTGGTGCAGTGAGCGAGTAACCTTATGATTGGATCTCTGTGAAATAAATCGACGGGTCATCCGTAACGTGCTCGACAAACCCTGGGAGGGAGATACCATAAACTTCAAGAAAGAACCTCGGAAAAAGGAAAGGAAATCTGAAAAAAGGCCTATGGAGCAGGACATTGTAACGCTATTGCTTTTTTCTCGCTGGTTTAAGTAGGAGGGGAAGGAGACAATTCAGAAAAGGAACTTGCCTATCGGATTGGGAAAGTTCGCGGGGACGAGGGAAACGAACGCACATTTCACGGTGTAAGGCGGGGGGGTACGAAGGAGGGGACGGCGCGAAGACAAGCAAATGACTTTCCGATTGCAATGGGGAGGAGGAAAATGTGGTATTTTGGGGGGTTGGACAGTCGCGCTTCAAAGTATAAAAAAACGGAAAAGGGAAAAACCGAGGAAAAAGCGCAAAGCCCATGGGCAAGAGCGAAAAGCGCACAACTCAAATTTAAAATGAGCCAAGAGGAAATGAGTTCCAAGAACAAAGAAGAGTTAAGGGGGGGGTGAGAGTTCCGCACGGAAGGCATCCAAAAAAACTGTGATCTTTAGGGAAGTGAATGCGGGCGAAATGAGCGTGGGTGGTGAAGAAGGAAAACTTAGTTGCGATTGCTAAACTGGTGCTAATCAAAGGGGCAAAAAATGCGACGAGATCTTTATCAGGGGGGGAGGCGACAGTGGTGTTGGGGGACAACGAAAATGTAGAATCAGTTCGAGTTTCATCATACTCTGCTTCTTGGGACCTGTGTGTTTTCAGCTACGCGATATCAGGCGAAATACGCCCGGGATGCGCTCTTAGAAAAAAAAAATCATAAATATCAAGTGTCAAAAAGGAGAAGGCTCCGGTTGGGTACGGTGAGGTGCTGGAAAGACAAAAAGTTAATAATACTCTCCACCAAAGAGGAAAGCAGGAGGGGGATTTCTTCGTTTAATAGCCACTAAGGCGTTGGGAACGTACTGTGAGAGAGGCTCGAGCTTGCAAAAAAAAAGTGAAAGAATTGGTTGGGGGTCCAATTCGAATCGGTATTAAAAACAATGTTTTCTATTTGCGGGTATCGTACAAGAAGTTAGTCGGGGGAAAGGGCAGTAGGCCACCCTACCGGTCTGTTTGAGAGTCGAAGGTTCTTGCAAATCAAGATAAAAACGCGTGGGAGTGAAAAAGTAGATGGAAAAAAATAAGGGGGCGATGGTGGAAAGGGGGGGGGGTAAAGACTCAAACCTCGGTGTTGGGAGGTCGACCGGCAAGGGGGTTAGAGGAAAACGAAGACTTGAGGGTGAAAAGCCAACCATCTCGTGAGGAAAAACTGGGTCAGAGGGGAAGCATGATCAAAGACGTTTATTCTCCACTACTACAATTGATCAGATGACGGGGAAAATGAAAGCTGGAGCCTAAATTATAAAGCGTTGTAGGGGGAAGAGGAGGGAAGAACCGAAAAGAAAAAAAAAAAAAAAGCTCTCTTAACTCCTACAAGAAGGGGGAAAGCTTCAAAGAAAAGGTAGTGTACTCAGCGAAAATGCGGGGGGGGCGTGGAGCGGCCAACACACGAGGGGGGGGAAGGATGGGCACGGAAAATAGCGTTTTTGGCAAATTCCCTCCGATGTACGGGGGGAAGGTTGGTGAAAAAAGGAAAAAAAAATGGGGCAAAATAGGTTTGTAACTCATGTCATCAAAAAAACACAATCAAGAGGGGGGAGGTGCTCGAACCCCGGCTTTTCATTAGTCGTGAGCTAATAGGGATCTCTCCTCGGTTCTCAAGCGTAAAATATCCAAAAAAGACAAAGCCCAAATGGCACAAGTAAGAGGGGAAATACTAAAGAGGGAACAGGAGCAGTTCGGGGGGGGCGTCAAAAAGCGCAATTAATGGTGTGTTAATTCGGCGGGGGTTGGAACGATAAAAAGAAAGGTAGAATTTGGGGGAAGTCAGGAGCCTGCGTTCTTCCGTACATTGGTCAAACACAATCTTTGTGGGAACTCGTGGTAAGATATCCGGAAGTTCAATCGCAGTGGGGGCACCCCCAAGTTTCAAACATAAGGAAAGGAACGGACATGATCATGCCTTTTGGCGATTACTTTTCCGGGAAAAAAAAATGGGCAGAATCAACAAACGCGGGTAGGAGAAGTGGGGCGGGCCCCATCAAACAGCGCTGCAGGGAGAGTGTGGAAGGGGGGTTTGTATGATCCTATCAGGGAGCGAGGGTTTTCGGAAAAAACGGGAAAAAAGGAGGTTGAAGCAAATGCGAGACAAGATCGATTGGCCACGTTTAAAACACAAGGGGGAAGAAACAACCACACCGTCAGGGAAGCCGCTGACGCACATTACACTAGTGAAGAGTTTGCCGGAGAGTGGGGAAAGTGAACTGCGGCTAGACGGAAAGCAGATCAGAAAAAACGCATACTCGCCGAGGACGACGTTCAGAGAGCAAAAACGAAAAAGCACATCCGTAAAAGCAAGAATCGAAATCAGTAAAAGTGGTCGTTGGACGGTGAAACATCGGTCGTAAACGATCGGTGAGGGAAGGACGGTGTCCTCACTACTCACTAAGGACGGGAGACGGTCGCGGGGAAAATAAAACGGGGAGTTCGCGTCTCAGGCTGTTTCTGCACAAAGTCGGAAAAGAATTACCAGGAAAGAACTTCGTTTCCTTTTCTTTTGAACGGGAAACACGACTAAAAAAAGTGCCACGTTGCCAAGGGTCTGGGACGGACGTTCGGAAAGGGGGGCCTTAACAAAAGGACGGGGGCACGATATAATCTCAAAAAAAACAAAGAGTAAGAAGAGGAAAGAACGAAGATCGGGTAGTAAAGGGGGCGACGCGAGGGAAAACGTCGTAAGGGCGATGGCAAAGGTGGACGACATCTCTCGTTTGCAGGAAAAAGACAAATGTCTTTAAGGGGAACGCGACGTAAACCCGCCTAGCGCCCAGAAAAAGCAACAGAGAGAAAAGCCTCCAAGTCGGGTGCAGTCGGATGCGGGGCATTGAAAGACGAAAAGATAAGTGTACAACACTTTTTCACCGCCAAATGGAAAACCGATGGGGTCAGATGATCACAGTTAAGAAGCGAGGCGCTGTAAAAACAGCGAATCGTGTTCGGAGGACGGGGATGGGAAGGGGGGGAGTCTGACGGACGAAACGTTGGCTTCTCAAGGGAAGAAGGAGGCAAAAAAGTGCCGGGATTGGCAAGCCGGCGTCAAGCGACAAAAACGCGATTTGGCGGGCAATTGGGGGGGAGGTACCAAAATACCCGCGATGAAGTTTTGCTCAGAGTAAACCACGACGTTGGGGGCTGAAAGGCCGAAGTGAAAAGCGCTAATTTGGGAAGTTAAAAGCTACAATCGACAAATAACAGGGGCGAAGATGGTGGCTCCGGTTAAAAGTTACTCCAATGGACCGAAAGGGTTGGGGCTGAAGGGGGGTTCATGAAATCAAAAAAAAAATAATGAACGTCACCGGATCTGGGGGAAAAGGGGGGGGGAAAATCTTGGGAAACATACGGTCTGCATACCACGCCCGAGCCACAAAATTGTGTAAAAATGGGAGTTACAAAGGAAGACTCCAAATGAAAAAAAGAAAGTAATTTCGGGTGTGGCAGTTCACAACACGAGACACCAAAGTAATGCGAAAGTTGGTACAACAAAGAATCTTGAATGTCTGGGGAAGGGGAGTCGTTAGTCCAAAATTACAGTGGCCCAAATTGGGGTCATTTGCCTAGGGGTTGGGGGGGGGATCAAGGTTGACAGGCGGAAAGAGACGAAAAGAGGTCAAGGCTCAACAAGGGGTTAAGCACCGCACGAAATTATTGGGACATCTGGACGGATGAGAAAAGAAAAGTAAGAAATGTAACCCCAGTGTACTGAATTAAAAAAAAAAACGTATGTAGAAGGGAATCTCTGAAAACCATCAGCGCCAGAACAAACTTCCAAACAGGAGGGGTGACCGGGGGTGACCAACGAAAACACCAAAAAGGGCATGAGAGTTTACCGGCTCTTCTTTTGAATCTGTCCAAGGTGTCGCGGAAGAGCGGAGGGCGTTTCTGTCCTCGATTAGATTTACCATTTCTTGGCGGGGATGTGCTGCTAAAAAAGTTTCACAACAAGCGGCTGGGATGGTTTCGTGGGAAGAGAAGGCAAAGATCAGGCTTCCCAGTGATTTTTTTCGACAAGGATGGTCCGGGACAAGGAAAAACGTGTCAATGCGTCGTGAAAAAACCTTTGCCGGGTAACCATTTATGCACTAGGGGGGCAAGGGAAGGCAAAAATCAAAAAGGGGGGGACCTTAGCTCTCTTTGCCTCATCCAGGGAGTATTTGCGGGGAAGGGAAGAAACAGAAAAAGTGTATGGGGGGAAGGGGGAAGCAATCATCTTAACAATCGGGGCAAGTCGAGAAGGGGGAAGATGTGTCCGGACGAGGTGGGGAGGTGCACAATCACGCTTCGCAATCGATGCGAAGGAGAAGGCGCATAACAGATAACCGACGCGGATAGCAACGAAGAAAATCCGATGAAGCATCCTAGGTGGAGCAAGATATGGGAAACGCTAGAGAAAAGAAAGATTTAGGTAAGGGAGGTCCATTGCTGGACAAGTGATATTAGGGAAAATCTCATTATCAAGAGCAAGAAAAAGGGATAGACTGAAGAGCGGTAAAAAGGCTGAACACGGAAAGGACCAAAGAATGGAAGTAGGTACAACTCATGGTGGGTCCGTGAAATGAGTTGGGGAAAAAAGGAAAAAAACTCAAGGGATTTCATTTTGGGGGGGGGGAAAAAAGAGGGGGAGGCAACTAGAAAGAACATTGGGTGGAGGACGAAGTGACGCTTTCATCACAGAGTCCGCAGAAAGCGGAAACGGAAAGAGGTCTAAAGGGGAGGGGGCCAGAAGGGCTGAAAGGAACAAGCATTTACTTAGTAATTGTGAACCGGAAGACAACCGGTATAGTCGGCGTAAGGATGCCCTTGGAGGTCGTTCGCTCGGCCGAAAGGAGAATGCGCACGTTACCTCAAACTTTTCCCACGCTCAGGGGGGGATCGGAAAAAACTAGAACTAAAAGACAAAAACTCCGCCGCGCTCCGCCGCCCGGGCAGCAAAGCGGGGGAGACAAAAAAACTCCGTTAAAAAGCAGTCACCACGTTCCCCGTCCGAAAGTGTACGAGTTCCATCGAAGCACTCCCAAAGAGAAAAGGGTCCTGGCTTGGGAGGGGAGGGAAGGCGCCCAAACGACCCGCTTCAAAAGCAGGAGAAAAAGAAGACGGGACGTGTTGAAGGAAAAACAGATCAAGCGGAAAAAAAATCGGAAGATTCCTGTTCGAGGTTCCAAGCGTATCCACGTGCCGGGGCCAAACGAGGGCTGGGGGAAAGACACGAAATTGGTCGGGTCACTACGCAGAGGTCACAAATTGGAGCGGAAGCACGTCCGGAAACGCGTCCACATGTGGCAACTTTGGGGGGACAGCGAATCAAGAGGGAAAAGGGGACGTTGGAAAAAAAGAAACCCTTAAAAGAGGGCCCTGCGATTGCTGGAAGGGGGTAGAGACTCGGGAAACGCAAAAAACGTACTCGGGCAACTCACGCCCTCATATGAAACCGTCGTCCTTCCATCCAGACGGGAAGGTCAGAAGAGAAAAAAAATCTATACTCCAAGCTGGGACGAAGAGGCCCTCTGGCGAACTCGCAACAAAGCACCAGAATTTTGTGCCCCCTATATGACGAGCAAACCAGATCTTCAAGGGAGACCAAAGGGGATAAAAGGTCAGCAAGCCAGGCGCCCTGGGCCGAACGGCTACAGGGAGGGGCTCCGTCGTGTTTCCTATAACCCCCCTGGAGGGAAACAAAAGTCAAACAAAGCACATCGCTGGCTTTCTCACCCCGGCCCTCACCGGCGTGGCAAACTTGCAGGGCTAGAGGTATAATTCGGTGAGGACTCAAAGAGGAATACTGGACGCATAAATACTTCGGTTGGAAAAGGTAATCTCTCAGCAAAAAAAAAGTTAAAGATAGATATACAGGGAGTATGTGAGAGAAGGCACGGAATGGAGGAAAGACGCTGAATTTATGAGATTAGCCCAAGGGGCCACGAAACAGAGAGAGCTGGGGTGGGTGGAAAGCGATGGACGCGGGGGCTGGGTGTCCGCATGACAAGGCATAGAAGTGAAAAAAAAAAGAAGGCGGGGAAAAAAAAGGCCCGGCGAGCAAGCTTGTCGTTCCGGCTTGCATGGGGGGAAGGGGAATGACCGTGTACGTGATGAAGGCATATCAAAGTCACAAAGGGAATTTGCGATCTAACTGGTGGCGGGAGAGAATGGAGGGGACGAAAAAAAAGTCACTAGATTGACTTATAAGAATCGTGGGGGGTCATTGCAACTCAGCGTATAAAGGGAAGGCAGGAAGCGCAGGCGGGATGAGGGGGAGGGGAGAAAAGGTAACGTGGTGGGGGAGGGAGCACGAGGAGAAGAACTACATCCAATTGGGTAAACGAAACAGGAAGCGAACGATGGAGAAAACCTGTTGAACTGGTCAGCGGGGAGGCGAGGGAGGGGAAACAATTGGCCAGTTGACGAGGAACAGGATGTTCTCGAACCAAAGTGGCTGGGCGAGGAAAACCGGGAAAAGGCGTGAAACAAGAAAACTCCTTCTTTCAATGAGACCATACACGGAAAGGGATAAGAGGGGAAAAAAAAAACACAAAGAATGAGAGGCGGGCAGTATGATAGGTGCGGTTGAAACGGGAGAGGGTTGGGAAAAAATAATGTTGTGAAATGTTTTCGCCTGAAAAAAAAACAAGGGACATGGGGGCATAGAAAAATTCACGTTTCGATAACGCGCCAGTGGAGACGGGAACGATGGGGGGGTAACTTGACGGGGGAGAAAGGCTGAACTGTAAATCATAGGGTTAAGGAGCGAGGGGGGGGAAAGCTGTCGAAGGGAAGGGCTTTTGGGGGAAGAAAAAACGAA
>Ga0179591_1288261_pt1 | contig 15978 bp, 16 predicted proteins | sample CZOMad2_1_08_16f_FD_182891 | JGI IMG/M metagenome (GOLD analysis project Ga0179591, IMG submission 182891) | Vadose zone soil fungal communities from Angelo Coast Range Reserve, California, USA - CZOMad2_1_08_16fungal (PacBio error correction) | ecosystem: Environmental > Terrestrial > Soil >...
AGAGGACGAGAAGTCGGGGACCCAGACGTCCGAGAGCAAGAGGTGCACCTAATCAAAAGAGCCTTTCGGGAAGTGAGGAAGGGGGGTGCTACAAAAGACTAAATTGCTACGGGCCACACGCACATCTGGGTAGGGACAACGATGTAGGTCACCGAATCGGGTACGCCCTTGAAAATACCGAGGAGGTCGTGATCATGATCGACGATTTCTTTTAGTTGCGGGGTGGCCCAAAATGGCAACCGGTCATAGGGATGATTTGCAGAAATCCAAGGGTGCAATCTGGGGTAGGAGGTTCGTTTTATTTTCGGAGTGGAAAACAGACGTTGCACGAGAATCCTGGAGCGTTTACGGAAACTAGTTGCAGGTCTTCAGTAGATTAATCAAAGGGGGTGTAATGAAATCTGAAAGTCTTGTCGATTACCGGGGCGTAAGTCCAAAAATTTGACCATCGGACAAGAAACTTAGGCAACATGTCCATGAAGATCTCTAAAGAAGGGGGGGGGGGTCAACGTGATTGAAAAGGCCCGCCAATCGCCGTTACAGAAAAGGAAGTTAAGCGTGTTTTTCCCCTTCAAAGGAAAACATACTACGACCTCCTGCATGGAAAGTTGCTGACTGAGTCGACCGATCCAGTTGCCTTGGCAAAAACCATCCCGGGTCAGGACTGGGTCCGACAGGGTGAAGAAAAGCGTACCTGACTTAGAAAAGGCAGTAAAGGAAAGCCGGAGAGCGAGGGGGAATGTCCTGACCGGGGCAGGTCTTGGTCTGGTTATGTTAACCGGTTGAGAGACTTTACAAAATTGGGGGCAGGAGGTACCTCGTGCGGGAAAAGTGAAAAGAATAATACTGTGCCAGGTGTCTAGAGGTTTTTGCCCGGGAGGAGAAGGTCCGGTGGTGCCGAGGGACTATAGGGGGGGGGGGACGTGTTCAAAGAGGCCTGTGAGGTTAGGAGACGGTGTGGTAAAAAAAGGTGTTTGCAGACAAACCCCCTAAACGGTTGGGGGAACTGATCTCAGAGAGAGAAAAGAAAGATCGATGGTGAGGCAGGTCGGTTTCAAAGGGGACCACGTCATTCTGGGTTTCCTAGCAAAAAGAGGGACGGAAGACTCATCAGCCCCAAAAAGATTTAAAAAAATCTATAAACATTTTAAATTGGGGCAACGCGGGCACTGGCAAAGGGGAATGTGCGTATTTGAGGCGGCAACTTTACACTCAAGAAAAAATCCCCGTTGAAAAGGAGGGCCCTTCACTGGCTTCCCGACGTAAGTACTGAAGGTGACCCTGATTGGAGGGGGACTGCGAGGGGACCTCTTGTTTGTGAAAGGCACCTGAGGGACCGGGCCCAAGAAGAGCGGCGGGAGACTAATACAGGATTAAGGGTGGGTAAAACCGAGGGGACCGGGGGGGAGAAAAGGGTAAGAATTATTTTGGTTGCTCACGGTACCCTGCTAAATGTCGTGGAGCTCTTGGTTTGGAAGTCCAAGGGATCCTACGTACCGAGAGCACTTGGGGGGTGGACCGATGTTCGGGTGAGGAGCTTGCGTGGTCTCGAGAATCGACGATGGTGGGACGAATACTCTGTTTTTTCAGGGGAGGGACGCTATTAGGGGAACGAGAAAAAGGGAGACCTTTGTGGGGGCACTGCAAGCAGGCCTTAGTCCTGCGTGTCAACTGGCAACATAAATACCTAATGGGGAGGGAAGCACACGAGAATGCTGGGGGAAAAAAAGTTAATCTAGGTACACGGGGAAACCTATAGAACTCGAAAAAGGTCAACAGTTTCGTAACTCTTAGGGGGACCTTAGGAGCACAAAGTCGAACGTGGGGGAAAATATCTCTCACAATATGGATGGGAGAAGCGTCACCAAAGGGTTCTCGGGAGTTGTGTCGCATTCAGACGACTAACCTGGGGAAAACGTTCTTCGGATCTCGGGTCACAAACTCTTTAATTCCTAAACTTCCCGCATTCGCGGGGACGCATCCCCGACAAATCTGGCAAGGACTTCGATGGAACGAGAAACGACGAAGTTCGACGTCCTCTGTAAGGAAAAAAAGTCTGCCGTCCGTAAAGAGGGAGGGGGTTTCCGTAAGTCAGGGGATGTAGCGATAACATATGTCAAGGAAACAGGATTGGTCGTCGATTGGGACCCAAGGCTCGCCTGCACACGGAAATAGAAGTTCGGAGGGGAGGTCCCAAGAGGAGACGCTCATATACATCTCTGCGTAGGACGGTGATCAGGCCAACGTAAGAAAAACCTGAGATATCTTAGCGCTGTTATAACACACTAAACGGGGGTCCGTATGACCTGAAGGGAACCGCTGTTAGCAGGACGAGCCTTTTGAGGAGGGCCCGGTCCAACAACGGGGGGGTAGGCGGTCCGAGTGAGAACGCGGTTTTCGCCAGCTGGAAGAAAGAGAAGTGCCGGGGGCGGTCCCTCTTATTAAAGGGACATCTTCAAAGAGAAGCACCATCACCTGTGCGTGGTGAATGGTCACAGTTCTCAGTATGGTGAGTCAAGCAACGGTCATCGGGGAAGGGGAGCGGTGACTCGTAGGGGGGGAGGAAACAGCAGAGAGACCATGTGGGTCGCGCCCTTCGCTGTGCCCGTCCGCACGGGGTTTGATTCTCAGCGCTAAAAACTGGTCTTGGTCAGGAACAATCAGAGAAGGAGAATCTCCATGTCCCACCTTCGGAGCAAGGTGGGGAGGTCCCTGACTTAAGAAAGTCTTAACCGAATTTACATTGCGAACTTTTCAAACCGTCTAAGCGGGTCTTCTTCCCGCAGAAGGGCCGCTAAGCCCTTTTGTGCCGGTCACGAAAAAACCTTGGCCCACTGTACACGCCTCCATTCGTCTGTCCATAGCGGATCTAGGATAGGTCTCTGAAGGGTGAGAGGGTCGGGTGTTGCAATGACAAACGAGCACCCTGAACGGATTTGGAAACCATGACTGAGGAGGCTTCCTTCAGGCAGACCGGGGTTCGGGAAGGGTCTTCAGGGATGGGGGGCAGGTCACGACAAAAAGTCGGGAAAACCAGGGCATCCCAACATTATGAGCTTCGCTTCTGGCTATACCAGACAGACAAGGGTTTTCCATAGAAGCGGGCTCTGGATCACGATGAGAGGGTGAGCCTACTGTCGAATTGACAGTTTGTGATTCCTCGAAGGCTTACGTCAGGATAAGGCCCAAGGAAGGTTCCGATCTTGGCGCCCGGGATTATTTCCTTCGATGATAAAAAAAGTTCACCGTCCCGTGTCTTAATAGGTCTAGCAGTCAATTCTGGGGGGCCGCCACTCCTTCCCTGGGGGGCCTAGGGCAGAAGAGAGCACCGGTGGTTGATGTGTGCTTTACACTGGCGATCACAAACCATTCTGGGGCCCCTATGCCCTCTCAGATCGCCTGAAGGGTACAGGCGTATTCCGAACTACGTCCGGAGTTTGTCCGAAAGGTTCCACCTTTATTGGGGGGAGGGGCGTTGTCGTCAGCGGGGACGTTGGGCCTACGTCGCAAGGATAAGGGAGACGCAAGGGGGACAAGCCTCGCCGCGTCGGAGGCTCTTCTTCGGTAAAAAACACTGTTGGGGAGTGGCAGTCGATTTAGAAATGGGTTCATTTATCCGGGGTACGTTTACATATCTTCTCTCAGCGGTCAGGTCGGGGAAAAGTATGGCAGAACGGGCTCTCAGTGATGGAGGGAAATACCAGTCTACCGTCGCCGGGTGTAACAAATTGGGGGGGATGGGGTGGAACCTGGGGCCTTTCCTGCAACAGGGAAAACCGGGGGCACGAAATGCTCATCCCACAAGGCTCGCGCGGATATAGAAGACACCGGGGTTGGTTACTACGAATAGTGCCTATTCTTTCTGATTTCCAATAGTGTCCTAAATGGGAAAACAAAACGGAGTATGAAAGAGAGATTGGACAAGATCGGACAAAGCGCAATCGGCCATCAAGAGCGCCTCCGGGGGGGGGTCTCCATGGCAAGACGTAGTGGAGGCCCTTCAAACGGTCTTAAAAAGGGTGACGAAGAGTTGGACGGACCGGTCCTAGGCACCCTACCGGCTGGCAGGGGTACAAACCCCTTATCCAGGGGATTGGAGGCGAGATCATATGGACAGGTCTGCTCACCTTAGGAGACGAGGAACGCTGGAGGGGGGAAGGGTACACGAAAAACGAACCTTATCTATCTACAAACATCCAAGTTGAAGAACAGTCAACTTCTACTGTGAGCGGATGGGCGTAAGGGTGCGTTCCGCCTATCTGCGGGAAACAAACAACGTCAATAGAGACAGCCGATCGCAACCTCTGCTCATCAGGGGGGCACTGACTGACCAAGCTCGAAGCAGATGCCTCAAAACGCGAGGAGAGCAGGCATCAGGGATTAACACGGTGGGTGACTCAAGGACGATAAGTCACAGCAAACCCCCCTTTTGGCAGGTGACATTTCGCGGCAATGGACCAGTGATGTGGGCAAAATACGTAAGCCGGGTACAGACCAGTCGTGAGTGGGGCTACGTCTGAGGTCGAGGGGGCATCATAAGCGGTGAGAAAGGACCACGTGCGGGGGGGCTACGTCGAGTTCAGTGGGGTGATTCCTAGACAACGGGCAAGTAGGGGCTTGAGGAAGTTCGCATCTATCCACTCAGCGGTCAGGGAAAGTGTACCTTAGGGGGGAGAAAGAAAGCCAATTATGTTATATTTTTAGTCAGGTTTCCCCGACTGACTACTGACGCGAAGCCTATGTGGTGGAAATGAATACTCTGAAGCCGTTCGCACACCCAACCTGTAAAAGTGCTCCTTTGGACCTGACCATCGTTACCGTCAAAAGGAAAGTCGAATCCTCTTCCAGCAGAGAATTCTTACCGATTCCGCGCGGGAGTGTACAATTTTGCCTCATAGTGAAACCAAGTTATCTGATTAATAGGGACCTCCGGAGAGAGACTGCAGTTTCACCTTTCTTGCGGGTGGTTTCGAGCGCGGTCAGAAGGCATAGGGGCGGATGCTTCAACTTAAAAAAGCGGAGAGGTGGAGATGGAGGTGGTGTTGTGGTGTTTCAGGAAAGAACAATTTGGCGTCGCCCGGAGGGCATCTCGGGCTACCAAACCGCAAATTAATGGGGGGGAGGGCGGAAGGCGTACGGAAAAAGGGATCACAGGGTTTAAGCGGGCACACGGTCATACTCTCCAACGGAAAAGGAAAATCCTGATCTCCTACTACCCTATTAGACATGGTGTAAAGGACGTAATGGGGCTGAATCATTATGAGAGCATCCCCAATGGAGCAAGGCAAGATCATAGCAGGGGCAGCATCGAGTGAAAGGATGTCTACCGCGAGGGGGGTAGGATCGGTTTGTGCTGGGCACCTACTTCGGGGAAATAGAAAAACACTCTTTTGTACCTTCTTACTGGGGTATCATTTTAATTCCCAAGGGGTTTAAGGGATCCGGTTCAACGGCTGTGGGGAGATTTACCATTCCTAAATTCGGGAGCGGGGGCGTTAAAAAAAGACAAAGCGACTACCGGGTAGTTTTTGACACAAGGTTGATGCAGGGTAGACTTATGAACTTCGTACAACTCTACTACAGAATCCCGTTGGGCGAGAGGTTTCGAAGGACGAATTTTTGACGTGGGGACGTCACAGCGAGCGTCAACGAAGGTGGGGTTGTGTCGTGTGAAACTTAGCCTGCGTGTAACACTACGTCAGATAAGCCGATGTGTCCTTTGGCAACGTGAATAAACTGGACGAACATTAGATGGCCCGAGGGTTTCCCGAAAACGAAACCTGGGAAGGTATTACCAGCGTACAGGTTGGGCACAGAATAAATCTTACTTGGGGGGGACTATCAACAACAAAAAATATAGTGAAATGGCAAGATGTATATGCGGGGTCTCAATCAGATCAGAATTCTCCCTGTCGGGTATTGGACCAGCTTAAGGATGTACTGTCGCGCCCGCATTGGTGACGCAAAAAATCAGAAAAAAGGGAGAAAACAAAACCAGCAAGACCTAGAGCACTTCAAGGAAGAAAGACAAGGAGAGGGCCAGAAGAGAAAATGTCTTAGGGGGACGCAATTCTGGTCAGAAACCCTCGAAACAAAAGGTGGGGATTCTTAAAGTTAGAGGAAAATGAAAACTACGAGACGGCCCCAAACAACTCGGGGGATTATCTTCAAGGAGGGAAGCTCCCACAACTCCAAAGAAGGTGCGGTCAACGTGAAATAACATCATCTAGGGTTCCCGGATATGCGAACCGAGGTAACCTCTGGGCCTTGTTCAGAAGGGGTGTTCTAGTGGGGGAGCCTGTTAGCGTGGTGAAGGTCAACAACAGTAGTGTCTCCCTCTCGGTACGTGCTACTCCCGTAAGGGGCAAACGATTTTCTACGGGCCTAATAAGAGTGTGATGTTTGCCAGCTTTTTCAATGATTGAGAGGTTAGGTCACACTTAGTGTCTGCAAAGACAAAGCAAGAATGTGTGGGGGAAGGTTTCCAGCACAGGTCCTCGAGTCCAGGGACATTTCGCGGGGAACTGGGGGGCTGGGCAGGCTGCAAAGAGGATTGTTGGGGTCCAAAATGACAATGAGTCACTGGGGGTGCTTTTATGGTTACCTAGAAAGAGGGCGCTCGCACGTCGCAAGTCGTTTTTCATGACCAGCGGGGCACCCCAGGGGATTCAGGCCTGCTCTTTGAACAAGAATCTGGGTCGGCGATTCCTCGACTGTCCCTCTCGATCAGGGGTGAACCACCAGATTGACGGTTCAAAAAGGGACGGAAAGGTATTACGTCTTATTCGCACGGGCAGATCTATTGCTACCATTTGTGCCCGAACACCGTGAAAACTCGCGAGAGGGGCACCTGAAGCCTTTCAGACAGATCTGAACGGAGTAAGGAATATTGGTTTCAAAGAGTCAACGGCTCAACCGAACAGTTGTGTTTCACAAGACTGCCTGGGGGGCGTTCATCACCTCCGGCAAGAGAAAGGGAAGAGTTTTTCGGGTCAATCGACTATGGGCACCTCGAGTGGAAGGGCGACACATGTACTGATAAATAAAGGGTGCCAAGGATCGCTCATCAGCACGAGGGTAAATTTTTCTTTTATAAGAGGGAAGTTTTTGTGGATGTTGACGGAATCGGATCAGGGGGTACCCAGGACCCCCTCCGGTGACGTTACTCTATAGAGAGGGCAAAAAATAGGGGGGAAAGGGCTAGTGGAGGTCGCTACAGGAAACTTCCCGTTTCACCTTCAAAGGGAAGTCTTTGAAACGGTGGCACAGCAGATGGACGCCGCTCAAACAAAGAAGGGAAAACGGTTTGGGGGCATTTCCGACCGAAGAGTCTTCCGTTGGAGCACCCCGAACTAAAGTTCAAAGTCCCATGCTCTACAGCCGGGGGGTATTAAAGGATGACCTGACTACTCGTTTGGGGACTGGGGCCACCTTATTCGGGACGAGTCTTCTGTGCCGTGTGAAGGGGGTTTTAAACACGGAGGGGGGGGTAGGGAAAACAACGAAGCCACTCTCAGTCTACGGCTAGAGGTGAGGTTTTATTGGAGCTGAGTATATAATCGGGGTTGAGTTCTCATGTCGACGCAGGGCTTACACATTATAGGAGTCAGGTCTCCATTCTATACCAGTGGGCTTCAATAGGATGGGTTCTTAACTATGATGTAAGTATCGATGAAAATGGAGAACTTAAGACTGGGTGGGTTACTGGACAAGCGTCAGGTTTTGATTGGGGGGTTTCGGGGGAATTGCGGGCCAAAAATGGGCCGGGTTCGCGGACTACCTGGATTTACCAACCGAAAACTGGCTATGTACCTGGGGTGAAGAAAGTGTAGGGCAGATAAACAGTTCAATGTCTAGGTCCGAGATGTCTGCATCGACTCAAAAACACTAATTAAAATATGAAAATGTCGGGAGCTTACCACAATCTTATGAGTCTTATACCAGCGGTTTTTGGCTTTATACCTTTAACTTTACGGTGGGGTTTCCTGTAATCAGCTGGCGGACCATTTGGACACGGTTTCAGGAAGGCGTCTAACAAAGAAACTTCGTCCTTCTAGAACCAAAGACTTAGATGCATTAGATTTGGGTACGGGGGGGGTGCAATCATCATTAAAGTGTAGAACAATTGCGGGGCCTCATGATGATACAAATTTTACTGCTAAGTCGAATAGGGTTCCGGAATGGGGGGACTGGTGAACCTCTCCGAATAGACCTTGCGAGTCGAAGTCTGAAGCGGATGGCACACACTGATCGTCGTATTAAACTCAAATCCTGAGGAAGGGGTCTTGGGGAGGATTTGGGACGGTGGAGGGTAGGAGAGTTGCCTTTGTGTAAGGGTCGATTGGAGTCTTGCAATGCCTATCTTGATTGATGCGGCACAACGGGCACCGGACTGGGAGGATCACAGTCACGACGAGGGATATCTCCGCTCATTTGGAGAAAAATTCACTCCTGGTGTAAGAGCCGCCAACACGACTCGGACTAGGGGGCAGGGGAAAAATCTGTGTGGGCTGAAAAAATTTGGGGTGTTAATGCTGAAGTCGCGGGGAAGACCCCTCAAAAAACCCAGGTTGCCGGGGAAAAAAAGGGAGGGAGGTCTTAAAAATGGGGAGAAAGTGAGTTCCGGTGTGGCCGTCAGTAGAAAGACGGTGAACGGTACGTTTGCAGGGGGAGTCGGGGATAAGGACATCCATCAGACGGGTCAAGGGAATAGCAAGGAAGGGGTGGCAGGGCTCGGGACCGGGGGGGCGATGGCAGAACCAACATGTGGCTGGGAATTTTCAGGAACTTTCTACACGGAACGGGAAGAAGGGCGCTAGAGGCGTTCACGGTGATTTCACCAGTGGTACCGTAAGGTTAAAGCAACGAGGCCTGCCGGTGAGAAGGGGGATGCCGCGGGCATGGGAAGACCGACCCTAGAGCAAGGGTGCTATGCCGGGTGCTATCCGAAGATAGGAGTCTGGCCATCCTTTCAGGGAGCGTGGGGTCATACGATAAAACCAAAATAGGCTATCAGGGTCGCTATCTCATCTCTCTGTAATTGATTACGGGCATATCTTGAGAGCTAGTTTAAAGTGGGGGAGACTTTTTTGGAGAGGATATCTTTTCAAAAAACGGCTAGTCCTCTGGGCGGGGTGACTATATGCAAGGGGCGAATGGTTGAACTCCTGGAGTTCAGGGTGTTGTCTTAGTGTGCTGATCTGCAGTGTGAGGGCCGGGAGGGCCATTGCCTTATTCCTTGTGGAGTCCCTTTGCGGGGGATGGAGATTCGGAAGGTTGCCGAGTAGGTTGGTTTCCATGAGACACTTGAAACTTTAGGGATCTCTGTCTCCGCTCCGTGCGAGAAACGCAACTTCGGGATTGTCACTTCATTGGAAGTTCTTGGGCCACCTTTTGAGGGAGAGGAAAAAGGGAAGCCGGACGTTCATTATTTGGGGGGGGATCGGGAGAGTCCTGTTCGGTGCTGAGGAGAGTATTGACCGCCGGGGGATTGGAAGGGAATGAAAAAGCCGCGAAACTCGGAGACGGTTTTGGACACCTTACCATGCAAAGTAGTATGTTCCCGCGTCTCATCAAAACAAACCAAGTCAGCCTTTGGAAAAGAGGGTCAACGGCACTGCTGATGAATTGGAAGGGCATTCCGAAACGAAAAAAAAATTTGGGTGACGGGTAAAAGCGACGTGGGACTCTCGTGGGTGTGGGGTTACAAGGGACTCGGAACGATTTACCAATCTAAACTGGATGGGGCCCGAGAGAAGGAGGGCGAATTGTACGAATAGATGGGCACGGAGAGGGGGGGGGGGGTCTTCTAACTTGGAAAGTGGCGACAGGAGGGAGCAGATTTATAGTCTAGAAAGAACTACTGAAGTCCGTTTTGGACTGGCAGGTGATGGATAATACTCAAGCGCTCAGATACTACACAAGGTTGGGACTAGGTCTCGACGAACGGGTTTTGAAGGGGACACAAGCAGAGTGGACCGAACCTTCCGTTTGAAAGGCAACAACGTGGGATCAGGAGGGGAGGGTTGTGTCTGTACAAAGAGCGTGCAAGCAGTAAGTTCAAGTGAATGTCATTAACAGAAGCTTGGGACACTAAGGTCCGTTGGTCAGTAACGGATAATCCGCAAGGAGGGAAAGTTGGTGCTAATAGAGGGTGGGAACCAAACGGATAGAATCCTGGTGGTTATGTCCTAAAACAAGAAAACAGGGGGGGGAGTGAAAGTATCACGGCTATGTTCGCAAGAAAGAAGGGGGCCACGACGGACTCGGAGGGGAAGGGGGACTTTTAACAAATGGTTTAACATGAGGAATTGCGCCAAAACGCTTCGCAGGCCAAGGACCGAAATACAAATGAGGAAGACAGGATTGTATACGACTAGCATCAGAAGCTTGCCAAACCCGAAGTTTGGGATGGGGGGTGAGAGGGAGGGGGGGGCATCAAACAAGGTTCGGAACTCTACACCCAATTGAGAAACTGGGGGCACAAGATAACACGCAAACCGGAAAAAAGCGAACAGTGTCTGTGTCGAAGCAGCGGGAAGGGCGCACCGAGAGAAAAATGCTGGAGGGGAGCAATCATCGGTGGGACAAATCGTCCGGGTAGCCACGAACCGTCCGGAAGGGCCGCTGGGTCAACGGTGGCTAAGTCGGGAATCAACCCCTAGAAGAGAGGGATGGACTCTTAGTGTGAGGGGAAGCCGGAATTTGCGTAATTTCTACTATGCGTTCGAGAGTTCCGGGTGATCCGGTTTAAGGGGAGATGGGATGAATATGTCGGTTTCAGCAGAAAGAAAGGAAAACGACCTGTGGGTGGGTCATGGGATACACACTATGGTCGGTGCGATCAGATACAGTCTTGGGGTTACGGGATTCTGGGAAGGTGAAATCTTTGCCGTAAAACTAAGAGTAGGGGGGGTCAGCCCCGTGAGCTGCCAATTTGAGGTGGATGCATACAGAAGAACGGCTCGCGCGAAAACTGAGTTCTTCCCAAGCACAGGGCTACTCTCCAGTTACGGACAAGGGACCAATCAGAAGTTCCCTCTCGATTCGTACGATGGAGGAAGCTCAAGCCTAATAAATGCCGCAGAAGCACAAGCCCGTAACCTTTCAAAAGAAAGGAATCTCGGGGAAGAACGGAAGGCCTCGATGCGACAGTTGGTCAAAAAGAACACCTGTACCAACTTTACACCAAGTGCAGTCAGGATTGCAAGACGAATTGAGCCAAGGATCTCAAACAATGCCTCTTGGGCCTGTTCGGAGAAGGTTTGGGTGTTCACCAGGAAATTACGGGGTTCACAGTGACGACAGGAGGCATTCAGAACCCGAGGAAGTCGCGTTCTTAGGGGGGCATGAGTTCTAGCAAAAAAAAGAGGAGGGGCAAAACGGAAGCCGTAGCGAAAAATTCAGGTACTAGGAGGACGGGGCCACCCGGCCGTCGCGAAAGACGGCTTAATGGAGTGGCAAGAAGGGGGACTCCATGGGACTGGGGGACGCGGGGGGGGGGGAGGGGGAATAGGGGGGAAAAAACCATGCAAAGAAGCTCGAGGACGACTTGCTCAACGGGGGGGATCTCTGCGCTTAAGTGGTACATCCTCCCTTCCAAGGCAAAGAAACACCGTCGTGTTGAGGGACCGGGAGGGACAACGGAATTGTGGACGTCAACCGCAAGGGTGGACATGAAGACCGGAGACGAACCGGGGGGTGTGGCTTGAGGAGGCTTCATGAAGGGAAAAATGGGGGGGGCCGGGGACAAGCAGAGGACAAGCTCGACTCAGAAGGGCGTATTCTTGTCAGGCTAAACCGACAGGAGTCCAAATGGTGATGGGGCGAGGCTTTGGAGGCCAGCAGTGTTACGGGGGGGGTCCCTCATTCTGAGGATGTTCTACGCACGTAAGCATCATAGCGAGGGTCCGGAGGTCAACACACCAGTGGGATTTCACCAGGCGAGGAGATCAGATATGGGGAGTTCTCTGGCCTTCAGGAGTCTGAAGGGCAGGAGCCAAAATGGGAGAAGCAGGCAATAAAAGGACTGAGCGATGAGGCGAGGCAACTAATATTTATCTCTCCAGCGAAGGGTGGGGGTGTCTGGACAGGCGATGTTGCTGGGGAACTGGAAAGATGGGGCGACTGGAAAGGAGGAAAATGGCAACCCCAAAAGGAGCAACAAGCGTTAGCAAGGGGCCGGCCAAAAAAGGTGGTCCGAGGACTAGTTCGTGCTAGTCGTGGGGGCACGAACTGAGAAAAACACAACGGTGTGAATGAGAAAGAGAGAGGTTTCCTCGAAAACAAAAGACGTAACCGCAAGTGCATAGTGGCTCCAGTCACCTGTGGGGACGGGGGGGCCGGCCAAGGAGCGAAGCGTTGCAGCGAGCCGAACCCAGCCCACGTCAGGAAACCCACAAAGAGGAAGGGGAGTCCCATGGGGATACAGGAATAAAAACATCTGAGGGCGGCCACTGGTACTGCTCGAGGGCCTACAAAGGGGGCAAACTCTTACGGATAATGTTAAGCCCAACGGGGTACGCGAGGAAAGGAACCCTAGAATGAACGAAAATAGATTAAAGAGGTTGACATAGAAAACAGAACGGGCATTCGTACTCCTGCTGGTACTTACTGAGGACAAACCTATCGAAACTTTATGGACACCACTTACATGATACCAAAAGAGCTGCTGATCACGAGAGCCGGTTTACTCCAGTAAGTGAGTTCTTCATGCATTAACTCGACGGAGGGAAGATCATGGCTAGTTAGGTTCTTCAAACATCTTATCAACCGTTAAATTAGTAGGGAACACAGGTAAAACCTTCCGCGGGTCTAGAGTAGAAGGTCAAAACGTTGAAGTTAGTCCACAAGGTAGTCAAGAAGGGAAGCTGGTCTTTTACTGGGGGGAAAGTGGTGAAGTTATTCTTCGCGAGGTACATCATCCAAGGAGTCTGCAAACGGGGGGGAAGTGTGCATTGGATAACGGAACTTTAGCAGGAAGAGCAAAAACAAAATGTCCATTTGGTGCAAAATGTAAAGAGGCCTGGACGCCGGCGGTTGGAAGAGTGGACATGAAGACTGTCAAAAACACTAGACTGGACCTTGGAAACGATTGTTGGGAACCTCTCGAAAGCACAATACCTCAAGAAGTACCGTCGCTGTGTGGGTGGTTTGGGGGTTTGGGGATGAGGCGCCAAGCATCAGTGAGGCACAGGCATAAGGGCCAGGCAAAATGGACGACCGGGGCCCAAACACGAAAGAGGCGACCCGTACGGGAGGAGAAGTGCCAGGGCTCTCGGGGGGGGTGGGGGGTTGAGGGATTAGGGCAATATGCCTTTAGGTGTGTGGAAGAGGTTCATTCACCCACGGGGCAGATCATTGCCCGGCAATCATATTCAGCCCAGCCAGTTGCCCCTGGGGTAGTTCAGGGCATGTATGGTTGGAGGGAGGCTACTTATTCATGAAATGCGGGGGAGGCGGAGTGTTTGGCACCTGCTGCCTATAAGTGGAGAAAATGAAGGGGGCTAGATTTTTTGGTGGATCGATAGGGTATCGTGTCATTCTACACTTCCAACACCTGCTATTGTACTGATTTGTGGTTCAAACAAACACTTGGGTCATCCTCTTGGTGGAGCAGGCACACCGGCTTTCAACGGCTGGACCCATCTTACCAATTACTTAGAAAAATCTCTCATCACAGGAGTGGGGACCCCGGAGTAGGTGGATTCGGGGCCGTGCATTAGACGTCCATCAAGTTGTACAAAAATCACCCCCTGGACCAGAAAATGGGTATCACCCGGCACTAGCCGCCTGTTCCCATCTTGCCGCAACCTTCGGGGGAATGACAAACCGATTCACTGTGGAAGTCACCTGTACGGAGTCCGGGGGATCGAACCTTCGAAAACAGAGGTTGGGACTTAACTCGCAAGTGGTTAGATCCCCGTCGGGATATACAAAGTGGAATTTTTTGCGCCAGGACAACTTCCGTCCTTAGTTGGGTCTTTTGGGCGGGGAATGACATAGGGGAATAGAATTGGTACGGGTGGGTTTAGGTTTACAAAGGTGTGTAAATAATGGTTGGGGAAGACCTTCCAGTAATAAAGTGTTGAGGGGGGGAAAATTTGGATCTGCGGAGTTTTGGGGGACGTGTCACACCCTACGAAAATCGGGGTATTGGAGCAAATCCATTGGTTGAACTGGAGAATGGAGGCTGAGAGTTCACTTCTTTTAAAGTAAAGAAGTATCACGATTGGAACTGATTGAAGTTGGAATCTAAAAATTCTAGGTTAATCATAGGGGGGGGTTGGGGTAACCTGGGGAAACCTCTATAGGGCATGAGAAACTTTCGGGACGCGGGCTTATACGGTGGTTACTGAAAAAAGTCCTAGGAGTGGGTTGATCGAATTAACTACAAACTTAGGGAAAATAATAAAGAGGAAACTATATTTCAAAAAAGGTGCTCAAGAGTCTACCTAGGGCCTTTTCAGTCAAAGGGTAGGGCAATCGGGGGCACAACCAAAAGCGGAATCTAGGGATTTTGGCGGACAGAGGTCCCGTAGCGTGAAAACTTACAAAGGCAGGGGTAGGGGAAATTCCGAGAACTAGGGAACAGCATAAAAGAACCCTGTTCACGTGGATGGAAAAAACAGGATCTGAATTAATAGGGGGAAGGCTTGGGGAACTTCAAACAGTTTGGCGGATAGACTCCTAGCAAACCCCAAGGGGTGAAGGATTAGTCGTCCTGGAGAGGCAACGATGAAACGCAACTCCATTCCACACCATCGGTAGTCTCGGATTCATTATGGCTAGTTAGGAAAAGGGCTAATACTTGTCGTTGTCAACTGGGAAAGACAGCACACCCTTACGAGGGTTCCTCCTTAATATCGGAAGGGTAGAGAAAACTCTACTACGTAGTATATGGCTCAGTCGGACGAGCCGTTTAAGAAGGGACGGTGGAGGTTCCAGCAACAAGAGCAAGAGGGATTTCCTAGATACGAATCACTTTTAGGAGAAGCCATTGCGGGGAGGAAACAGTCTCGAGAAGGAAGGGGTTGTATCAATAGCTTTATGACTCTGGGTGCCACGGGTCAGTGTGCTGCAAAGTGGCATAGCAAGAAGGTGGTGGGGGGAAACTCAATTTCTAACTCGATGGGTTCGTCGCTGATAATTTAGCTTGGGGGGGGGCTACTTTCCCGTTTCGCCAACAGAGAAGGGTTGGGAAAGACGCCCTGGCCCTGCACTCTAGTGAGGGGAGGTTCGAGCTCACCACGACTCGCAACGTTGGTCATGTGAAAAAAACTCGGGAACCCGGCGGAATCCCGTCCGCACGGGGGCCGGATGTTAACAAAAGAGGGAAATCTAAAACTCAGGGAAATCACTAGGAAAAGAATGCTAACCTGAAAAGGGGTTGGTTGCGAAATTGATAACTCTGGGTCCAGAAAACGCATTTCAAATTTGAGTCGGGAAACAAGGACACTCTACAGACTGAGCCTGTCATGGCCGTCAAAAGGTAATGCACTCTCTCTCAGGCCTCGGGGGGGCTGGTCTTAAGTGCTACGGGGGTTGGGTTGGAAAAGTAGGGGAAAACTGCGCACCAATGTATTTTGGACACGAGGGCTGGCATTCAGCACCAATCGCAGCGAAGGGGGGGTCGGGGGACGTATTTGAGTAGTCGAGCTGAAAAACACCATCCCAATCGGGACACCAAAGCGGGAAGAGACCCTTCATTGGACTCGGAGTCATCCATCGGGGGGGGGCGCACGCCCGGGAGTACGAGGACAGTGGGTCACAGGGCAGACCTTAAACGTGGGGGGGGATTGCAGGCAGATCGATGGTTGGGTCCTCTCTGAGAAAACCCAATTGAGGAGGACTTCTACGTGAGGTGCCTACCTGGAAACTGCTCTTTGGCTTGGAACCCGAGGGGAGTAACGAGTGATCTTAAAAAGTGGGGAAAGAACGTTCAGAAACCTTGTAGTGGCCTACGGCGTCACCGAAGTT
>Ga0179591_1380271_pt1 | contig 15978 bp, 28 predicted proteins | sample CZOMad2_1_08_16f_FD_182891 | JGI IMG/M metagenome (GOLD analysis project Ga0179591, IMG submission 182891) | Vadose zone soil fungal communities from Angelo Coast Range Reserve, California, USA - CZOMad2_1_08_16fungal (PacBio error correction) | ecosystem: Environmental > Terrestrial > Soil >...
AAGGGGATGCCGGCCAACACCGAAGAGAAAAGAAGAAACGTTCAGCGTGAGCACGATCAGGAAAGGAAGAAAGAAGCAGACCGCGCTCACCACCGGTTGACCGAATCGAGGAAGGCCTGCTGATCTCATCCTAAAAAGGAAGAGGCGGGAGTTTCTCGTGCTGGAAAAAAAGGGGGGAGGATGCGGATGTTGGAGTCCGAACACTCTCGACTTTGGGAAAGGGAGGGCTGTCTATCGGAAAAAAAAAAAAGAATTTCCGCGGGAAAAGTGGGGGCCGGATACCGTGCTCTTTCGCATTCGGCCCCAGGGTTGTCCGGGGGCGTGGGGCAGCCTAGAAAAATGTCCTCGAATAGAGCGTCTTTCTCACCAAGGGGGAGAAGTCGGCTGGGAAGCAAAGCTATTTCTCGGGAAGGCCTTTAGTCCACGTGCAAGGACTCGACATTCAGCCCTCAGAGAGAAAAGAGGCAAGAGGGGGGGAGGAAGGCAGGACGGAACCAGGGGCCATCTGTCCTTAACGTACATTTCTCTTATTCTGAAGGGGGATGGGTCAGGTGCTAACCGCCGAAAGAAAAGGAATCTGTGTATTGGGGGGGGGGGGGGATTTCCAAGTCGTTGGGCGCTTGATTAACACTGCTATATGACAGGGAAGACGGTAGGGCGTCAAAACTCCACTTCTCATCAAGGAGGGGGGGGGAGAGAAAGAAGGAAAGAAGGATAAAAGCGCAAAAAACACAGGGTTCGGAAGAATGGTCGACTTCGTCCGTAAGAAGTAGAACAACGTTTGCCAGCAGAAGAAAAAGAAAGATTTTGCCTGTATGTCCAGACATAGGGGGGGGGGGAAAAGGTGAAAAGAAGTTCCTCCTTATCTTTGGGAAAAACGGAGTTGTTAACATCATCGACAAAAAAGGGGAGGGCGGACGTGGTCCGACCAAGGAAGGAAGAGGGAAAAAGGATTGTCGTCTCCGCGGAGGGTGGCCCCCGTCTAGACCCAGGCTTATCGGGGGGGAAAAGGAAAAAGGGAAGAGGGAATCCGGTGCTAGAAGAGAAGAGGAAGAAAAGGGTCGACGGACATTGTTGTCTTCTTGAAATCTCTCTCTTGGGGAAGGGGTGGCACAGAGTCAAATGGTCGAAACCCTCCCTTGTCCTGAACGAAAGAAAAAGAGGGAAGAGAGGCGGTAGGGGGTCCACCTCGTTTCGTGTTAAATCGAAGAAAAGGACCAGGTCGGCACTCCTTGCTTCTCGAGGGAAAAAAGAAGGGGCGTCCCGTCGATGACCGCGAAAGAAAGGGGGGGAGAGGGGGGGGGAGTGAAGCAATTCGCCGCGAGTACGGCTTCGTGACTACTGTGGATAGGGAGGGGCTTGAGAATGGGAGGCGACGCCGCAAGAGTCAGGGGAGGGGGGAATGGGAAATGGGTCCGGGACCTTATCCCAAAAGAGCCGACAAAAAAAGGGCAGCCGCTTCTTCTGGTAAAAAATAGAAAAGGGCACAAAAGGATGGTGACTTGTCTTGTCAACGCTTCCACTCTTAAAGACAAAAGAGGAGAAACCAGGAGGAGGCCGCCATCTTACTCCTTGCGGAGGAAAAAGAAGCTTATACCTTTCGCGGTAAAGAAAAGAAGGAGGTGCAAGCTTGCCATCTCCCCCTTGGAGGAGAGGGAGGGGGAAAAACCCCAAACCCCCCACAAAAAAGCCCTTTTGACAAAAGAAGCGTTTCTTTTCCCTTCGAAAAGGGGGAGGAAAAGGCGAGCAGGCCTCGGATGAGAGGGGGGGAGGGAAAAAACTCTCAACGTTGAGAGAGAGGGAGAACGACTCGTTCCTCTGGCAGGGGGGAAAAGAGGACACTGTTTGCCTTACCTGAAGAGGAAAAATGAGAAGAGGGGGAACGGAGGCGTCTAACTGAGAGGGAACATTAAAACGGGGAGAAGTCCAGGGTGAAAAAAGCACTGTCCCAGCCTTTAAAAAAAAAAAACGTTAGGCTCTACTCAAGGGAGGGGGGAGGGGAAAAAAAAGGGGTGGAGGGATAAGAAGGGATAAAAACAAAAGATCTGATGTTTTCCGGTGAAAAGAGAACACATATAAGAAGTCTTGGGGGAGAAGACGGCCACTTCGGTTCTGTTTAGGGGAGGGGGGGGAGAGAGGGACCGTAGCCCAAAGGAAGACCGCCTTTCCTTCCAATACCTGGCGGGAGAAAAAGCAATCACTTTCGCCAAAAAAAAAAAAGAGTAGTAACCGAGAATTCCTATGGCGGTGAGAAGAAAGGAAGAAGAAAAGTCGGACATCCCGTTCAGAGCAAAAAGTACGCCACCATCCTTTCTAGCAGGGAAAGAAAAGGGGGGTTATCGGTGGGTGCTTTCTTCACAAGAAGGAAAAAAAGGAAAGGTGACGGAGGAATCTCCATAATTGAGGGAGAAGGGGGAGAGGGAACAGTGTACAGGGAAAAGGAAAGAGAAAAAGGCATCGGTTCCGGAAAGGAGGGACTGATCCCCTGTTCGCACTAAAAAAAAGGAGATCTCGGGGGGGAAAAGGGGTTTTGCCCCTCCGGGGGAAAAAGGGATCCGCAACTTCTTTCAGTGGGACATCCCTCCCTACGGAGTTGGAGAGAGAAAAAAAAATCGGGAGTTGAGGCAACTCTTTGATCTGCCTGCCTAAGGGGGAAAGCCAACGTCCCATTAGAAAGCAAAAAAGGGGTTTTTCACGATCCACGCCGCTAACTAAGCGAAAAGGGCAATCTACTGAGGGGGGAAAGGCGCTTGCTCTGCAGAAAGATAAAGAGAAGAAAAAAAGCATCCGTTTCACTCGCGGCGAAACGCGCCGTGACCGCTCCTCTTCCCGAAAAAAAAGGCGACTCCGTACGCCAAAGAGAACAGGGGGGAGATTACCAAACGAGAACCCCCCCTTCTTGGGAGGAAGGCAGGAAAGGTCTGGACAAGAAAAAGGGGACATTCCTTTCCTTGAAAAAGAGGGTTCATCACCTCCAATAGAGGGGGGGAGGAGCTCTCTTACACTAAGGTAGAAAAAGAAAAGGACCGACGGGGGGGGGGAAGCCTTTCGCTGTCGCTCTTAAAGAAGAAGCAACTGGTTCTCCCACAGGGAAAAAAAGGGGAGAGAACCGGCAAATTTCTTGATTGGCACATTCTACCATAGAGATAAAAAAAAAAAACGGAGGAGGAGTAAAATATATAGAGGGGGGAAGGGGGAAAAAAATTTGCCGGCCTTCTCTCCCGCCTACTGGAACGGGGGGGAGGAAAAAGTGATTCCTTTCTAGTGAGGGGGGGGGAAAAGGGAGGGGGACCCAAAGAGGTACCGGTTCTAACTCGTTTGAAGAAAAAAAGTTGTCTTGATGAAAAAGAAGGGGGGGGGGAGGCAGGCCTGGCAATCCTTTCCAGACAGGGAGAATCCGCCTGAAAAATGGTGTTCTCTGTTAATTAAGGGGAAAAAAGGGAGGAGTTGTCTTCCGTCGTAGGGGACGCTGAGGGAGGGGAAAGAAGAGCGGCAAGTCTCGCAGGAAAAGGGGAAAAGATTTTGATGTAGTCTGCGAATTATTCTATCATCCGCAAGAAGTCCGATGAACTTTAAAAAAGGATTAGTTTCGCGGATTAGAGGAGAACACCGAGAGGGGGAATCAGTCTTTGGCCTTACGCAGGGGGGGAGAATAATCTTCACTTGAGGAAAGAAAGACAAAGATTGACCTCCCCTGCACGAGAGAAGGAGGACTCAATCCGTCTGTTATTTCTGGAAGGAGAAATGCACGCAGTTTCTTATTGTCCGGAAAAGGAGCGGGCCAACCCCAGGCCACACGAGCGCGGGGGAAAAGGATTAGGAGGGAAAGGGGGAGCGCAACCCAACGCGACTGAGCGAAAAGGAAAGACCGGTCCCTCTGGCGGCCAGGGAGGGGGGGAAAAACTGGGATTGAAGATTTTTGTACGACAAAGGGAAAAAAAAAAAAGGGGTTTCATCCTCCTCAACGGGAAAGGGGGAACGCGTGTCCGACACTGCACCCACCGAGAAGGAAGGGAAGAAAAAAGAAGTATGGTGGCCTTCCTTTCGCGCGAAAGGGAGGAAAAAAGAGGTTGAGCTTTTTCGCGAGGAGCTAAAGAGAGAGCCTACTACTGAGGACGGGACGGTCTTGTTGCGACATTCGGGAGGAAAGGAAAGGGCCTGTCATTGGCGGAAAGTCTGTCGAACAGGGGGCTAAGGAGATACGCCTGGTTTTCCAGACTACAAAGAACAAAAGAAAAACAATCCAGTCTTCAGGGAAAAAAACTGGCTCTCCATGCACCGGAACACCTAAAAAAGAAAAAAAGAGACCCCTTGACTTTCTCACTAAAGGAAGAGGAGAAAGTGAAAGAGAAGAAGTAGAGTTCTATCCAGGCGCAACGGGAACTGTCATTGAGAGGGGGGTATACGAAGTCCCTCTTCAGTTCGACGCAGGGGGGAATTAGAAGCCATTTTCCAGACAGGAAAAAACAAAGGGTGCGTTCAAATAAAACGCCCAAGGACGGGGAAAAGAAAAGAAGTAGTCAAGAAAAAGGGGAGAGGTGTCATCATCCTCATCTCGGCAAAGAAAAGGGGGAACGACTTTCGCCATTTCACACACGATTGAAAAAGGGGGAAAAAAAAAAAGGAGGGGAGAAAGAAGGGGTGCTATGCAATCTGCAAGAAGGAGGGACTAATCTCCGAGGAGGCTCCCGCCGTCCTATTTCTTTCTCCCAAGAGAGTAAGTTGGAAGGCCCTTGATCACGACCCCGAAGAAAAAACAGGGAAAGGGACTAAATAACATACTCATCGGCGGCCAAGGGAAAAAAAAACCTAAGGATCCGGTAAAAGGAAAAAAACTACCTCATCAATGCGCTCACGCGTTGGGGAGAGGGAGGGCGCCGTTATCATGCTCAAGCCAGAGGAAAGTCGATCCACAGTCTGTCGACGCCGTAAAGGAAAGAGGCGATTAATGAAAGAAGGATCACAGTTCTTCGAAGGACCCCTTTCGGACACAGGGGGGAGAAGAAAAAGAGCAATCACTGGTCTGGCCGACCTGGGGCTTCTAAACGTAAAGAAGGAACCTCGAACGGAGGTGGACGAAGAAAAAGAAAGTGTCCATGGAAGTCTGAGGGGGAACAAGGGGCGGGGTCTACCCCTTGGTCACATGATCAAAGGTAGACAGGGGGGAAAAAGCTATCGAAAGATCTGTCAAAAAAAGAAGAAGGAAAGAGACCACAAGTCCTCGACATCGTGCTTAAGGAGGTGAGCCCGCATCTTCTAGGAAGAGAAAGGGAAAGAGGAGAGACTCCTGCCTGGTTTCTTCAAAGAGACGACAAGACTAAAAACTCCGGGGAGAAAAAAGAGGAACTCTGTCCGACCACTCATCCGAAAAAGGAAAGGGTTGTCCGACTCTTTTCCCACAAAGAAGAAAATCACAAAAGTTCCCACACCATATACGGAAAAAAAAAAGCGACCTTAAAAGAGACAGGATGCGACATCCAGGCAAGACCTTTGCGGAGGAAAAGGGCAACCGTTTTTTTTCGACCAAAGGAGGAGGGGACGGACCTAAGTCGCATCTCGGCCCGCAAAAAAAAAGGGGAAAACGGAGTTGGACGCAGGAGAAAGGGGGACGTCCGGCGTACAAGCCTATGAGAGGAGGGGATGCTTCCTACCTCTTCCGGGAGAAAGGGGGGGAAAAAAGAAGTGTGGGAATCCAGCGATAAACGAGGGGAAAAAAAGTCTGTTTCGAGAATAAGTTCTCACCTTCCCAGAAAGGGAAAGGAGACTACGCCGCCATTTACGTCAAAGGGAAAGAAGTGAAGTACCATTAACTCCACGAGAAAGAGGGAAACCTAATCTGCTCGAGAAAAGGTCGATGTCATCTGTGCACTCGCGCCAGAAAAAAAGGAGAATAACGCGGTGTTGATGGCTCTGCGACCGAAGGGAGGGAGGAAAAAGGAGGAGGAGCCGAGGAAAATGGAAAGCAGTCCTAGGATGAAAAAAAGAAAAAAAGGGGGGCGGCGCGTTTAAAAGAGAAAGGGGAAGAAAAGGAAAATCTCCGAGCCCGAGCCCCAGAAAAGAAAAAAAATGGACTCAGATCCCGCAAAGAAAGAAGGGCACGAACAAACGTCCGCGCTTTTGAAGAAAAGAATCGAAAACCCTTCGGGGGGTTCAAACGAAAGAAAAAAGAGATGCTATCCGCCCACAGCGAAGGAATAGAAGAGGGGAGAGGGTCAATCTCTGAGAAAAAAAAGGGCCCTGATCGTGATCACGCTGAACGTTTGGTCAAAGAGGAAGGGAGGAGGGGTTGGCCTCCTCCCTTCCTTTACGCCAGAGAGAGAAAAAAGAAGGGGAAAAGAAAAAAAGAAAGATTCTACCTCGAAGGGAAGGGAAAACAATTGACCGCCGGGAAAAGAAGAGTGAGCAACGATCAGGGACTTTTCCGGAGGGAGGGAAAAAGAGATCAAACTCGCCGTTTTTAGCAGAATCGGGGAAGGGGAGAAGAGGAAGAAAGGAGGGGGTTTCTTTCTCGGCGCGTTGAAAGGGAGACGATTTTCGGATGGGGGGGGGAAAGAAGAAACACGCGCGACTGTGTCGGAAAAGAGGGGGGGCGGCTATATCTTCTTCTGTCAGCAAGGGAGAGGGGGAGGGGGGAGAAGGAGAAGGGCGTACTCGTTCTCTGTCGCTGGGAATCCATTTTGAGGGAAGGCGTTGGCATCCCTGCCTTATTTCACGGGGGTGTGAAGAACGTCTCTCGTGTCGCAATCTGAGAAAAAGAAAAAAAGCAACAGTCGGAAAGGGGTGGAAAAAGGGACCTGAGGCCACTGGCTTCACTAAGAAAAGACTGAAAAACAATCGTACATTTAGCCAGCGAAGGGAAAGAAGAGAAAAAGAAGAGGAGGGAAATCTCTCGTGGAGTTCGAGGAGAAAAAAAGGTCCTAATTACATGGCGGAGAAAAGAGGGCCATCGTTTCAGTTCTGGGGGGTGCGAACCTCTTAGGGGGAGAAAAAAAAGGGGGTAAGAAAAGTGCCAAGAGGGGGGCTCGGAGGAAACAGGGGGAGAGGACCGCCCCCTTATAAGAAAGGAAGGGAAAACACCACTTCGCATCCTGAGGGAGGGGAGGAAAAAAGCGGAGATACTCTTCATCCCCAGCCCGAAAGGAAAGTTCTTTCAGGAAAAAGGAGGTCCTTCCCCTCGCTGGAGGGAAAAGAGGGGGGAAAAGCCGATCCCCATTTCTGCACCGAAGGGAGGGGAAAAAGAGGTTTAGGAGAAAGGGAAAAAGAAATGCTGGGGGAGGGAAGCCGTATCTGGGTAAAGTCGCTCGGGGGAGAAGGGGAGGAAAGAAAACGAAAAGTTTCTGGAGGTGGGGGCAGGAAAAAGGGACTCTTTTATCTTGAGCACGGCGTGGGAAAAAGGGGATTGCGGAAAGAAACCAGGCGGGAGCTATCCGGGAGGGCAGGGAAGATTGCTGCTTAAACGCAGGGAGAAAAGAGGGGAGGGGAAGTGGTTCTTCGGGAATCGGCGCAAAAGTGGAGTTGGGGAAAAAAAAGACCGTTTAAAGGAGGAGAAACCAGCCCCTTTTCCTGCAGAGAAGGGGAAAAAGGGAAAAGAAACAGGTCGTAGGGCGGGAGGGGGCACGAGGGGAGGTATCGCCTACGTGGGGAGGAAAAAAAAAAAAGGGCGGAAAATCCGTGCTAGGCAGAGGGGAAAATCCCGCTGGGTAGGGGATCCCGTCATGACCGAGAAAAAGAAGGGATACTGAGTGAAGTACTTCACTCGCAGGAAAAAGAAGGGGGAGAGAAAAGGGGGGACTGTTGTTCTATCGCATAGAAAAAAAAAAAAGAAGGGAGGAAAAGAACAATGCTACGCCGCCCAGAGTCAAAAGGAGGGTGGGCAAGAATCCCCGAGGTCTACGAAGAAAAGGGAGGGGAAGCCGCTGCTTTCTGGTGAAGGAAGTCACGACGATGGTGATTTGTCGTGGCGTGAAGAAAAACTACATCCCGAAAAAGGGGCGGCGCCGCCAAAAAGGGAGGAGATCTCCTCCTCGGATCCCGGTCGAAAAAACTAGGAAGGGTAGTTCGCTTTCCCCGGGAAAAAAGGAGCCCAAGTCCTGTTCGCTGACAAAAACAGGTAGAGTTTCCCCTGCGGCCAAAAAAAAATAGTTTAAGGATGAGATTGCGTCAAAAAGAAAGCTTCTCACGAGGGGCGGGTGATCTCTAGGAAAAGATCCTCTGGAGGGGGGCTTTGCACGCACCCTTTGTCCGGAGAAGGCAGGGCAATGGAGGAGGGAGAATCGAACGCTTCTGTCGACCTGGGGGTCGAGGGACAAGACGATCCTGAATCATTCAAAAAGGAGGGAACATAAGGAACTTTTCTCGCCGCGAAGGTGGAAAAGGGACTCGTACGCCGGGAAAGGGGCCGAGGAAAGGGGCGGAGTCACCTGGAGAAAGTAACCAGATACCCAGTTAACTCTGGGAGTGTAAGTGGTTAGGGGGAAGGGGGAAAAATATAATAATTCCTGGGGGCCGAAAGGGAAAAGAAAGGGGCGGTTTTATTCCTTCCCACAGGAAAAAAAAGGGCGTCGCGTATCACCCAAAGAGAAATTGAGGCAAAATGCCCTGCTTTCCTCTGCGAGAAGTGGGGGGGGAACATCCCGAAAAGGAAAAAAAAGAAGTAGTAAGCGAGCCTCTATTTGCTGGTTGGGAAAGAAGAAAAAGAGGAGGCCTCATTCAGCCCGTTCGAGAAAAAGAATGTCTATCATTAGTGAAAAAGAAAAAGGCAGTTTGGTGAAGGGAGGCCACTCGTCCCTCCGGGAGGGGGGGGGGGGGGATAAAAAACTTTTCTGTGCGCGGAAGGGGGGGTACGTTTGTCAAGAAGGAAGGACCTTCCTATCTCCAGAAGAAAGGGTCCGGTCATCGTTTCCAAGAAAGAAGTTTTGGGGGCGGATCCAAAAAAAGACTCCCGAAGAAAAGAGCGAGCTCGGGGGTCCTTGTGTTTTCCCGAAGGGGGAGGAAGGGGAACCGAAAATGCTTTGCCGTGGCAAGAAAAGGAGAGACAAGATTCTTTTTCGGCAGGCAACGAAGCAGTTAGCTGGGGGGAAAAAAAGTGCAGCTGATTCCGAAAAAGGGCAAGACAAACGACGATCACTATCGGTGTGGTAAGAAAGAGGAAAAGGCCTCGAACGAAGCGAGAAAAAGCGTACGAGAGGGGGGCCGACTGACTGCTCTGGTGAAAAAAAAAAAAAGAAAGGAGAGAAGACATAAAAAAAGGAAGGGAGGAAGTCTCGCCCTTGCCATAGGGGGGAAAAAGGTCCGATCTGGAAAAGTCTCCAACTAATCAAAAGAAGGAGAAATACTACTTGAAAGAAAAAAGGGAGGTGTCTTCGTCGACGGAAAGAGAGCAAGTCCGGGAGAAAGGTCCGTGTTCATCACCGACAAAGAAAAGAGAGACGGCACACAGGTTTAGAAAAGGGGGAAATCTATTCGCGTCGATCACGCAAACACGGCAGCACTTTTTCTCAAAAGAAAAAAAACGTTACAGGAGGGGGGGGGGAAAAAAAGGAAAAGGGTAGGGATTTTCACCGTCGACATCTCTGAGGGGGGATAGAATAGGGAAAAGGAGGGTCGAACGTTACAACCCGAAAAAGGGAGTACGCCCTCCTGTCAAGGGGGGGGGGGAAGGGGGGGAAAAGAACCATTTCTTCCGGGAGAGGTGAGGGAAAAAGGGAAACCGTTTTGAAGAAAGAGGTGCCGAGAGAATCGTCTACAACCAGGAGAGGGGGGGGAAGGAAGGAACAAGACTTGATTCTGGGAAAGGGAAACTTTCCCGGGTTCCGTAGAACGACTAACAAATACCTTGGGGAAGGGACATCGCTTGTTCTTCTTTGGAGGAAGGGGGGAAGAGAGGATCTACTTGGAAAGAAATCAGGAGGGAGGGGAAAGCGCCACCTGTTTAGGGGAGGGAGAAAATGCACGATCCAGCAGCCAGGAGGTAGAAGTGCCCTTGGCGACTCTTCGGGGAAAGGTCGTTCTTCTTGAGGGGGGGACACCCCTATCGGGATAGTGGGGGGGAGGGGACGAAGGTTCCTTTGAAGGAAAGATGAACTTCTGACAAGGCCGCTAAAAAGTGAACTCCCCTGGGAGACAGGAAACAGCGTCAGGGGAAAAAAGGCATCTCCATCTGCCCGCAAGGAGAGAAAAGAGGCCCCTGCGGAAAAAAAAAAAAGAGAGAGATACTTTCCTTCGGCGACCTGTAGGGGGAAAAGGGGGCGACCAAAGACCGGAGGGAGAGCACGGCACCAGGGAGAAAGAAAAAGAAAGGCAGGGAGCTCGACTTTTCACTGGTAAAAAAAGGGAGAGGGTGTACACTTGCCACACCCTGGCGCAAGGGGGGGAAATGATTCACTCAAAAAAAAAGAAGCTGTGCCTACACTCTCCCAAAAGGAAAAAAGGAAAAAGAATGGACCTCCCGTCTGTTGGAGTGAAGGAAGGAGGAAAGGCTACTCCTCGGTGCTCTGGTGGAAAAAGTAGTCTCGGGAGAGAGGGTCACGGGACTTCTTTTTGCGACAAGGGGAGGGGAAAAAAAAGGAAACGCCGGTCCATTGGCCGGGAAAAAGGGGAGGGGAAAGAGAAAGAAGTGACTCTCTCCATGTGGTCATACTAAAGGCGGCTAAAAAGGGGAAAAGGTGCTTCTATTTGTTCGACGCAATTTCGTCTTACAAAAAAGGAAGAGGGGAAGGGGGTCTCTTGGACACATGGACAGGAAAGGAACAAAAGGGAAAGCCGCCTGCGTCCTCCGAAGGAAAAAAAAAAGAAAATGGGTTCCGTGAAAAAGGAAGAAGAGGCTTGTAATCGAAGTCCACCGGGGGAAGGACGTCGGGAAGGACTCTGTCTACGCCATGGGAAAGGAAAAAAAAGGGTGCGTTCAAAGCAACAAGCCCGAGGAAAGGAAGTAAGGATCTCACACTGCGAGGAAGAGAGAAGATCAAGCTTGCCAAAAAAAAAAGGCTGTGGCACTACGGGGGAAGGAAGAACGGTCCTGGTCCTCGACCAGGAATTGGGGGGAGGAAGGGAATGGTTCAATCTCAACTCCCCGTCGTACAGAATGATCCAGGATTCGAGAAAGGGGAGTCTCCGCTTTCTGCGCAAAAGGAGGGGTAGCTCATCTTGCGTAGGGAAGGGGGTACTTCCCCGGGATTCCCACAGAAAAAGGAGTCTTACAAGGAAAGGAGGCCAATGCGTCCCTCTTGCGGGCGGGGGAAAAGGAGCAGGGGAAGGGAAAGGCGAAAAAACTCCTCATCATGCGAAGAAAAAGGAAAAAAGGAGAGGACTCTCTCAAGCCGAGATTACAAATCAGACGCCGTAAAAGGGCCAGGCGGCTTGCAACGTAGCTTCACGAAGGGAAGAAAAGGGGACGGTAATCTCCGGACGCAAAGGAGAGGGGAATGACGCGCGCAAAAACTTTCGGAAAAACCCCCCCCGGCTTGACCAAGGGAGAACAGAAACATATTTGGAAAGAAGGAAAAGAAAGAGACAGCGTGTTCTTAGGGGCAGGAAAAAATCGGTCAGAAAAAAAAGGATTGTTCGACCCCTTTTACAGGGGGGAAAGGACAGTGTGCAAAAAAAAAAAAGGAGAGTCACACTCTACTATCCCGAAGACAAGAGATCTCCCGTGCGGGAAAAAGGGCTATGCCGCGTTATCCCGAAGGGAAGAGGAGCGACCGTCCTTTTTTCTTCAAGCGAAGGGGGGGGAAGAGGAGATCTACAAAGCCTGTGCGAAAAAACGTACTGAGGAACCGACAGCACGTGTCCGGTGAAAGGGGGGGCACAACTACTCCTAAGAAAGGAGGAGAAGGAATGAAGAGGAATAAGCTTCCCTCCTGGCAGGGTAAAAAATTTGTAGGGCCCTGCCGGAAATTTTTCGTAGAAGGGGGGGCTGCTTTCAAAAGGGGAAGGACCTACCAGCGAGGGGAAGGACAGAGAAAAAGGTTTAAAAAAAGTCGACCGTGACTGGGGGGGGAAAGGAGCGACGCGGGGACTTCCGCGGAAAAAGGGGGGGGAGGGAGTGTTTCTTCGCCGAAAGCGTCCGGGGGGGGAAGCAATCTCTCGGGGGGAAGAAATAACGCGTTGGGACGTCTTACTCGCGGGAAGAGAAAAAAGGACTCGCTGTTCGCACCTAAAAGAATGGAAAATGCTCCTACGCCGCATGTAGTGAAAGAGGGGGGACATCTTAAGAAAAAAGGAATACCCGCGCTGAGGCGCATCCCGAGATGAGGGAGAAAGAGGGGACAGATGGTCACGCGTTCTTCGTGAAGAAAGGGAAGAGAAGAAGGGGGGTTTTCTCTTCAGAACGACGGAGTGCATAAAAGAAAAGAGGGAGGGAGTGCAATACAAAAGGCCGAGGCCAAACGCCGGCAACTCAACATCTTTGTCGGAGGAGGGAAAAAAAAGAAAAAAAAAGGAGTACGGCAGAGAGAACCTATCCTACGTAAAGAGAAAAACAAGGATGAAGCCTTACTCTAGCCCGAAAGAAGGGGGGGAAGACAAGCTCGTGGGGGGAGAAAAAATACGCAGAACTCAACTCAATCCCACAAGGGGAGGAGGGAGAAAAACGAAAGGAAAGCCACACGCTACGGCTGCGAGAATCAGCACGAAATGATGCAACAGGAGAGGGGGGAGCGGTCACTTTCCTCTTGCTAGAAGAAGAGAGGGGGGGGTGGATGCACTCTTAACGTTTTCGGAGGGAAAGAAAAGGAAAGGGCGGGGGGTGGACTTTCACTCCCCTTCGCTTGTCCGCAGAAAGAAAAAGAAAGAGAGTAGATTCTGACAGCGAAGGTGACGCCGGGGAAAAAGGGAGGGAAGCTGTCAGCCTAAACTTTTCAGTCGTGAAAAAAAAAAAGAGGGGGGGGAAAGAGGAGGCATCTCACTCTTACAAGGAGCGCATTTCAGCCTCCCAAAAAAGAGAGGCCGAGAGGGGAAAAGGAGGGTTGGCTGGGTCCTCGGCGCGTTTACAGGGGAGAAAAAGGGGGGGTTCCTATGCTGCGGGGAAAAAAGGTTGGGTCGGAAAAAAAAAGCGAATGGAGGGCGTGCTAGCGTCCTTCTGGGGCAGAGGGGGAAGGGATGTGGGGAGCGGGCTCTGCTCATTGGAGGAAAGAGGGGAGAGGAGGAAAACGCTGCCGCAAAAGGGGGGGTGTTTGGGCCGGAGGGGGGAATCCTCGTCCCTGATTGCATTTTCCTCTGAAGGAGGGAAAGGAGAACTACGGCCGAGGGCAGAAAAAGCAACACCTAGGGGGGGGAGAGAGGAGGTCACGCCTGCAGACGTGCCCAAAACCGGAGGAAAGGGAATCCTCTTTCTCTCCGCAAAAGGAGGAAAGTGGCAGCGTCTGAACTCGGCCAGGTAAGGAAAAAGGAGGTAGCGCCGGTGGCCATCTGTGCATGGTCAGGGACGTATCTAGAAAAAAAGCCATCTGGTACTACTTTACCAAAGAAGGGGGCGCGGGAGGGGCGAGATTGACCTGCCCAGAAAAATCTGGTATTCAAAAAGCCACTTCGAGAGAAGGGAAGAGTACTGTCCCGTCGTACAGGAGGAAGGAAAGAAGGTCTAATAGAGCGAAACACTTTCGGAGGGAAAGCTTCTTGGAAGAAAAAATATCTGGTAGTTCATGGGTCGAAGTTGCCACCTATCCCCATTTTAGAAGGGGGAGGCCAGAGGGGGGGGAACAATCTTCCAGTCTTGTGGAAAAAGAGTGAGGCCTCCTTTACTGGGGAAGAGGGAGGGAGTATGGGGGGGAGCAGGGAAACGACCTTTGGAGGGAGAGATGTCGACCCGGTAAAGGGGAAAAAACGTCTTGTCGATCGCCGGAAACTAGTCTGAAAAGAAAAAAAAGGAGCGATCTTATGAGAAGGGGAAGGGTGCATAGGCCTATGCGGGAGGGAAAGAGAAGAAAATCCTTTCGAAACGTCCTTGTGGAAAAGTGAGGCCCGAGATTGGAGGGGCATCCCCTTACGGGAAAGGAAGCCGGTCCCATGGGTCGAACAGAAAGGAAAGAGGAAAAGGAGAAATCTCTGCCAAGAAAGATTTCAAAGGGGGGTTTCCACCTCGGGGAGGGGAGAGTGAAGGGGTGAAAGAATACCGGGGAGGCCCCCTCCGTTCTGAAAAAAACAGTTTCGAGAAGAGGAGTCCCGTCTATTACCTCAAAAAAAGGCCGCGTGAATTACTTGAGCGAATCCTGCTCCTCGTTGGCGTAGGGGGGGGGAGGCGGCATCGAAGAGCGAAGGAGCATTCGACCAAAAAGGGCCGGACAGCGTCTTTTGAGAAAAGGAAGGGATTCATTATTTTGGCGCCGGTGAACCGAAAAAAAGGACGGGGCCAAAAAGGCCTCATTTTTCCGCCGAGATATGGTATTAGCTCACGAAGGGAGGGGCTTTACTCAGAAAGGGAAAGAAAAGGCTCTGGAAAGGAATGGCTTCCGCCCGCCATCTGTTAAAGAAGGAGGATCTCGCCCTCCGGAGAAAGGGGGAAAAGCAGGAGACTACTTTTTTTTGCAGCCAAAAAAAGAAAAAGGGCGCCCAATTCCTTTTTCGCAAGAGCGGACCCCGTCATCGTTTGAAAGGGTTCGTGCCACAAGAGCAGAAGGAAAGCGATGAGGATTGCGAAAGGAAGAAAGGAGGAACCATCGGAAAGTTGAAGAGAGAACGACTCTTGACTCGGGCGTTTGGGGAAAAAAGGGTCTCACTGAAAGAGGGCAAATTTCTTTGGGAAAATGGGAACGCCGGCGGAGAAAAAAAAGGCTGTCAGAAGCCGATCCATGAGCACTTAAAAGGGGGAATGTACCAGCATAATGATATCCTCGACTGTAAGGAGAGAGAGGAGGAGAGATTTCGTTAGGGAGAAAAGCGGACATAAGGAAAACCTTAACTCGTGGGGAAGGTGCTGTCGAGCCAGGGGGAGGGAATACTGGTCTAAAAGAGGCCCTCTTCTTGGCGGGGAGGAAGGGAGAGAGAGGAGTCGCGTAGAAAAAAAGAGGAGGGAAGGGAAAAATTACCGGCTGTCCTCTGCCGCAAAAGTGGAGAAAAGCCCTTCTTAAAGAAAAGGAGAATAACGAAGGGCTTTTTTCGAGCTAAGAAAAGGGGAGAAATAAGAAGGAAAATTTCTCTCTCCACGTACCCACCAAAGTCGTAAGAGAGGGGTGCCTTTTCTGCCAAGAGAAGGGGGAAGGGATTGAACATCCATACTTGGAGGGGGAGCAGGGGGGTGGGTGAAAAGAGTCAAGACATTTGGGACGTGACAAGAGAAAATGCCTCGTAAAGGGGAAAGTGCTCGCATTCTCTTTTGGTTGCGGAAAAAAAAGAAAAAGGAGACCGCAGGCAAGATCGCGATCGGGGGGCCTGGAAAAGAGGGAGGGGACGCGTTTCCTTCTCCGAAACTGGGATCAAGTCACCTAAAAGGGTTGCTTCATTCTCAAAGAGCGGCAGGTGCGTTCACCTGGGAGTCGAAAGAAGAAAAAATGAAGCTGTCTTCCTCCACGGCAGGAAGGGACAACCACTATCACTAGAAGGGGGGTCCTACTTCCAAACTCTAACGGGAAGGAAAAGAAGAGAAGGGAGGGAAAGTTTCATAGAAGGGAAAAATGGATTCTCTCATCATTCACAGACCGACGAAAAAAAAAAGCATAACAGTTCAGGAAAGGAAGAAGAGCATCTTTCCCCCGTCGATCCTCAAGAGGGGAAAAAAAGAGACAAAAGTCGATGTTTCTCATAATGGAGAGGGTGCTTTGGCCTTCTGCTACGGCACGCAAGCCGGTCGGAAAAAGAAGTGCCTTTAACCAGCATCCAGAGGAAAAAGACATTGTTGTCTCACGATATCGAGGGACAAAGAAAAAGAATACTTGTTTTTAACGCCCTAGGGGGACTTAAATCACTCTCACTTCAGCACGGGGTTCTCCCCCTGAAAGACCACCGTGGGGAGAAGCCTTCAAAGGGTCGGGGGGGTGAAAAGAA
>Ga0179591_1295678_pt1 | contig 15977 bp, 11 predicted proteins | sample CZOMad2_1_08_16f_FD_182891 | JGI IMG/M metagenome (GOLD analysis project Ga0179591, IMG submission 182891) | Vadose zone soil fungal communities from Angelo Coast Range Reserve, California, USA - CZOMad2_1_08_16fungal (PacBio error correction) | ecosystem: Environmental > Terrestrial > Soil >...
GAGGGTCCTGAGAAGAGGAAAAGAATTTAACCATGGCACAAAAAGTGTTTCACCTTCCTGAAGGACCGCTACAACGAGGGGAGCAAGATGGAGACTTGCCCAAAGCAATACCGACAGGGAAAGGCAGATTTCGTCACGAATGAAAGACACGCCCCGCAACAGGGGGGATCGGGGGGACATGCATGTTGAAAAGGGAGAAGGTCGAGGGGGAACGGTGAGGGTGGTGACCTAAAAACCAAAAGAGAAAAAGATTATGAACTGCAAAACCGAGGAACATCAGAGCGCCCTGTAGCAGTTGGCAGAACACTCAATCTCGTAAAGTCAACCGCTACGGCTTTAGAAAAAGAGATCCGGACGTAAGAGTGCCAAGCTGTTCGAGCAAAAAGACGCGAAGGAAGCCGGGTGAAAAACCACGCGGGATCTCGAAAGGCAAAACATGGGAATCATGTCGAGGGAGGATCGAGGAAAAGGAAAGCGGAGGGCGGAGAAAAAAAAAGAGGTTACATCTACGTAATTAAGTGTCATGACTACGAGAACAGAAAAGGAAAAAAAAAAAAACAACGAGGAAGGAAAGGGGAGAGTGCATAGTCCTCCCGATAGGGGGAACAGTACGACCTAAAGGCCGAGCACTCAAAGAGAGGAGGTCCTCAAAGGTCGCAAGTAGACGGCCGCGCAGGGTCCCGGTAACGACTCGGTCAGGAGGTTCACCAGGCTCTTAGGGGGAGAGACCAGATTAGCTTGATCATGAAGGAGGAAGTCCTGGACGGTCCGGCCCCAGCGCGTGAAAGACTGGGAAAGCAGGGTGCCCGGGGGGGGGAAAAAAAAGCTAGAGTCAGGCGAGGAGTGAGAATTGGCGAATTTACACGGCCTAAAAACCACCCTCCCGTGGATTACACTGTCGGGCAGGGGGGACAGTTCACCCCAGAAACGGGAACGCCCCGAAAATGAAAGGAAGGAAACAATGGTTTGGGGGGTTGGGGTTTGGAGGCGGTCGATTTCAGGAGTCCTTGTGGGGGAAAAATAAGAGAAGGGGTCATGGTCTTTGGGTGGGGGAAAGAAGGTGAGAAAGGCAGACCTCCTTTAAGGAAAGACGTGGGGGGGCGTCCAAAGTGAGGCTGGGTCCCTTCACAGCTTGGAAGAGGACCACTTACCGGCCGAGCTAAGGGTACGCGTCTGACTTAAAATTGAAGGGGGGGAAGGATCGATGGAAACACGCACCCAGCCAGGCCACGGGGGAGAGGGTGAGCGAGGGCTTGATCGACCGTAAAGAAAAAGGACGTGAGCTCTCGACAAAAAACCTTGCGACGGGAAACTAACAGAAACCGAGCCACAGTGCAGACCGGACGGCTCAACCCTCTAAGAGGGGAAGCTCTCAGGGGGGGGAGCAAATCACGCGATAAGAACGAGCAAAAAGCCTCGACGAGAATGGTCCTTGTCAAGTAGAGACCCAACGCCGGCCTGCAAGTCATTTGGGGGGTGCGACTCAAGAAGGGCAGCGGCCGAAATATTCGCGCGGGGGGTTCGGCGCGTCGGAATTCAATGGCGATGAAGACCAGGAAGTGTCGCGCCGATGGTCGAGCGAGGGTATCGGGCTCCTCTTGAGATGAGAAAAGAAGGATCTCCACCGCGAAGTGGGGAGAAAGTCTAGACGAAGTTGCGAGACCAGGCGAACTCCCGAGGGGAGGAAGGACTGACGCAATTCACTAACTGTTCTCGTACGTCGCCCAACCCTGGAAAACCTCCTGGCCCGTCACAAAAGGAGACACGGGAAAGAGGAAAAGATCAGGAGGAGGGAGAGGATGAACGTCGCAAAAACCCCCAGGGGCCTTCAGGAGATCGGGTTGCCCGGGGGGAAAACCTCGATCTGCGAAGAGCTTAACCGAGATTAAAAGCAGCGATTTGGTGGCCAAAGGGAATAAAAGCCAAAATGCCTTCGAAATGAAGCCACAAGCCGCCCGGGAAACGCGCGACGCTCCGGCAAGCTTTCTCAAGCAAGAAAAAAAAGTCGGGGGCGGACCGAAGCAACCACTTTTAGGACCAGGGCTAATCGCCGGCGGTTCATGGAGGGCGAACGACATCGCGAAAGGGCGTCAACTCGGGCCCCGGAAACCATTAAGCCAGAGATTGAAGCGATGACATCGCGCTTCGTTCGCGTCTACCTAGCCGCGGCCGAGAGGGAACGGATCGGAAAACCAAAGAACTTGAGGGTCAAGGCACGAATGCAAAAAAAAGCACATGAGAAGCGACCTCTCGGGGGTCACGTCTACCGGTCAGGCTTTGGGGTCGATCCCCGTCAGCTCACTGAAACGGGGAGGGGGGGACGTGAACCCTATAGTTGACAATGCTGTGCTTTCGGAAGGTCTCCGTAGGACCAAGAAACCCGGCCAAACGTTACGAAAAAGTGGGACGCAAAGACGTTCGCCGTCACTCCCCGGGCAATCAAAGGATGGCCTTCTTATCGGTAAAATCGGAAAACACGATGAGGATACGAATGCACGAGCCCAGAGACAACACTAAGTGGAGGAACGGAGAGGGAGGCAGGTAAAAAGTGGGGCCGGGGAGAAAGGGTAACGTCGTCAAAAGGAACGTCGCGCAACAAAAAAAGGTGCATGGCTCAGGGGGAAAAAAAACCGCCGGCGAAGTGCGCCGGACTGTAAGAAAAAGGAGCCGGGGCCGGTCGGAAACCGAGATGAGACGCCGCGTAAATGTAGATCTAGTTTCAGTCGGAATTCCTCTCCAGTGAGGAAGGGGGACACGCGAAGAAGAAAGGACCTCATCCTCGCCGGGCAGGAAGACAAGAGAAAGAAAGCAGGCGGGAAAAAAGCTAAACTCCGAAAGATGGGACCTACAATTTGGGAGGGCCGCGCGAGGGCGGGAAAACGCGATGCAGAGCTCGAGATCCAGGACTTCTAAGCTGGAAACTGGTCTAACAAGGAGACTATATGGTCATGAACTCGAGTAGGAGCGAGGCCTTCGGAAAGATGAGTCGGAAGTCAGGAAGCATGACATGGGGGCGTGGTAATCTATTTCGTAAATGACGTTCATGGCAAAAGAAAAGGGGAGGGGAGCAGCGCGCTTGCAGGAAGAGCTCGAAGGTACTTTTTGATCCGGTCACCCGGAATAGGGGGGGGAAACTGGGAGGGGAACCAAAGTCCACCGCGCTACAGAAGATCAGTTCCTTAGAGAAGATCTAGAGAAAAAGCGCAGAAAGTGGTTGGGGCTAGAGAGACGGGGAGAAGGAAAAATGTTCGTGCTTGCGGTCGTTCAGGGAAAAGAAGAACGAGTGATTGCAAGAGCACCGTCGCGCGAAGTAGTAAATGTAAAGGAGGGGCCACGAAATTGAATACTCACGATTTAGGAAAGAGAGAAAAAAATATTAGAACGAACTACAGCCGAAAGTCAGAGATGCTCAGAGAGTCAGGCTCGAAGAGGTACTGGATCATCGTCAACGAGGAAACAGAAAAAAAAAGACTCGGGCTGTCAAGAGGAGGCTGACCAGTGTCTCTAGGAATAGGCACCCTGGATCAAACTGGGGTAAGAGCCTTTCAGAGGATGGAGAAAGATGTGCAAGGAAATCGAAGGAGGGGAAGGGTTGGAATCAAAATAGAGAAAGCGCTAAGGCAGGAGATTCTAAGAGAAAAGGGTTAAATCAATCGAAGAAATGAACAGGCTAGTTCGAGGTCGGGGAGAGGGTTGTACTAGCAGCATAGCGTGGTGCTGGAAGCTGCACGAAGGGGGTCGAAGGGTAAGAGATCTGAAATCAAGCCAGTGGCGAAAATTGAGGGGGGATCGGTTTACTTGACCAACCCGAAGGGAGGGTATAGAAAGAAAGAACCTTTTAGCGTTAAGAGAGATACAGAGGGAGACGATCTGGGGTCAAACCTATGTGAGCTGGGAAGGAAAGACTTAGGGAAAAGGAAAGGTCACTCCCGCCGACGTGAAACGTTTACACGAGACTCGTCTAAAAGGGATGTCTGTGAGAGAAGCCTGGGACCACCGAAAAGACGACAAAAAAGGCAGCTTCATCCCTGAATTAAAAAAAAGGAACAAAAAAACAGGAGGGTGCAGGACGGCAGAAGTCGATGCTCTTGGGGTGAGGGGGGACGAAGAAAAAACTCGGGCGTGGAGGCCTTACGGCCAAACTCTTCAAATAAACGCGGAAGGGGGAAAACGAAACTTCAAGCAAAGAGGGAGTCAAACGCTCACGAGGAAGGAGGCTGCCGCTGCCAGGAAGAAGAAGATGGAGGAAAAGCGACGCAGGAGTCCTTTGTTAGAAGAACTGGACTAGAGGGATCTAAAAAAACGGCGCCTGGATGCATTGACGAAGTGAGGGGGGCGGAAAGGGGGCACTTTTTCTGAGGCGGGGAAACAGAAGGAAAGAAAGCGGCGTTCTTCATCTACTATACAGGAAAGAGAAGAAAAACAACAGTGAGGAAAAGAGGGAGATTGTTCGATTCTGTAGAAAGGGGAGAAAAATGGAATGTCGCCGCCCTAAACAGCCGCAACAAAAGCTGACAGCGGGAACTTCGAGAATGAAAAAAAAAAGGGCAGGGACCATCAGAGCGGGTTCCTATGAAGGTCGCCCGTGATGTACTGAAAGAGACTTGGATAGCTCCTAAAACCCGAGGGAAGTCCGCGAAAAGCGGGCAAGCACGGGCTACTGAAGGAGAGGAAAAACAAACCACTCGGGCGTCTATAGACTGGAAGGAGGGGTCAATTATAAACCGCTCGGGAGGGCTTCACAAGGAGGCGGTCGGTAACCCAGCACCGTGAAGCAACTCGACCTTCCGACCAGTAAAGTTACACCAGCAGTGAGGCTCCTGGGCGCCTTGGGAAAAAACGGAAGAAGCTGGGGAAGGTCATGGAGGGGCTTTGAGGGGCCCCGGCATCCGGGGGGACCGAAATAAGGTAGCCGAAGGCCTCTGAGGAAAGAAAGGTGAACGAGTAACCGTCGCTGGACATCGCGTACGGTACACGTCAAACTAGGGGGCGTTCCGTGGGGCTCAGGAACTGTACGAGCGGAGGACGCCTTAGCTGAGGGAGGGGCAGTTGGCCTGACGCCGGGGGTCTTGGGTTTGTCGACTCAGCCCACGCAGGAGCTTGACCGCAGAGCTTGGGATAGAGGATGTCGAAGAGACGGGCCGGGACGCTAGGGGAGACAAGGCACAAAGGGGCGACTTAAAAGGAATGAACTCCGAAAGGGAACCAATACTTGACGACTGAGCGCGCTCGCCCGAAAAAAAGAGCCGGCTCCAGCGGGAGAGATACTGAGATCTGGAGACACGAGCTGATCAGAGAAGAAGAAGGGGGTACTTTTTTCCAGAGTGATGGTTGTTCCGACTAGAAGCCGACTCTGTAAAAGGGGGGACTCTTTTTCTATTTTAATACAGGCGAGGATCATGTCCCAACTAAATACGTTGGGTGCTGCGCTCGTAAAGGTAACGTCAGAGGCAGTCCGGTTTAGAAGGGCTGAAAGAATTGCTCACAATATCGGCATGAGGGAGCTGGCTCCTCTTGTTCTCCGTCATAATCCAGCGTAGCCTACAAAGGTCTTCCTGCATCTTCATCCTCACGCTCTAGTGACAGTTGAGTCAGAGACCCCGTCTAACCTGGAACCGCGTAGACATAATATCTCAAGCCTGTCGCGAACTCAAACCAAAGGGCCGGCAAATACGGCTACAACCTTGATCCAGAGAGCGCGTTTGACTTAGAATACAGAGAGATTTTCGCAGGCAGCCTTGACATTCAAGCCATGTCCGAGTCTCGTAATGGGGGAAGACAGTGTCGTCTTCTCACTCGACTCTTGCTCGGGGTCTTCAGGAAGGTGGGGCGTGGGTTTGGGCTATGTCTCCTACTTTGGGTCTTGGGTCCGGGAGAGGGCGGGTGCATAGAGGGGGGGGTACGAGAAGGGGCAGGTCCTGCGGTCCAACGAGACTATATCAATCGCATACTCTGGGACAAGGAGTGTTGCAAGCTCCGTACTCTTTCTTTCATAAAGGGCACTGACCATGGGTTTGGACGATGGCGCTCAGAGGGAGAAAGTGCAGGGACTTTTCTATCGGCAGCAATCGTCAGAACGATTCAGCGGAGTCCACCATGGGTACAACGGAAGAAGATGCTTGCATCTGTGATGTCCAATCACCATCTCTGGCGTTCATAGGTTCGGTAGCCCTGAGAGGAGGGAACATATTGAGACGTTCTCCTTCGAGCTGTATACGGAGGGGAGCATCGAGCCCGATGAAACCTAAAGCGGGGGCAGGGGACTCTGAAGGAGCGCAGGCTCTTTGTAAACGTTAAGAAGCGTAGCAGGGGGCGGGCGGAGGCCAGTACCTCGAAAACACCGAGTTCGTCGCCGAGAGTGGCATGCTGCAAGCAGACTTGTACCGCTGCCGTTACCCTTTAACCATGGAACCGCTGTGTGAAACGTGCGCGCTTTGTTGGGACCGATCCTTTGAGTTCGCGTTCCCCCAGGATCTGGGGAAGGGTAAGTCCTTATCGGTAGGACGACGCGAAAAAAAAAGGGGGGAAAAGGGGATGAAAGAAAATACCAATGAAAAAGTAGGCAGAAGGGAGGGGGAAACAGCTGGGGCGGAACCAAAGGGGAATGAGCAGACGTGGGTAACCGTCCCGAAAGGGAATTCGTTCAAGCCGGGGGAAAAGAAATATCAGCCACACTAGGGTACGCCGAAGCACAGGGTTAGGTGCGCCAGAAGTCCTCTCTCCAAAGTCTGCCCGGTCAAGAATAACACCAAGGGAGGTATGGATGAGAACATCTTCAGCATTAATAGGGCATTTTATTGGTCGGTACTGACCGTACAAGTAGTAGGTGTGAAGGATGGGGGAGAGGGGAGGATTCGTCGAGTTAACGGCAGAGCACGAAGATACTCCTCGAAAGGAGGCAGTGCCAGCCGACTAGAGATCGGGGAAGAAAGACATCTAAACTCCGCTGCGGTGGTGTACCTCATCGTGAAAAGCAACTAGGAAGCTGTGTAAGCCTCTATTGACAAGGAGGCGGCGGGACAAGGGAGAAAACAAATTAACGTCGCCTTATTGGGTCTCCATTGCTATGCATTCACGAATAATGACTGGATCCTCGTTCGCTGCCAGGACGCCTGGAGTGTAACTTGTTCTTCTAAATCTGATGGACCACATTACTCCTATACAGTTGCCTCATTGAAGTTTGGCTCGGCTGAGTAAGGTGCGTATTGTCCCGTAAAGTCCGATAAGGGGCATCAAAGATGTAAATCAAACGCGATATGTCGCATAAAAGTCAACCCTACGAATGAACGTTTTTCCGGCACCTTCGACTGTACCCGAGTTCTTTTCGATGAGTGGAATTAGTGCGCGGCTCCCATCTTTAGCACATCTCAGGTTTTTGCGGCTCCCTTGGGGTTTTTCTCTGTTACTTGCGGGTTCGGGCTCCTGCAATTCTGGTGACCCCTGGAAGGTATTTTGGTGCGCTTTGGTGTCCCCATTGGGAGCAGACGGTGGGGGGGGGCGGGTAGGGGGAGGTCGAACCGCACTTCTGCCGTTTCGTGTTATCGATTCGATAGGGGGAAATGGTTGCGGGTCTGGGAGACCGTCGTCAACATGCGGAGGAGTGTCTCTAGGGGCATGAGGTGGCGAGGGGTAGGACGTCGATCGGGGGTCCGCCGATATCGGGTAGTGTGGGGGCGCGTTCCTTCGGATGCCCTCTTCTTAGGCGTGTTTTTCGTGCTGCAGGTTGGGGGGGAGGACCGTTGGGAAACCTCTCTCCACCTACGTTGAGTGGAACCATCCAAGGCGTGGCTAGCTCACAGACCTACTAGAGGTTAGCCGGCCTGACCAGTAAGGAGATGGAGGCGGGGGTTGGGTTGAATGCGTGGACCGTGGCCTCCTGAAGAATATTTGCGCTGCCAACCGGCTCTCTCAAGGGATGCTTGGTGATTCGCGCTTGCGAGGTCTTCACAGGTTGAGGGTTGGGGGGAGTGCGGAGGAACTTTGCGACGGCCTCCCGCGAGGGGGAGTGGTTCCTGGGTTGTGCTGGTCCAGGTGGGTGGGGAGAATTAGGTGTAGATTCAGGTGTCGCTGAGGAGTGGGTGAAAGTCGCAGCGGGCAGGCTCTAAGGGTGAGTCGCTTCTCTAAATCTTTTTGCTAGAAGGAAACGCTCAGTGGTGGGGGTGAAGCCCGGTAAACGTCGGCAGCAGTGAGCCTAATCTGCGATACCCCTCTAGTGCGAGGGAATAAGTCATCGCGGGCTGGATTCTCGTTTTGTAGGAGGCTTGCCGTGGCGGGAGAGTTAAATAGTCATCTGCACAGGGATCGGTCAAGTCTACGCGTACCCTCGGCGGTGGGTCTGTTAGAAAACTAGGCTCCCATGTTGTCTCCGGGTCCACAGAGCAAGCTAAAATCATAATGCCTGAACCTTTCAGGGAAACGGCCTCAGATCGGATGCTTTCCCAACCAGGAATAAGGCCGCCCTGCAATGTCAGAGGAGGGTGGCAGGCGCCATGAAAGGACCTAGACGGGGGAATCTAACGGTGACGAGGGTCACCGATACTGCGAAAAGGAGGTCCTCCGGGGGAGACCGCACGGAATGCGGCTGTATCTTAACTGGGTTTTTGGGGCTAAACAGTTGGAAATTACCCCTCGTAGGACGGGTGGCCCCACGACGCACCGACCCGTAGGTGCGAGAGAGGAAAAGGAAAGCGTGGAGGCATCGGTTCGGGATCGAAGGTTCCCTAAACTCCCGATAATGGCGAAGAACGGAGGGAGACCCGCGATGGAGGGTCACGTTCTGGGCAGTTCCCTTTCTGATTCAGGTGTTTCCCGTTTCAGGTGGGGTACAAACAACCGGGGAGGAAGGTGACCGGGGGGGAGGACGGGTGTGCAGACGACTTCTTAGTCGGGGAGTTTCGTTCGGTGGTCCTGGCTGGTGCGGTCTGCGCCTCGCTGGGAAGAGAGTTCAAGCGATCTTTGGTCCTCGTCAAGGTACAACGATAGTTAATTAGGAAGGCGCCCATGGTAAAGAGAGTCGGCACTCAGACGGCCGGACAAGACTCAGAAAGGCGACAGAACGGGGAAGTCACCTGTTGGAAAGTCCCAGGATCTATAATCGTCATTGGGAACAGGGATCTGAGATGTCCATGTTGGAGTTCCGTTATGGAATAATTATTATTCCATACAGTGGTGGGGTAGTTGTTACTGACTTGGGCTTCGGTGGCATGAGGGGTCTCGGAAAAACTGGACCGACCTCCGGCTCGTAAGAGTTCATTGAATTCTTCTTGGGAGAGTAGGGAAAGTTCAGGATGGGATCCTGGCGGAACGAGGCTCTGTAGCCCCCACTGGTCGAGCGGTACTTCCCAGGGGATTGTTTGGTTCGGCTCTTTCACGAGGTACGAGTGATGCGAGAAAAGGAAAGGCACCGTGCCGAGAGGATGGTGAAACAGTGTCGGCAGCTCCATCACCGACAAGGAAGCCAAAAACCTAAAAAAGGAATCACCCCGCAAGGGATCCTCAATGTGAAAAGTTCTACGAGGTAACCTTTAAGAAGAGCACTGCTTCCGTCTAGGAGTACAGGGCAACGGGAGATCTTTGATCTCAGAAACCTTATGCAGCGCCGGGGGCACATCGGCGCGGGGGGAGAATCAACAGGAAGGACCGGAGACCACTCGGGGCGGCCGATGTCTTTAAGAGGGGGAGGGATAATAAAGACCCGCTCGCCGGTTAATGGCGGAGGGTTTTCTTCAGAACAAATTGACAGGCCCTAGATGTTTCCATGAGGGAAGAACGGCGCAGGCGTTTGTCGCCTCTGGGGCCGCTGAATATAGATTTCCGGGAATGTATGTTTGGTTGTTAAACACCTTCTCTAGGCAGGGAAAACTGATGGTAACCGGAAGGGGGAGCGGTCGAGAAAATCGCGGTAATACATCTTGCTAGGGACTGCCGCCAAATCGTGAGGGAGCTATCAACAAAACACCCCCCAAAACGGTGGGTATTTCTACAAGGCGAAGCTCCTTGAAGCGCTGACGGGGGGGTCTTGGGAATAGGACCTCTGGTGGGAAATGAAAGAAGGGAACAGGCAATGAATGGAGAGGGGGAGAATTCTAATCGACATAAGCGCGACGGGCAGCAAAAGACAGGAAATGTAGAGGAGAGTTAGACAGCAAACCGGAAAGACAAACCGTGGGTCTAAGTTCACGGGAGCTCAACATCTACTTCGCTATACCCTCGCGGGGACGAACAATAGTCACGGAGAGCGGGCGCAGTCGTTGGACGAGGTACCGTCAGGAAGGAGGAAGGGCTCGCCGTAAGAGAAATATTGCAATAATTTAACTCGAAGGCCGGTACCGAAATTAGTGAATGTTTTGTCTCCGGTTTCGATCGAATTGAGCAGTTGAAGAGATTCTACAAAGCGTGTTCGGCCCTTTCGTCATGGAGAAGATGCGGCGAGGTAGGAAAGAACTGGGGAGCGCGAAGGGTCCCTTAGGAAGGGGCCCTCTCGAATGCCCGAATCCTACTCTCTCGGCAGTGGTGCCAAGAAGGAGCTCAGCTAAGGGGGGGCTGAAATAAGACTCCTCTGTGTTTGGGACGGAGGAATAAACGTGGGGCATCAAAGAGCGACTGGGAGAGGTCTACAGCGGGGAGGTCGCGAACTTGCCGCTAGGGAGAATAGAAGCGCTTGAATTAGATGCAGCTAAGGGGGCGCGCAGGCCCTTGTTTAGAAACACACAGGTCCAGAGAGTAGAGGTTTGGTCTGCGGAATACTCGAGGGAAGGTACCAAAAGCAAAAGAAAACGCTGACCTTGTCGTGTCCATTAACTCCTGGCAGACAAAGTAAAAGCAATCGACAGAGAGGGCCTACCGCCACCTGCGATACTGCAAAAAGCTCGAGAAGGAACCAGGCTAGCAGATCAGGCAAAGCGCCAAAGGAAATACCGAGCCAGGATAGACCACGGGGGAAACAGTGCTACTCTACGCTTTCAGTATTTTAGAGGGAGGGCCCAAGGAAAGCGGGCAATACGCCGGGGCCAGCCATGGCAGGAGGTTGGGCTGGCGGAGTCAAACTCTTCGTCTTTCGGGCGGAGTGGAAACCCGAGTGAGGAAAAAGTGGAGCACGAGGGGGAAAAGGCAGAACTGAGGGTACACAAGGCATAGAGACCCGCTAACTTCCAATAGAGATCACCCGAAGACTCAGAACAAAATTGGCCGTCGGACCCGGAGTGGCGGAGAGGGGAAATAAGTCGCACTCCGTCGGTTGGAGTCTGCCAAACGGACGGGATGGCGTACATACGTTCCAAGTGTACTCGGGAAAAGACTGAAACGCCCCACTCTCTTATAGGGAGGGGTTTCGACCGTCCCGCTCCTCCGAGTGGATTCAGGAAGCTAATCGAAAATCACAACAGAGAGGGGGAGGATAGAGATCAGAGAGGACAATGCCCAAAGGCGGCGAAGTGGAAGTGACAAGAAAAGGCGAAATTGGGACAGGATTTCGGCAGGACCGGTGAATCGAGGAGGGAGCAGTAACCCGCTCATCACTCATCCTTCATCAAAGGGCAACAAAACAACTGTTCTAAGTGGATACTTTCAACGTAAAAAACACGAGCAAAGGACCTTTTCAAAAATAAATAACACCACCGAGAAGCTGGGGGTCCAAAGTGAGAGTGTTCATTTTCCTGGCCTGTACCCTCATTTCTACCTGACTGAAACAACACACGCCATAAGAAGCTCATTTCTGAGAAAGGAGAGAGGACTCACGTGGTGAAAATCCAGGAAGCAGTTCTCTGGGGGTTCCGTCCGGGGGATTGTCTGGTCTCCTATTGAGTCTCGCAAAGAAGTGAGCCTGCGTGATTACCCTGTTCCTGTTTCTCTAGAGCTCGTCAGGACCTTCACAAGAGAAGTCCTGGGAGGGGGAAGATGAGCGGAGCATGTACTGCAGGCTCTCTTTGGCGGTCCCTGCGGGAATAAGAAGGCAGGGGGACGGAGGGCCAAAGGGAGTGAGCAGTCAGGGTCAGCTACTAGGAAAAGAGGGGGGGGAGTGGTCGCCGAAGAAGGTCAACCCGGAGACTGAGAGTTGCCTACAAGCCTCAATCGCGCAAACTCAAAAAAAGCGACGTCTACTATCAATATTGCAATCCAGAGCAAGGGGGGGGGCGCAGTCGCGCATGGGGGGGGAATATTCGGGAAGGGAAACGTTCGGTTCAAAAGACAAAAGGTTCGAGGGGCGGGGTAGGAAGGCCAACTGAGGAGCTAGATAGAAAGTGGGGCGGACTTGAGAGGACATTTCTCGTTAGGGGGGGGGCATGTCGGGACGCTACAACCTTTACGCGCAGGGGATCCAGCAATCAACTGAGCGACAAACTGGGTGATCAGGCACTGACGTGCAGGGAACCCGATAACAGCACTCTATGAGCTGGGGATAAGTTGCGGGAGGAGACGATCAAAGAGACCGGGAGAGCTTCATAGGCCCGGGGGGGGGAAAAGAAACATCGCTGAAAAATACTGAAGAGGAGGGAGACTGCGATTGTAAAGAATCTCCTCTAAATGAGGAGCGATGGCGACCGTCGCCGAGAAAGCGATTTAGCGCCCCGTCGATCAACGTGGGGTGGGGGCAGGTAGGGAGAAAAGACTTTTCAATCGCATCCTTTCCTGGGGGCACGACCCTCGAGCAACGGGTGTTGTGGGAAACTGAAATCTCATAGATTAAAGTGAACTGTCCCATTTAGAAAAGCTCGTACTGCCGTAAAAACCGGGGAATCCGAATAAAGGGCATAGGCACGGACGGAACGGGAGACCTCGCAAAGGGGGGCCGAGTGAAGGGAAGGACTGGGGATTGAAGGGCCTCCGCACTGACAAACGGGGGAGGACTCTTCCATCGAAAGAGGATCGAAAGAGGAATCACAGATCATAGGGGGGGGACGACAGGAGCAAAACTACCTGAAGAAAGAAGATCACTTCACGAATTTTCTAGAGGGAAAAGCGGGTCACAAGCGGGCAGTGGGGGTAGGCTGGCTCTGGGCAGATGTTGAACGGGAACCAAAACCGCAGACAGTTAAGACATTCAGAAAAGGAGCAAAAGGGTCCTTACTAGGACATCAGTCCTCCTATAGGGCGAAAACTAGAGAAGAGTAAGTCGCAGAGAGTCTGGGAATCTTCTGCACAACTGTCGAGGGTCGATGGCTCAGAAAAGTTAGGAAGAACTGACAGCAGGAAAGAATCCTGTTAAGTGGTACAATCTTCTCTAATCTCAAGGGCACCGAAACCGACACTCCTGTGCTAGAAAAGTGTCGCTATATTCTTGGAAGCTTCTGAAGGTCGAGCTGCAGAAAAGTTATGGCGGGGGGGAGTCCGGTTTACAAGAAGGGACTGGCCTGTTCTTTCCAAATACACAAAGGAACGGTTCAACAACAACGGAGTAGGAATTGTGGGGGGGGGTCTAGACACTCACTAGTCTTTTGGAAGGGGGTCTCCGCAAGACCCCGAAACCTCCCTCACAGCGCGGAGGAGAAATGTCAACAGTCAAAGCAGGCTGTCACTTAAAAGATATGACGCAGGTAAGGGTTTCTTAACTTCTTTATTGAGTGAGCTTCACGAGAGCGGATTGAGCCTAAGAAAGGGCACCTCTCTGACGTCAAACCGTGAAGGATACAAGCTTTAACTGGCACCACGGACCGCGCGGGAGGAAGGGGGGTCGAAGAGACCGCCCGCTTCGGGGGTCACGGAGGCGTTCGTCGGACACCAGAGAAGGAAGCCAACCTTGACGGAAGGAAAAATGCAGAGGAGGGGCCTTGAAAAATCGGGAAGCTGCCGGGAGTTCTGGAGTTGGAGGGGGGGAAAAGCAATATCTCGGGAAGACCTCGATGGGGGGAAAAAGGACTATGAAGACAGGTGAAGCTTCAACGTCTTCACCTTCAGTTGGCTGAAAAGGATTCACCGGAAGGTGTCTATCGGGCTTGCTGGAGATAAAAGGGGCCGCTAAGAGTCAGGTTCACCTGAGGTACCCCAGTCCCAGAAGGAAACGATGGGGAGGGAGGAATCTCAATGAGGGAAAAGCCGGGCGGATTAAGAACAAAAACGCGACCAGAACAGGCAGGTAAAAAGCTAACTACAAGACACATAAAGGCGGAATGACCCCGAAGATCTTCTTCTTAGGGCGCCTCTCAGGAACGGAGAGGAACACCGGGGGTCCTTTCAGCGGAGGGCTCGTGGGCGATCACCGGAATCCATCCGTCAGGTCTACAGGATTTGCTGGCGCGGTGCTGTGGCAGCCTGGACTCCCTCCGACAAGGCGTTCCACCCTACTTGACGGGTTCTGTCACGGTGCACAGTAAGCTGGGGGACGGTGGAGACAGGGTCGGCCAGTTTGGAGTCCACGGAGCGGTCAGCTAAAAACGATATGCGCGGGGGTGGCTGAAACGGATAAGAATCAGGGATGCGTGGACGCGACGGGGGGGAGTGGGCTATGCAAAGAGCTGGAATTCCCAAGGGCTGGAAGGAGGAGGCCTGTCTAAAGGCACGCTGTGATAGCCTGAACTACCCCCTCCTGGGAACTCTTTCTCGTACGTGTCTCACTAGTCGAGCACTCAAGTCCCCACCAGTACTCGGGGGTTCGTGGTTCGGGAGCGGGTATGGGGGTACGCGACAATGGTGAGGGATTTCCCTAGACCTCACTCGTCAGTGTACGGCGCTATGATTGGCTAAGCCACCCCGAAAAAAACAGTACGTTCGAATTAGTTAGGGGCTCGATGGAGCTTAGGATAGTCTTCAGGGTTGCGCTCCTAAAAGACTCTGTATCCCCCCAGTGGGGGGACTTCTGATAATCTGTGAGGAGAGAAGAAAAAAACTGGTAAGGCTCGCTAGAGCGGATGACCCTGGATCAGGAAGGAAAGTCAAGACGCTCCTACTTCCTAAGATCAAGGAAAGATCCTCGGGCGAACCGAAGTGGGGAAAGGAACCGAACCTATCTGGGGAAGAGAACGACTCTCAACCAGTCTTCGAGTGCAGGGAGTGATTAGGGGGGCGCCAGGGACCCGAAGACAAAATGTGAGGGAAAGAATCCTGTGCAGGAGGACGTGGGCGTGCATGGGCCTTGTGGCGTCTAGGTCCGACTGGCCGGTAACGCGGGTGCTTCAAGCGCACATCCAAAGTACCTGCCAGAGCCAGCTATTGAGGAGGACGGAGAGGCACGCTATTTGGAAGGGGAGCTTTCCAACGCGGAGAGATTGAAGTCGGGCAGCTTCACCGGGGAGAAATGGGGAGCAAGGGGAAGACAACACCTGGCCCTCTGAGCCCAAAATACGGGGAAAGCCATCCGAGGTTGGAAAGATCGGACAAGAGGGCTCAGGGTGCGCTATAAGGAGCTCACCGTCGAAAGTTGGGTAGTCCCAGAAAGAGGAAAAGCGGTGGCTGGCTGAGAGACGGGTCCCCTTCTAGAACCCGACGAAGTGCAACAGCCCCCCCCGGAAGAATTTACGGGGGGAGGAAAAGAAGACGTGTAAAGGAGCCCCTGAGGACAATTAATCTGCTTCTTCCTTAGGGATACTCAACACCCAAGGGAAGGAGAAGGGGGAAAAAGCGACTAGGACGAGCCAAGAGCTTGCACGGCAGAGCGGAGAAATACTCGAACCTGTGGGGGGGGGGGACCCGGAGGGTTCGGGGTGACCGAAGGGGGAAATACACGAGGAAAAACAGGTCACAAGCAAAATAGAACAGATCGACAGCACTCCTCTAATTGCAAGGGGCCACGCCCGGGAGAGCTTCGACCGGGGCAGAATAGAAGAAGAAAAAAAAAGGATGAGACTAAGAGGAACTGGGGGATATGTGGCATTTCGGGCGCGAGTTAAGTGGCCAAAAAAAAAAAAGGAAACGGTTTCGACGCAAAGGGAACTCCATCAGAAAAGCAGGGAAGACGCCAAGGAAAGCCTCCGATTATGATAAAAAAGCATACCGCAACGCCGAGATCTTGCCGGGGATGGACGCAGGGGTAGACAATTTCCGCG